>Ga0075276_10000452_pt1 | contig 10595 bp, 8 predicted proteins | sample SF_Rice_5C_80N_4_FD_69770 | JGI IMG/M metagenome (GOLD analysis project Ga0075276, IMG submission 69770) | Rice paddy soil microbial communities from Twitchell Island, California, USA - SF_Rice_5C_80N_405 | ecosystem: Environmental > Terrestrial > Soil > Paddy field/soil | place: USA: Twitchell... | reverse complement strand
TTTTTTCATAGCTGCATTTACTTCTTCTACCGTGGCTTCTTTTTTCAGGTAAGCAACGAAATCAGTAATAGAACCATCAGGGGTAGGTACACGTAATGAAAAGCCGTCAAGTTTTCCCTTAAGCTCTGGAATTGTTTTGGTTACGGCTTTTGCGGCGCCTGTTGTTGTCGGAATAATCGAAACAGCAGCAGATCTTGCTCTTCTTAAATCGCTATGGGGAAGATCCAGCAGCCGCTGATCATTTGTATATGAATGAACTGTTGTCATAAAACCTTTGTCGATTCCAAATGTATCATTCAGAACTTTTACCATCGGGGCGAGACAATTAGTCGTGCAGGAAGCATTGGAAATAACTTTCTCATCACCCTTGATAACTTCATCATTAACACCAAGCACCACTGTAGCATCCACATCACCTTTGGAAGGGACAGTTAAAATAACTTTATTCGCTCCGGCTTCTATATGTTTCATACAAGCTTCCCTTGTCCTGAATATACCGGTCGATTCTATTACAATATCAGCACCTAAATCCTTCCATTTCAGGTTGGCCGGATCTTTTTCTGCAGTAATTTTAATCCTGTCGCCGTTAACAATGATATCGTTTCCGTCAACTTTGATTTCACCTTTGAATATTCCATGAACTGAATCATATTTTAATAAATGTGCAAGTGTTTTTGCATCTGTCAAATCATTTATCCCTACAAAATCAAATCCTCCTAGTGCCAATGCGCGTCTGAATACCAATCTGCCGATTCTGCCAAAACCATTAATACCTACTTTGATTGCCATCCTAAACTCCTTTTGTTTAAATATTTTGATTAATAAAATTACTTAAAGGGTGCCTGAATTTCAATTCAGAAGCTTTTGGTTTATAATAGTTTAAAGGAATTGTGACGACAATTAATGGATAGTAATAGTTTAAAATAAAAAACCTTCAAGCCCGCCGGAGCAGGCCCAAAGGTTTCTAGTTGAGTGGGCAGCAATTTCAATCCCCTCCGTTAATGACACAGGAACTATCGGGGTAAACTTCATTACGGATTGTATACCGTATAATTTCAAACTCAGATATTATTTTTCAACTAGTATGCCATATGTTATACTCTATTTTTGCACGAATTATTAAACTTTTCAATTAAACGATTGATTTAAAATGAGATGTTGTTTTTTTTTGAGTAGTAATCTGAGAATGGGAGATTAAAAAAGATGACATCTTTTAAGAAGATGCCATCTCTTATAAAATTATTATCCTTTACTATAGCTGCCAGGTCATTTCATCAGGATCATTTTTTTCTCCTGAACAAAATCCCCCGCTTTAATCCTGTATATATAAATTCCGGTTGCAGCAGAAAGCCCGTTATTATTCAATCCATTCCATTTAACCTGGTAAGAACCGGCGTCTTTCTCCCCATTTAAAATGGTTTTAACTTCGTTGCCGAGGATATCATAAACTACCAGTTTCACCGGGGATTTCTGAGCTATAGAAAAACTGATAGTCGTCGTCGGGTTGAAAGGATTAGGATAGTTCTGTGATAAACTAAATTCAGATGGAATCTCAATTGAAACAGTTATCTCTGTCGAATAAGTAAATGAACCGTCCAGATCAATCTGTTTAAGACGGTATATATATTTGCCCGTCTTTAAGTCCTTATCCATATAGGAATAAGATTTATGTTCTGAAGTGGTACCGCCGCCTTTAATGAATGACAGTATCTCAAAATTTTCGCTGCCGGACTTTCTTTCTATTTCAAAGCCTTTATTATTTAACTGGGTTGCAGCCGTCCATTGAAGATTAACATTGTTGCCTTCAACCGATGATGTAAATGATACAAGTTCAACCGGTACTGCATTTAACCCGCCGGAAAAACATGCAACTGTACCGTTCTTGGTTCCCACCAGCAGTTCATAACTGGCGTTGCCGTCTATCGAGGGAATAACATTGACGGTATTAATTCTGTCGCCCGTAAAAGTATGACTAAAGAAGAGTGGGTCACCGGACCCGCTGATACAGTAAAAAGTGCCGTCCTGGTCGCCTGTAACCATATCATCTATGCCGTCGTTATTTAAATCGGGAACAGCTGCTACCCCGTATTGAAAGTTCATAGGATAACTCCACAGTGCCTGCCCATTTTCACCACTAAGACATGTAACTCCTCCCGAAAAGGCAGCTATTAATATATCATCAATACTATCACCGTTAACGTCTCTAATTTTTGCTATCTGAATCATACCGGTGAAACCGTAATCGTATGACCAGACCTGTGCACCTGTTTCTCCGTCAATTCTGTAAACATGTCCGAAATACTGTGAAGCCACTACATCCGGTGTTTGTCCTTCTACCGGCAATTCTATAAGTTCTTTCGGTTCATAACCAGAAACAGGGAATGTCCATTCGGTTTGACCGTTTACTCCGTTAAGACAGATAACATCAAGGTCAGTGGTTCCGTTGTTGCCAACGTCTATTACAGCATCAGGCACTCCGTCACCCGTTACATCATCAACAGATATTATAGTTTTTCCAAATGACAGGTATGGACCGGGATAATAATACTGCCAGATAATATTCCCGTTAACACCGTTAAAGAGATAAGCTGTGTGGTAGCCGGTTCCCTGGTCGTTGCCGTCGGCTATTGCCAGAATATCGGGAACACTGTCGCCGTTAAAATCCCTTTGCCCGTCAACAGCTTCAAAATCTCCGAGACTGTAATTATAATCATCTCCGAACCCCCAGATAATGTGTCCATTCATTCCATCTATTGCGTATACGTGTTCATTTCCACCGCCTGTTCCGATCACAACATCATTCTTCCCATCGCCATTTAAATCACTGACGATCGCAATTGCATCCTGAACTCCATAATCATTAGACTGACCGATTGAACCGGCATTCGAATTACTGAAGAAAGTATTTAAAGTCCATAATGTATCCGTGGTTCCGCTGCCTGCTCCGTCAAGAGCCATAATGAAATAATTATCCGTTGCAATTATTACATCATTAATTCCGTCGCCGTTTATATCATTTATGGGTTTCAAACCTTCAACGCGGTATTCATCATAGCTGGTCCTCGGATTAGCAGGCACCTGGTACAACCAGAACTGGTAGCCGGCCTGGTAATTTCCTACAACTCCGTTTCCTGTTACACTTATTTTCAACACAGGATCCTGGGTATCATTGGATTGAATAAATAAGGTATCACTGTAATTTTCCACCTGTGAAGGAATGAATCTCAGCCTGACTGTTGAGGTCTCTGCAGGTGCAACCTCGAATGGAATGGCATCGCTTTCAAAGGAAAACTCAGGCAGAGTAAAGTGCATTTCAGAAATCTCAAGCGGAGCATCACCTGTATTAAAAATGCTGAAATTCCAATAGACATTTCCGTCTCCGTTCACCCAGACATCTCCGAAATTGTGCGATGATGCGCTCAGAACAATATTTGGCCCGCTGACAACACCCTGCCCCGATAAGTCAACTTCAAATCCGGGGGTAACAATATCATTGCTCTCAATGGTCATCGTGCCCGTATATTGCTGAAATGCTTCAGGATGAAAATCAACCTGTATGTTCTGGTTTCCTCCGGGATTAATGGTAATAGGAAACGAGCCCGCAGTTGAACTGAATACCGGGTTGTTAAAATTAAGGCCGGTAATTTCCAGATCGGCCGTGCCGATATTTGAAACCGTGACAGTTCTATGAGATGTATCGCCTACAGTTGTCTGAGGAAATGTAAGTGAAACCGGGTTTACTGAAATATGAGGAGTACCATTACCTCCAAGGTCGTATTTGAAAAGCTGTCTTCCTGAAGATGCACCAACAGGTTCAGCCATCAGCCAGAAATAGGCACCGTCCCAGACCAATCCGCGTGGATTCTGCCTTGTCCCCGGTACTTCAGGCACATGCCAGGAGAAAAGAGTGTCCTTTGAGGCAAGATCAACTGCATAAATATTTTCCGGGTCACCTTCAAACCCATCCATTACATAAAATAAAGTATCGCCTTTTATGGTTATTCCTGTAGGCTGTACTCCGTATACCTGTATTGTATCTATAATCTGCCTGGCATTAACATCAACTTTATACAAAGCCGCAAGGTTATTGGGATAATAGACCGAAATCCACAAACCGGTTCCATCCCATGCTGCTCCGCCAAGGTACCAGGATCCGCCGAATGTTTGGATAGGAATCGAATCAAGGACGTTACCCGACTGTGATACTTTAAATAAATCACATCTGGATGTCTTCCTTTCAACATACCAGAAGTTTGTACCGTCAAATGCAAGACCCTGCGAGGGATGCATTCCGGGGTAGTCTATGTTTATCGTAATTAAATAATTACCATTTGCATCAACCGACTTTAAAACACCGCTGCCGTTATTAGTGTTTTCTGAGGATATCCAATAATTAGAGCCGTCAAAGGCAAATCCGTACCCTGAATTAAAAAAATTATCGGAAGGAAGGTTAACTGTTTCCACTAATGATTGTGAAAAACCGGTAGTACAAAATAAAAGAAACAAAATGAAGTAAATATTTTTCATTTGGGTCTCCCTGTTTGGTGAAAGGAAAGATTACATTTTTAAATTTGTCAGTAATACCATTAAATGTTTCTCGGATTTTTAGAAAACCATTCTTTAATATACTTTGCAATTTCAGTAGTAGCAGCGCCCGGGGTAAATAGTTCCCCCACGCCCATTCCGTGTAAAGTTTTGATATCTTCTTCGGGTATTATTCCGCCTCCGGTAAGGAGTACATCATCAATACCTTTTTCTTTCATAAGCTTCATAATTCTTGGGAATATTGTCATATGTGCTCCGGATAAGATACTTATCCCGATAACATTTACATCCTCCTGGATAGCCGCTTCCACTATCATTTCGGGAGTCTGTCTGAGTCCCGTATAAATAACTTCCATACCGGCATCCCGCAAAGCAGCTGCAATTACTTTTGCACCGCGGTCATGTCCATCCAGTCCGGCTTTAGCGACCAGCACTCTTATTTTTTTGTCCATTAGATTTCAACCTTTATTTGTTACTGCGTTACGAATTATTTCAGCGAATTCTTTCATTGAACCATCCGCGTAAACTTTAAATTTCGGACGGTAATTGAAATCGCTGCTGAATCTCGGAATTATATGAAAGTGAAAATGGTAAACTGTCTGGCCTGCTGCTGCCCCGTTATTAATTATGACATTAAAGCCGTCAGCTTTAAGTCCTGCCTGTATTGCCCCGGAAATTAATTGAGTTACCTTACCGAGTTCCTCCAGATATTCCGGCGGCAGTTCAAGAAAATTAGTGAAATGTTTTTTGGGAATAACCAGCGTGTGTCCGTAATTCACCGGTCTTATATCCAGAAAAGCCATTACCAGATCATTTTCAAATAAAATTTCGGCTTCCCCCTTACGATTTACAATATCACAAAAAATACAATCCATATCCAAAAATAATCTTAATTAATTTTTAAGGCAATAAACATCACAGGATGAATTCAAAATCCCCTGAAAAGGAAAAAGTGAATTTTAATTGCCTATACTGCCAGGTATTCCATTTTACGGCCGAAAACACCAAATAGCCCCCCCGTATGTAAGAACAGGACTTTCGATTTTTTCTGCTTCAGGAGGAATTTATGATAATATGCATAAAAAGCTTTGCCGGTATAGGCAGGGTCAAGCAGGATCCCTGTTTCCCTGAATAACTTATTTACAAGTTCAACCTTATCCCGGTTTATTCTTTTATAACCTTCTTCCGAATACCCGTTCAACACTGAAAGGTTGTCAGGATTTATTTCATTTCCAGGATTGAATTCCATAACTGCTCCCTGTGCAAGCTGGAGAATTTTTTTCCGGATAACATACTCATTATAAAGGACGTTAACAGCGTATACACGAATATTACTATTCCTTTGACTTAATCCCGCCATTATCCCCGCCGCTGTTCCTCCAGTTCCTGCCGCCAGCAGTATTCCGTCTATTTGCTTAAAATTTATCTGCCGGGAAAGTTCATCAATAAAGGAAACATAACCCTGGATTCCAAGGGTGGTCGACCCCCCCTCGGGAATTACATAAACATTAGTACCTTTTTTCCTGAGAATTTCACTTTCCTCCTGCATAATTTCATTCACAAAATCATAATTCTTCTTATTCATAAAGAATATTTCAGCACCGGTAAGTTTGTCCAGGAAAAGATTTCCATCGGCATTTGGTTTATCCCTTCCCCAGAGGAATAATTTGGATTTCATCCCAAGTTTCGCTGCTGCAATTGCCGTGGCTCTCGCATGATTGGACTGGTCTCCTCCGCAGGTAAAAAGATACCTGGCTTTTTCCTTCCTTGCCTGGTACAATAAATACTCTAGTTTGCGCACTTTATTACCTGAAAGTTCTGCTCCTGTCAGGTCATCTCTTTTGATAAGGAATTTTCTTCCTTCAAAAACAATTTCCTGTACAGGAGTCGGAATATTTGCGAGCTGTATCTTACCGGGTGACTTCATTCTCTTTCTTTCTGCATCCTTGAATAATATAACCGTGCACGTTTTAGGTCTTCGGGGGTATCCACTGCAAGGTTTTCGTATGGCGTCACTACGACCTTTATCTTAAACCCGTTCTCAAGCATCCTTAGCTGTTCAAGTTTTTCTATCTGTTCAAGATCGGTAGGCTCAAGGCTCGTGAACTTTAGCAGAGAGTCTCTCCTGTAAACGTATAATCCAATGTGTTTGTATATATCTGCCTTTGCAACCCTGTCATACATCGTCCGTGCATCACGGACAAAAGGGATAGGAGAACGGGAAAAATATAGTGCGAAATTATTATAATCGAATACAACTTTGGTAACCGAGGGCGACTTGAGCTCATCCACAGTTTCAATTTTCTTTGCAAGGGTTGATACATTCACGGAAAGGTCGAACAAAAGAGGCTCAACTGCCTGGTCGATCATAATCCCCTGTATAAATGGTTCATCCCCCTGTATATTTACAATAATCTCCGCAGAGGGCAGCTGCTTAGCAACATATGCAATCCGGTCCGATCCGGTTGCTATATCTTTCGGAGTCAAAAAAACTTTCGCACCGAAATTCCTCGATACTTCAGCAACCCTGGCATCGTCCGTTGCTATAATTACCTCGTGTAATAGTTTTGATGTCTTGGAACTTTCATAGGTATGCTGTATCATGGGTTTGCCGCCAATATCTGCAAGAGGTTTTCCCATCAGCCGGGTTGAAGCAAATCTTGCGGGGATTATTCCAACTATCATTTTTCTCTCTATAATTCCGTAATGCCGGATCGGTTCATTTACTATAATAATTGCCAGCTATAATATCCCGTACTTTTCCCATAAGTTCAAGTTCATCGTTACGTGATTCAACTTTAGTGGTATCAACAGGTGTGCTAAATATGACTCTGATTGTACCTTTATTAATCTTCAGCGACCCTTTCGGCAGAAGTTTGTCAGAATCTTTTATTGTCACAGGGATTATCGGATAATTTACCTGGCCGGCAAGGTGAAATGCTCCCCTTTTAAATTGTTGAAGTTCCCCGTTTTTACTCCTTGTCCCTTCCGGAAACAGTATCATTGAAACAGATTTGCTTTTCATTTTGTGTCTTGCTCTATGGATGCTCTTCAGCGCACTTTCAGCATTGCTTCTGTCTATTACTATGTGCGGTCCGGTTAATAGCTGCCATCCGAACAATGGAATCTTCGCAAGTTCTTTTTTAAAAATGAATCCTGTTTTTAAAGGAATCGTAAACTGGAGAGCAATTATATCAAATTGACTGATATGGTTGGAAACAAATATAAATGGTCCCTCGCCCCGGATGTTTTCTATGCCGGAAGTTTTCACCTTAACGCCGCTTATAATCAATATTCCGCCGCTGAATAACTTTGTTATATATTTATAGGTGAAGAATGATCTGTCCATTACCCCCGACAGCAAAGCAAGAAATGAACAGAGCAAGGTATGAAGAACTATAAGGACGAGCTTAATATAAAACAACCCTAAATCTCCTCAAGGGAAATATCATCTTCCTTTATCCCGCACTCAATCATATATTTCCGGATGGCACTTACTCTCTTTGTAATCGAAGGATGACTGTAAAAAAACCATTCAACTAAAGGATGAGGCTGAATATCAGCAAGGTTCTGATCAGTCAGCTTATTCAGAGTGGTAATAAAAGCTGAAGGTTTATTGGTAATCGCAATAGCATATTCATCTGCTTCATACTCAAATTTTCTGGATAAAATATTCGTAAGAGGAGTTTCAATAAGACCGATCAGCATAGCCCAGATAGGTAGGATCGGTAGAGCGGCCACTTCCTGGAGCTTAACAAAACCAAACCAGTTAAGAGAAATACTGTATAAATAAGCAATGAGAAAGAGTGTACCGAAACTTGCTGTAGTCCCGATAATGATATTTTTTATAATATGTTTTCTTTTATAATGCCCGAGTTCATGAGCTATCACTGTCTCGATCTCATCATTTGAATAGTTATCCAGCAGAGTATCGCCTAAAAGTATACGTTTGGATTTTCCCAGACCGGTAAAAGCAGCATTAGCTTTCCTGGTATTTTTGCTCATATTAAATTTAAATATATTTTCTACTTTTATTCCTGAATCTTCCGCTATCCTCGTAATACGGATCTTAAGTTCTTCATTATCAAATGGTGTAATTTTATAGAACAGCGGCAGGATAACAACGGGTATAAGCCTGGCAGCAACAACAGAAATAATAAAAAGGATAAAGGCAAAGGGCAGCCACCAGAATTCGCCGAATTTATTTAGCATATAATAAAATATTAATAGAATCGGGATGCCGATAATTAGTGAAATTACAAGTCCTTTGAAATTTTCAAAGATCCATTTCCCGAATGTCTGGTTGGAAAGATCATACTTATGCTCCAGGTAATAATCCCGGTAAAAATTAATCGGGAAGAATAATAATATCCCTGTAAACCCGGTCAATAAAATGAAAGCAAGAAATAAAAGATAACCGTTGGAAATATAATGCCTGAGGAAATTCTCAAGCACAAGGCTGAAATGGAAATAAACGAACCCGACTATTAAAATAAAACTCGTTATACCTTTGAATATGCGTATACCAAGTTTAATATTATTATATTTTTTTGATTTCATTCAAATAAAACTTAAGGAGAGAATAAATCAACCTCAACACATATCGTGATTTAAAATACAAAAAGCTTTAGTAAAAAGCTTTTTAAATTCGTATGTATGAATAAAAGGAAATCAGATCATCTTTAAGTCGCTTTGCGGGAGCCAGCCCTGTTTGCCGTCGTTCAGTGTAATACGGTAATAATTATCAACTTTATCTTCTACTTTTACTTTTAAGCCTTCATGGATTACAAATGCATCTTTACTGTCAGCATCAGGAGATAGCTTCGCTGTAGCAGATTGTTGAACAACCACACCGTTTTTAATATTAAATTCCCGGTTATATTTAATTATCGATATCGAAATTGAAATGAGAAGAAGAAAGAGAACCCCAATCCCTGAAAAGAACGAAATCCTTTGAAGATCAGGATGGTGTGTAAAGAAATAGGAAATAATTAGTACTGTAAGCAGTATATAGAAAATATACGAGAGGTAAACCCAGCCTGAGAAAGTAAAAAGTGCAAGGAAACTCTCCCACCATTGAAAAAGAAAAAAATCCGGAAGAGTATTTATCCTGTCAATAGTCCGGGAATTGGCTAGTGCAAGATTGTGCTGAATATCTTCATCGCCGGGGGAAAGCTTGAGTGCCTTTTCGTAATTTAGGATCGCAAAACCGAGGTTGCCTTTCCTGAAATAAGCATTGCCGAGGTTGTAATACAGTTCTGAACTCTCATAACCTTCATTGAGAACCTTGCTGTAATCCTGTATGGCTTTGTCATATTGCTGTTTCTGGTAATACTGGTTCCCTTGTTCCATAAACGATTCCGGCTGAGCAAACAGCGATACGGAGATCAGCACCAAAAATAAAATGAGAATCTTATGCAGCATTTTTTCTGATTGATAATGATTTTTCTAATTCAGTAATTATGTTTGAAAGTTCATCATATATCCCCTTCATCGCAGCAGTTTCACTTTCTTTTGGAGCAAAACGGATAAACTCGCATTTGTTTGCAACCCTTTCAAATTCTGTAATCAGTTCTGCATTCTGTCTCCTTCTCTTCAATTCTACCGAAGCTCTTTCTACACTTAGTTCTGATTTTGGAATATGAAGCTTATCCTCCAGGTAGCCGAAAAGTGCAAGTGATATTTCAGCATAAAACGCATTATGATCATTAGCATCCATTAAGACTTTAGCCTGCTTTAATCTTGATTTAGCAATCTTTTGAGCGCGCTGATAACGTAAAAGCTGAACATTGCCGGCAAGTTTATCTTCTCTCCTCCTCCATACAACCAGTCCCAGGCCGAACAGGAAAGGAAAGCCGACGGCAGCCCAGAACCCGAAACTGTTAAGCACAAATTTTCCTATCCTGTGCAGGCTTTCTGTGTCCGTTTTAATATATCGTATATCTTCTCCTAATAGCTTCACATCCTCTTTGCCTGCATATTCAGGTGAATTGATCCCTGTTCCCTGCTCAACATTCAGTGTATAAGACGGAGTACTTAATGTGGTATAA
>Ga0075276_10000451_pt1 | contig 10606 bp, 10 predicted proteins | sample SF_Rice_5C_80N_4_FD_69770 | JGI IMG/M metagenome (GOLD analysis project Ga0075276, IMG submission 69770) | Rice paddy soil microbial communities from Twitchell Island, California, USA - SF_Rice_5C_80N_405 | ecosystem: Environmental > Terrestrial > Soil > Paddy field/soil | place: USA: Twitchell... | reverse complement strand
GGCGGAGCGTCCTTCGCCCGCTCGATCAGCTCCTCCGGCTGGACGAGGTTCCCGTTCTCGTGCTTCGCGATCAGCTTCAGGCCGATGCGGCCGCGAGCCTTGTCGACCTCCTGCACGACGACGTCGACGACGTCGCCGCGGGACATCACGTCCTCGATGTGGCCGACGCGGCCGGGACCGACGTTGGACACGTGCAGCAGGCCGTCCGTGCCCTTCTTCAGCTCGACGAACGCGCCGAACTGCGTCGTCTTGACGATCTTGCCGGTGTAGGTGTCCCCCACCTCCGGCTCCTTCGTCAACGCCTGGATCGCGGAGATCGCGGCCTCGGCCTTCGTGCCCTCGGTCGCGTAGATGAGGATCGTCCCGTCCTCCTCGATGTCGATCTGCACCTCGTACTCCGACTCGAGGCCGCGGATCGTCTCGCCGCCCTTGCCGATGACCATGCCGATCTTCTCCTGGTCGATCTTGACCGACGTGATCCGCGGCGCGTTCTCGGCGAGCTCGGCACGCGACTCCGGGATGACCTCGAGCATCTTGTCGAGGATGAACTCGCGCGCCCGTTTCGCCTGCTCGAGCGCGTCCCGCATGATCTGCTGCGTGACACCCGTGATCTTGATGTCCATCTGGAGCGCGGTGATGCCCTCCCGCGAGCCGGCGACCTTGAAGTCCATGTCGCCCAGGTGATCCTCCGCGCCCTGGATGTCGGTGAGGATGACGTAGTCGTCGCCCTCCTTCACGAGGCCCATGGCGATGCCGCTCACCGGCGCCTTGATCGGCACGCCGGCATCCATCAGCGACAGCGTCGAGCCACACACGGAGCCCATCGACGACGAGCCGTTCGACTCGAGCGTCTCGGAGACGATGCGGATCGTGTACGGGAACTCCTCCGCCGGCGGGATGACGGCTTCGAGCGCGCGCTGCGCGAGCGCACCGTGGCCGATGTCGCGCCGCTTCGGGCCGCGCATGAACCCCGTCTCCCCGACCGAGTAGGGCGGGAAGTTGTAGTGGTGCATGTAGCGGCGCTCCGCCTCGAGGGAGAGGTCGTCGATGCGCTGCCCCTCCTTCGCGGTTCCGAGCGTGAGCGAGCTGAGGATCTGCGTCTGGCCGCGCGTGAACAGGCCGGAGCCGTGCGCGCGCGGGTTGACGCCCACCTCGATCTCGATCGCGCGGATCTCCTCCGTCCCGCGCCCGTCCGGGCGCCGCTTCTCGATCGCGATCTTCTTGCGGACGAGGTCCTTGTAGATCGCGTCGCACGCCTTCTTGACGTACGAACGCGTGAGCGCGTCCTTCGTCGCGGGCTCCTCGCCCTCGGCCGTGACCGGCCCGACCGGGAACGGCAGGTGCACCTCGTCGACGATCTTGTCGAACAGCAGCTGCCGCTTCGCGGACTTCAGCTGCTTCGAGTCCTGCTCCGCGTCGGTGAGCGCCCGCAGGTCGTCGCCGAACTGCTCCCGCACCGGCTGCTCGACAGCGGCGGCACGCTGCTTCTCGAGCAGCGCATGCAGCGCCGCCCGGACCTGCATCTGCCGGGTGATGTCCTCGTCGGTCGAGCTCATCGAGAGCGGCGAGCACAGCTCCCCGGCGATCTCCTCGACGATCGAGCCCGCTTCCTTGACGCCGGCGTGCTGAATGCGCTCCCAGACCGCATGACCGCGGTCGCGCTCGATCTCGGCGACGAGATCGAGGTCGAGCCACTTCGCCTTGCCGGCCTGGCGGCGCAGGTCCTCCTGCGCCTCGCACAGCTTCACGATCTCGGCATGCGCGAGCTCGAGCGCCTCGAGGATGGTGTCCTCGGGGATCTGGTCGGCGCCGGCCTCCACCATCGTCAGCGCGTCCTTCGTGCCGACGACGAGCAGGTCCATGCTCGAGTCGTCCTCGACCTCGCGCAGCGTCGGGTTGACGACGAGGCGCCCGTCGATGCGGCCGATGCGCACCGCGCCCACCGGGCCGAGGAACGGCATCGGCGAGATCATCAGCGCCGCGGAGGCGCCGTTGATGCACAGCACGTCGTGCGCGCTGACGAGATCCGCGGACAGGACGGTGCAGATGACCTGCACCTCGTTGCGGTAGCCCTTCGGCCACAGCGGCCGGATCGGGCGGTCGATCATGCGCGCCGTCAGGATCGCGCGCTCGGTCGGGCGCCCCTCGCGCTTGAAGAAGCCGCCCGGGATCTTGCCGGCGGCGTACATGCGCTCCTCGACGTCGACGGTGAGGGGGAAGAAGTCCGCGCCCTCGCGCGCCTCGGTGCGGCCCTGCGCGGTGGCGAGCACCATCGTCTCGCCGGAGCGGATGACGACTGCGCCGTCAGCCTGCTTCGCGAGCTTGCCGGTCTCGAAACTGATCTCCTGGTCGCCTACCTGGACGGAGACCCGAGCCAGCCGCTCGGTCGTGATACTCATCGATTGTCCTCCACTCTGCTTGGCGGAGAGTGGGAGTTGAGTCAGCTCCTCGAGCGGAGCTCGCTCAACCCTCACTCCCCGCATTACCCCGGCCTACCTCCGCAGGCCGAGCTCCTTGATGAGGGCGCGGTAGCCCTCGAGATCCTTCTTCTGGAGATACGTCAGGAAGCGGCGGCGGCGCCCGACGAGCTTCAGCAGCCCGCGGCGCGAGTAGTGGTCGTGCTTGTGGGTGCGCAGATGCTCCGTCAGCTCGTTGATACGCCGCGTGAGCATCGCGATCTGCACCTCGGTCGAGCCGGTGTCCGACTCGCTGCGGCCGTGCTTGCCGATGATCTCCTGCTTGGCTTCCTTCGTGAGGGCCATGGGCCTCCTCTATTCGTCGTCTCCCGGGTCTCCGCCGCCGTGCCGGGAAGCGATCGCAGCGCGGCAGCCGGGACTGGGTCGGGCAGTAGGGTAGCAATCCCGCATGAATAGTGCCGTTGCAGCGGGTCATCCGGCCACCGCGGACGCCGGCGCGGAGATCCTCGCCGAGGGCGGCAGCGCCGCCGATGCCGCCGTCGCCGCCGCACTCGCCTCCTGCGTCGCCGAGACGGTCATGACCGGCCTCCTCGGCGGCGGCCACGCGATCCACTTCGAGGCATCCACCGGCCGGGTGCGGCTGCTCGACTGCTTCTGCGCGGTCCCCTCGCGAGACGGTGGCGAGCTGCTCGAGCTGCAGGTGCCGTTCGGGGAGGAGCTCGTCCACTACGCCGTCGGACCGGCCTCGTGTGCGGTGCCGGGAGTCCCGGCCGGGCTCGGCGAGCTGTGGCGCGCGCACGGGCGGCTGCCGTGGCCCCGGCTCGTGGAGCCGGCGCTGCGGCTCGCGCGCGCGGGCGTCGAGATGCCGCCGGCGCATGCCGCGTGCCTGGAGATGCTCGCCCCGGTGATGACGATGCGCGAGGGCGGGCGGATGTACGCGCCCGGCGGCTCCCTCCTGCGGGCCGGCGACCGCCTCGAGCAGCCGGGGCTCGTGAGGGCGCTCGAGTCGCTCGCCGGCGAGGGCGCGGCCGGTGCGTACACGGGCACGATCGGCGAGGCGCTCCTCGCGCTGTCGGCCGAGCGCGGCGGCTTGCTGACGCGGAACGACCTCGCTGCGTATCGCGCCCGCTGGGGCGAGCCGGTCGAGACGTCCCGGGGATCCCTCACGTTCTTCACGCGGGGCGGTATCTCAGGTGTGCCGGAGGCGCTCGAGCGACTGCCGCGAATGCTCGACCTCACGCCCGCCCAGCGCGTGCTCCAGCTGCTCTCCGCGCTCGACGGCTCGGCCGGACCGGAGACGCACACCACGAACCTCGTCGCCGTCGACGGCGAAGGGAACGCGTGCGTCCTGACGACGAGCCTCGGGCTCGGCTCCGGCGACTGGCTGCCCGGCCTCGACCTGCACCTGAACAGCATGCTCGGCGAGGTCGACCTGCTCGTCGGCCCGCTCGAGCCCGGCGGCCGCATGCAGAGCATGATGGCGCCGACCATCGTGCTCGATCGCCACGGCCTCGTGCTCGCGATCGGCGCCGCCGGCGGGACGCGGCTGCGCACCGCCCTCGTCGGCGTCGTCTCGGCGATCCTCGAGGAAGGGCTGCCGGTGCAGGAGGCGATCGACCGGCCGCGCGTCCACGCCGCCGCCGGCGTCGTGAACGCCGAGCCGGGCGTGCCCGAGGAGGCGCTCGAGATCCTCGAGGCGGGCGGCCTCGCCGTCCGGCGCTGGCCGGAGCTGCACCACTACTTCGGCGGCGTCAGCGCAGCCGGGCGAAGAGGCGCGGGGGCCGACCCGAGGAGGAGCGGCGCCGTGCGCGGTCCTCGGCCGGCAGGCTGATCGGGATCCACCCGACGTAGCCGCAGACCGGGCACCCCGGGTTGGTCTCCGCCGTTCCGCCCGAGCTCGGCTTCGAGTAGACCGCGCTGCACTCCAGACACCTGACGCTGTCGAGCACCGCAAGTGACGCCGCTGCGAGGAGAGCTTGTTCCATACCGATCCAGATGCCCAATCGGCACGAAACTTGCGTTCCTCAACCCTCAACCGGGCCGGGTCGCGGACCGCGTGCGGCGGACGTCCTCGTCGATCGCAGCGACGAGCTCGGCCTCCGAGCCGAACGCCGCCTCGCTCCGAAGCCGCTCCCAGAGCTCGACCACGAGCCGGCGGCCGTACAGGTCGCCGTCGAAGTCGAGGATGTGGGCCTCCACCCGACGCTCGGTGCCCCCGTAGTGCGGGTTGGTGCCGATCGAGATCGCAGCCGGACGCCCGAGCGCCGAGCCGGCGTAGATGCCGAGCGCGGGGACGAGCAGCCCGGTGGGGATCTCCAGGTTGGCGGTGGGGAACCCGAGCGTCACGCCGCGCCGGTCGCCCGTCACCACCGTGCCCTCCACCTCCGGCGGGCGGCCGAGCAGCTGCGCCGCCTTCGCCACCTCGCCGGCGGCGAGCAGCGCACGGATGTGGCTCGAGGAGACGTTCTCGACGAGCGGCACCGGGCGGACGTCGAAGCCGAGCCGCGCGAGCAGCTCCAGGTCGCCCGCCCGCCGGCGGCCGAAGCGGAACCCCTCGCCGGCGGCCACCACCTCGGCGCCGGCTGCGCGCAGAACCGTCTCGGCGAAGTCCTCCGGAGAGAGGGCGGCGACTCCGTCCGTGAACCGGACGACGAGCGCGTCCTCGAAGCCCATCGCGTCGAGCAGCTCGAGGCGGCGCTCGAGGGTCGCGAGCAGCTCGACCTCGCCTCCGAGGACCGTCCGCGGGTGCGGGTCGAAGGTCACGACGGCGGGCCGCAGCCCGGCGGCGAGCGCCGCCTCGAGCACGCGCGCGTGCCCGCGGTGAACGCCGTCGAACGTGCCGATCGCGGCCGCACGGCGCGCCGGCACGAGGTCCTCCGGACGATGGGCGACGTTCACAGCCTCGCGAGCACCTCCTCCTCGCCGAGCAGCTCGAAGGCGTCGACCGGGTGTGCCTCCTCGATGGCGAACGGGCCGACCGCCGTGCGGCGGAGCGTCCGGCAGTGGCCGCCGAGGGCCTGCGCGATCGCGCGCACGTAGGTGCCGGAGCTGACCCGCATGTCGAGGGTCACCGACCCCTCGTCCGAGGCGACGACGTCGAGCGCATGCACGAACGAACGCCGCAGCGGCATCGCGACTTCCACCCCCCGCCTGTGCAGCCTGTACGCACGCTCACCGCCGATCTTCACCGCCGAGGCGGCGGGCACCGGCAGCTCGATCTCGCCACGCAGCCGGTCGAGCTCGAGCTCGGCGGGATCGTGCCGCTCGACCACCTCCCCCTCCGGGTCGCCGGTCGTCGTCGTCGCGGTCAGGTCGATGGTCGTGAGGTAGCGCTTGTCGAGGCCGACGAGCCGCGGCGCGAGCTTCGTCGCACGGCCGGACAGGATGAGCAGCAGGCCGGTCGCGAACGGGTCGAGCGTGCCGGCGTGACCCGTGCGCGCGCCCGTGCGGCGGCGGATCTCCGCGACGATCGCGAACGACGACGGGCCGGCCGGCTTGTCGACGAGCGCGACGCCCGCGGGCTCAAGCGCTTTCGCGGGCACGCTGTGCGACGAATCGCTCGCGGACGACCTCGACGATCTCGTCGACGGAGGACCCGCTCGAGAAGCCGGCCGCCTGCCGGTGCCCTCCACCGCCGAACAGCCGCGCGATCGCGGAGACGTCGATCTCGTCGACGCTCGAGCGAAGCGATACCCGCCGCAACGGGCCGCCCTCGCGCGGCGGCTCGCGGATGAGCACGGCGAGCTCCGATCCCTCGACCGCGCGGAGGTAGTCGATGATTCCCTCCGAGTACGCCTCGACCGCGCCGACGTCGGAGAAGTCGTTGCGCAGGAGGACGGAGACGACCATGCGGCCGCCCTCGAGGACGCGCGCGTTGTCGAGCGCGCGGGCGAGAAGCTTGAGCTTTGCGAACTCGACCGACTCGTACACCTGCTGGAACACCGCGTGCACGTCGGCTCCCGCCTCGACGAGCTCGGCCGCGAGCCGCAGCGACTTCGGCGTCGTGTTCGCGTACTGGAAGCGACCCGTGTCGGTGACGAGCGCGATGTAGAGCGGCTCCGCGATCTCCGGCGTGAGCTCGACGCCGAGCTCCCGGAAGACGTCGGTCATCACCTCGCCGGTCGACGACGCGTCCGAGACGATGAGGTTGACATCGCCGAAGCGGGAGTTGTCGTGGTGGTGGTCGATGTCGAGCGTGAGCTTCGCGCGCTCCACGGGCGCCGGGTCGGGCCCGATGCGGTCCACCTGCGCGCAGTCCACCGCGACGAGAACACGCTCTTCCATGTCGGCCGGCAGCTCGCGCAGCAGATCGTCGAACGGCATGAAGGCGTACTCACGCGGCACGGGCGTGTCGCCCGAGAGATACATCTGCGCGTCCTTGCCGAGCTGGCGGAGGGCAACCGCGGTGGCGAGCAGGGAGCCGAGCGCGTCGCCGTCCGCGTTCTCGTGGCTGACGACGAGGAAGCGGTCGTTGGCGCGGATTGCTTCCGCGACCGCCAGCAGGTCAGTCGTCGTCTGGGGCGAGCTCATCGATGAGGTGGGTCATGCGCACGCCGCGCTCGACCGATGGATCGTACTCGAACGTCAATTGGGGTGTTCGCTTCATTCGCAGCTCCCGTGCGAGCCTGCCCTGCAGGATGCCGTGCGCGGCCGCGAGCCCCTGGAGTGTCGCCTTTCGCTTCCGCATCGAGCCGAGGACGCTGACGAAGACCGTCGCCTGGCGGAGGTCGGGCGTCGTCTGCACGCCGGTGATGGTCACGAGCCCGATCCGCGGGTCCTTCAGCTCCGGCAGCGCCTCGGCGAGGACCTGGCGGACCGATTCGTTCACCCGCCGCATCCGGTCGGTCATGACCGTATTCAAGCTAGTCATCCGGGTCGACGACGAAACGCTCGGCGAGGGCGACCTCCCAGGCCTGGCCGCGCAGCCAGCGTTCGGCCTCGTCGAGGAGCCGCTCCGCCTCGTGGTGCTCGCGCGCGGCGACCGCCAGCGTGATGCGGGCGCGCTGCCAGACGTCGTGATGGTCGACCTCGGCGACCGCCGCCCCTACCCGCCGCTGCAGCTGCGCCTTCGCCGAACGCAGGTGATGCCGCTTCTCCTTCAGCGAGTGCGACTCGGGGAACTGGAGCTCGCACGTGAGAATCCCGACGAAACCGCTGGACACGCCGGAGCTACGAAGCAGCAGAGGGTGCTTCGTCGAGCGACGTGCGCTCGACCTCGCGCGTCTCGAAGACCTCGAGGACGTCGCCTTCCTTCATGTCGTTGAAGCCCTCCAGCAGGATGCCGCATTCGAAGCCCTCCTGGACCTCACGCGCGTCGTCCTTGAAGCGCTTCAGCTGCGAGATCGTCGTCGTGTAGATCACCGTGCCGTCGCGGACGACGCGCACGTCGGCGTTCCGGCGGACGACGCCGTGCGTGACCATGCAGCCCGCGATCGTGCCGAGGCGCGAGACCTTGAAGAGCGCGCGCACCTCCGCCTCGCCGATCGTCTCCTCCGTCTTGACCGCGGCGAGCTTGCCGACGAGCGCCTTCTCGATGTCGTCGGTGAGCTGGTAGATGACGTTGTACGTGCGGATCTCGACGCCCTCGCGCGCCGCCAGCTCGCGCGCCTCGGCGTTCGGCCGGACGTTGAAGCCGACGATGAGCGCGTCGGATGCCGACGCGAGCATGATGTCGTTCTGGGTGACCGCGCCGACGCCCTGGTGGATGACGTTGACGCGCACCTCGGAGTGCTCGAACTTCGCGAGCTCGGAGACGATCGCCTCGACGGAACCGACGACGTCCGCCTTGACGACGAGGTTGAGGTCGGCGACCTCGCCGGCCTGCATCTGCTCGTACAGCCGCTCGAGGGACGCGCCGCTCGGCCGCTGCGTCGCGAGCTGCTCCCGGCGGAGCCGCTCGGCGCGGCGCGTGGCGCGCTCGCGCGCGAGCCGGTCGTTCTCGACGACCTGCGCGACCTCGCCGGCGGGCGGCGGCTTGTCGAAGCCGAGGATCTCGACGGGCTCGCCCGGCAGCGCCTTCTGGATCTTCTCGCCCTTGTAGTTGAAGAGCGCCTTCACGCGGCCGTGCGCGTCGCCGGCGACGACCGCGTCGCCGACCTTCAGCGTGCCGCGATGCACGAGCATCGTCGCGACGGGACCGCGGCCGACGTCGAGGCGCGACTCGATGATCGGCCCGGAGGCTTCCGTGTCCGGGTTGGCCTTCGGGTCGAGCTCGAGATCGGCGACGAGCAGGATCTTCTCGAGCAGGTCGTCGAGGTTCTGCTGCGTCTTCGCCGAGACCTCCGCAAACTGCGTCGTCCCGCCCCACGCCTCCGGCTGCAGTCCTTCCTGCGCCAGCTCGGCCTTCACGCGGTCGGTGTTCGCATCCGGCAGGTCGATCTTGTTGATCGCCACGACGATCGGCACGTTCGCCGCCCGCGCGTGCGAGATCGACTCCTTCGTCTGCGGCATGACGCCGTCGTCGGCGGCGACGACGAGCACCGCGATGTCCGTGACCTTCGCGCCGCGGGCGCGCATGGCCGTGAAGGCCTCGTGACCCGGCGTGTCGAGGAACGTGATCTTCCTGCCGTCGACGTCGACCTGGTAGGCGCCGACGTGCTGGGTGATGCCGCCCGCTTCGGTCTCGACGACCTTGGCGTTGCGGATCGCGTCGAGCAGCGTCGTCTTGCCGTGGTCGACGTGGCCCATGATCGTCACGACCGGCGGGCGCGTCACGAGCGACTCCGCCGAGTCCTCGAAGACCTCCGGCTCGTCGTCCTCGTCGGATGCGTGCTTGATCTGCACCTCGCGCTTGAGCTCGGCGCCGATCAGCTCGACCTCCTCGTCGGTGAGCGACTGCGTCGCCGTGCGCATCTGGCCGAGTCCCATGAGGATCTTGATCAGCTCGGGCATGGGGACGCCGAGCGCCTGCGAGAAGTCGCGGACGGTGACGCCGGACTCGACCGTGACGGGCCCGGCCGGCTGCGCCGGCGCCTGCGTGCGCGGCTCGCGCGGCGGGCCGTCCTGGCGGCCGCGGGCCTGCCGGCCGTCCTGGCGCGGGCGCGCAGCCTGGTTGTCGATGACGACGCGCCTGCGCCGCCCACCGGGGCCGCCGCCGCCGCGCGGGCGCAGCGGGCGATTCGGTCTGTTGCCTCCGTTAGCCATGCGAGCCACCAGTGTAGAGGCGCGCGAGCGAGGGATCGATCCGGACGGGCCGCCGCAGCACCCGGGCGAACCCGCGCTGCGCCGACGCCCGCTCGAAGCAGACGAGGCTGCGACACGTGTACGCGCCGCGTCCCGGGGCGGTCCGGCCGGCCACGAGCTCGCCGTCGCAGGCCGCGAACCGGACGAGCTCGCTCTGCGGCGCACGCCGGCCGCAGCCGGCGCACCGCCTGACCGGGGACGCCATTACTCCGATTCCGAGCCTTCCGTCGCCTCGACGGGGATGCCGGCCGGGATCTCCTCCGGCGGCGCAACGGTCGCGACGTCGACCGGAGCCTCGGGCTCGGTCTCGACCTCCGGCTCCGGAAGCGACTCGAGGCCGACGCTCTCGGGCTCGGGCGCTGCGACGAGGTTCTCGAGCTCGGGCTCGTGCTCGGCGACCATCGGCTCTTCGTCCTCGGGCACGTCCTCGAGCGCGAGCGCCTGGTGCGCCGGCACGCCGCAGAAGCGGGAGCCGGGCAGCGCGGCGTTCGGGCAGCGCTTGCCGTTCGCGAGGATCGCGCCGCAGCGGCCGGAGAGATCCTGCTCGTCGCCGCCGCCGCCGAACGCGACGTCGGCCTCGGCCTGCGCGAACTCGCTGTCGCTCTGGATGTCGATCTTCCAGCCGGTGAGGCGGGCGGCGAGTCGGGCGTTCATGCCCTCCTTGCCGATTGCGAGCGCGAGCTGGTCGTCGGGGACGACGACCGTCGCCTCTCTCGCGTCGTCGTCGAGGTAGACCTCGCGCACGCGCGCGGGCGACAGAGCCTTGGCGACGAACCGCGCCGGCTCCGGGTTCCACGGGATGATGTCGATCTTCTCGCCGCGCAGCTCGGACACGACCATGCGCACGCGCGACCCGCGCGGCCCGACGCACGCGCCGACGGGATCGACGCCCTGCGTGTGCGACTCGACGGCGATCTTCGAGCGGTAGCCCGGCTCCCGGGCGACGCCGCGGATCTCGACGAGGCCGTCGGCGATCTCCGGGACCTCGAGCTCGAACAGCGTCTTGA
>Ga0075276_10000450_pt1 | contig 10615 bp, 9 predicted proteins | sample SF_Rice_5C_80N_4_FD_69770 | JGI IMG/M metagenome (GOLD analysis project Ga0075276, IMG submission 69770) | Rice paddy soil microbial communities from Twitchell Island, California, USA - SF_Rice_5C_80N_405 | ecosystem: Environmental > Terrestrial > Soil > Paddy field/soil | place: USA: Twitchell... | reverse complement strand
GTCGCCGACCTCGGTCAGGCCGACCGAAGCGCAGGAGGCGAGCGCCGACGCGAACCACCGGCGCACGTCGGCGTCCGACGGCTCGGGTCGCGCGCGCATCACGGTGTCCATCGCGTTGTCGACGAAAACTCCCGAAGGCGACCCGTCGGCCCGGCGGACGATCCGGCCGCCTGCCGGGTCCGGCGTCGCGGCGGTCACCCCCGCGGCCCGCATCGCCGCGCTGTTGAGCCACACGGCGTGCCCGTCGACGCGCCGCGCGAACGCGGGACGATCCGGGATGACCGCATCGAGCGCCCGCGCGTCGGGAAATTCCTTCGGGGTCCAGAGGTTCTGGTCCCAGCCGTCTCCTTCGATCCACGTTCCCGCGGGCACCGCCTGCGCGCGCATCCGCTCCGCGCAGGCGCGCGCCGAGCGCACGCCCTTGAGGTCGGCCGATTCGAGGGCCTTTCCCAGCTCCGCGAGATGCCCGTGGGCGTCGGCGAATCCCGGATAGACGAACGCCCCGGCGAGATCGACCCTCGAGGCTGCCGGACGGAACCGGCGCGCCTCCGCCCGGGAGCCGACGAAGGCGATCCGGCCGTCCTCGACGACGATCGAGAGGTCTTTCGGCGCCGCTCCGGCGTCGAGCGCCACCCGCCCGTTCTCGAGGAGCGTCGCCCCGACTGCCGCACGCCCGACCGCCATCATCGCGACCCCGATCCACACGGCGGACTGTTTCATTCCGGAAATCTACAACGATTCCGGGCCGCTCCGGGCGAGAATGAGGAGCGTCTGGTCGTCGTACTGCGGCTCGGAGCCCGCGAAGAGGAGCACTTCGCCGAAGAGTCGCGACGCCGCCTCGCGGACCGGGAGCCCCGCGACCCTCGAAAAGTACGCGGCGAGGCGTGCCGTGCCGAACTCCTCCTGAACCGGGTTCTGCGCCTCGGTGATCCCGTCGGTGTAGACGCAGAGCCGGTCGCCCGGGTGGAGCGTCGCGCGCGCCTCCGTCCACGTCGAGTCCGGGAGGATGCCGACGGGACGGCCGGTCGCGGGCAGCCACTCGATCTCCCCGCTTCCGCGGGCGAGCAGCGCGGGATCGTGCCCGGCCGAGACGTATTGCAGCTCGCCGGTGCGCGTGTGGAACACGCCGAGGAACAGGGTGGCGAACTTCCGCGCCCGCGAGAAACGCCGGAGATGCCGGTCCACGCGCTCGACGAGCTCGGCCGGCGTCCGCGCGTCCTCGATCTGGAGGTGGATCGCCGAGGCGAGGGTCGAGACGAGGAGAGCGGCGGGAACGCCTTTTCCGGACACGTCGGCGACGACGAACGCGAAGCGGTCGCCCGCGAGCGGGAAAAAGTCGAAGTAGTCTCCTCCGACCTGCCGGGTCGAGCGGTTCTCCGCCGCGATCGCGAGCCCCGGGAAAGTCGGCACCTCGCGCGGCAGGATCTCCCGCTGGATCGCCGCGGCGAGCTCGAGCTCCCGCTCCATCCGCTCCTTCTCGAGCGCTTCCTTGTGGAGCCGGGCCGTCTCGATCGCGGTCGCGGCCTGGCTGGCGAAAAGAGCGAGGAGCCGCGCGTCGGCGGGGAAGAAGTCGCGGACGGTGCCGTCGCGCGTCTCCTTGTCGGCGACCGCGAGCACGCCGAGGCGCCGGGTTTCCGACTGGATCGGCACGAGGAGGCATTTCTGGCAGTCGGAGAGCCACACGCCCGACGTGGGGAGCGTGACGGCGTCGTTGTTGATCGCGCCCTCGGGACCGACGTCGAGCCGCACGGCGTCTTCGGGCGCCAGCATGGCGCCGCCGAAGGAGCGAGAGAGGATCGGGCGGTTCCCGTCGAAGAGGTGCAGCGCGCCCGACCGCGAGTTCGTCAGCGAGATCGACCGCAGCAGGATCTCGTCCGCCAGGCGGTCGAGGTCGAGCTGTCCGCCAATCGAGAGTCCGAGGTCGTAGAGCGACTCGAGCTCGAGGACCCGTTCCTTGAGCTCGAAACGGGCTTCCTTCAGCGCGCGGCCGAGGAGCCGCGCGGCGACCCAGGCGGCGCTCGAGCGTCCGTCGGGAGCGGCCGCCGCCGCTTCCTCGATCCTCGCGAGCAGCGTCTCCTCGTCGCCCGGGTCCTCCCCGATCGCCGCGAGGATCTCGCGGATCCGAGGGGCGAGGGCCGCGGCGCCCCCGCCGTCGGCGGCCGTCATGCCGTCGCCGACAGGGCGGAGCGGGCCTCCTCCTCGGTCGCGTGGATCCCGGCGTACTGGGCGAGCCCCATGATCCGGAAGGTCTTGTCGATCGTCGGGGTGAGCCGGCAGAAGGCGAGGGCGCCCTTCCGGTCCATCATCTTCTCGAGGACCTCGATCAGGATCGAGATGCCGATCGAGTTGACGATCTTCGTCTTCTCGAGATTGAGGACGATCCGGCAGACTCCCGCGTCGAGGAGGGTCTGGATGCATCGCTCGATCTCCTCGCCCCCTTCGCGGTTGATGTATCCCTCGGTCCGGACGACGGCGAGGTCGCCGTCCCGGAGGGTTTCCACGCGGCACGATTCGTTCATTTGTACTTCCGCATCACGATCGTCGTTCCGTTTTCGGTGGAGCGAATTTCGACCTCGTCCATCAGGCTCTGGATGAATTTCAGCCCCCATCCCCGCTTGTTGCCGCGGCCGCGGAGCTTCCGCTCGAGCTCGGGCGGCTCCACCCGCGACGGGTCGAACCCTCTTCCGCGATCCGCCACCGTGACCTCCAGCATCTCGGCGCCGCCCGGCCGGCGGGAGACGCGAAAGCGCAGATCCACTCGCCCGGCGTTCTGCCCCGCGTGCTCGAACGCGTTGATGCACGCCTCGACGAGAGCGAACTTGACCTCGTCGATCTTATCGCGACCGAGACACATGGCTTCGCCGAGGGCCTCTGCCTGCGCGGTCGCGGCGAGCTCCATTCCCGGAGTCGACGGGATCGAGAGGGAAACCTCTTTGGCCATCAGGGGCGCGTCCGCCGCCTCAAAACTGCAGGAAGGCCCGCAGAGCCGCCCAGCCCCAGGCGGGGACCGGAATCACCAGCAGCGCACCCGCCGCGGCCGCAGCCGTCGCGAAAAGCGCGACTCTCGTCAGGGAGTCGATGAGGAGCGGGCGTGTGATCGATTTCATGTTCGGCTTCGCGATCCGATCGCATCGCAAGTGCCCTGCCAGATCGCGAGAATCGAGGCAACCCGGCCAAGCTCCTGTCAATACGATAGTTAGCAGTGACGCCGGACACGATCGCCGCGCATCCCGATTGCGACATTATACGACATACCGATTCAATATTCACGATGTTGATCATACTAACATATTTATAATGATATGTTTGACATAGGTATCGTCGCATCCTGCCACAGTGTCGTATTGCCTCATGTCTTCTTGCGGTACAGCGTCCGGCGGTCGATGCCGAGGATCCGCGCCGCGCGGCTCTTGTTCCCGTGGGCGAGCCTCAAGACACGCTGGATGTGCCGCGTCTCGAGCTGGCGCAGCGAGACCGCTTCTCCCTCGCCTGCCGGCGCCATGCCTTCGTCGACGGGGGCGTCGATCCACTGGAGGTCCTCGCGGCGGATCGTCCCCCCGCGGGCGAGCGCGGCGGCGCCTTCGAGCAGGTTCTCGAGCTCGCGGATGTTTCCGCGGAAGGGATGCGCCATGAGCGCCCGCATCGCGTCACGATCGACCGAAGGCGCCGGCCTTCCTTCCCGCGCGGCGAACCGGCCGAGAAAATAGCGCACGAGGCGCGGGAGATCTTCGCGGCGGGCGCGGAGCGGCGGGAGAACGATCTCGACGACGCGGAGCCGATAGTAGAGGTCCTCGCGGAACCTCTTCTCGGCGATCATCCGGGAAAGGTCCTGGTGCGTGGCCGAGAGCACCCGGACGTCGAGGGCGATCTTGCGCCGTCCGCCCACCCGCTCCGACTCCTTCTCCTGCAGCACGCGAAGGATCTTCGCCTGCAGCGCGAGCGGCATGTCGCCGATCTCGTCGAGCAGGATCGTGCCTCCCTGCGCCTGCTCGAATTTCCCGGCGCGCGCCTCGACGCCGGTCGCGACCCCCCTCTCGATGCCGAAGAGCTCCGCCTCGAGGAGCGACTCCGGTAGCGCCGCGCAGTTGATCGCGACGAAGGGGGCTTGCCGGCGGGGGCTCTTCTCGTGGAGCAGCCGAGCGACCAGCTCCTTGCCGGTGCCGCTCTCGCCCGTGATCAGGACCGAAACCGACGACGGCGCGACGCGCCCGATCAGGTCGATGACCCGCTTCATCGCCGGAGACTCGCCGACGAGGAACAGGTCCGCGGCGGCGCGTCCCGACTCGTCGCGCAGGCGCCGGTTCTCCTCCTCGAGCCTTCGGCGCTCGCGCTCGAGGCGGGCCACGTGGCGGCGCTTCTCGAGCGCCACCCCGCACAGCGCCGCGAGCGACGACAGGAAACGGCCGTCCTCCGACGTGAACGGCAGGTCGCCGCCGCGCGACTCCTTGTCGGCGAGCACGAGCCAGCCGAGGCTCCCCGATCGCGAGCCGATCACCGCTCCGAGGGCGTTGCCGACCGGCACCTTGAACAGCGACGTCCGACCCCGGACCGCGGGGGCCCCCGCCGACTCGAGCTCGGCCAGGAAGGGCTCGGCGAGCACCGCGGCGTCGCCGATCTTCTTGAAGCCGAGAAACGCGCGGGACCCGATCTCTCCGTCCTCGGAGAGCGTCACGAAGAACCCCCGCGAGGCGTCGAGCACCGACGCCGCGCGGGCGAGGGCCTCCTCCGCGAGCTGCTGCTCCGACTCGATCGCCGGCAGCGCGAGCGCGGCGTCGTAGAGCGTCTCGAGCTGCAGCAGCCGCCGCTGCGTCTCGAACGCGGTGGCATGCTCGGCCTTCACGCGCCCTTCTTCTCCCCGGCGATCTCCGCCGCGGCCTCCGCCGTCTCGGCGTTGTTGGGATTGAACCGCCGGTTGATCGCGAGCAGCGCCTCCGCGCCGGCGACGTCCCCCGCGCGCGCCTTCGCGCGGGCGAGGAGCGCCCGGGCGCGGATCGCCATCGCCTGGTCCTGCAGCGTTCCCTCGCGTCCGGGCTCGGCGAGGTTGGCGGAAAGCCAGCGGATCGCCTCCGGAAGGTGCCCCGCTTCGAACTCGATCCGCCCCCGGAAGAGTCCCGCGATGCGGGCGTACTGGGCGCGCATCTTCTCGTCGGCCTTCGCCGGAGGAGAGAACTCCTTCCATTGCGCGATCGCGTCGTCGTAGCGTCCCTCGTCCGCGGCGAGGAGCGCCCGAAGCAGCGGACGGGGATCCGGGGCCTCCCCGAGGTTCAACGCGGCGGCGCGGGCGACCGCCTGCCGCTCGAGCGCGAGATCCTTCTGGCGATGGCCGACGGACATGATCTCGAACAGGATCCCGAGGCGCTGCGCCGGCTCGGCCGCGTATCCCCGGTCGGCGGCCTCGAACGCGGCGAGCGCCTCCGCGAACCGTCCCTCTCCCGCGTAAGCCACGCCGAGGTGCAGGTCGCTCGGGTAGAAATCCGGCTTGATCGCCAGGGCCCTCTTCAGGTCGCGGATCGCCTCCGCGTACCGCCCGTTGGCGGCTTCGATCTCGCCGAGGCTGTCGAACGGATTCGCCTCGTCGGGCGCGAGATAAGCGTATTTCTTCAGGTCCGCGACCGCCTCGGCGTAGTCGCCGCGAAAGGCGGAGTTGTACCCGAGGAGGTTGTAGGCCGAGGCATTGTTCGGGTTCGTCGCGAGCCACTCGCGGTAGATCGCGCGCGCGTCCTCGGTCTGGCCGCGGCTGCTCGCGAGATTTCCGAGGAAGCTGTAGCCGCGCTCGTCGTGGTAGTCGTCCTTGAGCGCGGTCGCGAGCCGCGTCGCGTCGTCGACGCGGTTCTCCGACTGCGCGCGCGCGAGGTCGAGCGCCATCCTCTCCCGCCGGCTGACGCGATCCCGCCCGGAATTGGCGCGCGCGAGCCACTGCTTCGCCGAGGGCGGGTTGGAGTACATGTCGATCCCCGCCATCGACACCATCGCCATCACGAAATGCGGATCGTGCGCGATCGCCGCCTCGAAATGGCGCCGGGCGTCGGACATGTACATCCGGTGGAGCTCGTCCTGCCCCGCGAGATACTCGCGGTACGCCTCGGCGGAGGACGTCGTCACCGTCCTCTTCGGCGGGACCAGGAACGCGGCCGCGAGCGCCGCGACCAGCACCGCGCCGCCGGCCAGCGCCGTCGTCTTCCGGTGTTTCATGGCTTTCCTTTCGTCACGTTCATGAGGAGGAACGTCATGTCGTCGTACTGCTCCGCGTCGCCCACGTGCCGGCGCACGTCCGCGAGGATCCCGCTCGCCGTCGCGTCGAGGTCCGCCGACGCGTGGCGGGCGAGCGACTCCGCGAGGAGATCCTCGCCGAACGGGTTCATCCCGGCGTCCATCGCCTCGGTGAACCCGTCCGTGTAGAAGAACAGCAGGTCGCCGGGCGTCAGGAACACCTCCCGCGTATCGTACGGCACGTCGCGGAGAGCGCCGAGCGGGAGCCGGAACTCCGGAGGGTCGAGCGGCCGGGGTCCGCCGTCGCCCGGGCGCAGGAGGAGGGGAAGGGGCTGCCCCCCGATCGCGTAACGGAGCGAGAGCGCCTGGGCGTCCAGCACGAAATAGCTCATCGCCACGAACATCTTGCGCTTGATGTCGTAGATCCTCCGGTTCGACTCGCGGAAGAGCGCTCCCGGGTCCTCGATGCCCCGGGATCCCGCGTACATGATCTCGCGCGAGGCGACCATCAGGAGCGACGCGGGGATCGACTTGCCCGAAACGTCCCCCATGACGAAGCCGACGCGGTTGGCGCCGTCCATCGGGAAGAAATCGTAGAAGTCCCCGCCCACCACCCTGGCGGGCAGGCTTCCCCCGGTGAAGCGGACGCCCGCGAGCTTCGGGAACTCGGTCGGGAAGAGGCTCGTCTGGATGTCGCGCGCGATCTCGAGGTCGCGCCGGAACTCCGCCTGCTGCGTCATCTCGTCGTGGAGCCGCGCCGTTTCGATCGCGGTCGCGGCCTGGTTGGCGAGGGTCTCGAGGAGGAGCAGGTCCTCCCGGTCGAACTCCTCCTCCGAGAGCTTCGGGTTCAGCGCGAAGAAGCCCATCAGCTTCTCCCGGTAGACGACCGGCACGAGGAGCCTCACGCCCCGGTGCGACAGCGCCGAGAGCAGCCGCGCGCTCTCCGGCTCGCCCCAGCATCCGGACGAGAGCTCGCCGATCTCGCGCGCCCGCCCCGATCCGCGGAGGAACCGCGCGATGAGAGAGCCGAGCGAGACGCCCTCGTCGCGGTGCTCCCGGCCGACGATCCGCTGCTCCCGGTCGCGGAGGTAGATCTCCGCGCCCGAAAGGCGGAGCAGCGAGACGAGCCGCGCCGTGAGGTAGTCGGCGACCTTCGCGAGATCGAGCTCGCCCGCGACCGTCTCGGAAACCTCGAGCACGGCATTCTGGTAGTCGACCTTCTCGCGAAAGAACAGCCGGTCGATCGGCGTCTGGAGCCGGCGGCGGAGGAACTCGAAGAGCGGGATGACGACGAGGAAGAAGCCGAAGAAGAAGAGCCGCGACGTCGAGAGGCGGGAGTTCGCGAACAGGGTGTTCGCCGCCGCGAGCGCGCCGGCGTAGAGCGCGAAGATCACCGCGGTCGTGATCGTGTAGAGGATCGACTTCCGGACGATCACGCGGACGTTCAGGATCTGGTACCGCACGATCGCGTAGGCGAACGTCAGCGGGATCAGAATCATCGGCGCGATGCCCCAGAACACGTAGGCGTCGTTGTGGAAGACCGTCGGCAAGATGATCCCGAAGACGACGAAAGGGGCGGTTCCCAGGATCGTCCCGAAGAAGACCTGCATGACCTGCCGGCGCTCGGCGGGGTTGCCCAGCGTGAACGCGGAGTGGGCGAGCGCGACGAGACCCAGCACGAGATAGTCGCCCAGAAGCACCCACGACGCGATCGGCGCTCCCGAGAGGAGGGTCACCGGCCTGCCGGCGATCTGGCGCCGCACGTCGACGATGAAGACGACGGGAGGAACGGCGTAGATCAGGAAATAGAGGAGCGGGCTCCCGTTCAAGAACTCCTGCAGCCGGCGCGCCGCCGCCGACGGCGCGCGCCCGAAGGCGTCCGCGGGCGCGTCCGCGAAATGGAACCGGTTCGGCCGCGGAAAGACGAGGAAGAAATGGAGGAACGCCGCCGGAAGGAGGAAGAGCGAGATCGTCCCGGTGTTCTGGACGAAGAGATCGACCCACCAGTAGGAGGAGGGGCGCAGCCGGCAGACGAAGAAGAGGAGGAACAGGACGCAGACCACGAAGAAGATCCACACCGCTTCGTCCTCCGGGCGTTTCCAGAAGACGAAGGAGCCGATCGCGAAGAAGAGGAGCCCGATGATCGCTTCGTAGAGATAGGTCGGGTCCCCCAGAGTCCGGCCGGCGAGCGGCACGGCGGCCGTGAAGATCTCTCCGCGGCGCTCGACGAGGTAGTCGACGGTCGAGCCGATGCGGCAGCGGAGGAGCTCCCGCGAGGCGTCCGACGGCTTCTTGACGATGCGGTGGTTGATCCCCTCGATCCGATCCCCCGGGCGGATCCCGGCCTTCTCCGCCCCCGAGCCGCGCGCGACCTCGCGCACGAGCACGCCGTCCTGGCCGTACGGGTACGGGACGATCCCGTCGGACGGGCGGCGCGCGAACATGTCGGCGAGCGAGCCGAGCGCGATCGCCAGGCCCACGAAACCGAAGACCAGCAAGGCTTTCCGACGCGACGCGAGGTTCATGGCCGTCCGGTAATCATACGGCCCCGGCCGGACGGAGTTCTCGGGCGCAAAGCCCGCTTCCCGGCGAATCCTTCGTCGTCAATAATGGGTTTCCGATGCCCCTCGTCACGTTCGAAGGAATCGAAGGATCCGGAAAGTCGACGCAGGCGCGCCGCGCGGCCGAGCTCTGCCGCGCACGCGGGCGCGACGTCGTTCTCGAGCGCGAGCCGGGAGGGACCCGGATCGGCGTCCGGCTCCGGGAGGTCCTGCTCGACCCCGCGTCGCGGGGGCTGGACCCATTTTCCGAGCTCCTCCTCATGGAGGCCGACCGCCGGCAGCACGTCGCCGAGATCCTCGAGCCGGCGCTCGCGCGCGGGATCCTCGTGCTGTGCGACCGGTTCAACGACGCGACGTTCGCCTACCAGGGAGGGGGCCGCGGGCTTCCGGCCGACGTCGTCTCGGCGATCGACGGCTGGGCCGTGCGGGGGCTCCGCCCCGACCGGACGCTCCTCTTCGACTGCCCCGTCGAGCTCGGGCTCGCGCGGGCGCGCCGCCGCGACGGGGAGGCGACTCCCCGATTCGAGGCCGAGGACGCCGCGTTCCACGAGAGGGTCCGCCGGACGTACCTCGAGATCGCGCGCCGCGACCCGGCGCGCGTGAAAGTGATCGACACGACCCGCCCGCCGGACGCCGTCTTCGCGGACGTCGCGGCGCAGCTCGAAGGGTTCTGACCACGGCATGCCGACGCTCCTGATCACCGCCGATTCCGACTCGCGGCTCCGCGTCGAGGCGATGCGCCTGGCCGAAGGGATCCTCTGCCGCGGGCACGCGGATCCGCACGCGTGCGCCGTCTGCCGCCGGATCGAGGAGGGGTCGCATCCCGATTTCCGGCGCGTGGCTCCCGAAGGCGCGCAGATCAAGGTCGAAGCGGTCCGGGACGCGATCCGGTTCGCGGCCGGCCGCCCGTACGAGGCGCCCGGGCGCGTGGTCTGGGTCGAATCCGCGGAGACCCTTCGCGAAGGAGCCGCCGCGAACGCCCTGCTCAAATCGCTCGAGGAGCCGGGGCGGTTTCTCACGTGGATCCTCACGACGACCGTCCCCGACGCCCTCCTCGGCACGATCCGCTCCCGTTGCGAGCTTCGTCGCCTCCCCCGCCGCTCGTCGGCCGATCGCGCCGCCGAGCTCGCCCGGAGCGGCCTCGCGGCGTCCGACGTCGACGACGCGGTCGCGTTCGAGCGCGATCCCGGGGAAGACCTCGACCTGGAAACCGCCCGCGAGATCCGCCGCGAAGCGCTCGCCGCTCTCGGCAGCGGCGCGACGTCGCCGCTCCTCGCCCTCGCGGCTTCCGCGGCCGAGGCCGAAGAGGCGCCCGGGATCGTGGCCGGGCTGCTCCGCGACGCGGCCGTCCTCGCCTCGGGGGGCGCCGCCGATCGCCTGCGCCACCGCGCGGTGGCGGCGGACATCGCCGCGGTGGCCCGCGTTCATTCTTCCGACGCGCTGCGCCGCGCCGCCGTCGAAGTCGACGCGCTGCCCGAGCGGTTCCAGCGGTTTGCCGGCGGTCCCTCCACCCGCCGTCTCGGGTGGGAGCGCGCGCTCCTCGATCTCGTGTCGGAAGGCTGACGCCGTACTAACCCGGTACTAACCCGGTATGTCGGAGCCAGTGGTGGACGGCACGCGGTCCGACGAGCCGAGCCGATGCCGCGCGCTCCCGGTCCCCGAGCCCGCTCCCGCCACCACCGGCCGTGGAAGACGCTTTGCGTTCGCCACAGCTCCGGCTACCGCAGCCACGATCAGACCCGACAGGCAACCCAAAGGGGGGTCAATTCCTCATGCTCGCCCGGGTTCACGTTCTCAAGCCGTTGGCGCAAGAAACGTCCTCAGTTGTTCTGCGACGCTGAGGC
>Ga0075276_10000449_pt1 | contig 10616 bp, 10 predicted proteins | sample SF_Rice_5C_80N_4_FD_69770 | JGI IMG/M metagenome (GOLD analysis project Ga0075276, IMG submission 69770) | Rice paddy soil microbial communities from Twitchell Island, California, USA - SF_Rice_5C_80N_405 | ecosystem: Environmental > Terrestrial > Soil > Paddy field/soil | place: USA: Twitchell... | reverse complement strand
GTCCGTGTCGAGGGAACCGCCGCGCAGGCGTTCCTGATCGCCGGCTGGCTGCGTTCGCGGCTCGGCCGCGACGGCATCGCGCTCGAGCACGTCGAGAACGAGCGCCTCGTCGGCATCGCGCTCGACGGCGAGGCGGCGCCGTTCCCGCCGGGCGACCCGCCGCAGCCGAGCGACGTGCTCTCGGACGAGCTCGACCGCTTCACGCGCGACCCGGTCTACGAAGCGGCGGTGCTAGCGGCCGTGCAGTAGGTGCTCGCGGAAGCCGGCGCCGAACGGCGTCGGCTTCCCGTCGTAGCCGCTGATCAGCGCAGGGCCGCTGTTGCAGTCCCACGTGTCCCACGTCCAGGCGAGGTACGAGATCCCGCGCGCGTCGGCCCACGGCATGTACGTGTCGATGAAGCCATGCGCGCAGTCGTTCTCGCCCAGCTCGCCCGTGACGACGGGGACGACGCGCGCGACCGGCGCGATCGTGTCCTGCCAGCACTGCACGGTGTCGCACGTGTTGAAGTTGTAGAGGTGGAACGACGCGACCAGCTGGTGCAGCGGGTCGCGAGGCCGCCAGCGGAGCCAGCCGGAGAGGTCGTTCGACCAGGCGAGCCCGCCGAGCATCAGGGGCTGCCGCGCGCCGGTCGCGCGGATCGCGTCGACGAGCCGCTGCATCCCGGCCCATTGGCCGCAGCCGTCGCGCCAGCACCGCCACGTGACGTCGTGCGGCTCGTTGTACAGGTCGAAGACGACGTTCCTGCCGGCCTTGAACGTGCGCGCCACCGAGCGCCAGAACGCCGCCGAGTGCGCGGCGTCGGGCATCTGCTCCTGGCCGGTGTCGTTCCAGTGCAGGTCGAGGATCACGTACAGCCTCGCCGCTGTCAGCCGCCGCACGAAGCCGACGACGAAAGCCCGGTACGCGGCTCCGCCGTATTGCGGCTTCACGCCTTGCCCGAGCCAGCAGCTCTCGTTCAGCGGGACGCGAACCGCGTCGATCCCCCACGACTTCATCGACGCGATCGACGCCGCGTCGGCCGGCCCGTCCGAGAAGCCCCAGCCCTGGACGCACGCGTACTCGAGCCCGGAGCGGTTGACGCCGAGCAGGCGAACGGGCTTCCCGGCGCCGTTCACCAGATGGTTGCCGCTGACGATGAGGGTCAAGGCCGTGAGGAGGCGCACGTCTACGATCCAGAGTCGTGATCGACCTGCATTCTCACGTCCTTCCCGGGATCGACGACGGCGTACGCACGCTCGAGGAGAGCCTCGAGCTGCTGCGCGCGGCCGCGGAGGACGGGATCGAGCGCATCGCCGCCACGCCGCACGTGCGTGAGGACTATCCGACGCAGCCTGCCGACATGGAACGGCTCGTGGCCGAGGTCAACGCCGCCGGCGCCGGCGTCGAGGTGCTTCCGGGCGGCGAGCTCGACCTCGCGTTCGCCGCGCGGCTCGACGACGAGGACCTGCGCCGGTTCGGTCTCGGCGGCAACCCGTCGCTCCTCCTGCTCGAGTTCCCGTACCTCGGCTGGCCGCTGCAGCTCCCTGATCTCGTGTTCACGCTGCAGGTGCGCGGCTTCCGTGTCCTGATCGCGCATCCGGAGCGGAACACCGCCGTGCAGGCCGACCCGGAGCTCCTGCGGCCGCTCGTCGACGCCGGCGCGCTCGTGCAGGTCACCGCCGCCTCGCTCGACGGCCGGCTCGGCGGGCGTCCGCGCTCCACCGGGACGAAGCTCGTCGAGGGCGCGCTCGCCCACTGCATCGCGAGCGACGCCCACGCGCCGGACGTCCGCTCCGTCGGGATGTCCGCGGCCGTGCGCGCGGTCGGCGACGAGGCGCTCGGCCGGTGGTTGACGTCAGATGTCCCTGCGGCGCTCGTCGAGGGCCGCCCCCTGCCCCCGCGGCCCGAAACGACTAGAGGATGGCTGCGAGGAGCTCGTCGTGGACGGAGCCGTTCGAGCTGACGACTTGCTCGCCCGGCCGCGGCGCGGCGCCGTCGAGTGCTGTCGTCCGTCCGCCCGCTTCCTCGACGATCAACGCGAGGGCGGTGTAGTCCCACAGCTTGAGCTCCGCGTCGATCGCGGCATCGACCGCTCCCTCGGCGACGAGCACGTGCTGCCAGAAATCTCCGAGCCCGCGCGCATGCCACACGCGCGTCTCGACTGCGGCGAGGTCGCGCGCGTATGTGCACGAAACGGTTGCGTCCGCGAGCGCCGCCACGGCGGAGACGCGGATGCGCTCGCCGTCGCACCAGGCTCCTTCTCCCGCCGAAGCCCACCAGCGGCGGCCGAGCGCCGGCGCCGACGCGACGCCGCAGACGACGCGCCCGTCGCGCTCGAGCGCGACGAGCGTCGCCCACACGGGGATGCCGCGGAGGAAGTTGCGCGTGCCGTCGATCGGGTCGACGATCCAGCGCGTCTCGGTGCCGTCGTCGCCCTCCTCCTCGCCGTAGACGCCTTCCCCGGGCCGCCCGCGCGCGACGAGCTCCCGCAACGCGCGCTCGACCGTGCGGTCGGCGTCGCTGACGGGCGTGAGGTCGGGCTTGGTGTCGACGTGCAGGTCGGGCGCACGGAAGCGGGGCATCGTGAGCGCGTCCGCGCTGTCCGCCAAGTGGAGGGCGAAGGCGAGATCCTTTCCCACCTTGCGAGCCTAACGGAGCTAACCCAGGCGGAAGCTCGCGATCATCTTCGAGAACGTCAGCTGGTCTTTCGCATATCTCGCTGACGTGGTCGTGAAGGTGATCACGTATGCGGTCTTTGACGCGTCCACTGCGTATTGGACCTGAACGATCTTGGTGTCGCCCGACGAGCGTACGAAGACCAGCCTTACAGCGGTACCCGCCTGCAGCGTCGTCGTGGAGGTCGTCGGCGTGACGCCAACCGCTGCGTGCACCTGGCCCGCCAGCGCCGACGCCCACTGCGCGAAGGTCCGCCCGTTGCGGCCCGTCGTCGGGATGACGTTGACGTTGGCGCGGGTGATCCGGTCGAGATACGCAAACCTAACGACACTGTCTGGAACCGAGAGTTTCGTCCACCCTGACGGGATGCCCATGGTGAAGCCGTCGCCGGCGGTGCTGCGGAGCGCGACGCTCGCCGCCGAGGCACTGCTCTTCGTGCCGGTCGCAGGTGCCGCCGAGGGGCCGCCGAGCACCGAGAAGGAGGGCGACGCAACGACGAGCCGCACGGGCGTCGACCAGGACATCTGCTGCGATCCCGTGGGCAAGGAGTAGTCGAATCCGCGCACGCGGTACCACCACGTCCCCGGAGTGAGCGGGAGCACGGCGGACGTGGAGTAGGTGAGCAGCCCGGGTGCGCCCGACGAGGTCGGCTGCGCGACGAACGGATACGGCTTCTGGGCCCACTGGACCTCGTACGCCTCGGCGCCGACGGCAGGCATCCACGACACGAGCGGCGCGCCGTAGAACTTCGACGTATGAACGGCGGAGATGAGCCGCCCTTCGGAGGAGAGGCCGGTCGCGAAGGCGGCGCCGGACGACGTGAGCGAGGGCTGACTCGCCTTCCCGAAGCGCATCTCCCGTCCCGCTGCGCAGACGTCCTGTGCCAGCTCCATGTCGTCGTACTCCATGGGGCCGCCTGTGTGGAGGACCGACTCGCCGGCGCCGTGACCGCTCTTGAGGGGGGAGGCGAGCGTGAGCGAGTTCGAGGACACGGCGATCACGCTCGCGCCCTCCCCGGTCGTGCCCGAGCCGATCGTGATCGCGTCGCCCACCTTGAAGCCGGTGCCGTTCGCGACCGGCAGGTCGGTCGCGCCGGTCGTGACGAGGGCGGAGAGCGTGGTCTGCGCGCCGCCGGGCGAGATCGCCTGGACGGGGAGCACGGTCCAGTAGTACCCGCCCTGCGGCCAGTTCGTGTCCCACAGGTCCGTCGGGGCGCTCTTGAGGACGCTCACGGTGCTGCTCGATCCGGACGTCGAGACAGGAGTGCTCGACGAAGAGGAGGAGCCGGGAGATGTCGTCGAGCTCTGGCCGTCACCGGGCGCCCCGGGAACGGACGTCGTCGGCGTGACGGGAGGCTCCGCCTCCGCCGCCGTCAGCTGTTCGCCGTCGAGCGTGTACCCGGCCGGCTCCGCCCCATCCGGGAGGATCGACGAGCGCGCGGTGGTGATGCCGGTGAGCGTCGTCGGCAGCTCGAGTGGCCCGCCCGGGCGGGGGGAGTACGCAGGGCTGCCGATCACGGCGCCGGTGTACACGCGGTTGATGCACTGCTTGTCGGTGAACACCTCGACCCGGAACAGCTCGGCCGGCGCGCCAAGGAGTGTCTGGTTGCCGCTCCAGAGGAACGCAGGCATGAGCTTGTGCGCGGCCGAGCCGGCGGCGCCGTTGGAGAAGATGTCGGAGACCGTGCCGACAAGCGCGATCGGCCCGGTCGCCATCGCCGGGTTCGTCGCGGTGTAGGTGCCGCTCCAGGGGCCGTACTGGACCGCCGGGATGCCGTTCAACCGGCCGGCGACGTTGATGCGCAGGGCGCGGATGCGCCAGTGGACGGTGCCGATGTACGCCGAGCTCGTGTGGAACGTGTACAGGTCGCGCTCGTCCAGCGTGTTCGTCGTCGAGAACTCGATCTTCCCGTTGTCGATGTTCCAGATCTGATATCCGGACGCGCCGGGCACGAGGTTCCAGCGGAGCAGGCCGGGATAGCGCGGCTGCACCGGAGCCGGCGGCTCGGGGGGCGTCATGTCGAAGCCGTAGGGGGTGCTCCACGGCGTCGCGCCGGTGAGCGTGATCGCGCGTACGCGCGCGTACAGCGAGTGCGGGTTGCCGGTGATCCACGGAAGGGTGATCGGCGGGGCCTCGACCGGTGTCGTCGCGCTCGAATCCGCCCAGACGACGGCGTTGTCGCGGAACGTGTTGCTCAGGGACAGCTGGAACTCGTAGTGGAGCGCCCCGGGCACGGGGCGCCACGCGAAGGACGGGTTGTTCGCGAAGCTCGTTCCGGTCGGCTCGTCGGCGCGCAGCACGAACGCGTGCAGACCCGTAGGTGCTGCGGTCGCGGACCGTGCGCTCCCCGCCGCCACGCCGAGCGTGGCGACCGCGAGGAGAGCTGTGAGCAGCCGGACGGCGCGCATCATCCTGATCTGTGTCGGCAGTCGTGGAGCGGCGGGCGTCCCTCAAATGAGGGATGCGAGCAGCCGGCCGGCGGCGAGGACGAGGCCGTCGGCGCCGGGCCGTCCCACGAGCTGGATCGAGGCCGGCAGACCGTCCTCGGCCGGGCCGCACGGCAGAGCGAGCGCCGGCCACCCGAGTGAGTCGAACGGGATCGTGAACGCGATCGCACGCTCGCGGATGCTCAGCTCGTCGACGTCCGCCGGGGGCGCGACGAAGCCGATCGTCGGCGTCACCAGGAGATCGAGGCCGTCGATTGCCCGCTCGCATCGCCGTCGATACTCCTCGCGGATGCGCGCGGCCGCGGCGACCTGTGTATCCGTCACCTGCAGGCACCGCTCGATCTTCCCGCGCACGTTTTCGCCGTACGCGTCAGCATGCTCCGGGAACAGTGCTCGATGCACATCGGCGACCTCGCGCATGAACAGCGCGTACTCCGCCGGGTCGTGCATCGGGAAGACGATCGAACGGCGGTTCGGAAAATGGGCAGCCGCTTCCTCGACGCGCCTGCCGATGAGGCGGTCGGCGTGCTCCGTCCAGGTGACGCCGACCGACAGCGGGTTCAGAGTGTCGAGCTCAACCGCCGGGAAGCCGGGAGCGAGCGCCTGCATGAGCTCGGCGCACCCGTCGATGGTGGCGGCCATCGGCCCGACGTGGTCGTAGCTCGGTGCGAGCGGGAAGCAGCCGGTCGTGGGAACGACGTCGAACGTCGGCTTGAAGCCGACGACCCCGCACCACGCGGACGGGATGCGAATCGACCCGCCCGAGTCGGTGCCGAGCGCAAGCTCGACGTCGCCCGCTGCGATCGCCGCGGCCGAGCCCCCGCTCGAGCCTCCCGCGAGCCGGCCCGGAGCGCGTGGATTCGGAACCGTGCCGAAGTGCGGATTCTGCGACGAGATCCCGTATGCGAACTCGTGCAGGTTCGTCTTGCCGGCGACCGCGTAGCCGGCGGCCTCCAGCCGGAGCACCGCCTCAGCGCTCCGCTGAGGGACGTGCTCGGCAAAGAGGGCGGCTCCGTACGTCGTCGTCAGGCCTGCGGTGTCGAGCAGGTCCTTCACGGCGACCGGCGTGCCCGTGGGCGGTCGGTCGGGCCGCGCGAGCCAGATCAATCGAACGCCAGGTACAGGAACGCGACTCCGAAGCTGCCGGCGAAGAGGAGCACGAAGACGCCGAAGAGCAGCCAGCCGAGGAGGGTGTTCCTGTGTGCGAGGTCTTGATCCGGGGTCATCACAGGGCCAGGTCGAGGGCAAGGGCGGCGAAGAGCAGGGCGAGGTAGAGCAGCGAGTAGTGGAAGAGGAGCGCCGCCCGGCGGGGTGTCGTCTCCCGGCGGAGGCGCTCGGCGAGCCAGACGAACACGGCTCCGAGCGCGAGGGCGGCGGCGACGTAGACGAGCCCTGCGCCGCCCCAGGCCAACGGCAGCAGGGTCACGCCGACGAGGACGAGCGAGTACAGCACGATCTGGCGTGCCGTCTCCCGCTCGCCGCGGACGACCGGCAGCATCGGCACCTTCGCGTTCGCGTAGTTGTCCTTGATGAGGAGCGCGAGCGCCCAGAAGTGCGGCGGCGTCCAGACGAAGACGATCGCGAACAGCACGAGCGCCGCGACGCCGACGTGGCCCGTCGCCGCCGCCCAGCCGACGAGTGGCGGGACGGCGCCCGCCGCGCCGCCGATGACGATGTTCTGCGGCGTCGTGCGCTTGAGCCAGCGCGTGTACACGAGCACGTAGAAGAGGTTCCCGACGAGCGCGAGCGCCGCGGTGAGCAGGTTGACGGCACTCGCGAGCAGCACGAACGAGAGCGCCGACAGCGCGAGCCCGAACTCGAGCGCGCGGCTCGGCGCGACGCGGCCGGACGCGACCGGCCGCCGCTTCGTGCGCTCGCCCATGAGCGGGTCGATGTCGCGGTCGAGGACGTGGTTGAGAGCGCTCGCCCCGCCGCAAGCGAGCGCGAGGCCGACCGTGAGCGAGACGGCGGTCGCCGTGCCGGGCCAGCCGTGCGCGCCGGCGATCATCCCGCACACGCCGGTGACGAGGAGCAGGCTCATGATCCGCGGCTTCGTCAGCGTCACGTAGTCGCGCCACGAGCCCCACGGGACGCGCTCCCCGCGCAGGCTCTGCACCGCGACGACGACGAGGGCGGCGAGCGCGAAGGCGGCGAAGACGTCGTGCGCGCGCCTGCCGTGCAGGCCGGCCGCCGCCGCGAAGAGCGCCGACGACACGAGCACCGCGGGCACGAGCCGCCGGTGCGCGAGCCAGGCGGAGACGAGCAGCGCGGCGAGCGGCGGCGCGACGAGCGCCGCAACGACACGGTGCGCGGTGCCCAGGTGCGCGGCACCGGAGACGACGGCGAGCGTCGCGCCGCCCGCGGCGACGAGCGCGCACACGCGCAGCCAGGGACCGGGCGCGGTGCCGGTCACGAGCTCTCCTCCGCGAGGCGCAGCCGCAGGTCGCGAAGCGGCCGCGCGCTCGCGACGTAGGGAACGGCGTCGAAGTTCTGCGGCGGCGGCGGCGAGGCCGCGTACCACTCGAGCGTGTCGGCAAGCCAGGGATCGTTACCGGCTCGGACGCCCATCCGCAGCATGTGCGTGCGCCACACGTTGACGACGAAGACGAGGACCGACAGCGCCGTGATCCCGGAGCCGATCGTGGACGTCAGGTTGTACGCCTCCCACAGCCCGCCGTGGTGGTACGTGTAGACGCGGCGCGGCATGCCGAGCAGGCCGAGCATGTGCTGCGGCAGGAACGTCAGGTTGAAGCCGACGAACATCAGCCAGAACGTCAGCTTCCCGAGCCGCTCGTCGAGCATCCGGCCGAACATCTTCGGCCACCAGTAGTGCAGTCCGGCGAAGAGCGCGAATGCGATCCCGCCGAAGGCGACGTAGTGGAAGTGGGCGACGACGTAGTACGAGTCGTTCACCTGCCAGTCGACCGGGAACGCGGCGAGGAAGATGCCCGAGAGGCCGCCCATGGTGAAGAGCGCGAGGAAGCCGAGGGCGAACAGCATGGGCGTGTCGAAGATGAGGTTGCCGCGCCACGTCGTCGCGACCCAGTTGAAGATCTTGATCCCGGTCGGGACCGCGATCACCATCGACGAGATCATGAAGAAGCTGTCGAGCCCGACGCCCAGCCCGGTCGTGAACATGTGGTGCGCCCACACGAGCATCGAGAAGAACGCGATGCCGATCGTCGAGAACGCGACCGCCTTGTAGCCGAAGATCGGCTTGCGCGAGAAGACCGGCAGGATCTCCGAGATCATCCCGAAGGCGGGCAAGGCCATGATGTACACCTCGGGGTGCCCGAAGAACCAGAACATGTGTTGGTAGAGCACGATGTTCCCGCCCTCCGACGGGATGAAGAAGTGCGTGCCGGCCTGGCGGTCGAGGAGCAGCATCGTCACCGCCGCCGACAGCGTCGGGAGCGCGACGAGCAAGAGAATGCCGTAGGTCAGCATCGCCCACACGAACAGCGGCATGCGCATCCACGACATCCCGCGCGTGCGCATGTTCACGATCGTGACGACGAAGTTGATCGCGCCCGCGAGCGACGACAGCGTGAGGATGTGGATGGCGAGGATCCAGTAGTCCTGACCATGGCCCGGGCTGAACTGCAGCTCCGACAGCGTCGGGTACGACCACCAGCCCGCCCGCGCCGTGCCCCCGGTCGCGAACCAGCTCGACCACAGCACGACGCCGCCGAGCAGGTACAGCCAGTACGAGAGCGCGTTCAGGCGCGGGAATGCCATGTCGCGCGCGCCGATCATCAGCGGCACCAGGTAGTTGCCGAAGCCGGCCATGATCGGGACGATGACGAGGAAGACCATCGTCGTGCCGTGCATGGTCATGACTTCGTTGTAGGCGTTCTTCGTCAGGAGCTTCTCGCCCGGCGTGGCCAGCTGGCTGCGCATGAGGACGGCGAGGATCCCGCCGAGCACGAAGAAGAAGAGCGCGGTGAGGACGTAGAGAATCCCGATGCGCTTGTGGTCGACGGTGACGAGCCAGCTCGCGATGCGGCCGTTCTTCCAGGTCACCGGATAGGTCTGGGCGACGTCAACCGCCACTGGCCGCTCCCTTGTAGACGTGCGCCTTCACGTAGCGGGCGAGCGCCTGCATCTGCGCGGCCGTCCACGTGTCGCCGACGGCGGGCATCTTCACGCCGCCCTGGCGCACACGCTGCTCGAGCCCGGCGGGCTGCACGAGGAGCGGGCTGCTCTGCAGGTTCGGCCCGTAGCCGCCCTGGCCGTTCATCCCGTGGCACGTGGCGCACGAGCCGACGTACTCCGCCTTCCCGAGGTCGGTCTTCGCGGTCGTCGTCACGTACGTCTCGTACGCCGCCCTGCTCGTGACGACGACTTGCGCCTGCATCGCGGCGTGGTAGAGCCCACAGAGCTCGGCGCACTGGCCGACGAACGTCCCTTCGCGGTCGGCCTTGAACCACGTGTGGTTCGGATGGCCGGGGATCGCCTGGATCTTCCCGCCGAGATCGGGGATCCACCAGCTGTGGATGACGTCGTTCGAGACGACCCTGAGATCGACGACAGCGCCTTGCGGCACGTACAGGTCGTTGATCGTCCGCGCGCCGTTCGGATAGTCGAACTGCCAGTAGTACTGGTGTCCTTCGACGGTGACGTGGATCGGGTCGGATGCTGCGGGCGCGCTCGAGATCTTCGGCAGCTCGAGGAACACGACGATGCCGATGACGCAGAGGATGATGACCGGCATCACCGTCCAGATCAGCTCGAGGCGCGCATGACCGTGCACCTGTGCGCCTTCAGCCGTGCGCGGCCGCTCGCGGCGGCGGTACTTGACGACGAACACCACCAGCAGGCCCTCGACGAGGACGAAGATCGCGCTGGTGAAGCCGAGGATGACGTAGTAGGCCGTGAGCGTGTGGCGCGCGTTCGGCGAATCGGGAGCCGCCGGCGTGAAGCCGCCGTTGGCGGCTGCGGCAACGCCGGCCGTCACCAGCGCGGTGAGGCCCACGAGCACGAGGACGGAGATCCGGCGCAACCCGCAAGGCATTCTATGGAGGTGGCTGAGCGCACGCGCGTGGATCTGCCGCCTCACGTGCCCGAGGACTTCCAAGTTTTCGTAAATGGTGTGCCTCAGGTTCGTGGCGCCGATTACGAGGTCGTCGGCCGTTCGCTCGTCTTCCCGCGGTCGATCGCGCAGGAGGGGAAGCTGGGCTTCTGGCGCTGGCTGTCGATGTGGCTCGGGATCGCCGGCACGTACCGGCGGCACGAGAACGTCGACATCGTCTACGAGACGGCCGGCAAGCGCGGGGTGGTCACGGGGCTCACGCCGCAACCCTTCGACTAGGCACGGCCGCGAGCAGCGCGGCGACGGTCGCCGGCCGGAGGTCGACCGCGCCGTCCAGCGCCTCGTTCATCGTCGGGCCGGCCCGACCTGCCGCGGGATGCGCCTTGGTAAGGCGGGGGGTACTACTTGGGGACTGCTTCGAGCTTGTAGCCGACCCCGTAGCGCGTCTGGATGAAGGTGTGCCGCGGCGCGCGCTGGTCGA
>Ga0075276_10000448_pt1 | contig 10634 bp, 10 predicted proteins | sample SF_Rice_5C_80N_4_FD_69770 | JGI IMG/M metagenome (GOLD analysis project Ga0075276, IMG submission 69770) | Rice paddy soil microbial communities from Twitchell Island, California, USA - SF_Rice_5C_80N_405 | ecosystem: Environmental > Terrestrial > Soil > Paddy field/soil | place: USA: Twitchell... | reverse complement strand
TGCAAAATCAATCCTCCATGGATCGTCAATAAAATAGGAGACGGTCCTGGTATAATTCCTTAAAGATAAGATAGTCTCTTCATCAAACTCATTTTCAAATAAGGAAAAAAGGGCGATATCGGGTTTTTCAGAGGTAATAATTTCTTTTAATTTTTTATTCATCCCCTGCCTGCCTGAAGACTTATACTCCGAATAGAAATCGAACAGGTAAACATTTTCTGTTCCCAGCAGGTCGCATACCGGCAGATATATATTATAATATTCGTAGGAGTAACCTCTCGATTTTACCCCATAATCATATTTCAGAACTGATATAAATGCTTTTATCATTGATTCCTATCCAGCTCTTAAAATTCTTCGGTTGACCACTGTAATATAAAGAACATATAATAATCCTATAACTAAAATCGAGTATGATATTCCTTTTAGTCCGAAGAGAAATATAAAAAAGAAATTCACCCCGAGGGAACCTACGCCAATAATTATTTTCGGGGCAATATATTTCTGAGGCTGACTTAAACCCATGCCGAGCAGAGTCTGAGCCTGGCCGGTATAGAACAAACCCGTCCCCAGGATTAAAACCGGGAGAATATACCAGTAAACAGAGTATTTGGAAGAACTGATCAGGTTAATAATTTCCCTTCCCCAGAAAAATGTAAGGAGCGTTGCTGTAATAGTTATGATAAGTATAATCATCATATTAATTTTAATATAGGTATACCCTGTTCCAATATTTTCTCTGTTATTCATATCAGCAAACTGTTTGAAGATTATCGGTGTTGCAAACTCTGTAATAATATTATTGGGAATTACAACCAGTGCATTAACAATCGCCATCATTATTGCATAAATACCAACGTCGCTGACAGAAAGGACACCATTGATAATCCATTTTTCCCCATTCATTTGGAACCAGCCTGCTGCTCCCCAGATAAGGAAAGGAGAGATATAGACCATTACAGTACGGATGATATCTTTCTGGTTTTTCCGGGAGACCTCTATTTTGCTGTTAGCAGGAACATTCTTTCTGAAAACAAAAATTTTAGTGAGAGCCAGAATAAAAGAAATAAAACCGAACGCAGATATAATATACAGGAGTACAAGATCATTCTGCCAGAGAAACAACAACAGAGCACCGATCATCAATGTTCTTTCGGAAGCCTGCAGCAGTGCATTTTCTTTCCGTTTCCTGATAAGGTTCAGTATTGAATTAAAAAATTCAGAGAGCTTGGAAGCGACCACGAACAAACCCGCAGCCAGAAAAAATAAAGCGGAATACCCCTCAACAAATAATGGGAAAAGCAGCGAGATTAAAACAGTAAGAAAAATAAAAACCAAAAGTGTAAATCTTAAAAACCTGAACATTAACCGTACTATGTCATCCCTGCGGTTTAATTCTTCATAATGGTAGTAATATCTGAGGAATCCCTGGAGAAAAGCACCGTAAAATAAACCCAGCACCGCGGCGATAGTCAGGATAAGAGCATAAATACCGTATTGTTCAGGACCAACTTTAGAAATCAGCTTAATAATAAGGAAGCCAAGTATTACATTAATGCTCTGCCCGAAAATTACCCACCCCATTTCCGAAGCAGAATTATAGCTTATTTTACTTCTTATTATTTGAAAAATATTGCCGAATTCTTTCATTCAGAAGGGGAAGATTTTATAAGATGTTTTACTTTATTGTAAATATAGAGAATATTGAAATGATTTTATAGTTCGGGACTCTAGGATAGCCGCCATGCAACTGGTTCCGGTAGAATAATTAGCAGGATTAATATAAGTTAGTCCTGAGTCTTTTATCGATTATTCATTATGGATCCTCAATTTGAAGTTATCTTCAATTATCATAGCAAAAAACGAAGATACGAACATCCGCAGGTGTATCGAAAGTCAGCTTGACTGTATTGATGAGATCATTATACTTGTGGATAATACATCGACCGATAAAACTTTTGACATCGCCCGCTCTTTTTCATCTGTAAGGGTTCACAAAGTCCTCTGGGCCGGCTACTCGGGAACAAAAAGACAGGGAGTATCTCTTGCTTCAAACGACTGGATATTCTGGATTGATGCAGATGAAGCAATAACCCCGGAGCTTTGCAGAGAAATAAAAGAATTTAAACACTCGGTTCCATCTTTTACTGCTTATTCAGTTCCCCGGAGAGCATATTTCCTTGGTAAATGGATTAAACACAGCGGCTGGTATCCGGGAAGGGTTACACGTCTCTTTAATAAAAATAAAGTTGAGTTCAACGACAACTCTATACACGAACAGCTTAAAGTTGACGGCATTACTGGAAAACTTACACACGATCTGGACCATTATACTGACCCTGCAATCCATCATTATTTCGAAAAATATAACAGGTATACTTCCCTTGCCGCAGAAGAACTAATGAGAAAACGAAAAAAATTTTCATTGACGGACATTCTGCTGCGTCCTGCCGGAATTTTCGTGAAAATGTATTTCCTGAAGGCCGGTTTTCTTGACGGTAGATATGGGTTCATACTCGCTGTGTTTTCAGCATCGTATGTTTTTACAAAATATTGTAAGTTGTGGGAATTAGAAAGGAATAAAGAGTAATTATGGACCGGGATAACAGCAATGAATTATTATTTATGCAGCTCGTGATGCAGAACCAGCAGATTGCTATGATGTCGCTCGGCAGGATGAATAACCCGGTTACTAACAAAATAGAAGTAAACCTTGAATACGCAAAAATGGCAATTGATACACTCGACATGCTTAAGGAACGAACCAGGGGAAACTTATCACAGTATGAAGAACAATTTTTAGATGAGACTCTTAAAGAGTTAAAACTTATTTACGTAGCAGAAAATGATAAAAAATAAGATAACTTTTTAGAACTCTCTCTGATAAGGGAAATAAAATGACAATCGGTATTATCGCAAACTCCACTAAAGAAAAAGTATATAATGTAGTTTCACTTCTTGTTAAAAAACTCAAATCAAATAGTCTCGATTTTTTAATTACAAATACGCTGGTTCCGAAAAGCGAGCTTTTAACCGCGAAAATTAATAAAAAATATTTCCTTGCTGATAAAAGTATCTATAAAAGAAGTGATATCATTATTTCAATCGGGGGTGACGGGACTATGCTTGCAACTTCATACCAGGCCCAGTTTTATAATAAACCGGTACTCGGAGTAAATATGGGGAAACTTGGATTCCTTGCCGAAGCCAACCTTGATCAGCTTGATACTTTTATCAATGATCTTAAGAACGACAGGATCAAAGTTGATGAAAGAATGATAATATGCGGTGAATGTATCGGTCATAAAATAGAAACATTATATGCGATAAATGATATAGTTATTGAAAAAGGCGGATGGCCGAAAATGATAGAGCTTCAGGTAACCATTGACGGGGAGTACGTTACCACCTTTGGAGCCGACGGGCTAATTGTGGCAACCCCGACAGGTTCAACAGGCTATTCAATTTCTGTGGGCGGCCCGATTGTGAGCCCCTCTGCTGATGTTATTACGATAAGTCCTATTTCAGCTCATAGTTTATCGGTAAGACCCCTGGTTCTTCCAAGCAGTCAGGAAATAGTAATAAAAGCCGCTTCACAACACAAAGAAATACTCGTTAACTGCGACGGACAAAGAGTCTTTGCGCTTCCCCCTCCTTTTGAAATTAAAATAACTAAAAGCGAACGGGCTCTTAAACTGGCTCATACTTCCGTAACAAGCTACTTTGAAACCCTTCGAAACAAATTAATGTGGGGAATTGATCTAAGAAATTCTAACATAAAAAAATAGGCTGATATTATGCGTCCTTTGTTTATTGTTTTGTTTATTCTCTCCTCCGTTTCTTTTATTTCGGCACAGGATACTATTAAGGTTGTACAGGATGAGGAGACCGGGAAGCCTATGCTGATAGGATCCTGCACCAGGCAGGCATTTTCCGATACAAGTTATTCCTGGTGGTTTGATTCGGAATATAAAAGTTATAATCCCGATACGGTTACCGTAAAAGAAATAGAGTACAACTTAGACGGTGTGAAGACTACGATAGTGATGGGTACCTGGTGCAGCGACAGCAGAGAACAGGTTCCCCGATTCTTCAAGGTAATGGATGAGGCAGGTTATAATAAAGATAATGTTTCTATTATCTGTGTCGACCGTAAAAGGAATGATTTAACCGGGGCAGTAGACAGCCTCGATATAAAACTTGTTCCGACCTTCATATTTTACAGGGATGGAAATGAGCTCGGAAGGATTGTTGAATCTCCGAAACAGACCATTGAAGAGGATATTTACGATATAATAAAAGAAGGCACAGAGTAAACCTCTGTGCTTTTCTTTAAACGTCTACTTCCTCAAGTACAGGAAGTTCAATCTTTGTAAAATCTATCTCCTTTACTTTATTCCTCGTATTTCTGCTGGTATTACTTCTGACCATAACAGGAAGTTTTCTACTGACGGTATTCTTTTTCGGCGGATTATTTTTGTCCTTATAATTCTTATAAACGTAAACTTTATTTTTAAAGTTTCTAAGGATTATCTTGTTTTCATCATGGTGCAGCACATAAGAAGGTAATATAGGAATTTTCCCGCCGCCGCCGGGCGCATCAATTACAAAGTGAGGTATTGCCAGCCCGCTGGTATGACCTCTGAGGTTTTCAATAATTTCTATGCCTGTTTCAATCGAAGTTCTGAAATGATTAGCGCCTTTTGTTTCATCTGCCATATACATGTAATAAGGTCTTACCCTGATCTTTAGGAGCTTCTGCATAAGCTCCTTAACTATAGCAGGTTCATCATTCACACCTTTCATTAGAACCATCTGGTTGCCTACCGGTATTCCCGCATCTGCAAGCATCCCGCATGCTTTTGAACTTTCAGGTGTAATCTCCCATGGATGGTTGAAATGAGTATTAAGGTAGATGGGGTGGTATTTCTTAAGCATATCACAGAGTTCCGGGGTAATTCTATGAGGAAGCACACAAGGCATTTTTGACCCTAGCCTGATAATTTCAATGTGTGGAATTTCCCTTAACCTTATAAGGATCTTTTCAAGCATTATATCTGTGAGCATCAGCGGATCGCCTCCTGAGAGGATAACATCCCTGATCTCGGAATGTTCTTCAAGGTATTTGAAGGCACTCTCAAGACCTTTCATTGAGATTTTCTCATAGTCGCCGACTTTTCTCTTACGTGTACAAAAACGGCAGTAAAGGCCGCACTGGCTTGTTACAAGGAAAAGAGCTCTGTCAGGATAGCGGTGAGTAATGTTAGGAACCGGGCTCATAGCATCTTCCATCAAAGGATCTTCTTCTGCATCAAAGTCCTCCAGCTCGGCTTTATCCGGCACGCACTGCCGCCAGATAGGATCTCCCGGATACCTTATCAGGCTCAGGTAGTACGGATTAATTCTAGCCTGGAAAAATTCGTCGAGATCTTCGGCTACTTTTTTATCAATACCGAACTTTTCTACAAGCTGATCGACAGTATGAACACTGTCTCTTATCATATGCTGCCACAGTTCCATGACTAACCCTCGGTTTGTTTATGGTTGACTAAAAAATTTCCCGAAAACAATAAGGTTGTCTCCGGCAGAGTAAAAATCATTTATCTCAGCGACAATCGAATAATTATTTCTGAGATAAAAATTCCTGGTCCGCATATAACTTTCTCTGGAAGACGTCTCAGCCAGCAGCCATCTTCCTTTGCGCTGTTGAACAAACTCTTCTGCATGTTCCAGTAGTTTTTTACCGATTCCTTTCTCTGTGGCATTCGGATCGGCAACTATCCAGTACATATCGAACACAGCATCTGTTAAAGGTCTTTTGCCGGTACAGTGATATCCAAAAACCTTGCCATCTTTTTCGTATACGTATATATGATAATCATCCTGGCCCGGGTTTTTTTCTGCAATATTCACCAATTCCATTGCAACTTCGACTTCCTGCAGGTCAAAGTTCGGTATCCTTTTCAGAATTTCTTCCAGTTTTCTTGAATCACCCTGCTTTAACCTGCGTATCACTTTTTTTCCTTGATAATGCTAACTGTGAAATACGATATAAAAGTTCAGGGTACTCAATACCAGCAGCCATGGCTGCACGTGCAAACCCCGAATCCATAGAAATATCAGGGTTAGGATTAACCTCGATGACATACGGTTTATAATTTTTATCAAGTCTTAGATCCACACGGGCATAGTCCCTGCAGCTCATAGCATCGAAGGCAGCTAACGCAATTTCCTCAACTTTCTTTAACAATCTTTTATTCAGCTTTGCCGGACACTTTGGATTAGTATACTTGAAATACATGCTTTCCTTCATCCACTTCCCGTCATAGGTAACTATCCTGGGTAGTTTTCCGGGCAGACCTTTGAAAATAATTTCTGAGACAGGCAGTACTGTTCTTCCGAGTATTGCAGCATTGAGTTCCCTGCCTTCAATATATTCCTCAGCCAGAACATCCTGTTTGTATGTTTGTTGAAGGAATGAAAGATGTTTTTGCAGGGAACGAAAGTTTTCTACTACTGAAAATTCCGAAATACCGATGCTTGCATCTTCATTAAGAAGTTTAAGAATAAGAGGATAGGTAAGTTTTATATCCTTTGCAGTAACTTTTTCCGATTTCTTAATTATAAGAGATTCAGGAGTACCTATACCGAAAGATCTGAGAATATTCTTTGTCCGGGATTTATTTAGACAATTTCCCAGGCATGAAGGAAGGTTTCCTGTATAATCAAAACCAAGCAGTTCAATCAATCCGGCCATACAATATTCGTAAGATGCTATCCCTTCAACAGACTCGACAAAATTGAAGACAGCATCGGGCTTGTAGGCAGTAATTTTTTTAATTGTCTTCTGAACATCACGGTCTATAGCCAGCGTACGGACATTGCTGTAGTATTTCCTTAAAAAGGCTCTGACTTTAGAAATCTCTTTTTTGAATCCTTTTTCGGAAAGATCATTCTGGGGGTTCTTATCCCCGGCAGGTTTTCCATTATAAACGGAAAAAATACTAACAGGGGCATTATAGCAAATCAAAATTTTAGTATTTGATATCATACTAAGTTATATCTTTTGGCAGCAGCAAAAAGAACTTTATTTATCATATCTTTATAACTAATACCGGCAGTTCGCGCGGCTTTCGGATAACATGAGTTTTCCTCAGGATTAGGTAAAATTCCCGGGAGGGGATTCACTTCAATAATATTCGGAACACCCCGATCGTCCAGCCGTATATCGATCCTGCTCCAGTCTCTGCAGTGTAGTACATTATAGGTCCTTAATACATTGCTTTTAATCGCCTCCTCAAGCTCAGACGTAATTTTCGCTGGGCAATCAAATACATCGAGGGGGTTTTCCTTAGTATCAAGGATCCATTTCGCTTCATATGAATAGATCGGAATGAAATCTTCAGGGAAATCTTTGTAGTTTATCTCAACAATTGGAAGAACTACTGCGTCAGCTCCGTTTCCCATGACTGCTGCTGTGAATTCTCTTCCCGGGAGGAACTCTTCAACTAAAGCCGGCTGACCGTATTCAAAAGTTATCCTTTCAACTTCCCTTAACAGTTCTTTTTTATTTTCCACAAAGGAGGTTGAAAAAATACCCTTACCGGAACCTTCTGAAACAGGTTTTACCATTAACGGAAATTTCATGGCCAGCCCGTTTACCATTGCGGGACTTTCCGCAATGATGAACCTGGCGTTGGGGATCTTGTGATATGATAATATTTCTTTTGTGCGCGCCTTATCAAGACACGTAGCAAGCGTCAGCGGGTCAGACCCTGTATAAGGAATGCCGAGCATATCGAGTATTGCAGGAATCTGTGCTTCGCGACTGACGCCGTTGAAACCCTCGGCGATATTAAATACAATATCGGGTTTCATTTCTGTGAATTTCATATAAGCATTATTATCTGCTTCAATCATATTCACACTATGAAAACATTCAATCGCACCTTTAACAGCATTAATCGTGTCCCAGGTATCCCACTCTGCAAAAGTATCTACAGACTTTTTCTGAAGTTCTTCTGGTTTGTTTGAATTTGGGGGTACTATTTCTTGGAAAGTTTCACTTTCTGGTTTGACGTTAAAGGTTAATGCAACGTTCAACTTCACATTAAAGAAAGAAGAAGATAAAATGTTTTCTCCTTATAAAAATTTTTCAAGCAAATATAACTATTAATAACTCGAAGTCAACAAGTTTTGATTAACATCAAAAATATATTTTTTGATACGAAAACTTTTTTAAAGAACATCTGAATATTTTTTTAATTCGCTCGAACAAATTTCAAACAAAAAAAATTATTAATCAACTTTTTTATTCAGCAGCATCATTTAAATATTTTTCAGGCAATCTTTATGTACTCAAGCTGGTTCGGGTAATCGGAGGAAAGAACTTTTTTGATCAGCTTGTTCTGTTCATTGTTAAGGTGAGGATCGACGGCAACTATTCCGAACGCGGTTTCTTTGGAAGACAAAAGAAGATCTGTATCTTCGATGAGATTAATATATCTGAATTCGGGAAACCCGCTTTGTCTTGTTCCGAATATATCTCCCGGACCACGGAGCTTCATATCAACTTCTGCAACCTTAAATCCATCCAGGTACTCAACCATGGTTTTCAGTCTTATCCCTGACTTGAATTTTTCCAGCTGCGACTGGGAGAGATATTCATGATCTGCAGGAAGGCGTTCACTTGCAGCAGCATACCTGTCTTTTGTAACCAGTATGCAGTAGGCCTGCTTTAATCCGCGTCCAACTCGGCCCCTCAGCTGGTGAAGCTGCGATAGTCCGAATCTTTCAGCATCATTGACGAGGACAATGTTCGCATCGGGTATATCAATGCCTACTTCTATTACCGTGGTTGCAATCAATACATCGTATTTCTTATGAAGAAATTCCAGCATAACTGATTCTTTTTCACGCCACGGCATCCTGCCGTGTATGAGACCAACATTTAATTCCTTAAGAAAGGTTGATTTTAACTCATTATAATATGTTTCGGCAGCTTTGAGCTCCAGCTTCTCCGATTCTTCAACCAGAGGATAGACTATAAAGGACTGGTATCCCTCTTTTTTATTCTTATCGATGATAAACCTGTATATATCGGGAAGTTTTTTTTCTCCCCTTAATATTGTCTTTATTGGTTTACGGTTTTTCGGCATTTCATTTATAACTGACACATCCAGGTCTCCGTATAACGTCATTGAAAGGGTGCGCGGGATTGGCGTAGCACTCATTACAATTACATCCGGAGTGATCCCTTTACTCTGAAGTCTTCCTCTCTGTGCAACACCAAATCTGTGCTGTTCGTCAACAATCACAAGTCCCGGGTTATTAAATTCTACATTCTCTTCAAACAGAGCATGGGTGCCGATGATTATATCCGCTTCTTTAAGCTCAGCAGCCTGTTGTTTTTTTGCCATAACAGATTTACTCTGTTTTCCCAGAAGCAAAGTTACTTTAATATTTCTCTCTTTATGAATTTCCGCTAATTTGTTCATCATCTTCGAAATATTTTTTGCGTGCTGATCGGCCAGAATTTCTGTCGGGGCCATCAATATAGCCTGGAAGTTATTATCAACAGAGATCAGCATTGAAATGAGAGCAACGATGGTCTTACCGCTTCCTACATCTCCCTGCAGCAGCCGGTTCATCGGGAATTCCGATTCCATATCTGATTTTATTTCGCTTAAAACATTCAACTGTGATTTTGTAAGTTCAAAAGGGAGAGTTGAAAGAAAATCTTTTACCAGGCTTGTTCTGATCTTAAATGAATGTCCCTTTTGTTTTATTTTATAATTATGCTTTCTGAGAGCAATCACGATCTGAAGATAAAATAATTCCTCATATTTAAATCTTTTAAGCGCTGTATTCAGTTTTTCCTTTGACTGTGGGAAATGATAATTCTTAACCGAATCTACAATACCCATCAGCTGGTTTTCGCTGATTATGTAGGCGGGTAAAGTCTCTTCCAGGAAATCGGCATATTTCTCAACTGCGGAGGAAATAATTTTTCTCAGACTGAAATCGCCTATGGCAGTGGCCTTAAGTTCCTTCGGGATCCTGTAAAAAGGAATAATTTTTCCCGTGTTAAGCATGCTGGATTCGTCAGCACTCAGCCGGTCGAAATCAGGATGTGTAAATTGGAGGTTGCCATAATTTGAAATGGATGGTTTACCTGAAACAGCAAAATAATCACCTTCATCAAACACATCATAGAGATACTTCGCACCCTGGAACCAGACACATTCAAAATAACCTGTTGAATCTCTGAACTGGATCTTCATTATTTCTTTTTTATTAAATCTTCTTTTTTCCCTGTCCTCAACCCTGGCAATGATTGTAAGCTCCCCGCTGTATCCATTCAAAATGTAACCGTAGGCTTTGGCTGCTGTAAGTGTGGTTGTTCTGTCAAGGTGACGTGAGGGGAAATAAAAAAGCAGGTCTTTTATAGATTTGATCCCGATTTTCCCGAATGCTTCGGCACGTTTCGGCCCAACTGATTTTATGAATTGAACAGACTGTTCGCTTATTTTTACATTCTGAGAAATCATCGGGATTAAAATAAATAATTAAGATTAATCATTCACTCCGTTATAATTTTTATATTTGCAAAACTTAAACAATAGAATACCTTA
>Ga0075276_10000447_pt1 | contig 10664 bp, 7 predicted proteins | sample SF_Rice_5C_80N_4_FD_69770 | JGI IMG/M metagenome (GOLD analysis project Ga0075276, IMG submission 69770) | Rice paddy soil microbial communities from Twitchell Island, California, USA - SF_Rice_5C_80N_405 | ecosystem: Environmental > Terrestrial > Soil > Paddy field/soil | place: USA: Twitchell... | reverse complement strand
CTCGCCGCAACACTGATCTCAACCGAGATGCTGGAAATTCATCGACTTACGAGCCGAAAGGTTTGGCACGCACATTGCCTTTACCACATTCGTAAGACGGCTCCTGGCATGAAAGATGAGGTCAGGAAGCCGCAAAGAGGCGGTGAGTTATGGCAAGGGTGATTGAGTTCTATGTCCCGCGGAGATTCAAACTGACGGTGCGATGGGTGCTGCCCGATCAGCGCGGAAGGGTAGTCGAGTTCCCCAGCACTCCAGCGAGGAAGTCAGCTTGAACCGCAGTAGAGCCAAGGACGAGGTGCGTGGTTCGCAAAGCGGGCGAGGTGCTGCATGTTGAAGATCTCGGTTGTCGAAGGAAGGAAGCAGCGTTGGCTAGTCGTAGAGGGCAGGCTGGTTGCGCCGTGGTCCGAGGAGCTGAAAGCCGCCTGCGAAAGGGCCGCGTCGGGGCTGGACGGGCGTGAACTCGCCATCGATCTGAAGAACCTAACGACCATCAGCCAAGAAGGAGAAAACCTGCTTCTGGAACTGATGCAGCAGGGGCTCAAATGCCGTGGCTGTGGTGTGTTTACGAACGAAATTTTGAAACAAGTCGCCCGCAGATTGCGCAGGAATGGAGCACACGTATGAACCGCTTAATGGCCTTTTACAAAGCCTCACACGGCGCGCGGAAGCTCACTCTGCGGGTAGGCTCTGTCCTCGCTTTAGCCGCAACGCTTACTGGTTGTGCCGTGGGACCAAAATATCAACGCCCGACAGCGAAGCTGCAGCCGTTTCACAACGCTCCCTCCATCGAAGCTCGTTCCACCTCTCTGCCGGCACCGCCTCTCGATCAGTGGTGGATAGGCTTCCGTGATCCTGAGCTGACACGGATCGTGCAGCGGGCGCTGGACCAGAATCTCGACCTGGCCGCTGCCGTGACGCGAGTGCAACAGGCGCGTGCCGCTGCTCAAGGAGCAGGAGCGCGGCGCTTGCCATCAGGAAGTCTCAACGCCTCGACGACCTCACTCTATCAAACGACTGAAGGTATGACGGGCCGTCTCGGCTCGCATCTGCCCGGCTATCGCCGCACTCAGAACTATTACGACCTCGGATTCACCGCGAGCTGGGAATCGGACCTATTCGGCGGTTTGAAAAGAGGAGCTCAAGCTGCCGCAGCCGAGGCTCAGGCGGCCGAAGCCCTTCATGCGGGAACTCGCGTCACGGTTGCCGCGGAAGCGGCTGATGCCTATCTGCAGATACGCGGCGCGCAGGCGCGGCTCGTCTTCGCCAATGACCAGATCGCCACTGACAAGCATCTCGTCGAACTTGTGCAACAGCGAAAGGATGCGGGCATTGCATCGGACCGCGAACTCGCTCAGGCACAGGCATTGCTGTCGCAAGCGAGGGCGACGATTCCTCTGGTCACAGTCTCTCTCGAAACACAACTCAACCGGCTGGACGTGCTCATGGGCGCGCAGCCGGGAACGTACGCAGCGGAGTTGAGCTCTGCCGCAGACATTCCCGATGTACCGGAAATCTCTGGCTATGCGACGCCCACGGATCTATTACGCAGGAGGCCCGACATCATCGCTGCCGAGCGAATGGTTGCTGCCTCGAACGCTCGTATTGGCCAGGCTCTGGCCGAATACTATCCAAAACTCTCACTTTCAGGGATCGTCGGATCTCAAGCGCTGGCGCCTGCCCATCTCTTCGAACAGCAAGGATTTCAACCTATCAGTGTCGTAGGTCTGCGCTGGCGCCTCTTCGATTTCGGCGCTGTCGCCGCGGAAGTGAAGCGAGCACGGGGCGCGAATGCCGAAGCCTTGATCCAATATCAAAGCTCGGTCCTACACGCATCCGAAGATGTCGAAGACGCCTTCAGCTTACTCGTCCAGTCGGAGAACCGTCGAAACGAAATCCTTCGTGAAATCGCTGAACTGCAGCGTGTGCGCGACTTGTCACAACAGTCTTACGCCGCCGGCGTGATCCCACTCACCGACGTTCTGGATGCGGATCGTCAATTGCTCGCGGCCAAGGATGACCTGGCCGTCGCTCGGGAGAGCGCGGCGCGTGCGGCAGTTGGATCGTATCGCGCTCTCGGGGGCGGGTGGCTTCAATGATCGAAATCCATAAGGAAAAGAAGGAACGTCATATGAAAAACATCAATTTGCTGCTGATCGTTGCCGGCTTGGTAGTCAGCCTGACTGGTTGCAGTCAGAAGCGGGACCTAGACCCAAGAACACAACCGGAACTGGTTCGGGTCGTGCAAATAGGTTCGTCGTCCGGAATAGATCCCGCGTTCACTGGCGTGGTTTCGGCGCGTGTTCAGAGCAATCTTGGCTTTCGGGTTCCCGGAAAGATCACGAGTCGCCTGGTGGATACGGGGCAGTCTGTCCGCGCTGGACAGCCGCTCATGACGATTGACCGAACTGACTATGTCCACGCCATTACCGCGCGAGTGGAAACGGTGACTGCGGCAAAGGCGAAAGCGGTTCAAGCTGCCGCCGATGAGGCGCGATATCGCGGTCTGGTCAAGACCGGGGCAGTCTCCGCTTCAACCTACGATCAGATCAAGGCCGCATCGGATGCGGCACAAGCTGAGCTTGCTGCTGCCACCGCCCAGGAGCAGGTTGCGAGAGACGAGGGCGGTTACTCACAACTCGTCGCGGATGCGGACGGGATCGTGGTCGAAACGCTGGCCGAGCCAGGTCAAGTGGTGATGGCGGGGCAAACGGTTGTGAAGCTCGCCCATTCCGGTCCGCGAGAGGCTGCAGTGAATCTCTCAGAGACGCTGAGGCCGGCGATTGGATCGACGGCATATGCAACGCTCTACGGCAGCACGATGAGAATTCCAGTTCGCTTGCGACAGCTTTCCGGTGCTGCTGACGCGCAGACCCGGACCTTTGAAGCACGTTACGTTCTCGAAGGCGATGCCGCGAAGGCTCCATTGGGAGCAACCGTTACCGTTCATCTCTCCGGCGACGCGGGCGTTGACACGTTGCAAGTACCAATCGCGTCTGTTCTCGATCGCGGAAAGGGGCCTGGAATTTGGCTACTGAACCCTTCTACGTCCACAGTCTCATTCCAACCCGTGCAAGTGCGCCGACTGGATGAAGAACTGGCAACCATCAGCGGAAACGTGCACCCCGGACAACAGGTTGTAGCCGTTGGCGTTCATCTTCTTCGCGATGGCGAACGCGTGCGCGTAGAGAGCAAGGCGGAACTCCAATGAGTCATTCATCAGACAAGCACGACACATCGCTCCAGAGTGGTGATTCTGCGGCGAAGCACTTTCTCAACTTGTCGGCCCTCGCAGTCCGGGAAAAGGCGATCACTCTTTTCTTGCTGATTGCGATCGTTGCCGCTGGCATCTTCGCCTTCCTGAAACTAGGACGCGCCGAAGACCCCACGTTCACGATCAAGGTGTTTACCGTCGCGGCGGTGTGGCCTGGAGCGACGGCGCAGGAGATGCAGGATCTGGTTGCCGAGCCGCTGGAGAAGCGCCTGCAGGAATTGAGCGACTACGATCGCGTAGAAACCTTCACTCGCCCCGGACTTGCGCTGATGAAGGTGAATCTCAAGGACACCACTCGACCAGAAGACGTCCCGGAAGAGTTTTACCAGGCTCGCAAAAAGCTGGGCGATGAAGCTCACAAATTGCCTCAGGGCGTATTCGGTCCCTTCATCAACGATGAATACTCAGATGTTACGTTTGCCCTCTACTCAGTCGAAGCGCCAGACCTTCCGCCTCGCCAGGTTGCGCGTGAAGCCGAGACTCTTCGACAGCGGATGCTTCATGTGCCTGGCGTTAAGAAGGTTGACATCGTTGGCGAACGGCCAGAACGCATTTTCGTTGAGTTCTCATACGAACGACTGGCGACGCTGGGAGTGAGCGCACGAGATGTCTTTGACGCCCTCCTTCGCGAGAATGCCGTAACCCCATCTGGATCTATCGATACGAACGCTCAACAGGTTCAAATCCGCTTGGACGGCGCGCTCGATGATCTTGAGAAGATTCGGGATACGAACGTCGTCTCGGGCGGACGCACAGTCAGGCTGTCTGATATTGCCGATGTGAAGCGCGGCTACGAAGATCCCGCAACTTTTCTTGTCCGCCATGATGGCCAACCGGCTTTGCTTCTCAGCATCGTCATGAAGGAGGGTTGGAACGGTCTGGACCTTGGCAAAGCCCTCGTTGCCGAACAGAAGAAGATTTCCGCCGGTCTCCCTGCAGGCATCAGCTTCAGCAAAGTGACGGACCAGGCTGTCAACATCCGCGAAGCAGTGGATGAGTTCATGCTGAAGTTCTTTGTCGCTCTTGCCGTGGTGATGCTCGTTAGCATCCTCAGCCTCGGTTGGCGCGTTGGGATCGTTGTGGCAGCGGCCGTTCCCCTGACGTTGGCGGCCGTCTTCGTCATCATGCTTCTGACCGGAAGAGTATTTGATCGCATCACGCTCGGCGCTCTGATCCTCGGTCTTGGCCTTCTGGTTGACGACGCGATCATCTCCATTGAGATCATGGTGGTCAAAATGGAGGAGGGGTGGAGCCGGATAAAGGCTGCCAGCTATGCGTGGAGCCATACTGCCGCTCCCATGCTCGCAGGCACGCTTGTCACTGTTATCGGTCTCATGCCCGTGGGCTTCGCCCGATCGAGCGCTGGCGAGTATGCGGGAAACATCTTCTGGGTGGTGGGTTTTGCGCTGCTCACCTCGTGGGTCGTAGCCGTAACCTTTACTCCTTATCTAGGCGTGCAGATGTTGCCCGAGATCAAGGCCCTGCCCGGCGGCCATGAAGCGATTTATGCGACGCCCGGCTACGAGAAGCTCCGGAGACTAATTGCCTGGGCGGTGCGCCGGAAGTCCTTGGTTGCTGGCATTGTCCTGGGCCTCTTTCTTGTGGCCCTCGCAGGCATGGGACTTGTCAAGAAGCAGTTCTTTCCTCAATCCGACAGACCTGAACTCCTGGTAGAGGTGACGCTACCGCAGGGCACGAGCATTGAAACCACTAACGCGAGCACAAAAAAGGTCGAGGAGTGGCTGCGGTTGCAGCCCGAAGCAAAGATTGTTACGGCTTACATCGGTGCGGGCGCTCCCCGTTTCTTCTTTTCATACAATCCAGAGCTCCCGAACCCCAATTTCGCCAAGATCATTGTTCTGACGGCCAATGAAGAGGCGCGAGATCGGCTGAAGCTCAGGCTCCGTCAGCGGGTTCAGCAGGGACTTGCGCCTGAAGCGCGTGTGCGCGCTTCGCAGCTCGTTTTTGGACCATATTCAGCGTGGCCAGTAGAGTTTCGCGTCACTGGTCCTGACCTGGAAAAGGACCGCTCGATTGCGGCACAGGTACAGACTGTGATGCTGGCGAATCCCCACACCCGACAGGTGAACCAGGACTGGGGCGAACGGGCCCCAACCGTGCATTTCGTCCTCGACCAAGCTCGGCTACAACTGATCGGCCTTTCCTCCCACGAGGCTGCCGAACAGATCCAATTTCTTCTGACCGGTGCGCCAGTAACGCAGGTACGTGAAGATATCCGCACGGCGGAGATAATCGCTCGAAGTGGCGGAACAGACCGCCTCGATCCCAGCAAGTTGAACGACATGAGTCTGATAAATCACTGGGGGAAAGCCGTTCCCCTGAGCCAAGTCGGCCACATCGAGATTCGTCCGGAAGATCCGATTCTCAAACGTCGCGATCGCGTGCCGACCATCACAGTGGAGAGTGACATCGACGAATCTCTTCAGCCTCCCCAGGTTTCTGCGGAGATTGAAAAGGCGATCCAGCCGATTATCGCCAAATTGCCCGAGGGCTATCGGATCGAAACGGGCGGCAATATAGAAGAGTCTGGAAAAGCGAACCGGGCACTTTCAGTGGTGTTTCCCGCGATGATCGTGCTGATGCTCACCGTGATCATCTTCCAGGTACGATCTTTCCCCGCGATGTTCATGGTGGTCCTTACGGCCCCTCTAGGTCTCGCTGGCGTCGTTCCAACGTTGCTCCTTTTTCATCAGCCGTTTGGCTTCAACGCGATTCTCGGACTGATCGCGTTAGCGGGCATCCTGATGCGCAACACGCTGATCTTGATCGGCCAAATTAAGACAAATCAAGAGGAAGGCCTCGACAGTTACCACGCCGTCGTCGAGGCGACCGTACAGCGAGCGCGTCCCGTCGTCCTTACGGCCCTTGCAGCCGTTTTGGCTTTCATCCCCCTGACCCTTTCCGTCTTCTGGGGATCGATGGCATACACGCTGATTGGAGGGACCACCGTGGGCACGGTGCTGACTCTCGTGTTCCTGCCTGCACTCTATTCGATCTGGTTCGGAGTAAAGCCGACAGCAGTCCCGACCGATGAGTCGGCGGCAGCACTGGTGGGTGCATAAATTCAATCCATAAATTCAACTTCAGCTAGGAAAGGGCACTTATGAAACTCACTGGACGCACCGTTCTCATCACCGGCGGTTCTGCCGGCATTGGTCTTGCTTTCGCGCTCAAGTTCGTCGAATTCGGCAACGAAGTCATCGTGACGGGTCGCCGACAGCAAGTGCTCGACGAGGTGAAGGCTAAACACCCAAAGCTCCACACCATCCAGAGTGACGTTGCGGATCCCGCGCAAATCGCCACCCTTGCGGCGCGAGTGAAGGCGGATTTTCCCAAGCTCGACGTCCTGATGAATAACGCGGGCATCATGCTCCACAAAAACCTCACGGTCCCGGTAGCCGACCTTGAGCGATTGACGACCGAGATGGACATCAATCTGGGCGTCGTCGTCCGTATGACTTCTGCCCTCATCGATATTCTCACGCCTGGTACTCAGCGGACGAATGGCGGAAGGGCGCTAATGAGCGGCTCGCGACGATTCAGGTTTTTCTATTGCCTGCTCGCCTGTGCCATAAACGTGCCCTACGCTTTGCGCCCATATGAGCTAAGTCGCGCCTTTTCAATACCGCCTCAAAAGTGCTTCCGTGCGGGCATCGTCTATGGCAAGTGACTGATTCGAAATTGAATGCGCGTGAAATTTGGTATCGAGTCCGAGCCTACTCTTAATCAGTAGGTTGAAGGTTCGATTCCTTCCGCGCTCACCACTTCTTTTCAGCGACTTGCAGGACTGAGAATTACGCCTACTGATTCTTGGTCATTTGAGCTAGCAGTTCGATTCCCCTCTGAAGTCGCTCATTTCCAATCGCCTTGCCTGCACGCGTTCTCTCTGCGCTGTGCCCTAAAACGTGCCATCGAAGATCACCGTCCTCGAATTTTCCATCGCCTGGTATTGGTGATTTCAAGTGCTCGCCGATTGCTAATGAACCACTTCAACACGGCCCGATTTGACGAGTTCGATTCGTTCGCGGTATAAGCATCCTGTCTGGTTTTTTGAATTTGGGAAGCCGGTGTGAATCCGGCACGGCCCAGCCACTGTAAGCGTGGAGAGCCGAAACAACGCAGTTGCCACTGGGGATACCCCGGGAAGGCAGTTTCGGGCTCGATGATCCGCAAGTCAGGAGACCGACCAGACGCCTACTTTGTTCCACACGACCTCTACGGGAGGGTCGATGGGCAGTCTGCTCGATTTCCGCATTTCGCATGAACAGATTTCGCCGCATTTCTCTCCCAGAATGCGAAGACGGCGATGTCCGCAGCTCGCAAACGAGCGATAACGCTTGTCTTGGGTGGGGTGCATAGCGGCAAGAGCTGCTACGCGCAGCAACTCGCCACAAGCTTCGACTCAGTCACGTTCATCGCGACCGCACGGCCCAGCGATGCTGAGATGCGACGCAAGATTGCTGCGCATCGCCGAGAGCGCCCACGCAATTGGCGCACGGTTGAGGCACCCACCTCCTTAGCGGCAGTAATTCATCGCGAAAGCGCTAGTGCGCAAGTGATCCTGATCGACTGCCTTACGACCTATCTCGGAAATCAACTGATGGATTCGCGTCACAGATGGCGCGAGGGAAAAGCTGCGCTTGCTGATTTCGATACCGAAGAAGTATGCCATGCGATCGAATCTGCAAACTCGTCAGTCATCATCGTCTCGAATGAAGTGGGCAGCGGTATCGTCCCGACGTTTCGCAGTGGGCGAGCGTACCGGGACCTTCTGGGTGACCTGAACAAACTTGTTGCCCGCATCGCCGATTCAGTCGTCCTCCTGGTCGCTGGCCAGCCATTAACGATCAAGCCTGAGAGGTCGAGATGATGACTCGGCGCAGGACGCCTCAGGAGTTGTCTGATTTCTCGCGAGCAGAAAAGCGCGGCGTCTACAAGGCGATCCATTCCCGCCGTGATGTTCGTCAATTCCTGCCGCAGGCGATTGGTGAGACCGTGCTCAAGCGGTTGCTCGCTGCAGCTCATCACGCGGGCTCTGTCGGATTCATGCAGCCATGGTCGTTCATTGTTATCACCAGCGGCGTCGTAAAAGAACAAGTTAAGAGTGTGTTTGAACAAGCGAATGCGGTCGCATCAAGCGTCTTCGAGGGCAAGCGGCGAGAGCTTTATTCGCAGCTCAAGTTAGAGGGGATTTTGGAAGCGCCGGTAAATCTATGTGTCACTTCCGATCCGACGCGCAACGGATCTCACATTCTTGGGCGCCACACGATCCGTGAGACCGATGTCTACAGCACTTGCTGTGCCGTCCAGAATCTTTGGCTCGCTGCTCGCGCCGAGGGCATCGGTGTGGGGTGGGTCAGCATTTTTGATCCTTCCCAGCTTCGCACAGTGCTCGGCATTCCCGAACACATAATCCCGGTCGCCTACCTTTGCGTTGGCCACGTTGACAAGTTCTCGCCTCGGCCGGAACTCGAAACTGTCGGCTGGCAAGCACGACTCGAATTGGACGAGCTGATTTTCCATGAGCAGTGGGGCCAAAAAGCAAGCGGTCACTGACCTGCATGCGGCTGCACGCAGCGCAGATTGGGAGAATGAGATTTGTCGTGAAAGACACCTCAATGATGTGGGTAACGAGCGCTGCTAGTCGGAGTATTCGCAGACTTTCATGTCTGCTACTCGCAATTCTAATTCTATCCGCCGTCGCTTCTGCCGGGCCTTCCGGTGAGCTGCAAGGGACAGTCGTTGATCCGATGGGAGCAGCCGTTATGCACGCAAAGGTGCAGGTCATTCGGGGCAACATCGCAATTGTGACAACGGTAACCGACGGCTCCGGCGAGTTCCACTTCGTTTCGTTACAGCCGGGTCGATATCGAGTCCGCGCGGCTGCTCTGGGATTCGCGGAGCAAGACAGCGACCTGGTGTACGTCAGCAATGCCAAGATCTCCCGGATCACTTTGTCTCTGAAGATAGGCCCCCTACTTCAGCAAATCGTGGTTTTGGCGACGGGAACGCCGGCTTTGGAGTCGCAGGTTGGCGCCTCGATCTCAAGTGTCGATAAATCACAGATAGCGAGTGAACAGGATGTGTCGCAAGCACTGCGCTCAATCCCTGGTGTCCAGGTCCTGCAGACAGGGCAGCGAGGCGGCACGACCGACATGTTTGTGCGAGGCGGAAATGCGAACACTACAAAAGTATTGATCGATGGAATTCCGATAAACGATATCGGCGGGCAGATTGAATTTGCAAACCTTGCAACAAGTGGCATTGAGCAGGTGGAAGTGTTACGTGGGCCCAATTCCGTGCTGTTTGGAGCAGACGCATTGGCCGGCGTCATCGATCTGAAGACCAGCCAAGGTACAACTCCGTTGCCGCAGCTTGTCTACTCCGTTGACGGCGGTAATTTCAATACGCGCCGCCAGGAGATCTCCGTTGGAGGCGCTCGTGGACAGTTCGATTACTTTTCAGATTTCTCACGATTCGATACTGCCAACAGCATACCTAACAGCGCCTTTCACAATGCAACGTATGCAGGCAATTTTGGTTGGTCTCCGTCCAGTTCCACCGTCCTTCGGTTTACGTTGCGGCATACGGCGACAGCGCTCGGGCTACCCAATGCTCTCGACATTTACGGCATACCCGATGACTCCTTACAAAATGAGCAGGACAGCTACTTTGGAGCGACGGTACAAAATCGGACAACCAACCGCTGGCACAATCTGCTGCAATACGGTGGAACCCGGCTTCGATTTCATTTTGAGAATCCCACTCCAACAGGTCAGCCGTTCGATCCCTTCGGCACCGGCGCAAACTACCTCGGCAATCAGATGACCCTCCGCGGGGCGAACGGGTTCCAGATCAGCGGACGCGGGATCCTCGATTTTGGCGGCGACTATCCGCAGTTATTAGATATCAGGTCGGCGCGCGATTTTGCTTATGCGCAGTCTGACTACAGATTCTCGTCGCATCTCTCCGGCCTGCTGGCTTTCCGCTATGAAAACGAGCATGGCTTTACTCGCTTTGCCGGCACGAAGACACCGACGGACAGAAATAATCTCGATTACACCGCGCAGATCAGTACCGACCTGTGGCGACGCCTCTACGCGACGGCCGGAGTTGGGGTGGAGAAGAATGCGGTGTTTGGTGTCGTAGCCACTCCACGGATCTCCCTGGCGTATTACGTCGCTCGGCTTCGCACCGTCGGCGCCTTGGATGGCACCAAGCTCAGGTTCAACTACGGCAAGGGAATCAAAGAGCCCGCGATTTTTGATGAGAGCACCTCATTGTTCGCGCTCCTCTCGCAGCTCCCCAATGGCGCTCAGCTCATCTCCCAATTTCACATACAGCCAATCGGGGCCGAACGCTCGCGAAGCTT
>Ga0075276_10000446_pt1 | contig 10670 bp, 11 predicted proteins | sample SF_Rice_5C_80N_4_FD_69770 | JGI IMG/M metagenome (GOLD analysis project Ga0075276, IMG submission 69770) | Rice paddy soil microbial communities from Twitchell Island, California, USA - SF_Rice_5C_80N_405 | ecosystem: Environmental > Terrestrial > Soil > Paddy field/soil | place: USA: Twitchell... | reverse complement strand
ATTTTCCCGAAGCGCGCCGGCCCCGTCGCGGAAGCTGGCTCGGGGACCCGGAGCGCGTGCCGACGGCGCGGCTCGCCGAACCAGCGACTCGACCGCGCCCACGGGCACCCCGGGCTCGATGGTGAACTTCGTCGAGACGCTCACGCCAGACGGATCGATGGAGACGTCGCCGCAGGCGACACCACAGCGGGTGCTATCTTTCGCCGAGTGGTCGACGCCCTCGAAGTCAAAGACCTGTCGATCCGATTCGGCGACGCGGAGGTCTTCCGGGGGCTGACGTTTCGGGTCCCCGAGGGCAGCTCGCTCGCCATCATCGGACCCAACGGCTGCGGAAAGACCGTCCTCTTCAAAGCCCTGGTCGGAGCGATCCCGTATCGGGGCCAGGTCCGATGGCAGCCCGGCGTCCGGATCGGATACGTGCCCCAGAAGCTCGACGTCGCGCGCGATCTGCCCCTGACCGGAAGGGACCTGCTGCGGGCGAAGGCGCGCGTCGCGAAGGCCGCGGATGACACGTCGGAGACCCTTCGACGCGTCGGTCTGGAGGGCATCGAGGGCAAGCTCATCGGAACGCTCTCGGGCGGACAGTTCCAGCGCCTCCTCGTGGCCATGGCCCTCCTCGGCCGGCCGAACGTCCTGCTGCTCGACGAACCCACCGCCGGCGTCGACGGTCCCGGGCAGGAAAAACTGAACGAGCTCGTCCGGCACGTCCAGGAGGAGCGGGATCTGACGGTCCTCCTGATCTCCCACGAGCTCAGCGTCGTCTATCGATACGCGACCAACGTGCTTTGCCTGAGCCGCGAACAATCGTGGTTCGGCCCGCCCAGAACGATCCTGACCCCCGAGCGGTTGCGCGAGCTCTACGGCGAACCGGTCGAATACCACGTCCATGACGCTTGAGACGGGGACGCTCGCCGCCTCCGTCGCGATGGCGGCCGCGGCGGGCGTGGTCGGATCCTTCGCGGTCATGCGCCGGATGACGCTCGCCGCGGATGCGATCTCGCACGTCGCCCTCCCGGGGATCGGGATCGCCCTGGCGCTCCGAATCAACCCCCTCATCGGCGCCGCCGCGATGCTCTTCTTCGGCGCGCTCCTGATCTGGGCGGTCGAACGCCGGACGAGGATGGCGGCGGAGACCGTGATCGGCGTCGTCTTCTCGACGGCGCTCGCGGTCGGGAGCCTGATGAGCTCCGGGGAGGACTTGATCGACGCGCTCTTCGGCGGGCCCGGCAAGCTCGGCGCCGGTGAGCTCGCGTTCGGCGCCGCGGCGTCGGTGGCCGTCGTCCTGTTCATCCTGGTTCAGAAGGACCGGCTCGTTCTGGCGCTCGTCTCGCCGGAGATCGCCCGAACGACGGGGATCGACACGGCCCGGCTGGAGCTCCTGTTCCTCGAGACGTTCGCGCTGACGATCGCCCTCGGCCTGCGGTACCTCGGGGTGCTCCTGATGGGCTCGCTGATCATCGTCCCGGCCGCGACGGCACGGAGGGTGTCGAACAGCCTCTCCGGCATGCTCGTGACGGCGGTCGCCGTCGCCGTCCTGTCGACCGTCGCGGGAACGGGCCTCGCTTTCCTTCTTCGTCGCCCGCCCGGGCCGGTCATCATTTGCGCAGCCGGCGGCCTGTTCCTGCTGAGCCTCCTCAGGCGCCGAACGTAGCGGGTCAGAAGCTCACGAGGGTGTGGACCGCGTAACGCTTCTCCGTCGGCTGGGCCGGAGTGAAGTCCCGGTAGCGAACCTTCTCGAAGTCGAGGAGAACCGCGGTCGCAATCCCTTTCTGGAGCGGGAACCAGTACGCGACGCCGAAGATCGCCCGGGTTTTCCGGCCGCGATCGTTCTTGTCGGGCTCGAGCCAGTCGTAGCGGCAAAGGGCCTCGACCCCGATCGCGGTGCGCGGCGTCGCCCACACCGACCAGCCGCGCGCGTCCTTCTCGGGAACCGCCGGGGTCGGACGGTCCTTCGCGGCGAGATATTCGAAGCCCGCGTTGACGAACGGGTGCTCGAACGTCACGCCGCCGACGAGGCGCTCCCGGGGAGCGTCGCGTTGGTAGTGGTCCGAATCCCAGAACGCCGTCAAACGCAGCCCGCGGACGACCGGCGCATGGGGAGCGGGGCGCAGCGTCGCCCGAACCTGAAATGCCTTTTGATCGTTCGTCTCCGAGTGGTTGAAGCCCTCGCCGTTGAAGACCCCGGCGACCACGTCGCCGTAATCCGAAGGAAACGCGTAGCGGGCGGAGATCCCGGCGTCGGCGACCTGGAGATAGCCTTCCCGGTCGAGAAAGAGGTTCCCCTGGAACCGGTAGCGGTAGACCGGGTCCGTGAGATCCATGTACGGGGTCCCTTGAATGCCGAGTTTCAACCAGCTCCCCTTGCCGAGAACGTCGTCGAGAGCGAGCTGCAAGAACGCGAGCTTGAGCCGGTAAACGGAGCTGCCGGAGAGCGACGAGCTCTGGTCGGTGTCGCGCACGAGGTCCGGCGTGATCCGCGCGGAGATGATTCGCGACAGATCCGCCGTCACGTTGATGTAGGCCCGGGTGACGTTGAAGCTGTTCGGGTGGATCGAGTGGCCGTCCGCGTCCGTTCCCGACGGCTCGGCCTGATACGTGTAATCGGCGAACAACATCCCTCCGACCCGGACCTGCGGATAGTCCGTCCCCGAAGTGAGGGAGAGCTCGGCCCGCGCCGCGCCTCCGGCGGACAACACCGCGACAACCACGAGCAGGACTCTTCCCAATTTCATCTCCTCATACCTCCGCGCCGGCGCGCACGACGGATCTCTCGTGATCTCGGACCGGTCTCAATAGACCTTCCGAGCCTGTACCTTCTCCTTCGTGGCCAGGCTGAACCGCTTCTCGACGGCGCCTCCCTCGACGACGCGCGCCGTGACGTACTCGCCGAGCGCCGGGCCGTGCTTGAAGCCGTGGCCCGATCCGCCCCCGACCAGCCAGACGTTCTCGCGCTCGGGATGGCGGTCGATGAGGAAATCGCCGTTCGAGGTGTTCTCGTACTGGCAGACCTCGGAGAGGACGACGGGCGCGTCCCTCAGCCCGGGGAACCGCCGGCCGACGAATTCGCGGACTCGCGCCAGGGTTTCGGCCGTGATGACGCGCTTGCCGGTGTCCGGATCGAACGCGGGGCCATGGCGGTCGGGCGCGACCTTGAAGCCGCGTCCGTTGAAGTCCGGCATCCCGTAGATCTCTTCGGCGAAATCGACCCAGACCGGCATCGCCGGCTGCTGGAAACGGGTGTCGCCCGGAGGCGGGCCGAAGAAGAAGACCTCCTGCCGCGTCGGGAAGATGCGGTCGCCCAGCAGAGCGGGGAACAGCTTCGGGAGCCACGGGCCGCAGGCGAACACGAAGATGTCCGCGGCGATGGCGTTTCCGGATCGGGTCTTGACCGAGGCCATCCGCCCTTTTCCTTCCGGCGGAAGGACCGCTTCCTGCAGGTATTCGACGCCGTCGGCCTCCGCCATCTGGACGACTGCCTGCACGCCGCGGAATGCGACGAGGAAGCCGCTCTCGGGCTCGAAGATCGCCCAGTCGTTCGGTCCGAAGTCGATCTGCGGCCAGCGCCGCACGAGCTCCGCGCGCTCGACCCGCTCGTGCGGGACGTTCAACCGCTGCAGGGTCGCGAGCGTCTTCGTCGTCAGCGGGTCCTCGCCGCGCGCCATCCAGAGCACGCCCGCCTGCTGGAAGAGCGATGGCCGCCCGAACGCTCCGAAGAGAGACTTCCAGAGCTCGAGCGAGCGCATCGACCAGCGTGTGTAGATTTCCTGGTCGCCGTATCCCGCCCGGATGACGCGGGTGAATCCTCCCGAGCTCGCGCGCGCGTTTCCCGGCCCGTACGCGTCGATCAGCGCGACCCGTCGCCCCTTTTTCCGGAGCGACCAGGCGGTCCACGCGCCGAAGACGCCCGCGCCGACGACGGCGACGTCGTAGGGCTTCTCCCCCTGCACGGCGGGGGCGGCCCCCGCGGCGGTCCCGATCAGCGCGCCGACGGCTCCCCCCGAAGCGGTCTTCACGAACTCGCGGCGCGTCTGCGTCAAGATTCGATCTCCTGTTCGAGAGGTCCCCGGTGCGGCGATGATAACCCGCCCCGACCCGGCAGGCTGCGTACTGCTAGCGGCAGCGCACGACGCGGCCCGCGCTCCCGAGCGCGAGCGTGAACGGTCCGAGGGTCTCGTCGCGCCCGAGCGCGACCGAGAGCGTCATCCTCCGGCCGTCCACCCGCCCCGAGTAGCGGGCCGACTCATGGTTTTCGACCTCTCCGACCCGGATCGGCCCGCCGTGCTCCTTGACGAAGTCGCCGGCCAGGCTGAATCTTCCCTCCGCGTCGAGCGCGAGCGGCGCCGAGATCGCCCCGTGCGCGCAGTCGAACTGGACCGTCGCGCCGGAACCGGACGCCTGGAAGACGACATGCTCCCCTCCCCACGTCCCGTTCGCGATGACGGCGGAGGCGTTTTCCGATCTCCCGCGCGCCGCCGCGCCGCTGTGACCCGCGCAGCCGATCACGCAGGCCCCGAAAAAACAGAATGCGAAGAACCTCACCGGTCCAGTATGCGCCATCGAAACGACTTACGGTTGTCCCGGTTCGCAGCAAATCTCGTGCCGCAGCGGCCGCGGCGAAGCCGGGCAGGCGATCGGCCGGGGCTTGGTACGATTGCTGCTTCCAGCACCTGCGGTGAAGCCGGTCATGATCATAGACGACAATCCGGACATCCTGTCCGCGATGGAGGCCCTCCTGATCACCGAGGGGATCGAGCCGATCGTGGCGACCGACGGGCTCGAAGCCTTCCGGTTGATGGATCTGGGAAAGATTCCCTCCGTCATCCTCCTCGACAACGCGATGCCGAAGATGAACGGCGCCCAGTTCCTCGCCGCCATGCGGGAGCATCCGAAGTTTGCGTCGATCCCCGTCTACGTCATCTCGGCGAGCGGAGACTTCGACGGTTCCGCTTCGACGGCCGGAATCGCGGGCTTCATCCACAAGCCGTTCGACCCCGACAAGGTGCTCGGAATCGTCCGTCGGTTCTGCGAGGCCTGAAGTTTCGAGCCGCCCGGTCTCCCCCCCACCGGCGCGATATGATCGCGGGCTCACTCCGATGACTCTCGCTGCCGGCACGCTCCTCGGACCCTACGAGATCCTGTCGCCCATCGGCGCCGGGGGCATGGGAGAGGTCTACCGCGCCCGGGACGTCCGTCTCGGCCGCGAGGTGGCCGTCAAGGTCCTTCCCGAATCGCTCGCCGGCAATGCCGATGCGCTCGCCCGCTTCCAGAAGGAGGCGAGGGCGGTGGCCGCCCTGTCGCACCCGAACATTCTCGCGCTCTTCGACTTCGGCAGCCACGACGGGACGCATTACGCCGTCATGGAACTGCTCCGCGGCTCGACGCTCCGCGACGCGCTCGACTCGGGGCCTCTGCCGCAGACGCGGGCGATCGAATTCGCGCTCCAGATCGCGAAGGGGCTTTGCGCCGCGCACGAGAAGGGAATCGTCCACCGGGACTTGAAGCCGGAGAACGTTTTCGTCACCCGGGATGGAGACGTGAAGGTCCTCGATTTCGGCCTCGCCAAGCGCACCGAGCTCGCCTCCCGGGAGGACGAGACGAACGCGCCGACCGAAACGCGAACGTCCCCCGGCACGGTGATGGGAACGGTCGCGTACATGTCGCCGGAGCAGGTGCGCGGCGAGCCGCTCGATCCGCGCTCCGACATCTTCTCGTTCGGAACGGTGCTCTACGAGATGCTGACCGGCCGCAAGGCCTTCGCGAGGGAGTCGGCCGCGGAGACGATGGCGGCGATCCTGATGAACGAGCCGCCGGAGTTGTCGGAATCGGGCGTGGTGGTGTCTCTGGCGATGGCGGGAATCCTCCGCCACTGCCTCGAGAAAAGCGTCGTTCGGCGCTACCAGACGGCGCGGGACCTCCTCTTCAACCTCCAGCAGTTCGGAAGCGGGTCCGCCGAGAGTGCACCGGCGCCCGCCGGCGGGGGCACTCCCTCCGTCGCGGTCCTGCCGTTCCTGAACTTCAGTGCCGACGCCGAAAGCGAGTTCTTCGCCGACGGCATGACGGAAGATGTGATCGCGAATCTCGCCAAGATCCGATCGCTGAAGGTGATCTCCCGCGCGTCGGTGATGCCCTTCAAGAAGCGGGAGAAGAGCCTGCGCGAGATCGGCTCGACTCTCGGAGCCGCATCGATCCTCGACGGAAGCATCCGGCGCGCCGGGAACCGCGTGCGGATCGTCGCCCAGCTCGTCGACGCCCACACGGACGAACACCTCTGGGCCGACACCTACGACCGCGATCTGACCGACATCTTCGCGATCCAGACGGACGTCGCGACACAGATCGCCGCGGCGCTCCGGGCCGAGCTCTCCGCCGACGAGCGCTCGCGGATCCAGAGGAAGCCGACGGACAACGCGCGTTCCTACCAGCTCTACCTCCAGGGGAAACATTCCTTCTATCGCGGGACGGGAGAGGGATATCGCCACGCGATCGCGTCGTTCGAACAGGCGATCGTCGAGGATCCCGGGTTCGCGCCGGCCCACGCGGCGTTGGCGTTGCTCTACGCCGAGCTCGGAACCGGGCAGGGATCGGGCGAGATGTCGTCGTCGGAGGCTTTCGCGAAAGCGAAAGTCGCCGTCGAGAGGGCGCTCGCGCTCGATCCCGCCCTCGGGGACGCGCACAGCGTCGCCGCTTCGCTCAAGTTCATCTGCGATTACGACTGGGCGGGCGCGGAGCAGGATTTCCAGCGGGCGCTCGCGCTCTCTCCCGGAAGCGCCGACATCTACGATCGGTACGGCTGGATGTGCTCGGCCCTCGGCCGCTACGACGACGCCATTCGTCTCGTGCAGCGCGCACAGGAGCTCGATCCTCTCGCCCACCGGTCCGATCTCGCGACCGAGCTGCTCCGCGCCGGCCGCTACCCGGAAGCGCTGGCCGTGGCGCGCCGCATCGTCGAGATCGAGCCTCAGCTCAGTCGCGGACATTCGCTCCTGGGATGGACGCAAATTCTGATGGGCGAACACGAAAAGGGGCTCGCGGAGCTCGAAAAAGCAACCTCACTCTCCCCCGAAGGGACGATGTTCTCCGCGCAGCTCGGCGAGGCTTACGGTATCGCCGGCAAGGAGCAGGAGGCTCGGGCCGTCCTCTCGAAGCTGCATGCTCTCGCGAAGGAGCGCTACGTCTCCCCCTATCACTTCGCCTACGTGCACACGGGCCTCGGCGAACAGGACGCAGCGATGGACTGGCTCGAGCAGGCCTACGAAGAGCGCTCGGGAGCGATCTACGGAATCAAAGGCTCGTTCCTTTTCCAGAGCCTTCACGGCCATCCCCGGTTCCAGGCGCTGCTCGCGAAGATGAACCTGACCGTCGCGGGAGCGGGCTCGGGGAACGGGGGCGCGTGACGCCGAGACCCTTCGCTCCCAGGGGACCCATTGCCGGAAAAGAAAAGCCCGTCGCGGGAGGTTGCGTGCGTCAGGCGAGCATCCGGCAATAGCAGTAGATGAACTCCTGCTCCGTTCCCCACGGCGTGACGTGAGTCTCCGTGGCGCTGGCGAGCTTCGCGAAGTCGGATCCGAACTCGTCGTGCAGCGCATCGGGCGAGTACCGCATGACCTCGAGGCCGCTGCACTTCTGCGGGCCTCCCGGCCCGAAGGTCGCGACGACGATGTGGCCGCCGGGCTCGAGCGCCCGGCGGGCGGCCGCGACGTATCGGGCGCGCGCCCCGGGATCACGGAGGAAATGGAACACCGCGCGGTCGTGCCAGAAGGCGTATTTGCCGTGCGGGAGCCGCGCGGTCGTGACGTCCGCGCCGATCCACTCGACGGCGGAGGCGCGATCCCCGAGCCGTGCTCGCGCGGCGTCGAGCGCTGCGGACGAAATGTCGAGCACGGTCACGTTCTCGTATCCGCGATCGAGGAGATCGTCCACGAACGTCGACGCTCCTCCGCCGATGTCGATCACGGTGTCTTTCGGACCGATTCGCGCCGCGTCCAGGAATCCCAGCGAACGATCGAGGTGCGGCCGGTACCAGCTCACGTCGTCCGTTTTCCTGGTCGTGTAAACCTTGTCCCAGTGCTCCCGGCTGCTCATGCGCTGACGTCGCTCCCGATATCGGCATCGTAGCCGACCCGCCGGAGCGGCACCTGATTCAAACGAGGGCCGCCGGTCGTGTGCCGGCGGCGGGCGGCACGGACGCGTATGACGACCCGTATCGGCGTGCTTGCTCTTCCAATGGAATTGAGACGAGAAGCCCTCTCGTTTCCCGACAACCCAAAAGCGCGGCGAGGCGGAGCCCGGCGGGATGCGGGTTCCCGGGCGGCGGTGAAGGCGTAGTGGTGAACCTACGTCGAGCCGCCGGCCGGGAAGACGCGCCCGCCCGGCTCGATGCATTCGCCGCGCCTGCTTCTACCTGAGAGTCAGGTCGCCCGCTCCGACATGCGCCCGCAGCCGATACTTCCCGCTCCCTTCCTTGTGGAACGAGCGGAACAGACCGTCTTTCGATTCGCCGAAGGGCTGGCCGTTGAGGTCTCCGGTATTGACGGAGGCATCGACGTGGCCGTAATCGGCCGGATTTCCCACGTCGATCGTGAGATCGCCGGCGTGCACCGCGACGTCCTTGTCTCCTTCGACGTTCTCCACCGAGACGTCGCCGAACGGAATCCGGGCGAAGAGATTCGTTCGACGGGGAATCCGGATCGTCGTGACCACTTCGTTGTGGGGCCCGCCGGAAATGCGCAGTACCGCGTCCCCGTGCTTTTCGGTCAGGCGGACCCGGACCTCCCGCGCGCGCTCCGCGTTCCGGCCGGAGAGCTCGACCGATATCCGATCTTCGTTGGTGCCGACGATGCGAACGTCTCCCGAACGCACCCGCAGGCGCAGGCGGCCGCCGGAGGCGAAACCGGCGGAGAACGGGTGGTCCACGATGTTCGCGGCCTCGATCGCCGGATCGGCGAACCCGGCCGCGGCGAGCAGGACGGCGCCAAGGAAAAACACGGCTCGGCGCATGGAAGCACCTCCTGGAACACGGTACGCAAAACCGCGTGGATTTGTTCTCCTACTCCGCGAGCACCCGTTGGACGAAGGAGATCGCGATCGATCCTTCCCCGACGGCCGAAGCAACCCGTTTGATCATTTCTCCCGTGAACATCCCGCGCCGAAGGATCGCGATCGGGGAATCGGCGCCGCTCGCAGGCACGATCTCGATCTCGCCTTCCGTGACGACGAAGAAGCGGGGAGACCGTTCGCCCGGCTCGATGAGCACTTCGCCGGCCTCGACGCGGCGCCGCCGTCCGCGCGCGGCGAACCGCTCGATTTGCCGCGGCTCGAGCGCGGGGAACATCTGCTCGAAGCGCTCCGCGGGAAGCTTTGCCGTCAGGGGGAGCCGGTCGTGCGCGTCCAAGACCGCCTTTCGGAAGGCGCGGAAAGAATACACCCCGTCGAGAGAGACGTTCGGAGAAGACTCCAGGTCACGGAGCGGGGCTCGGACGCGGATTCGAACGGCCGCCGAGGCCGCGCTCCTCGAAGTAGCGGCGCAGCTTCCTCGTATCCGCTCTTCGAGCGATCAGGACCGGAAATTGGGCCATTCCGAACCGTCAGCGTGCAAGATCGCGGCCCGAGAGCGCCCCCCTCGCGCAGTTCGAGCTCGGCGTCATAGAATTCGCCGTAAGGAGGGGATCAGCATGAATAGGCTCGTTCTTTTCGGGGCCGCGATCGCGTTCGCGGCGGGCTCGGCGCTTCAGGCGGCCGAGGAAACACCAATGAAACCGATGAAGCCGATGAAGCCGATGGCTCACAAGATGGCGGCTTCAGGCGCAAAGATGGCCATGGCGGTGCCCGACGACATGAAGTGGGGCGACGTTCCCCCGGTGTTCTCGCCGGGCGCCAAGCTCGCGGTCCTCGAAGGGAATCCGTTCGGGAGCGGCTACTACACGGTCGCGCTCAAGATGCCGGACGGCTACAAGGTCATGCCGCACTGGCACCCGGCGACCGAGCGCGTGACGGTGATCTCGGGCGACTTCCACGCGGGAATGGGCGACAAGATGGACGAGGCCGGCGCGAAGGATTTCCCGCCGGGAAGCTTCATCTCGATCCCGCCCCACATGCACCACTATGCCTTCGCGAAAGGCGAGACGGTCGTTCAGGTCAGCGGCCCCGCCCCGTTCAAGCTCATTTACGTCAACCCCGCGGACGATCCGAGCGGGATGCAGGGAAAGAAGCCGATGGGGAAGAAACCAATGGCGAAGCCCGCAGCGTAACGGTCCAGAGCCGTCTCGTCCGTCCCCGGAAGCGTCCAAGTCGCTTGCGGGGACGGAAAATCTTCGTCCGCGACAGAATCGACCGGATTGCTCCCATCATCGACGAGAAAAGGAGAAGACGTCATGCCGCTCTACATGGACACCCACAACCACATCGAGGGACTGACCGCCGAGGCCGTCGCCGGGGCCCACAAACGGGACCTCGAGGTCCAGGGCAAGCACGGGGTGAAGTACCTCAAGTACTGGTTCGACGAGAACGCCGGCAAGGTGTTCTGCCTCGTGCACGCGCCGAACGCGGAAGCGGCGGCCGCCGTGCACAAGGAGGCCCACGGGCTCGTCGCCGACGAGATCACCCCGGTCAAAGAAGGCGAGTGACTTCGCCGCCCCCGCTCGCACGGACGGGCGGGGGCGGACGACGGTATT
>Ga0075276_10000445_pt1 | contig 10697 bp, 5 predicted proteins | sample SF_Rice_5C_80N_4_FD_69770 | JGI IMG/M metagenome (GOLD analysis project Ga0075276, IMG submission 69770) | Rice paddy soil microbial communities from Twitchell Island, California, USA - SF_Rice_5C_80N_405 | ecosystem: Environmental > Terrestrial > Soil > Paddy field/soil | place: USA: Twitchell... | reverse complement strand
GTCGCCAATTCCTCTTACAACGCGCTGCAGGCCAGTCTGCGCAAGCGCTTCAGCCATGGACTGTCGTTCCTGGCGTCTTATACCTTCTCCAAGAGCATTGACGACGTCTCCTCGTTCAACATCACGGGCTCGGCGTCCAGCCCGGTGGCGGGCGAGAACGACTTGCCGCAGAATCCATTCAACCCGGCGGCTGAGCGTGGTCGCTCCATGTTCGACGCGCGCCATCGCTTCGTACTGAGCTATGAATGGAGCTTGCCCTGGTGGAAGCAGGGACACACCTGGTACCAGCATGTGCTGGGCAACTGGCAGGTCAACGGCATCACCAGCTACATGAGCGGCACGCCCTTCACTGTGTTTGACTCCCAGGACGTATCCCTGGTGGGCACGGCGCCGGAGATAACCGGCTTCTCCGCCAATCGCCCCAACCTGGTGGGCGACCCCAATTCCGGACCCCGCACCGTGCAGGAATGGTTCAACGTAAACGCCTTCCAGCGGCTCAACCCGGTAACGCAAGCCGGCCAGTTCGGCAGCGCTGGCCGCAATATTGTGCAGGGGCCGGGGTTCCAGGAGTGGGACTTCTCGGCGTTCAAGAACATTCCCCTGGCAGAAGCGAAGCAACTGCAGTTCCGGGCGGAGTTCTTCAACCTCTTCAACCACGCCAATTTCCGGCTGCCCGACAGCGACATCAGTTCGCCCACCTTCGGCCAAATCCAGGAGGCGCTGCCGCCCCGCCTGGTGCAGCTGGCGCTGAAGTTCCTGTTCTGAGACTTCCGGCTCTGCCTACTGCGGCTGAACCACCAGGTTTAGATTCAGCTGATGCTGCAATGTGCCCGAGGCCGCGGTCACAATGAAGTTGTAGGTGACCGGCGGCGGGGGAGAGGAGGGCGGCGGGGGAGAGGGAGGCGGAGGAGTCGGAGCTGCGCTGGTCCCGCCACCACCGCAGGCAGGCTGCAGGATCACCGCGGCCAGCACCACCAGCAGCAGCAGCGTGAACAGCTTCTTATTCCGCCGACTTGCCGAAAAACTTAATACTATGCCCGGCAGCAGCAGGGCCAGCATGAGTTGCGCCTGCGTCGCCCAAGCGGGCCGCCGCAAGGAAGCCAAAGTCTTCGGGGTGGTGATACTGAGCACCACAATCGCGGGAGAGCCGTTGGGAGTCACAGTAGCCGGGGAGAACGAGCACGCAGTGCCTTTCGGAAGTCCGGAACATGAAAGAGAAACCGGGTTAGTAAATGGAGCTTGAATAGAATTGACGAGTAACTCGTACTGCGCTGATTGTCCAGCATTGATGGCGGCAGTGTTGGCACGTGCGAGCAACGAAAAATCCATAACCGGGACGGTAACGGTAATGTCGTGGGTGGCTGCTCCTGACCCGTTGCTCGTAAAGTCAACCCAAGTTGCGAATACGTAGGGCAGATACCCGGAGTCGGAAGCCGATAGAGAAAGCGTGGCCGCTACGTCCACCGGTGAGCCCGCGAGGGTTACCGTGCTGGATGGTGAAAAAGAGCAAGTGAAATTAAAACCCGAGCACGACAGAGTGACCGACCCCGCATATCCAGCCGTCGGAGTGAGCGTTATCTGAAGAGATGTGGACCCGCCCGGGGTGACGGTTCCGGGTGGCGACGTGACCGTCATGCTGTAATCAGGACTGCTGCCCACGGTGATGGAGAGGGTGAAAGCCTTGGGCGAAGGCTGGCCGGACGCGGTTGCGGTAATCGTGGAGGTGTAAGTTCCGGGAGGAGTCGAACCGGCGGCGGCAACGGTCAGCCTTACCGGCGATTGGTACAGTGCGGGCAGCACGCCAGAGGGGAAGAAGTTGCAAGTTGCGCCGGAGGGCAGGTTGGAGCAAGAAAGAGTGATCGGTTCATAGAACGGAGATTGGGGATATATGACAGAAGCAGCGGAGATACTCCCCTGGTTGACACTCACGGCTGCCGGCGACGGGTCGCTAAAGGCATAATCGGCAACCGATACCGTGGCCGGAGCGGTTTCGACGATAGTATTGGGGTCGCTGCCAGTACCCTGCACCAGGAAGGTGGAATCGGTGGTCGCGTTCGAAGCAGTCGTAGCGGCGGTGACGGTCAAGGAAAACGGGGTGCCCGGTGGCATGGGAGTGACGGTGATGCCAGTGCATGTGCCGAAGCTCACATTAGCCGGGCACTCAATGTCTACTGGGCTGCTGTAACCGTTGTATCCGGTGACGATCCCATTGATCCTGCCGCTCTGGCCGGGCCACAGGTAAACATGCGGTGTGGTGATCTTGATCTGGTAAGGAATGTCGTAAGACCAGATGCCGCGGCCGTAGGTGCCGGCGCGAAGTTGCTTCACCCCGCCCGACTCAAACATCTTCAACTGCAGCACGGCCACGCTGGGCAACTGGCCGAGTTCAATCCAGTTTCGCAAGTCATGGCTGGTGTAGACCCCAACATCGGTAGCAACGTAGAAGGTGCTGCTGTCGTCTGGGTCTATGAGGATGGCGTTCGCGGGGACAGCAGGAAGATTGGATGACGGGCCTGGGTTCCAGTTCGCGCCCTGGTTGGTGGTTTGGAGCACGTTCCCGTAGCCAAAGCCCATGACCGTGGCGTAAGCGGTGTTGCCGGTTGGATCGCTGGGGTCAACGGCTACACTGGAGATGGCGTAGGAGCCATTGTTGGGAGAAAAAGAGTTCATCCAGGTGAAGGGTCCGAGGTCGGTATTGTTGCTAACCCAGATGTGACCCGGCAGGTTGAATTGGGTGTTGGGATCGAAGCCGCCCTCCGTACCGACATAAATCACCGACGACCCATAGCCGGTATTGGGTCCGCCGGCGGCAATAGAGCGGATGAGCTGCGTTTCGCCCCCGCTACATGCCTGGTTAGGCGTTTGGTTCAGGACGGTGTCAAAGTTGTAGCTCACTGCGGCAAATCCGCTGCCGTCGCTGTTGCCGCGCCACAGACGGCACGTGCCCACCATCATGCGGCTATCCGCCTGCGGGTCAAGAATGAACGGTGTGTAAAAAAAGCCGTGGTCTCCTCCCACTGTGGAATTGGTAACAATGGGGTCGAACGTCTGCGCCAGGCAATTGATGCCGTCATTGCAGCGTTGCACGCTCACGTCGGTATTGGTGGTGAACCATGTCTGGGGATTGCTGGGGTCAATGACGTTGAAGCCGCCGTCGCCAGCATTCACCGATGTCCAATTACTTCCCAAGGTAGCGTCGGTCGCCGGCGAGCCGTTGTCCTGGGTGCCGCCCAGCAGGGTAGCGGCGTCCCCGGGAGCGTTGGAGAAGTCCACGAACTGAGACATCGAGCCCATGGTGGCGTTCAGGTCCTGAAAGGGATTCGGCGCAGTGCCACAGGTGCCGGAGTTAAGCGCATATCCGTTCAGGGCGCGGTAGATGCCGCCATCATTGGCGAAGTACATGACCACTTGCGATGGGCTCAGCCGCAGAAAGCTGATGCCGTGCTGGTCAGGATGCACGTGGGCCAGCGAACCCAGCGGAGTGCAGCCGTACACGTGGGTAAGATTGATGAACGGCCTGGTCGCGCAAAGGCTGTTGCTGGCGGTAATCGAGCACTTATAAAGGTTTACCGCTCCGGCATAAAGGTCGGTGCCGGCGCCGTTGGGCACGGCAGCCAACGTCAGGTTGAACCAGCCCTGCTCGGTGCCGCAACCGTTTCCTGCTCCGTCGCCGCAGTTGGTGATGCCGCTATCGTTCACCTGCTGCCAGGAGCCGCCCGCATTGGTGGTTTTGTAAATGCCGCCATCGCCGATGTTTCCCTGCTGATCAATGGTGACGTACCACGTATAGAGCTCCTCCCGGCCGGGGACCGCTGCCAGCTCGCCGCGAAAAACGAGGCAGACCGGGACACCCGTATTACCGATTGGGCAATTGTGCAGGGCGGTGCCGGGCTGGCTCGCCATGCGGGTCCATGTCATGCCGTCGCGCGAGACGTAATAGCCATCGAATTGCAGAAAAGCAAAAAACTTGTGGCTGGCGGGGTCGTAGATAACGGAAGTCGCGCCAATGCCCGGGGCCACACCTTGTAAGGCGAGAGTCCACGTCTGGCCAGCATCGCTCGAAGTGTAGAGGCCGGGCGCGCTAATACCTCCCGCCGCGGCGACTGCCCCTTCATCATTGCCGGCGCCCGTGGCCGCTGCCACCACCAGGTTGGGGTTATCGGGGCTGAAAGCGATTTTGGCGAAGGCCAAGCCGGAAAACTGCTCAGCGCCGCCGAAACGGATCAGGTTCCAATTGCTTCCCCCGTCGGCCGAGCGCAGAATTCCCAGCCCGTAGTAAGAATCAATGGAGAAGTCGGCTTCCCCGGTGCCCACCAACACCACATTGCTGGGACCGCTGCTGCTGGGCTGAACCGCCACCGAGCCCACCGCCAACGTGGCTTGCTGGTCAATGAGCGGCGTCCAGGTCACTGCAGCAGGATTGGAGGCCGCGGCGTTCGTAGACTTCCACAGGCCGCCATACGCGCCGCCCAGGTAAACCGTGTTGCCCGTGGGGTCTCCGGGATCAACAATCACGGAGGTGGCGCGCCCGGTGACCGGACCATAGTTTTGATCGTTCAGGCCGCCGCTGGCGTTGGAATTAATGGGCGCGGGACCCAATGGCACCCATCCGCCGTAGTTGCTTGTAGAAGCGGTGGAAGGCGTGGCTGTGGTTAGTGTGATGGAGTAAGCGGAAGCCGTCGCTCCCCGCCTCGCAGCCCGGAGTTGAATTTTCTGCTGGTAAGCGCGGCGCAGGAACCGGGCAGCGGCGCCCGGCTTGCCCGGTATGACGCGACCCTGCCGGAACCACAGTTCGCGGGGCAGTGGATTATCGTGCTCGGGTCCAACCGGCTGCGCTACCGGAGTAGGCATCTGGGCAAACACGGTTGCGGTTAAAAAAAACAGCGTAAAAACGAGGCAGGCGGCAAAGCGAGCACGATATTGCCGGCGGGCCCTGGGAAGGAGACAAATTGTAATGGACACTGAAACGATGCTCCACTAACGAATGTGGGGGAGGCTGCATGCGGGCGGGCAAGCAGGTAAAGCCGGCACTGAGCTTGCTCGTCTGGCCTGCAGGGAGGTTATTCTGTGTCGGGCGGAGGCGGCGGACAAGTAGCAAAGTAGTTAACCTGGAGCACGTGTTCCGGAAACCTTACAGACCTTTACGCTCCTACCCCCACCACAATTCCCTTGGACAGTGCCGCGGGCTCTCTCCCACCAAAGGCACGGCTGGCAGGGAGATACAATTAAGCAGGGGTAGGTAACATGAATCCCGAGTCGGAGACAGGGGAAAAGCGGAGTGCTCGCGGGCTGGCCGGGCTGGTCGTAATTGCGATAGCCATCACAGTGTTGGTAATTATGTTGCCGGCGGCACGCTGGTTTTTCCTGATCAGCGTGGCGGTGGGGTTGGTGGTTGCCAGTGGCCTGCATCTCTGGCACAAGTTCCGCCCGCTGAAAGAAGAAGACGTCGATAAGCGTCCACTGAAGCTGGATTGAAAGCCGCGAATCTTCTTTTCGCCGGGCCAGTCGTGCCAGATGGGCCGGTAATCTGCCGGATGTATCCCTTCGGCCGATGTGTGGTGACCTGGCGCACACTCCGAGTGTGGCGCACTCACGGTCTCTGATTTCCACTCAGTTTTTGGCCCACGGAGGCGAGTGCTTCCAGGGGCGGATGACGGTCCGGCCGGGATGCTCGTGGATGAAGGTCTCCGTGAGGTAACAATTCCAGCACACCGGCTTCATGGTGGTGAAGGCCTCCTGCAGGTTCTCCGCCGGCAAGCCATTCCACTCCTTCATCATTCTTTTCTCCACATCGAGCAGAGCCGGGGGATGGTCGAAATGGCTCATTTCGATGGGATGGCCGCAGTAGGTGCAGTCCTTGCCCTCATACCACTGAGCGGCAATGGTCCACACCCGGCACGCTTCGGGGTCCTCTTCGATCTGGCATACGCAGGGCTGGGCGCAATCACGGCGTTCCGGCCAGCGCGAGCAGGCGCTCAGTTGCGTGCGATGGGGAGAAGCGATGGGCGCCAGCACCGCCCCCCAGTTGTCAACTTTGACCGCGGCGGGGAGCTTGGTTTCCGGACAGGTCACCAACATCTCTCCGTGGAAACGAAGAAAATGAGTGCCGGCCAGAACGACCCTGTACAACACAAAGAGGCCACAGGCGACGAGCAGAGCGAGGAGAACATAATAAACCGGCGTCATAAACGCTCCTGCTCACCCCACCTGCCAGTCTCAGATTAGAACCGGACGTACATGGAAGCAGTGACTCGTGAGCCTCCATGCAGTGATGAATGTCACCACCCTCGTGCTCATCCTGCCCTACGGTGTTCAGTGCGGGCCGGCGGCCGCCTGCGTTCCGGACGCGCCCGAGGGTTTGAAACCAGCACGCTCCATGCCCCGTTGTACCTCCGGGTTCTTCATGAAAGTGTTCCACACGAACCCGTTACGGGCATTTTCCGCCATCAGCATGGTGATGCCGGTATCAATGCCGATCACGTCGGGGTCGTACCAGTCCTTGAGGGGATTGAAGGCATTGACGAAGCCGTACTGGCTCCAGGCTTTGGGATAACGATTCTTGATGGTGCGCAGCACCCGCATGATCGGCTGGGGAAGAAAGGGTAGAGATCCGGCGGTTGCGCTGGGCACGATGGTGCCGTCAATGGGGCCCATCTCCGGGGGCCCGCCCCAAACCACGTAGCCGTTTTGCGAGTCGGAGGCGGTTATTCCCCATAGGTCATCGTTGTAGTCAGAAAACTCTTTGCCGAGTTCCAGGCAGAAGCGGTGATGGGCCTCCGTGGCCAGCACGGAGTTCTGGAAGTAATCGGCGTAGGCGTCCCGCTTGCCGCGGAAATCGAACCATGCCTGCGAATACTGGTGCACGAACAAGGGGGCAAAGGCGCCCACATAGATCAGCCCGTCATACTCAAAGGTGGTGCGTTTCCAGGCATTCCATGCGGCCGGCGGCAAGGGGTGGGTAAACGAGCCCATGCCCAGCAGGTACATCATCATCAACTCGCTGTAATAGTCCCAGCGTGAGGGCAGGAAGCCCACCTCCGGCGTCCATCCCTGAGGCAGCAGCGTAGTGTCCTCGGAGAGCCAGGTCCAATCCACGCGGTTGAAAATCTGGCGGGCCAAAAGGTTGATTTCGGGATGGTGGAAGTATTGGCGGCAGGTGAGTATGCCGCACAGGAGGATGGCAGTGTCCACCGATGAGACCTCGGAATCCCACATCCTTTCCCCGGTGTCCACGTTAGCGAAGTGAAAAAAGAAACCGCGATGGGTAGAGAGCTTCTTCCACAAGAACTGCAGGGTAGTGAGCACGCGCTCCGTAGCTTCGGGGAGAGTAATAAGGCCGTGATTGTGCCCGATGCAGACGGCGGACAGGCCAAAGCCGGTGGCAGCCACGCTGGCCACAACCCGGCTATCGGGCGCGCGCACGTTAAAGCGGTCTTTGACCAGTCCGGTTTGGGGACTGGCCTGCTCCCAGAAAAAGCAAAAATCAGCGTTCACCACTTCATCCAGGAGCTGGTTGTCATCGGGCGAAAGCGTGGTGGGAGCGGGAGGAGGGGCAAAACAAGGCGGAGAAGCCTCGTTCTGCTGAGTGTCTGCCAGGAGGGGCAGGATGCCGCGGCGGGCCAGCGGCAGCAACAAGCCCAAGCTGGCCGTGCCCCGCAGCCATTCCCGGCGAGTAAGTTTTCGGCGGTTGTCGCTCCTTTCGCTCACTGCCTCGATTCTAAACGAGCATGGCTCGCCACGCGCAAGTAGAGCGTGGCAGCTCCAGTGCCATAAGGATTACTGCCGGGGGAGGCTGCGACAGCGTGCCCTTCCCCGCTCCGGCTGTCGTAAGATGAGCTAGAGCATGACACGCGGGAAAAAGCTTGCCTTCAGGATCGGCGTCGCGGCCATTGCGGCCGCGGTTGCGGCCGGGATTGTGGTCTGGTCGCGCATTCCCAAGGCGAAGCCCGTCACCCTCAAAGGGGCGGTAATGCGGCAGGAATCTGACCCTAATAAGGAACAGCCCATTGCCGGGGCTCAGATCATCGGATCCGCGGGCCTAGCCACGGGCACCGCCCAGTCCGATGCGGCCGGGTATTTCAGCGTTACTCTGCGGCCGGGGGTGAAGCCAGGCGAACTCATCACGCTCAGCTTCGCCCAAACTGGTTATCGTCCCCTGATGCTGGAGGAAGTACACCCGGGCACGCTGATTGTGGCGCGCATGCTGCCTCTATCCCGCGCTCCCCACCCTGCGCCGGTTCCCACCAGAGGGGTCATAACAAAAACTTCCGTCGCGGTGCGGTATTCGCAGAAGACCACTTCGGCGTTGAATGTTGGTAGCGCGGTCAGAACCTTCCAGGTAGTGAACACCGGAAATATTCCTTGTCATGGCCAGCAGCCCTGTTCGCCGGATGGACAATGGAAAGCCGCCATCGGCTCCCTTTCGGTGGATGCGGGCGAGGGCAATCAGTTTCGCAATCCCAGAGTCTCCTGCATCGCCGGGCCTTGCCCGTTTACCCGCACCATTAGCAATGACTTTTCCGATGACGGTCGCAGGGTCAAGCTTTCGGTGCTGAACTGGTCTGACACGGCCACCTTCCTTTTTGAGGCCGAGGTGTATCACCCCATGGTCAGTGAGACCATCCGCGATTCCTATCCCGTCATTTTCGGTCAGGCGTTGAACTTCACCCTTCCGCCAGACGCCGAGGGGCCGAGCATTGAAGCGGAGGTCAATGGAAGCGCCATCGTCTTTCCCCTCGGGCCGAACTTGTGCCTGGCTTGGGCAACATGCAACTTGCGAGAGGATAAGGACCAGACCAAGGTGTACAGGTGTGAACTGAACCCAGGCTACCGCTTCCGCTGATTCACCGGTGTGCCAGCCAGCGCCGCCCATCAAATCCGTGATGAGCGCAGGAATTGGGCGGACGCAACGTACGGACACTGCCCAGCATCCGAACAGGCCTGGCAGTGCGAGAGTTCCGCTATTTCCAGCATGCGCAGTGACCGCGACCAGGCGTACCAAGGCGCCTTTCTCATTTGGCAATGTGTCACCAGCAGGCCAGTACCGTCGTTCTCCTGTTCTCGGATGAACCCGCCTTGGCCTCTGCAATCGGGAGTGAGGAAGGGCATGGTTTGCTCCCAGTATGTTGCGGCTTTTGTTCACCACCTGTGACGGCAATCACAGTTGGCGGCTTTTAGCGGTGGAAATCCTGTGCGCTGCCTTAAACATCCGGTCGCCACCCTGCAAACTAATAGCGCGCTAAGCGGTTGTGTGCCGGTAGCCCTGAGCAAGGTGGCAAATGATCACTGGCGCGTGGGCGTGGTATCGCACTTTCACAACGATTGGGCGACGGATTCATTGATGGGAGCCAAACGCGCGGTGAAGTGGCGTAAGAAAGGCGCCTCGTACGTCATTTGCAGGCCGCGCACCTCTTGGCGGCGGCGCCAGACTTCCAGAATGACCTCGACCACATAATCAATGTGGCTCTGGGTATAGACACGGCGCGGAATGGCGAGCCGCACCAAGTCCATTTTTGCGGCCTCGCCGAACATGAGCGTCCCGATTTCCACGCTGCGGATGCCGCCTTCCAGGTAGAGTTCGCAGGCCAGAGCCACGCCGGGAAACTGTTGTGCCGGGAGGTGGGGGAGGAATGCGCGGGCGTCAATATAAATGGCATGACCGCCTGGCGGTTGCACAATGGGGACGCCCGCGGCGGCAATGTGATTGCCAAGGTAAGCGGTGGAGGCAATGCGGTAGCACAGATAATCCTCCTGCAGCGCTTCCTGCAGGCCCACGGCTATAGCTTCCAGATCGCGGCCGGCCAGCCCGCCATAGGTGGGATAGCCTTCCGTGAGAATGAGCAGGTTTTTCTCCTGCTGCGCCAGAGCGTCGTTGTTGGTGCAGAGAAAGCCGCCGATATTGGCCAGCCCATCCTTCTTGGCCGACATGGTGCACCCGTCGCCGTAGCTGAAAATCTCACGCGCTATCTCTTTCGGCGTTTTCGCCGCGTAGCCGCTTTCGCGCAGCTTGATGAAATAGGCGTTTTCGGCGAAACGGCAGGCGTCAAAGTAAAGCGGTATGCGATGTCGCCGGCAGACCGCGCTCACCGCCCGCACGTTTTCCAGCGAGACCGGCTGGCCCCCGCCCGAATTGTTGGTGATAGTGAGCATTACCAGCGGTACCCGCTCGCGGCCTGCGCGCGTGAGCAGCCTCTCCAGCGCTTCCACGTCCATGTTGCCTTTGAAGGGATGTTGCAGCGAGGGCTCACGGCCCTCAGGAATGAGCAGATCCAAAGCCTGGGCCCCCACGAATTCAATGTTGGCGCGGGTAGTATCGAAGTGTGTGTTGTTGGGCACAATATCGCCGTTACGGCACATTACGCTGAACAGAATGCGCTCCGCCGCTCTGCCCTGGTGCGTGGGGATGACGTGGCGAAAACCGAAGATGTCGCGCACCGAGTCGCGCAGATGATCGAAGCTGCGGCTGCCGGCATAGCTTTCGTCGCCTTCCATAATGGCGGCCCATTGGCGTGTGGACATCGCGCCGGTGCCCGAATCGGTCAGTAAGTCAATGAGCACACCGTCAGCCGGGAGCTGGAACAGGTTGTAGCAGGCGGCCCGCAGATGAGCTTCCCGCTGCGGCCGGGTGGTCCAGTGGATTGGCTCCACGCTCTTGATGCGAAAGGGCTCGATGATGGTATGGGTGCGCATCGGACGTT
>Ga0075276_10000443_pt1 | contig 10749 bp, 9 predicted proteins | sample SF_Rice_5C_80N_4_FD_69770 | JGI IMG/M metagenome (GOLD analysis project Ga0075276, IMG submission 69770) | Rice paddy soil microbial communities from Twitchell Island, California, USA - SF_Rice_5C_80N_405 | ecosystem: Environmental > Terrestrial > Soil > Paddy field/soil | place: USA: Twitchell... | reverse complement strand
ATACGCGCCGTTATACGGGTCCGTCGGGCCTGCCGGCGGCTAGACGTACGTTTTCAGTACGCCTTCGCCGCCGGCCAGACCCGCCGAACCCGCCTTCCAGCACGTCTGGCCGCGCGCCGGCAATTGACATCGTGGACCGATCTTTACGCTCGCGTCTCCCCGCGCCTCGGCAGATTGACCGTCGAATCTGTTCTCGTCACTGAAACGAAAGCGACGGCGCCGCTCGTCCCATGAACCATTCGAGGCCGCGGCGCTGGCTGCGATCCGTCACCTGGAACGGCACTCGTGTGCGACCGAAAACGCCTCGAGGCGCGGCCAGACGTGGTGAAAGACGGACGCGGGCACCCGGCCGGCGCGCCGAGGCGTACCGTTGGCGTACGTTGAGCGCCGGCGGCCGGGTGCCCGCGTTCGTATAGCGCCGCGTATGGTACGCGCCAGCTACAACTCGGAGACGACGATCCCCGCGATCACCAGCGCTCCGCCGGCATAACCGCGAACTCCGAGGCGCTCCCCCAGGATCACCGCCGCGAAGATTGCGGCCCACACCGGCTCGAGGGCGAAGATGACCGCGGCGCGCGTCGCCGAGAGCCGGGCCTGCGCCCAGTTCTGCACCGTGAACGTCCCGATCGTCGCGAAGAGCGTCATGTAGGCGACCGCGATCAGGAAGCCGCGGTCGAAGACGAACGGCTTCGCCTCGAACGACGCCGCGGCGAGGGCCGGCCGGGCGAGTTTCAGCCACAGCGAGGCGGCGGCGAGCGTCGCCGACGCGGCGATCATCTGCCGCGCGGTGTAGAGGAAGGCGTCGTGGCGCGGAGACCGCACCTCGTTCTCGACGAAATAGACGGCGAAGAGGACGGCGCACGCGAGCACCATCAGGTCGCCGCGGTTGACGCCGCCGCCGTCGGCCGGCCACGAGAGCATCGCGAACCCGGCCGTCGCGAGCGCGACGCCGGCGAGCACCGTCCGCCCGGGAGCCCGGCGCGTCCGGACGAGGGCGACGACCGGCGTGAGGACCACCGACAGCCCCGTGATGAATGCCGTCTTCGACGCGGAAGTTTCCGTCTGCCCCACGATCTGGGCGCCCATCCCGAGGGCCAGCAGCGCTCCCATTCCGATGCTGTCCCGCCAGATCCGCGGCGTCGCCGCCCGGCCGAGCGTCGCGGCATTCAAAACGAGCGCCGCGAGGACGAAACGCGACGCGACGTACCCGAGCGGCGGCTCCCGCCCGAGCACTTCGGCGTTGACGATGAAGGTCGTGCCCCAGACGACGGTCACCGCGACGAGCGCGAACGCCGCCGGCCACGAGTGCTTTTCGGCCGAAATGGTCGAGGAGTTCACGGCGGCGCGATCGTATCCTCCTTCGCCAAGGCTTCGGAGGATCTGGAGAATCCTCCGTAGCTCGCAAGAGCGGAGGAGGATAAGATCGCGCTCGCGCGGCCGGCGCGGATGTCGCGCCCGCGGCCCGGTCGCGCGGTCCGCCCTGGGCACGCGCCGGCGGGTCATCGGCGAAATTGGCAGGCCGCCGCTCTGCGATTTCAGCGCGAGAAGGGTCGACATGAACGTCTGGCGTGGACCAGCGCCGAAAATCGACGGCCCCCAGGCGGACCGCGGAACCGTTCCGCCGGCGAATCCGCGGGCAGACGCTCGCCGGAGAGACCGCTGGCGCGCGCCGGTCGTCGACCGACGCGGACGATCCGTCTCATGAGCGTTCGCGTCCGCTTCGCCCCGTCCCCCACGGGAAGCCTCCACGTCGGCGGCGCGCGCACGGCGCTCTACAACTTCCTCTTCGCACGGCACCACGGCGGGACGCACGTCCTGCGGATCGAGGACACGGACGTCGAGCGCTCGCGGACCGAGCTGACGGACCAGATTCTTCGGTCGCTCGAATGGCTGAGAATCCGCTGGGACGAAGGGCCGATTCACCAGTCGGACCGGATGGACCTCTATCGCGCGCGCGCCGACGCGCTGCTCGACTCGGGCAAGGCTTACCGCTGCTTCTGCACGCCCGAGGAGCTCGACCTCGACCGGAAGAAGGCCGAAGCGGAGAAGCGCGCCTACCAGTATTCGAAGAAATGCCGGCCGCTCGACGCGGGAGACGCCGGACGCCGCGCCGGCCCGGGGGAGAAATTCGTCGTCCGCCTCCGCGTCGGCCCCGAGCCGATCGTCGTCGACGACCTGATCCGGGGCCGCGTCGAGTTCCCCGCCGGGGCGACGGACGATTTCGTCCTCGTCCGTTCCGGCGGCCATCCCCTCTATCACTTCACGGTCTGCGTCGACGACGTCGACATGAGGATCACGCACGTCATCCGCGGCGACGACCACCTCGCCAACACCCCCAAGCACGTCGCGCTCTTCGCGGCTCTCGGCGCGCCGGTCCCGCAGTTCGCGCATCTCGGGATGATCTACGGGACGGACCGGAAGAAATTGTCCAAGCGCCACGGCGCCGCGTCCGTCGAGGAGTGGCGCGACGCCGGCGTCTTCCCGGAGGCTCTCGTCAACTTCCTGGCGCTCCTCGGATGGTCGCCGGGAGACGACCGGGAAATCATGACGCTGGAAGAGATGATCCGGGACTTCTCGCTCGACCGCGTCGGAGCGTCCCCGTCCGTTTTCGACCCGGAGAAACTCCTCTGGATGAACTCGAAGTATCTCGCCGCGATGACGCCGGCCGAGCTCTTCCTGCGTCTCGACGTGGACGGAGCCGAGCTCCCCCCCGAGCCGGCCGCGCTCGCCGCGATCGAGCTCCACCGCGAGCGCTCGCGCACGCTGACGGAGCTCCGCGCGAGCCTCGCCGACTACACGGCCGATCCCTCCGAATACGACGCGGCCGGGCTGAAGAAGAACGTCGGTCCCGACACGCCGTCGCTCCTCGCGTCGCTCGCCGAGCGATTCTCGGCCCTCGCCGACTTCCGGAAGGAGGCGCTCGAGGCCACGCTCCGCGAGCTCGCGGCGGAGAAGGGGACGTCCGCCGGCAAGCTCATCCACCCGCTGCGGCTCGCGGCGACGGGAAAGACCGTCGGCGCTCCCCTCTTCGACGTGCTGGAGCTCCTGGGGAAGGAAACGGCCCTGCGGAGGATCGAAGCGTTCCTCAGGAAGATCGAAGTCGCCGTCTGAGCGCATGCGCGCCGTCCGCCTGACGTCTCCGGGAGCGCGTCTGCGCGACGAAGAGCGGGCCGTCCCCGAACCGGCGCCCGGAGAGATCGTGATCGAGATCCGCGCCGCCGGCATCTGCCACACGGACGCCCATTACCGGAGGGACCCGGGCCGCGCGCGGCTTCCCGTGACTCCCGGCCACGAGATCGCCGGGGTGGTCGTCGAGAAAGCGGCGGGCGTCGAGCTCCCCTCGCCCGGCGACCGCGTCGCCGTCCATTACCTCGTCGGATGCGGAGCCTGCGCGGACTGCCGCGCGGGGCGGGAACGCTTCTGCCCGCGCGCCGAGATGATCGGCAAGGAGCGGGACGGGGGCTACGCGGAGATGATCGCCATCCCCGCGGAAAACGCGATCCCGGTCCCGGACGGCGTTTCGTTCGACGAGGCGGCCGTCATGATGTGCTCGTCGGCGACCGCGCTCCATGCGCTCCGGCTCGCGGAGATTCGACCCGGAGAGAGCGTGCTGGTTTCGGGATTCGGAGGGCTCGGAGCATCCGCGGTGCAGCTGGCGGGCGTCCTGGGAGCGGGGGCGGTCATCGTGTCCGACGTCGTTCCCGCGAAACTTTCGGCCGCGCGGGACTTCGGCGCCCACCCTCTCGACGCGTCGGCCGCGGACTTTGCCGAGTCGGTTGCCGGCGCGGCCGGAGGCCGGGGACCCGACGTCGCCCTCGACTTCGCCGGTACGCCCGCGTCGCGGTCCGCCGCCCTGCGCGCGCTCGCCCCGGGCGGAAGACTCGTGATCGTCGCTCTCGACGCGCGCCCCTTTTCCTTCGATCCCTACCGGGACGTCCTCTCGCGCGAGCGGCGGATCATCGGATGCTCCGACCACACGCGCGCGGACCTGCGCGACCTGATGGAATTCGCGGCCGCGGGGAAGATCGACCCGTCGCGGGCCATCACGCGCCGCGTTCCGCTCGAGGCTGCGGCAATCGATCGCGTCCTCGACGAGCTCGAGGCGGGGACGGGGCACCTTCGGTCCGTCATTCTTCCCGCCGGCTGAACGGGACGCTCCTACGCGCCGCCGGGTTCGATCACGGCGCCCGTCGCGTCCCCTTCGATCGCCTCGACGAACGCCCGCGCGACCGCGGCTGCCGGCGTGCCTCCCTCCGCCCGATGCCCCATCCTCCTCAGCGTCTCGGCGACCCACCCGGGGGAGACGGCGTTGATCCGGATCCCGCGCGGGAGCTCGAGCGCTGCCGCGGCGACGAAGGCCTCGACTCCGGCATTGGCGACCGAGATCGCAGCCCCGCCGGGAGACGGGCGGCGCGCGAGCGTCCCCGACGTCAGCGCGAACGATCCGCGATCCGCGACGAAGCGGATCCCGAGACGGACCATGTTGATCTGCCCGAGCAGCTTGTGATGAAGCGTGAACCGGAAGTCTTCCTCCGACAGCTCGGAGAGCGGCCGGAACCTGGTCGCGCCGGCCGCGCAGACGACGGCGTCGACCCGGCCGACCTTTTCGTAGAGGCGGACGATCGAGGAAGAATCCTGAAGATCGACGGTCAACGGGCCGCTGCGGTGGGCGACCGGAAGGACCTCGTGACGATCTTCCAATGCCGCCACGACGGCGCGGCCGATCGTGCCCGTGGCGCCGACGACGAGAACTCTCACTTCAGGCCGTCGACGAGGTACAGGGTCGAGAGGATCCGGGTCACGCCGTAGGCATACGACTTCCCGTCCATGACGACGATGACCGGCGCGATCCCGGTGATTCCGGCCGAATCGGGTGCGTTGATCGTCTTCCAGAGCTCGCGCTTTCCGGTCGCGAGGTCCACACGGTAGACGGGAGCCGAGCTTCCTCCGCGGAGATAGACGTAGACCGCCCGTCCGTCGGTCGACCACCCCGCCGGATACTCGCGGGGCGCCGACCCGGGGACGGGAACCGGGGCTCCTCCCGTCATCGAATAGATCGCCGGGCGAAAGTCGGCGGCGAGACCGAGCATCCGTTTGCCGTCGGGCGACGTGGGCGTATAGCTCGTGAACGGAATTCCCTCGTCGCTGATCGGGCGGGTCGCGCCGGTCTGAGAGTCCACGACGAAATATCGAGGGCCGTGCCCTTTCTCGGCCCCCCGCACCACGAGCCGCATCGAGCCGGAGACGAACTGCGGGGAGCTGACGTTGACGAGCGAAGTCTGGACGACGCGCGGCTTCCCCGCGGCCGTCGGGAACAGCGAGATCTTCGTGGCGTCGAGACCGTATCCCGCCGCCCAGGCGGAATCCGAGGAGAACCCTCCCGCGCCGCCGGGCCCCAGCAGGATGGGCGCGGAGCCGTCCGTCTTCCGGATGTAGAGCGACCCGCTCTGGCCGCCGCCCTCCCCCGTCTCGTCGAAGACCACGAGCTTCCCGTCCATCGAAAGCCCGTTCAGGCCGCTCCAGTCGAGACCCGAGAGGTCCCTCTCCCGGGTTTCCCCGGGCGCCATGGCGAACGCGCTCGCGCGCTGGTCCTCCTGCTCGACGAGAGCCCGGCCGTCTTTCGCGATGTCATACAGCGTCAGGGTCGCGGGAACGCGGTGGATCACCCGCATGCGGCCGCCGGGTGTGACCGCGCAGAGCGACCGCGCGTTTCCTTCCGACGTTCCGGTGAACCAGATCTCCTTGCCGTCGGGCCGCCAGGCGAGCCCCTGCACGGTCGAGAAGCCGGAGGCGAGCGTCTTCGGGTTCCGCCCGTCGACCGGGACGAGGACGACCGAGCCGCCGTCTCCCGCCGACGCGTGGTCGAGGAATGCGATCCACTTTCCGTCGGGCGAGAACCGCGGATGGCTCACCCACCCCTGCGATGCGTAGAGGAGATGATCGTCGGGATAGAAGAGGTCCGCGTGCCCGCCGACGTCCCGGACGACGGCGAGCCCCTTGCCGTCCGGCGACCAGTCGGCGAAGGAAACCCCGGATTCGATGTCCCGCGGCGAGCCGCCGGAGAGCGGAGCTCTCCCGAGCGTCCCCTGGATCTGGAGTGTCGTGACCTGGATCGGATCGCGCGCGAGAGCGAGCTCGCTCTGCGAGGAGATTCCCAGGAGAAATGCCGCCGGAAGGTCGAGAGGCGACGACAGCAGGTTGTCCGCCCGCACGGCGTACAGGTGGGAGGGCTGTCCGTCCCACGCGGCGCCGTAGACGATCGAACCCCCGTCGGGCGTGAACCGCGCTCCCCAGATCGCGCCGCGCTGGAACGTGAGTCGCCGGAAGACCGGACCGGGCGAAGGTTTTCGAGGAAGGAAAAGAGCGACAGCGAGCGCGGCCGCGAGGAGCAGCGCGGCAGTCGTCGCGGCGATCGCGCGCCGCCGGAGGCTCCGGACCCGGCCGATCGGAATGGCGCCGCCCACACCGGCCTGGAGCGACGCCGACGTTTCCGTCAGATGGTCGCGGAGGCTTTTCAAGTCCCGCGCGAGGTCCTTCGTCGATGCGAAACGGTCTTCGGCGTCCTTGGCGAGGCAGCGCTCGACGATCCACCGGAGCGGCGCGGGGACACGCGTGGTGACGGCGGAGATGGGCTCCGGCTCCTCGCGGATGATCGCCGTCAGCGTCTCGGCGGAGCTCCCTCGCTCGAACGCGCGCTTCCCGGTCGCCATCTCGTAGACCATCGACCCGAACGAGAACTGGTCGGAACGGAAGTCGACGGGACGGCCCACGGCTTGCTCCGGCGACATGTAGCCGACGGTGCCCATCACCGTTCCGGGAGCCGTGCCCGTCTGCGTCGGGAGCTCGGAGGAATCTGATCCGCGCCGGCCCGTCTGCCGCGCGAGCCCGAAGTCGAGGACCTTGACGTAGCCGTCCTTCGAGACGATGACGTTCTCGGGCTTCAAATCCCGGTGGACGATCCCGGAGTCGTGCGCCTTCGCGAGCGCCTCGGCGAGCTGGGTCGAGACGTCGAGGAGCTTGCGGATCCCGACGGGGCCGTCCTCGAGGAGCCCCCGCAGCGTCCGTCCTTCGACGAGCTCCATGGCGATGAACGCCCGGCCGTCGGCGGTCCCGATCTCGTGGACGACGACGATGCCGGGGTGGTTCAAGGCGGAGGCGGCTCGCGCTTCCTGCTCGAACCGGGCGAGCCGCTCGCGGTCCTCGGAAAATTCCTCCGGAAGCACTTTGAGCGCGACCTCGCGGCCGAGCCGCGGGTCCCGCGCCCGATAGACCTCCCCCATGCCGCCCGACCCGAGGGCCGCGACGATCTCGTACGGGCCGACCTTCATGCCGGGACCGAGCGTCATGATCGCCTCGGCGAGAGGACCTCGTAAGGCCCGACCTTCGTTCCATGGGACAGGGGCATCGGTGGGAAGAGTCTACCGGAAGTGCGCGCGGCTCACCGGTCGCGGGTCTTCGACGGAGCGGGCTTGTACGACTCGCTCATCTTCCGAAGCTTCCCGATCGTCTCCCGCAGGACGCCGACGGCGGCGGGGATCTCCCGGCCGTAGAGCTTCATCTCCGCCTCGCAATCCGTCATCCCGTAGACGGCGGCGTCGTTCTCGAGGCGGTTTCGCTCGAACTCCAGCCTCTCGACGAGCTCGTCGATCTCCGAGCGCAGCACGTACGAGAGATCGCGCTCGCCGAGGTACCGGCCGCACTGCGGGCAGTGGACCGTGACGTACCCTTCCGACGGCTCGTCGACGATGAACTGCCGCTCGCAGCGCGGGCACTCGAAGACTTCCGGAAGCACGAAAAGATTGTCCGCCCGCCCCCGCGGCGAAAGCAACTGTCCTTCGAAAAATTTCCCGTCGATTCCCGCTTGACAAATGCGAACGGTCGTGTTCCGGAGAACGGTCGTCCGGCGAGCTCAGCGGCCCGCCGCGCCGAGCCGGCCCGCAATTACCCGCCGGACTTTTTCGGGCGGTATCCGTCGGCAGCCAGCAACCCGAGCACCGTCTCGACGTGGTCGCCCTGGATCTCGATCGCTCCGTCCTTGACGGTCCCGCCCGCGCCGCACCGCGCCTTGAGCTCTTTCGCCAGCGCCGCCAGGACCTTCTCGCCCCCTTCGACGCCGGTCACGAGCGTGATCGTCTTGCCCGCTCGCCCCGCCGACGTCCGGGAGACGCGGACGCGCTGCTGTGCGAGCACAGCGGCGACGTCCTCTTTCTTCGCGCACGCGCACGAGCCGGCCGGCCAGCCGCACCGAGGACACCGGTTGCCGCTACCCCCGGGGCCGGAATAATACACGGTTTCATCGGAGCGTTTCATCGGCAGCACGACTAGGCCGCCGGCGGGTCGTTCGCGCCCGTATTCGCTCGAGCGATCGTCCGCGCCTCCCCTAGAGTTCGCCGACCCGGCGGAAATACTCCGCAAACGCCATCATCCCCCCGCGCGCCTGCTGCCAGTCGTAGTTCTCGTTCGGCGCATGGTAGCCGTGCTCCGGGAGCGAGAGGCCGAGGAAGTAGACCGGGGCCTTCAGCACGCTCTCCATGGAAAGCACCGCGCCGATCGACCCGCCTTCGCGAACGAACACGGGCTCCTTGCCGAACGCGAACTTCATCGAGGCCTTGATCGCGTCGGCGTAGGGCCCCGTCGTCTTCGCGCTGTAGCCCGGCAGCGCGTGCTCGGACCAGACCTCGACGTCCGGATTCTTCGACTTGACGAAGTCCTTGACCAGTTTCGCGATCTTCTTCGGCTTCATGTTCGGAACGAGCCGGCACGACACGATCGCGGTGGCGCTCGGAGGGATGATGGTCTTCACGCCGGGGCCCGTGTAGCCCCCGGCGATGCCGTGGACCTCGAAGGTCGGCATCATCCAGATCCGCTTCATCACTTCGAGGGGATCGTCGACGCGGAGCGACTTCAGCAGATGGTCCTTCTTGAACTCGCGCGTCGTGAAGCCGGACTTCTTCATGTCCTCCAGCTCCTGTTTCGTCGGCTTGACCACGTCGTCGTAGAACCCCGGGATCTTCACCCGTCCCGTCTTCGCGTCCATGCACTGGGAAATCAGCTCGCAGATCTCCGCCTGCGGGTTGCGGGCGGCGCCCCCCGCGGTCCCCGAGTGCTGGTCCGTCTCCCCCGTGCGCAGCGTGAAGCGGAAACCCTGCAAACCGCGGAGACCGGCCGGACACGCCGGATGCTTGCGAGAAACCCACACGGTGTCGCAGACGACGATCGAGCCGGTCGCGAAGTCGGCGGCATGGTCCCGGATCGTCGACTCGAAGTGCGGCGAGCCGATCTCCTCCTCGAGCTCCCAGAGGAAGTCGATGTTGACGCGCGCGCCGTTGTCGGCGGCGTACTTGGCGCCGAAGAGGGCCGAGATCGCCGGTCCCTTGTCGTCGGTCGTCCCCCGCCCGAAATACGTGTCCCCTTCGCGCGTGAAGCGAAACGGCTCGGTCCTCCAGTCGGGGCCCTCCGCCGGCTGGACGTCCAGGTGGTTGTAGATCGTCACGGTCGGACGGCCCGCGCCCGTTTCGAACTGGCCGTGCACGAGAGGATGCCCTCCCGTCTCGTAAACGCGGGCCTTCGCCCCCATCGACTCGAGGAGATCCGCCGCGTAGCGAGCCCCTCGCGCCATGTCCGGTTTGTGCTCGGGTTCGACGGAAATGGTCGGGATCTCGACGATCTCGCGGAGGGCGGTTTCGAATCGTCCCCGCGAATCGTCGGCGTAGCGGGCGGCGGCCTCTTTCGAGAACTCAGCAGACATCCTTCAACTCCTTGTCACTTCTTCTTCTTCGGTTTGCTCTTCGCGGGCGGTCGCCGGGACCGCGCGGGTTTCCGGCTCCTCGCGGGCGCGGCGGCCTTCTTCTTCGGCGCGGCTTTCCTCTTCTCGGGCTTCTTTGCCTTCGGTGCGGCCGCGCGGGGCGCCTTCTCGGGCGCAGGAGCCGGCCCTTCCCGGGGCGGCTCGGCCGCCGCCGCCGCCGCGCGGGCGGCCAGCCGTTTCTCGCGGGCCCGGGCCCTCGACGCCGCGGCAGCCACCTTGCGTTCCTCGAGGCGCTGCTGCCGCTCCTCGCGAGCGGCTTCCTCCGCCGCCGCGCGGGCGGCCTCCCACTTCGGGAGACGCTCCGCGATCACCGCCGCGAGCTCCCGTTCGGAGTAGACCTGCGCCTTCGGAACCCTCTCCTTGAGCAGCTCTTTCCGGTCGTCGAAGACGTGGATCGCGAAGAGCTCGAGGTCGCGGGTGTCCTTGGCCTTGGAGAGATAGTCGGTGGTTTCGAGCGCGTGCGACGGCGCCCGGGAGAAGTCGATGACGATCGCGGCGGGCTTCTCCTTCCGGGCGAGCTCGTAGAACCGGGGCCAGCGGGGCTCCTCGACGATCAGCTCCGCCCCGGACTTGGCCAGCCTCGCGGCTTTGGCGTCGCGGGCTTCCCCCGTAAAATGTAGAAACAGAACCTTCATCGATTCCTCACTGGCCTCCCGAATCTAATCGTTCCGCGTTCCCGGCGAAAGGGTTATTTTGCGCATGCGCCGGGGGGTTGGCTGTCTTGAAACGTCGAAATCGGCCGATCCGGGCCTCAACGGCGCCTCTGGGGGCCGGAGATCGCTTCGCTCCGCTCGCGATGACAGGGAGGGCTCGCGCGACGGCTTTCCGGCGTACTCGAGATGTACGTCGGAGACGGGCGCGGCCGGCACGAGCTTCGCGTCAGCTGACTCAACAACGAGGCGCGGCCAGACGTGCTGGAAGACGGGTTCGGCGGGCCTGCCGGC
>Ga0075276_10000442_pt1 | contig 10753 bp, 12 predicted proteins | sample SF_Rice_5C_80N_4_FD_69770 | JGI IMG/M metagenome (GOLD analysis project Ga0075276, IMG submission 69770) | Rice paddy soil microbial communities from Twitchell Island, California, USA - SF_Rice_5C_80N_405 | ecosystem: Environmental > Terrestrial > Soil > Paddy field/soil | place: USA: Twitchell... | reverse complement strand
CGCCGTGCTCCTGGACGCGCAGCTGGGCCTCATCGGCGCGTGCGATCGTGCGCTCGAACTCGTCCTCGTCGAGCGCGAGGCCGAGATGGTCGACCCGGGGCAGCGGCCATTGCCCCGGCTGGACGACGACGTTCACGGCCCCGAGCTCGAGCTCCGAGAGGCGGAGCTTGAAGCCGAGCGCGTCGAGCTCGGCCCACGACATGCCGGCCTCGAAGGACCGCAGGTCTTCGCCGATGCGTCCGTGCCGCGCGACGAGGTCGAAGCCGAGCTTGCCGACGTAGCGCGCCTCGACCTCGCGCACCCTGCTGGTGACGAGGTGGTAGTGGAAGAGCTGCACGCGGGCTGATGGTACGAGGAGTCGGGTGCTCCAGGACGAAGTCAAGTCGAATCCATGCGCTCCGAGGGCGTCCATCACGTCGATCTCGTCGTCTCGTCGATCCAGCGGAGCCTGGCCTTCTACCGCGACCTGCTCGGGCCGCTCGGCTGGCACGGGATCGGCGAGGTGGAGGGCGAGCGCGGCGAGACGATCTGGTACCTGAGCGGCCGCGGCACGGCCATCGGGCTGCGGGAGGCGCAGAGCGGCGGCGCCGTCGACCGGTACGCGCTCGGGCTGCACCACCTCGCGTTCGAGGTCCCGTCGCGCGCCGTCGTCGACGAGCGTGCCGAGTGGCTGCGGGAGAACGGCGCGGAGATCGAGAGCGAGCCGCAGGAGTACACGTACATGCCCGGGTACTACGCGGTGTTCTTCTACGACCCGGACGGGCTCAAGCTCGAGATCCTCACCGTGTCGCCGTTCGCGGCGTAGCGTCTTCGAAGCGGAGCTTCGCGTACTCCGCCGGCACCTCGGTCGGGTACCGGAGCGTGAGGCACGCGCGGCACAGCTCCGACTCGGGCCGCTTCGTCGCCTCGACGAGCCCGTCGTGCGAGAGATACGCGAGGGAGGTCGCGCCGATGTGCTCGCGCACTTCGTCGATCGTGCGACCCGCGGCGACCATCTCGTCCGGGTCGGCGAGGTCGATGCCGTAGAAGCACTGCCCGATGACGGGCGGCGACGAGACGCGCACGTGCACCTCGGCCGCGCCCGCGTCGAAGAGCATCTGCACGATCGCGCGCGTCGTGTTGCCGCGCACGATCGAGTCGTCGACGACGACGATCCGCTTCCCGGCCACCTCGGCGAGCGGGTTGAACTTCAGGCGCACGCCCTGGCGGCGCAGCTCCTGGTCGGGCTGGATGAACGTCCGCCCGATGTAGCGGTTCTTGATCAGCCCCTCGCTGAACGGGATGCCGAGCGCGCGCGAGAACCCGATCGCGGCCGGGGTCCCGGAGTCGGGGATCGGCAGGACGAGATCGGCGTCCGCCGGCGCCTCCGCCGCGAGTCGCTCGCCCATGCGTACGCGCGCGCCGTGCACCTCGATGCCGGCGAGGCGCGTGTCGGGGCGCGCGAGGTAGAAGAACTCGAAGATGCAGAGCGCACCCGCCGGCGGCTGCTCCACCGCCTGCGTCGCGCGCATGCCGTCGCCGTCCACGAGCACGAGCTCGCCGCGGTCGATCTCACGCACGAGCTCGGCACCGACGAGATCGAGCGCGCACGTCTCGGACGCGACCACCCAGTCGTCGTGGATCCGCCCGAGAACGAGCGGGCGGAACCCGTGCGGGTCGCGGAAGGCGATGAGCGTCCCCTCGGCGAGCGCAACGACCGAGTACGCGCCCTGGAGCTTGCGCATCGTGCCGGCCACCGCTTCCTCGAGAGGCGCCTCGGCGTTCGCGATCAGCGCGGCGATCACCTCGCTGTCGGACGTCCCGTGCAACGCGATGCCGTCAGCGTGCAGCTCCTCTCGCAGCACGTCGGCGTTGACGAGGTTGCCGTTGTGCCCGAGCGCGACGGTGCGCGCGCGGCCGTGCTGGACGAGCGGCTGCGCGTTCGACCACTGCGACGAGCCCGTCGTCGAGTAGCGCGTGTGCCCGATCGCGACCTCGCCGGGCAGCGCGTGCAGCTTCTGCTCGTCGAAGACCTGCGTGACGAGCCCGAGGTCGCGCAGCGCGGTCAGCCGTCCGTTCTCGGAAACGGCGATGCCGGCCGACTCCTGGCCGCGGTGCTGCAGCGAGAACAGCCCGAAGTACGTGAGCCGCGCGACGTCGCGCTCGGGCGCGTACACGCCGAACACGCCGCACATCAGCGCACCTCGCCGATCTGGAGGTAGCCCTTGTCGCCGAGGCGCGCGACGTCGCCGGGCGCGCAGGCGAGCAAGGCTGCACCCTGTAACAGACTGGTACCGGGCAGGTCGACGTCCGCCGGCCGCCCGCTCCAGCGGGCAGCCTCGGCGACGGCCGCCTCGAGGCCGGCGGTGCCGGCGTCGTGGCACAGCGTCAGCAGCGGCGCGGCCTTCCACAGGAACCGGATGAGCGCCGCTTCGGCGGCGAGGCTTTCTTCGGGGGCGGCCGCGAGCAGCACGGCGTCGCCGCGTTGCCAGCCGGCCGGCACGAAGCGCACGTCATCGACGAGGCCGACGCAGCCGACGACGGGCGTCGGCGGGATCGGAGTGCCGTCGGTCTCGTTGTAGAGCGAGACGTTCCCGGACACGACCGGGATCCCGAGCGCCTCGGCCGCCTCGGCGATGCCCTCGATCGCCTGGGCAAGCTGGTAGCCGATCTCCGGCTTCTCGGGGTTGCCGAAGTTGAGGCAGTCGGTCAGCCCGATCGGCTTGCCGCCCGCGCACGCGACGTTGCGCGCGGCGCCGAGCACGGCCTGCGCGCCGGCGGCGAACGGATCCATCTCGCCGGGGCGGGGCCCCTGCAGCGAGACCGCGAGCCCGCGCAGCGACGGCCGAAGCCGCAGCACGGCGGCGTCGAAGCCGGGCCGGCGCACCGTCCGCGAGCCGACGAGCTGGTCGTACTGCTCGTACACGTCCGCCGCCGGGGGCCGCGGACGACGCGCCTTCGGCGCGGGGACGTCCCAGGAATCGGGCTTCCGTTGTTGGACTTCGTAGCGAGGGCACTCGTCGGTCAGGAAACGTGCCGGGATGTCCCCGACGACGGCGCCTTCATAGAGTGCGCGCAGCGTCCCCGTCTCGGTCACCTCGCCGATCGCGGAGCAGTGCAGCTCCCACTTCGCGCACAGCGCCTCGACCGACGCGAGCATCTGCGGCCGCACGATCGCGACCATCCGCTCCTGTGACTCGGAGATCATGATCTCCCACGGCTCCATGCCGGTCTCGCGCAACGGCACGCGGTCGAGGTGCACGTCGATGCCGGCTCCATCGCCCGCCATCTCGGAGAGCGCGGACGCGAGCCCGGCGGCGCCGCAGTCCTGCAGCGACTCGACGAGGCCCGACTCGACGAGCTCGACGGACACTTCGATGAGCTTCTTGCCCGTGAACGGGTCACCGACCTGCACCGACGGGCGCTTGTCGGCGTCGTCCTCGCCGAGCTCCTGGCTCGCGAGCACCGACGCGCCGCCGATGCCGTCGCGGCCGGTGGTCGCGCCGTACAGGACGGCGACGTTTCCGGGCCCCTGCGCCCTCGCCGACTGCAGTCGTGCGGTGTCGAGCAAGCCGACGCACATCGCGTTGACGAGGCAGTTCCCGGCGTAGGCCGGGTCCCACACGGTCTCGCCGCCGACGTTCGCGACGCCGACGCAGTTGCCGTAGTGGCCGATACCCGCGACCGCGCGGTCGAAGTCGTGGCCGCCGTCACCGAACCAGAGGCCGTCGAGGAGCGCGATCGGTCGCGCGCCCATGGCGACGATGTCGCGCAGGATCCCGCCGATCCCGGTCGCCGCGCCCTGGAACGGCTCGACCGCCGACGGATGGTTGTGCGACTCGACCTTGAACGCGACTGCGAGGCCGTCCCCGAGATCGAGGACGCCGGCGTTCTCGCCGGGCCCCTGCAGCACGCGCTCCCCGGCCGACGGCAGCCGCCGCAGCAGCGGCGCGGAGTGCTTGTAGCCGCAGTGCTCGGACCAGAGCAGCGAGAAGACGGCGAGCTCGAAATGGTTCGGGTCGCGGCCGAGGAGCTCCCGGATTCGATTCGCTTCCCCGTCGGTGAGACCGAGGGCGCGGTGCAGCGGCTGCTCGACGGCCTGCGTCAGGCGATGCAGTCTAGCCTCCCTTCCAGATGCGAAAGCCGCGCCGCGCTCACGCTCGCGCTCGTGGCGCCGTTCGCGGCCGGCTGGCGGCGGACGGTCGCCGCCCTGCGCGCCGACGCCGGCCGGCTCGTCGCGTCGCGCTCGGGACGGGCGGTGCCCGCCGCCGTGCACTAGCCTCGGAGGCGTGAGCCGCCGGTACGCGTTTCTCCTCGTCGTCCTCGGGGCGATCTGGGGATCGTCGTACCTTTTCATCAAGGTCGGCGTTCGCGACCTCTCGCCGGCCGCGCTGATCGAGCTGCGGCTCCTCTGCGCGGCACCGGTGCTCGTCGTGTTCGCGTGGCGTCGCTACGGGTGGCGGGCGCTCGTGCGCGGCTGGAAGGAAGGCCTCGTCCTCGCGGTCGTCAACGCCGCGGTGCCGTTCACGCTCATCGCCTGGGGCGAGAAGTACGTCGACTCCGGGACGGCCGCGGTGGCCAACTCGTCCGTGCCGATCTTCGTGGCGCTGCTTGCGTTCTTCTTCGTGCCGAGCGAGCGCTCCACGGGCGTGCGGCTCGTCGGCGTGCTCCTCGGCCTCGTCGGCGTGTCGATCCTCGCCGGCGTCCACCCGCAGGGCGGCTGGCACGGGACGATCGGCATTGCCGCGATCGTCCTCGCCTCCGTCTCGTACGCGACCGCGAACCTCTATGCCGGCCGGCGCATGGCCGTCGGCGGCCCGGTCCTGGCCGCGGTCTCGATGACGGGCGCGTTCGTGCTCCTGCTGCCGCTCGCGCTCGTCACGCTTCCGGCGCATGCGCCGGGCTGGAAGCCGGTCGGCTCCGCGGTGGCGCTGGGGCTGCTCGGAACGGCGCTCGCTCAGATCCTCTCGTACCGGATGATCCGCATGTACGGCTCGTCGCGCTCCGTGCTCGTCGCGTACATGCTCCCTGCGTTCGCGCTCTTCTACGGCGCGGTGCTCCTCGGCGAGGCGCTCACGCTGCAGAAGCTCGCCGGGCTGGTACTCATCGGAGCGGGTGTCGGGCTCGGAAGCGGTGCGCTTCGGATAGCGTCGGGCCGTGTCCGTCGAGCTCCGGCGCGCCAACCGCTGTGACGCCGGGTTCCTGCTCGAGCTCGTCACCGACGACGACACGCAGCCGTTCCTCGGCGGCCCGCGCGAGACCTCGCTCGAGGACGTCCTTGCCGACATCGATCGTTCGGAGCGCGAGCCCGAGCTGTACGGCTGGCTCGTGGCCGAGAGCGGGGGAGAGCGCGTTGGCTGCGCGCTGTACAACGTCGCCAACGAGCGGAACCGCATCGTCGAGGGACGGCGCCTCGCCGTGCACCCGCGCTTTCGCGGCCGGCGGCTCGGCGACGACATCGCCCGGGCCTTCCAGCGCCTCGTCCTCGGCGAGCTCGGCTTCCACCGGCTGGAGATCCAGGTCTACGGCTTCAACGAGCGCGCGCTCGCGCACGCCGAGCGCGTCGGCTACGTGCGCGAGGGCGTCAAGCGGCAGGCGTACCGGAAGTTCGACGAGTGGCAGGACGCCGTGGTCTTCTCGATGCTGCAGGACGAGCTTCCGGCGGCCTGATCGCGCTGGCGGGGACGAACGTCTCCAGGTGCTCCGACCAGCGGACCTGCAGCATCTCGCCGAGGACGGCGACCACGGTCCCGCACTCGGCCGACCCGGCCGAATGGCCGCTCCGGGTCAACCGAATCGCGTCGCCGACGTGCGGCAGCGGGTGCGACGGCATCGGAACCTCCCTTGGGAGCCTGGAGAATGGTCGAGAACGGGCGGCTCGCGCATCGGCGGATCCCCCTACCGCGTTCACACACCATGGACGAGAGGGAGCGCCGCCTGGCGGAGAACGAGATCCTCTTCCGGGACGTCAACGAGCGGATCGAGCACGCCGCCGCCCGGCAGGGCGACGACCCGCACGCCTACGAGTTCCTGTGCGAGTGCTCCAACCTCGACTGCGACCTCATGCTCCCGCTGCAGCTCGCCGAGTACGAGCGGGCGCGCGCCGAGCCGGCCGTCTTCATCGTCGCGCTCGGCCACGACCTGCCGGAGATCGAGGAGGTCGTCGACCGCAACGACCGGTACCAGCTCGTGCGCAAGCACGGCGAGGCGGCCAGGGTGGCCGCCGAGGAGCATCCGCGCCGGTAGCCTCCCCGGCATGGCCGAATTCCTCCACACCATGGTGCGCATCACCGATCCCGAGCGCAGCCGGCGCTTCTACGAGGCGCTCGGCTTCGAGTTCGAGCGGGACATGGACATCGTCCGCAACGGAGAGCTCGAGGCGACGAACTACTTCTACGGCATCGGCGACAGCAAGTCCGTGCTGGAGCTGACGTACAACCACGACGGGCGCACGTACGACCTCGGCAGCGGCTACGGGCACATCGCGCTCGCCGTCGACGACCTCGGGGCGTCGCTCGCGGCGCTGGCCGAGCAGGGCATCGAGCCGGAGCGCGAGCCGTACCGCGTGCGCGAGGGCGGGTCGCTCCTCTGCTTCGTCCGCGACCCGGACGGCTACCGGATCGAGCTCATCGACCGCAGCGGCGAGTAGCTCAGCCGAAGCGCCGCAGGATCGCCGCGACGACGTCGTCGGGGCGCGTCATCGTCGGCACGTGGCCGACTTCCTCGAGCTCGAGCAGCTCCGCGTCCGGGATCAACCCGCTCAGCCGGCGGCTTGACTCGATCGGCGCGATCGCGTCCGCGGTGCCGTGGACGATCAGCGTCGGAGCCTCGATGCTTCTCGCGTCGACGTCCGGCACGGCCTCGTCGTCCCACATCTCCAAGATTCGCGCCGCCTGCTCCGGGTCGGCACGGAGGAGGACGTCGCGCCCCCAGCGCTTGACGTGCTCGCAGCCGGGCTCGGGAACGCACCGCTCGATGAACCCGCGAACCGCCGTCGGATAGTCGGAGCGGCAGAGCGCGGCGAACGCGGCATTCGCTTCGCGGCGTCCGGTGGGCACGGAGGCCGAGAGCACGAGACCGTCGACCCGCTCGGGATGACGGGCCGCGACGTACTGGGCGATCGCGCCGCCCTGAGACTCTCCGGCCAGGACGCACCGCTCGATCGCGAGCGCGTCGAGCACGCCGACGACGTCCTCGATCATCGCCTCGACCGAGATGAGCGCAGGGTCGACCGGTGATTCGCCCGCCCCTCGATGGTCGTACGCGACGCAGCGCCACCCCGCCCGCGTGAGCTGCGCGACCGGCTCCTCCCAGACCTCCCAGCTTCCGGTCCACCCGCCGACGGCGAGCAGCGTTCGCCGGCCTTCGCCGAACACGAGCGCGTGGAGCCGGACGCCGTTGACGTCGAGGAACACGGACGCTTCCTACCTGCGATCCACGCGCGCTGCAAGCGCGTACGCTCCCACCCATGACGGCGGACGAACGGCTCTCGGCTTTCTACGAGCAACGCGCGGCGGAGGAGCCTGCGAGCGATCCCGAGGCGCTGCTGCGCTTCGACAAGGCGATCGTCGCCGCCGCGCTCCGGCCCGGCGAGCGCGTGCTCGACGTCGGCGCGAAGTGGGGCGGCCTCGCCGCAAGGCTCCCCGACGGCGTCGCGTACACCGGCCTCGAGCTGAGCGAGGAGAACGTGCGCCGCGCGACCGTCGACGTCCGCCACGCGGACGTGACGAAGGCGCTCCCCGTCGGCGACGCGGAGTTCGACTGCGTGTTCGTGCTCGAGCTCCTCGAGCATCTGACCGCGCCGCTCGCGCTGCTCGAGGAGGCGCACCGCGTGCTCGAGCCGGACGGGCGCGCCGTCGTCTCCGTCCCGAGCCCGTACAGCTGGGTCGAGGTGTACCGCGAGCTCGTCTGCCGCCACGACCCCGAGGGCCACCTGAACGCCTACACGACGCCGGTCATGACGAACCTCGCCGCGCTCGCCGGCTTCCGCGTCGAGCGCCGGCTCGGCACGTCGATCCGCATCCCGCGCACGACGCTGCTCGTCTCCACCGACTCCATCCTCGCCCGCTCGCGGATCTACGTTCTCCGCCCCTCGGAGCGCGTCGTCTTCGCCGGCCGCACGCTCTAGAACAACCCGACGGTGGTGCCGTCCGGTGCGACGTCGATGTCGAACGCGGCCGGATGCTTCCCGAGACCGGGCATCGTCTGCATCTCGCCGCACAAGCGCGACGAGCCAGCCCGCGCCCGTATAGGGGCGGATGTCGCGGACGGGGACGTTGAACCCCGTCGGTGCGTTCTCGAGCTTCGGGTCGTGCGACAGCGAGAGGTGCGTCTTCGCCATGCAGATCGGCAGGCGGTCGAGCCCGAGCCGCGTGAACAGCTCCACCTTCGCGCGCGCTGCGGGAAGCAGGTCGGCGCCGTACGCCTTCACCGCGATCGCCTCGATCTTCTCGGGAATGCTCTGCTCCAGCGAGTAGAGGGGCTCGAACCGCGACTCGTGCCGCGTCGCCTCGACGACCGTCTCCGCCAACCGCGACGCCTCGTTGCGGCCTTTTCGGGAAGGCGGCACGAATCCGGCACACCTCCGGCCGTACGGTGACGTCCATGGCATGGAAGACGACGACGCCGTGGGGCGGAGCCGACCTCGTCGAGCACCTGGTCATCCGCCAGCAGGCGGGCGAGCGGCGGTTCGCGACGCACGTCGAGCTGCTCGAGACGCAGGCGGGCGAGCGGCTCGTGCGCTTCGCGTACGCGACCGACGGCGTCGCGCGGCGCGGACCGGTGACCTTTCGCGCCCGCGACCTGGAGCGGCTGCGCACGCAGCTCGCGCAGCACCCCGCGCTCGCGGAGGCGCTCGGTCTCTAGCCGGCGTCGGCGAGAACGGCGGCGAGCGCGTCGACCACGTGCGGGTCGAACTGCGTCGCTGCGCCGGCATGCAGCTCGGCGAGCGCGGCGACGCGCTCCAGCGCGGGCCGGTACGAGCGGTCGGTCGTCATCGCGCTCCACGCGTCGCAGGCGGCGATGATCCGCGCCGGCAGCGGGATGTCCTCGCCGGCGAGGCCGTCCGGATAGCCGGTGCCGTCCCAGCGCTCGTGGCACGAGCGGACGATGTGCCCGATCTGGCCGAGGAGCCCGCCGACCGTGTCGAGCATCCGCTCGCCGACGATCGTGTGCGTCTCCATGAGCGCCCGCTCCTCCGGATCGAGCTTGCCGGGCTTGTTGACGATCTCCGCCGGCATCTTCACCTTGCCGACGTCGTGCAGCAGCGCCGCGAGCTCGGCCTGCCGGCGCGTCTGCGCGTCGAGCCCGAGCCGCTCTCCGACCGCGACCACGAGGTCGACGACGTCGCGGCTGTGGCTGCCCGTGTACGCGTCGTCCGCCTCGATCACCTCGCCGAGCAGCATCGCGGTGCCGCGGTAGGCATGCGAGAGCTCGAGCGCGTGATCGAGGCGCCGCTGCCGCTCCTGCGCGAAGACGTGCAACAGGCCGACGAGCGGCAACACCGCGAACAGGCCCCAGATGCTCCCGGAGGCCGAGATGGCGACGGCGAGGCCGACCGGGGCGAGTGCCGCGTCGACGAGGAACGAGAGGCGCATCGTCCGTGCGTGCTCGACGGGGCCGATGCCCCACGATCGCCACGACCAGACCGCGCTCGGGACGAAGTCGGCGGCGAACTGGGCGGCGAACGCGCCCGCATACACCGGCGCGTCGTGCCAGCGGGGTGCGCGAGCTCCTGCAAGCGAGAGGACGAGCGCCGGACCGATGGCGTAGAACGCGCTGGACACGTACACCGGCAGCTGGTTCAGCGGGACGAGGCCGCGCAGGAACGACGGTGACTCGGCCAGGACCCAGCCGGCGGCCACGAGCAGCGGAACGTCGCGCGCCGGCAGCGCGAAGAACATCGGTACGACAACCAGCTGTGTCGCGACGACCCAGCCGTTGCCGACCTCGAAGCTGACGCGTGAGACGGCGGCGTAGGCGACGACCGCGACGAGCGCCGTCCACGGCGAGAAGCCGCGCACCGCCGGCGCGAAGATGCCGAGGGCTGCGGCGGCGGCGAGGAACGCACCCGCGAGCCCGTACGCCGTCGCACGATTCGACAGGTCGTGGCCCGCACTCGTACGGGCGTGCTCGACCAGCTCGGTCGCCGGCAGGTCGAACGTGACCGGGCCGGCCGCGACGGCATCCACGCTCATCCGCACATACCTCGGTCGAGGCATCGGTAAAGAGATCCCTCCGACGGGGGATCGCGAGCGGGTCCGTTCGGACACAAGGTGCGCCTGTTTCGTCTTGCGGCGATGTGGAGGTGGTTGGGGTGGCGACCAGAAGGGCTCGGGTCGTGCTCGTGGTGGCAGCGGCGGCCGTTTCGGCGTTCGTCGCGGCACCGGCGGGCAACGCGGGTCTGCTCTCGTGCGGAGCGACCGCGCAGCCGTTCGCGCAGTTCGGCGATTACAACTCCTATTTCGGCTTCGGGAACAACGGTTTCGAGAGCGGCTCGTACGGCTGGAAGCTCTCCGGCGGTGCGTCGGTCGTCTCCGGCAACGAGCCGTGGTACGTCAGCGGCTTCGGCAGCCACTCCCTTTCGATCCCGGCCGGCGCGACCGCGTCCAGCCCGCTTGTCTGCACCGCGCTCGACGCGCCCGACTGGCGGATGTTCGCGCACTCGGCCGGGGCGAACGGCTCGCTGCGCGCGCAGATCGTCTTCTACGGACTGCTCGGCAACATCACCGGGATCCTCAACGTCACGAGCTTCTCGCCGGATGGCTACACGACG
>Ga0075276_10000441_pt1 | contig 10801 bp, 7 predicted proteins | sample SF_Rice_5C_80N_4_FD_69770 | JGI IMG/M metagenome (GOLD analysis project Ga0075276, IMG submission 69770) | Rice paddy soil microbial communities from Twitchell Island, California, USA - SF_Rice_5C_80N_405 | ecosystem: Environmental > Terrestrial > Soil > Paddy field/soil | place: USA: Twitchell... | reverse complement strand
CACGCCCGCGCCTTCGATCGCCGGCGCGACGCCGCGATGGACGTGGAAGCCGGCCGCCTCCGCATTGCGTGCGAACTCCTCGATCATCGCCGCTCGCGATAGAGCCGGCGTGGGCGGGGCAGCGTGCGGCCGGGCCACAATCGCTGCGCGAGCGGCAGCGCGACACGGGCGACCCGCGCCGACAGGCGGTAGCCGAGCGGCGACGACCACGCGACCGACCACAGCCAGAAGAGGAGGCGCTCGCTCCGAGAGACGACGCCCTGCCCGACGAGGTCGCGGCGGAGCTCCAGCAGCAGCTCGGGAAGCGGGATCTTCACCGGGCACGCCTCGGAGCACGCGCCGCAGAGCGAGGACGCATGCGGCAGCTGGCTGTTCTGCGGGAGGCCGGACAGCAGCGGGACGAGCACCGCGCCCATCGGCCCGCAGTAGACGTCGGAGTACGCAGCGCCTCCGGTCTTGCGATACACGGGGCACACGTTGAGGCAGGCGCCGCAGCGGATGCAGGCGAGCATCTCGCGGTAGTGGCCGCCGGCCAGCCGCGAGCGGCCGTTGTCGACGATCACGACGTGCAGCTCCTCCGGCCCATCGGTCTCGCCCTCCTGCCGCGGCCCCGTTATGAGCGTCGTGTACGTCGTCAGCCTCTGGCCCGTGCCGCTGCGGGCGAGGAGCCGCAGCAGCACGGAGAGGTCGTCGAGGCCCTCGACGAGGCGCTCCACCCCCATGACGGCGACATGCACCGGGGGAAGCGAAGAGACGAGACGGCCGTTCCCCTCGTTCGTGACGAGGCAGATCGACCCGGTCTCGCAGACCCCGAAGTTCGCGCCGGTGACGCCGACGTCGGCGGTGAGGAACGTCTCGCGCAACCGCGCGCGCGCCTCCGCGGTCAGCGCCTCGAGCTCCGTCGACTCCACGCCGAAGAGCTCCGCCACCTGCGCTGCCGTCTTCTCGATCGCCGGCGCGACGATGTGCACCGGGTGCTCGCCGGCGAGCTGCAGGATGTACTCGCCGAGATCGGTCTCGACGACGCGCACGCCGTCGGCCTCGAGGACGGCGTTGAGCCCGATCTCCTCGGTGAGCATCGACTTCGACTTGGCCACGAGCTTGGCGCCCCGCCGTCGGCAGACGTCGAGGACGTACGCGTTCGCCTCGGCGGCCGTTCGCGCAAAGAACGTCTGCACGCCAGCGGCCTCGGCCGCGTCCCGGAATCGCGCGACGTGTGCGTCGAGGTCCTCGACGACGCGCATCTTCGCATCGTGAGCACGCGTGCGCAGCTCCTCGACGTCGTCGAGCGCGCTCCACGCAGCAAGCCGGCCGTCGCGCAGGCGCGCGGTGGCGACGTCGAGCGCGGCCTGGAGGTGCGCGTCGTGCACCTTCTCGCGGGCGACGGCGCGGAACGTCATGCCACGCCTCGTGCGAGTGCGGTGGCGAGGTGGACGACGCGCACGCCGCCCTCGTGCTCCGACCGGCCGCTGAGGTTGAGCAGGCAGCCCGGGTCGGAGGTCACGAGCGCGTCGAGCCCGGCGGCGCCGGCCAGTTTGTCGTCGGCCATCGCGAGCGACACTTCCGGCTGGCGCACCATGAAGGTCCCGCCGAAGCCGCAGCAGAGGTCGGGGCGCGGCAGCGGGACGAGCGTCGCTCCGGTCTGCGCGAGCAGGCGGCGCGGCGGCTCGACGATCCCGAGCTCGCGGCTCATGTGGCACGAGTCGTGGTAGGCAACACGGCGTCCGGCGTTGCGCTGCGGAAGCGCGATGCCGTGCGCGTCGAGGAACGCCGAGAGCTCCCATACGCCGTACGCGTGGAGCATCACCGCGCACGAGCCCGACGGCGTCACCACCGGCAGGTCGCGCGAGAACGCGCGTTCGAACGTCCGGGCGACGCGGCGCGCGGCTGCGTTGTGGCCGGAGTTGAACGCCGGCTGGCCGCAGCACACTTGACCCCTGGGGAACAGGACGTCGAAGCCGGCGTCGCGGAGCAGCGTCTCGGTGTCGGCGACGACGGTGGGGAAGAGCATGTCCCCGAGGCAGGTCGCGAAGAGCTGGACGCTAGGCATGAACCGGAGCCATCGCGAGAAACCGCTCCGCGACGAGGTCGGCGAGCTCCGGGTCGTTGATGTGCGTGTCGACTCGCTCGTACGGTATGTCCGCGCGCAGCGCGGTTGCGAGCGTCTCGACGAGCGCGGCGTCCGCCTCCGGGTCCCACAGGTCTCCGCCGGGGACGTCGGCGAGTGAGAAGCCGCGCGTCGGCGTGATGACGTGCACGGGCCCCTTCGCGACGTTGAGCCGCGACGCGATCATGTGCCCGAGGTCGACCATCTCGTCCGCAGACAGCCGCACGAGCGTCGCGAACGGGTTGTGGTAGTAGCACTTCCGGTTCCGGTACCGGGGAGGCATCGTCGCCGGCGCGCCCTGGTTGAAGAAGTCGGCGCAGCCCGGCACGACGACCTGCGGCAGGCCGAGGGCTCCCGCGACGGTCAGGCGCTCGGGCCCGGTCGTGTGGATGCCGTTCATGACGGTGTTGGCGAGCTCGGACAGCGTGTAGTCCACGACGGCGGCGATCGAGCCGCCGCGCGCGAGATCCTCCATCGCCGGCCCCCCGACGCCGTTCGCATGGAAGACGACGGGCTCGTACCCCTCGCGCTCGAGCCGCGCTCGGATGCGCATGACCGCCGGAGTCGTGTGGCCGAGCATCGTCAGCCCGACCGTCGACGGGCCGAGGGCGCCGATCGGCCCGCCGCCGTCGCGCGCCATGCCGGCGATCGCTGCAGCCGCGTTGTCGAACACCGAACGCGCGATGGGGTTGAGGCCGAGGATGTCGACGACCGAGTGCATGCACATCGCGTCGTTCGTGCCGACGAAGTCGGCGAACGGGCGGCGGCCCGACGCGCTGGGCGTCACGATCAGCTTCGGCACGCCGACCGGCAGGGCCCGCATCGCCGCCGCGCCGAGGATCGCTCCCTCGGCGCCGCCGAGGCAGAGCACGCCGTCGAGCTTCCTTTCGGCGAGCAGCCGCAGGCAGACCGCGCGCACGCCCTCGAGCATCCGCTCGACTGCGAGACCGCGCGAGCCGGCATGCCGCAACGCCTCGAGCTCGTGGCCCCCCTCAGCCGCCACCTCCTCGCGGGTGACGTCGGCCGCGCAGCCGTCCGGCTCGCCGAGGATGCCCGAGTCGACGACGGTCACGAGACACCCGAGGCGCTGCAGGGCGCCCCGGGTGTACTCGATCTCCCGTCCCTTGGTGTCGAGCGTCCCGACGAGGACGATCTCAGGCGCGTTCCGGCCAGTCACGGGTGTGGACGTGGACGTCGACGGTCTCGAACTCGTCGAGCGCCGCTGCGAGATGCTCGGCGAAGCGCGTGTACGTCAGCTCGCCCTTCTCGGCGGTGGCGCGGAACGGGTTCCCGATGATGCCGGTGGGGGTGAAGTCGATGTGGTCGGTCGCGAACATGAAGTACTGGTAGCCCTGGAACTCGACGTCCGGTGCCCCGTCCTTCTTCACGAATCCGTCCGGGAACCAGTCCGGCTTGTGCGCGGTCTGCTTCACGGCGCGATCCATGTGCACGAGCGAGGGGTCATGCGCCATCACCTGCGAGGTCTCGAGCTCGCTCGAGTGCCAGCCCGGCGTCTCCTCGGGCGGGTTCTCCATGATCCCCTCGAGGAGCCCGACGTAGCGCTCGCCGTACAGCTTCGTCATCACGACGAACGCGCCCGTCTCGTAGCGGATCCGGCGGAGCAGCGGGTCGATGATCTTCGTCGTGCTGCCCTGGTTGTTGACGAACACGATCTTGTCGAAGCCGTGGTAGATCATCGAACGGGCGATGTCGTGGTACAGCTCGAGCAGGATCTGCGAGCGGATCGTCACGGTCCCCGTGCCGCCGCCCGGCTCGTACATGTGCTGCGGCGAGTAGCCCATCCACACGCACGGCGTGTACAGGACCTTCGCGATCTGCGCCGCCCGCATCGTCACCTCCTCGGCCTGGAGCGAGTCGGTGGAGAGCGGGAGGTGCGGCCCGTGCTGCTCGACCGCGGCGATCGGGATCATGATCGTCTGCTTCTCCTCGAGGTACGCCTGGATGTCCGGCGGCGCGAGGTCGGCGATGTTGTACGAAGGCAGGTCCATCGCGAGCGTTCCTTTCAGAGGCCGAGCTTTCCGGGATTGGCGATACCGCTGGGGTCGAACGCGGCCTTGATCCGCTCGAGCGCGAGCCACGCGCTGCCCCACTGGGCAGCGGCGTCGGGCGCGAGCTTGAGCCCGATTCCGTGGTGGTCGTTGATGAGCGCGCCTGCGCGCATCACGACCTCCGACGAGCGGCGCCAGATGTCGTCGTACAGCGCGATCGCATCGTCTACCGCGGGTGGCGGCTTCTCGACGACGAAGCGGCCGTACACCATGACGCCCCACGGGTACCAGTGCGAGAAGTGCCCGCTGAAGCGGAGGTCGTACGCGGCGTACTCCTCGCACATGAGCGTCCGCATCGCCTCGTACGCGGGAAGGATCGTCGAGTACGACGCGACGATGTCGGCCGTGCCCCAGATACGCGGGACGGCCTCGTCGTACGACGACGGATACGCATGCGTGCCGTAGATCTCGTAGCGGCGCTCCCACCACGTCTCGGTGACGGCCGGATCGGCGTCGCGACCGCCGACCGAGGCGAGAATCGCGCGCGTCTCGCGCTCCTCGACGTCGACGAGCGCCTCCGTGCCGTCGAAGACGAGCAGGAGCTGCACACCGGCGATGTCGAAGCCGAACATGTCGGCGAGGTTGCGCCTCGTCCCGTCGGCGTCGTTGAGGCGGGCGACGGCAGGCGTGTATCCCGACTGCAGGACGCGGCGCATGCCCTCCACGCCGCTCGCGACGTCGGGGAACGACACCGTGCGGAAGGCGCGTCTCTCCGGCAGTTTCGTGACGAGGAGGGTCGCCTCGGTGATGATCCCGAGCGTTCCCTCGCTGCCGATGAAGAGCCCGACGAGGTCGGGGCCGACGGCGTGGCGGGGAAGGCCGACCGTGCGGATGAGCTCGCCCGTCGGCAGCGCGACCTCGACGGACGCGACGAGGTCCTCGATCTTGCCGTACTTCGTCGACATGACGCCCGAGCCCCTGGCGGCGAGATAGCCGCCCACGCACGCGAGATGCACGCTCGCCGGATAGTGCGGGAACATGAACCCGCGCTCGTTGAGCCACTCCTCCAGGCATTGGCCGCGGACGCCGGGCTGCACCCGCACGAGGCCGGAGGGCTCGTCGAAGTCGAGGATCTCGTCCATGAGGCTGAGATCGACCACGACGCCGCCGCGGTCCGGGACCGCGCCGCCCTGGCTGCCGGACCCGCCGGCACGGGGGACGACGGGGATGCCGAGCTCGGACGCGGCGGCGAGGACGCGCGCGACCTCCTCCGCGGTTCGGGGGCTCGTGACCGCGTCCGCGAGCCACGGGCGCCCGACGGCACGCAGCATCTCCGCCTTCCAGTAGCGGTCGACGGACAGAGCCCCGACGACGTCGGGGCTCTGGTCGAATGCGATCCCGTCGAGCTGTTCCTTGAGCTGCTCGACGGTCGTGGTCGCCATCGTCACGCGGTCGCCGGGACCCGGGCGATGAGCGGGTTGAGGAAGTCGGCTGTCGCCTTGACCATCCGCGTGTAGTACTCGTCGCTGAGGGCGCCGCTGCCGTGGTCGCGGATGAACTTGTCCATCCCGACCGTCATCTCGGTCTCCTCCTCGACGTCGGTCGCCGCCGCGACCGGCGAGCGGTCGATCGGCATCACGAACTCCGCGGTGAGCGCGCCGTCGTAGCCGATCTCCTGCAGGGTGGCGACGAGCGTCGGCCAGTCCCACGTTCCCTGGCCGGGCGGGTAGCGGTTGTTGTCGGCGACGTGGAAGTCGACGAGGTCCTTGCCGGCTGCGCGGATCGCCGCGAGCGGGTCGCGCTCCTCGATGTTGATGTGGAACGCGTCGAGCACGATGCCGCAGTTGCCGCCGACGTCGTGCGCGAGGCGCAGAGCCTGGTCGTGCCGGTTGATGAAGTACGTCTCGAACCGGTTCAGCGGCTCGATGCCGACGCGCACGCCGAGCGGCTCGGCCATTGCGACGACCTCCTGCAGGCCTTCGACGGCCCACTGCCACTCCTCCTCCGGCGAGGCGAGCGGCGAGACCTTCCCCACGGTGGAGGGGACGACGCAGAAGATCTCGCCCTCCAGCTCGTGGATCATCTTCACGCAGTCCTTGAGGTACTGGACGCTGCCGTAGCGGACGTACGGGTCCTCGTGGACGAGGTCGCGGCCCGCGGTCATGAGCGTCACCGAGCCCCAGCACTTCAGGCCGAGCCGGTCGAGGTGGCCCTTGACCACCTTCGTGTCGAACCGGGTCGGCTCGCCGCTGATCTCGATGCTCTGGTAGCCGCACTTCGCGAGCCGGTCGAGGGTGACCTCGATCGGCTCCTGCCGCATCCAGTTGTGCATGGACAGATGCATCAATCCCTCCTTGGAGGATCGGGATACGCGCGCAAGAGGGAGCCTTCCGACGCCGCCCTGCGCGCGCAATCGGAGTCCTCGCGGATCCGCTTGCGGGCTTACCGAAAGCCACGTGCGAAGCCGTTCGCCGCCCTCCTCGACAGCCGCGAGCGCCGCGTCCCGCTCGTCCGGGTCGACGTCGCCCCAGAGCCGGACGAGCGCCTCCGGCCCGGCGCCGAGCGCCTCGAGAGCGGCCGCCGCACCGAGCGCGTACCGCGGCGCCGGCACGCCGGCGCTCCGGGCGACGCGCATCGTCCCGACGAGCCGGTCGTTCCAGCCGAGCTTGCGATCGGGATCGCGCGTCACCCGCTCGATCGTGTCGAGGAGGAGCGGGTTCGTCATCCGTTCGAGCAGGTCGTCGGCGTACGCGCGGTAGCCCTCTGCGGTGAACAACGGGTCGACGCCGGCGTGCCGTCGAATGAGCGCGGCGCCCGACTCCTCGATGAACGCGTCCCGCAGGAGATCCAGGAAGTCGATGTCGGAGAAGAGTCGCGCGCCGCGCAAGGCGCCGAGATAGCCGCCGAGCGCGTGGGTTGCGTTGTGCCCGTACAACTTCGCCTCCTCGAACGGGAGCAGGTCGTCCTTCTCCTCGAACACGGAGATCCCGCGCACGAACGGCTCGGGGAAGCGCACGCGCGACACGAGGATGCGGTTGAACGACTCGACGAGGAAGGCGCGTTCCAGGCCGGGGACGACGGGCGCCAGGTCGTTCTCGGCGAGGTCGCCTGCGTCGGAGACGACGCGGCTCATCTTGCCGATGACGGTGTTCAGGAAGCGGACGCCTTCCCGCGCGCCCACCGCCTCCTCGAGCAGCTCCGCCGCGTGATTGTGGTTCTCGGCGGCGTACACGACCGCGCGGCTCGCCTTCCTGCGCAGGCCCTGGGCGAGAGCCTCACGCAGGCCGTCGTAATGGGAGACGCTCGGCACTGCGGTCGCGATCTCCTCCGCGTCGGCGATCGCGTCGATCAGGATCGGGTCGTCCGGCTCGACGATCTCGACGGGACCGACGACGGCCTGTTCCACACGGTTGCGATGCGCGACGTTGACGGTGAACTCTCCGCCGGCCTCGCGCACCGCGCGCACGATCTCGGGAACGATCTCGGCGACGACGAGCCGGTCGAACGCACCCGACCTGTCGGCCTCGTACAGGAAGAGGCCCGCTTGGATCGGCCCGAAGCCGAAGCCGACGAACGTGCGCACGGCTACTCCGCCAAGTGGCGGCGCTCGTCGTCGGCCGACCACGACGCGACCGCCAGCACGTCGTCGAGGCGGCGGTGCGGATAGACGACGGCCTTCCCGTCGAGCTTCTGCTCCTTCACGAGCTCGAGCAGCCCGGGCGCGTGCTCGAGGTCGCCGACGCGAGTGATGTGCAGGCCGGGATCGACCTCCCCGGCAGCCATCAGCTCGAGCGCGCGGGCGACGTCCCACGGCGAGCCGCCGCTCGAACCGGTGACGACGAGCTCGCGGTAGTGGACGGCGGTCGTGTCGAGCTGGACGAGTGCGTCGGCGCGCTTCAGCCCGCCGAACAGGTTGAGCACGCCGCCGCGGCCGACGAGCCTCTGCCCGGTCTCGATAGCGTCGGCGGAGCCGACCGCGACGACGACGTCGTCGGCGCCGGCCGCCGCCGTCAGGTCGGCGACGACGTCAGCGACGCTCCCGTTCACCGTCTCGAGCCGGATCTGCAGCCGTGCTGCGCGCTCGGCGAAGAGCGTCCGCACGCGTTCGATCCGCTCGGGCAGGGGGTCGCTCACGACGAGGGCGCGCGGCCGCGACGCGAGCGCGAGATCGACGTGCATGCGGCCCATCACGCCGGCGCCGAGGACGACGGTGACGCCGCCCGGCTCGAGGCCGGAACGCGCGATCCGCTGCGAGCGCGGCGAGGCCTGCGAGAGGTGCAGGTGATGAGCCTGCGCGGAGATGACGCACGAGATCGGCTCGGCGACGGCGGCATGCGCATACGGCAACGCGGGATCGACCACCGGGAGCAGGCAGCCGGCTGCGAGCGTCTCCTCGGTGAGGAGGACGTACTCGGCGAGCTGCCCGGGAAGCGTGTAGCCGACGGCGACCTTGCGCACGCCGCGGCCGCCGCTGCGGTAGCGCTCGGCGTTGCCGACCGGCTCGTGGTCGACCGCCGGCTGAACGACATAGCGCTCGCCGGGCGCGTAGTCGTCGCGCAGGTCGCTCCCGACGCCGACGATGGTCACGGAGCCCTCGTCGCCGAGGATGATCGGCCAGCGGGCCGGATCCCATCCGTAGAGGAGCTCGTGCGCAGGGCCCTGTTCGACGAGCTTCACAAGTGAGGTGCAGATGCCCGCGCAGTCGACGCGCGCCAGCAGCTGTCGCGGCCCCGGCTCCGGCGTCGGGACGCGCGCGACGTGCAGGTGCTCGAAGCCGATGCCGTCGAGCACGAGCGCGCGCATCGTCTCCGGGACGCCGTGCATCACGGCCAGTTCCTGACGGCGTGGACGAGGCGGCGCGCGCTCGGGAAGTAGTCGTCCTCCATCTCCGCCGCGGGCGTGATGCAGTCGGGACTGCCGACGACGAGGACGGGGGCGTCGAGGTGGTCGAAGGCCTCGCGCTGCACCTCGGCGGCGATCGTGTTCGCGAAGCTGCCGCGCTGCGTCGCGTCGGAGGCGACCAGGAGGCGCCCCGTCTTCCGCACGGAGGCGACGATCGCGTCGAGCTCGAGCGGGACGATCGTGCGCGCGTCGATCACCTCGGCGTCGAGCTCGTCGGCGGCCTCGAGTGCGCGGTACAGCGTGGGGCCGATCGTGAGCAGCGTGGCGGTGCGCCCTTCGCGGACGACGCGCGGCTCGCCGATGCGAACCCGGACGGTGCCGAGGGGGACGTCGCCGGTGACCGAGTACAGGCGCTGGCTCTCGAACACGACGACCGGGTCGTCCTGGGCGAGGGCGGAGGTCATGAGGCCCTTCGCGTCGTACGGCGTCACCGGGTAGACGACCTTGAGCCCGGGGATGTGCGCGACGAGCGAGGTCCAGTCCTGTGAGTGCTGCGCGCCGTACGCGCTCCCGACCGAGACGCGCAGGACGACCGGTACGCGCAGGAGGCCGCCGGACATCGCGGTCCACTTCGCGAGCTGGTTGAAGATCTCGTCCCCCGCGCGACCCATGAAGTCCGCGTACATGAGCTCGACGAGCGCGCGGCCGCCCTCGACCGCGTAGCCGACCGCTGTGCCGACGATCGCCGCCTCCGAGATGGCGGTGTTGAAGAGGCGGTGGTACGGCAGCAGCTCCGTGAGGCCGCGGTAGACGCCGAAGGCGCCGCCCCAGTCGCGGTTCTCCTCGCCGTAGATCACGAGCCGGTCGTCGCGTGCGGCCCGGTCTGCGATCGCCTCGAGGAGCGCCTCGCGCAGTTGGATCTCCGTACGGGGCTTCGACCGCAGCTGCTGCAGCCGGGGCGCCTCGTCGAGCGGCACGAGCGTCTCGCCCGGTGGCGCGTCCGCGCCGTCGTCCTCGCCGTCGGTGTACGTGAGCCGCTCGATCTCGGCCACGGGGAGCCGCGGCGAGACCTGCTCGTCGGCGGCGAGCCGCGCGACGCGGAGCACGAGCGCGGCAGCTTCTTCTTCCATCCGGTCGGCCTCGCGGTCATCGAGGACGTCTGCCGCGACGAGCTCGGCGCGGAAGCGCGGAACGGGGTCGACCTCCTGCCAGAGCGCGACCTCCTCGCGCGTCCGGTACGAGCTCGCGTCGCTCGGCGAGTGGCCGCTGAAGCGGTAGCACTGGCAGTCGAGCAGCACGGGGCCCTCGCCGCGCGCGATGAGGTCCTTCGCACGTGCGACCGCGTCGGCGACCGCGAGCGGCCGGGTGCCGTCGACGACCTCCGCGTGCATGCTCTCGGGGTTGACGGCCGCGCCGATGCGCGCGAGATGCTCGTAGCCCATCGTCTCGCCGATCGGCTGGCCGCCCATCGCGTAGAAGTTGTTGACGAAGAAGAAGAGAACGGGCAGGCCGCCGCGATGCCGCTCGTCCCACAGTGTGCGGAACTGGCGCATCCCCGCGAAGTTCATCGCCTCCCAGACGACGCCGCACGCGCTCGACCCGTCGCCGATGTTGGCGACCGCGATGCCGGGGGCGCACCGCACGCGCTTGTACAGGCCCGCGCCGGCTGCGATCGGAGCCGCGCCGCCGACGATCGCGTTGTTCGGATAGATCCCGAGCGCGGGCAGGAACGCGTGCATGCTGCCGCCGACGCCGCGGTTGAATCCCGTCGCGCGGCCGAAGATCTCGGCGACGAGACCGTAGAGGAACAGCTCGCGTGCGCGTTCACGCTCGTGCGCGCCGG
>Ga0075276_10000440_pt1 | contig 10812 bp, 11 predicted proteins | sample SF_Rice_5C_80N_4_FD_69770 | JGI IMG/M metagenome (GOLD analysis project Ga0075276, IMG submission 69770) | Rice paddy soil microbial communities from Twitchell Island, California, USA - SF_Rice_5C_80N_405 | ecosystem: Environmental > Terrestrial > Soil > Paddy field/soil | place: USA: Twitchell... | reverse complement strand
TCGTAGGCGAACGCGGCGTTGGTGCCGACGCTGTCGCTGAACGACAGCGACCCGGTGGTGGTCAGCGACTGGTACGCCCCCGCCGCGGCGGAGGCCCGGAAGATTTCGTACTGCGCGGCACCGGCCGACGCGTTCCAGGTGAGGTCAACGCTGGTCGGCCCCGTCGCCGTGGCGGCGAGCCCGGTGGGCGCCGGCGGGCCGACGATGATGTTACGGGCGGTGGTGATGGTCGCCTCCGCGGTGTCCGACGCCGTCACCGTCTGCGGACCGGGAGTGAAGTCACGAAAGGGGTCAGGTCTGTGATCGGTGATTTTCTACCTAATGTAGTGTCGCCCGAATTCCCTGGCTTTCGTTGCGGCACCGCTCGCGGCCGTAACCCCAAGGGGCGCTTGGTTTTCAGACGATCTGTCCGCCACTCGCCGTCAACGATGCTCCGCATCATCTCCTCCTGGCTCCGTGATCTCACGCACTCCACGAGCGTACAGAGTGTCGGAACGCGATTTCTACACTGCGTAGAAAATCACCGATCACAGACCTGACCCCTTCTTGAAACCGGAGCGGCGCTCGCGCGTCGAATTCAGTGGCGCCATGCTGCAGTTCAACCATGAAGCACGCGGGCGGAGCCAATGGGTTCGCACGCTGCTGCCATACGTTCTGGCCGTCGGCAGTGTCGCGCTGGCGCTCGCCGTCCTGCTCGGGTTCCGCAAAGAGCTGCAGCCGCACGTGTACGCAGTCTTCCTGTTCGCCATCGTGGCCACGGCGCTGTTCGGCGGCCTCAGGCCGGCGCTGACCTCCGTCATCCTGGCTCTCGCGGCATCGAACTACCTGGAGTATCTCGATGCCAGGCGCGTCCACCTCGGCTTCGAGGACGTCATCCAGCTTTCGATCTTCGCGACGATCGGCGTGAGCATCAGCCTGCTGATGACGCAGCGCCGGCGCGCGGAAGGCGAGCTGGCGCGGGCGAACGAGGAGCTGCGCCAGCTCGACCATGCGAAGGACGAATTCATCGCCACCGTCTCTCACGAACTGCGGACTCCGGTGACCGTGATCCTGGGATGGGCTTCGATCCTGAGGCAGGAGGATGGAGAGGAACTGCGCACGACGGCCTCGCAGGCCATCGAACAGAGCGCGCGCGCGCAGTCGCGGCTGATCGAGGACCTGCTCGACATGTCGCGCCTCACGCTTGGGAAACTGCACCTCGACCGCGCTCCGGTCGCGCTCGTCTCCGTCGTCGATCAGGCCACGGCGATGGCACGGCCGGCGGCCGAAGAGAAGCGCGTGGAGCTTTCCACAGGACTGCCGCGCGAGCCGTGCGTGGTCGACGGCGACGCCACGCGGCTGCAGCAGATCTGCTGGAATCTGATCTCCAACGCGTTGAAGTTCACGCCGGCCGGCGGGCACATCGACGTTCGGCTCGCACATGACGAGCGCAACGCGGAGATCTCGGTCACCGACACCGGCGAAGGGATCCCCGCCGAGCTCCTTCCGCGGATCTTCGAGCCGCTGCGCCAGGGGCGTGACTCCATGGCCAAAGGGGGCCTGGGCCTCGGGCTGAGCATTGTCCGGCAACTCGTGTCCATGCACGGCGGGACGGTCGAGGCGACGAGCCCCGGTCCCGGCATGGGAGCGCGCTTTACCGTCCGCCTGCCGCTTCTGCCCGCCTCGAAGTAACTGGCATCGCTCCTGCGATTCCCACCGCCGTAGTCATGATGCTGCAGAGTCTTCTCTACGTCGCACTGGGAGTGGCATTCGCCGTCGCGTTCTGCGAGACGATCGAGGGACGCACGCCGCGTCTCTGATTGCGAATTCAGATCCCGAGCCGTTTCTCGAGCTCCTCGCGCCGCGCGCGGCTGAGATCGAGCTCCGTTCCATCCTTGAGGCGAACGGCGTAGTCGCCGCCCGGGCGGTGCAGCAGCACGTCGATGCGGTCGAGGCGGACGATGGCCGACCGATGGATACGAAAGAAGACGGACGGATCGAGCTGCTCTTCGAGTGCCTGCATGCGCTCGCGCACGGCGAAGGTCTTTCCGGCGATGTGCAGCTCGGCGTATGGGCCGCTCGCGGTGATGTAGTCGATGATCTTCACGGGGACGACGCGGACCTGGCCGCGCGATTCCACCGCGATCTTCTCCAGGAACTGCGGCTTCTCCGGTTCGCGCAGGAACTCGAGCAGCCGGCGCGTCATCTGGCCGACCTCGCGCAGCTCGATGGCCTTCCGCGCCCGCTCCATCGCCTGATGGAAGCGCTCGTCGTCGAAGGGCTTGAGCAGATAGTCGATCGCGGCGACGTCGAAGGCCTTCAGCGCGAACTGATCGAAGGCCGTGACGAAGATCGTGGCCGGCATCTGCTCCGCTCCGATCTCCTCCACGACCTCGAACCCGTTCTTCGCCGGCATCTGCACGTCGAGGAAGACGAGATCTGGCTTCTCGCGGCGGATCAGCGCCTCGGCCTGCTGGCCATCCTCGGCGGTGCCGGCGATCTCCACGCCGCGCTCCGCCCCCAGCAGGTCCTCGATCCGCTGGCGGGCCAGCGGCTCGTCATCGATCACCGCGACGCGAAGGACCTTGTCACTCATCGGCCGGAATGCTCATCGTGGCCACCGTCCCTCCCTCGGGCGGCGAGAAGAGCTCGAGCGATGCGCGTTCGCCGTACAGCTCGGCGAGCCGGGCTCGCGTGTTCGCCAGGCCGATGCCGCCGCCGGCAGAGGGCCGGATGCCGGGCCCATTATCCCGGATCGAGAGGAGCAGCACGTTTCCTTCCCGTCGCGCGGAGATCGTCACGCGGCTCTCCCCCGCCGCACGGCTGGCTCCATGCTCGAGCGCGTTCTCCACGATCGGCTGCAGGATGAGGCTCGGAACGCGGAGTTCGAGCGCGCCGGGGTCCGCATCGATCGTCGTCCGAAGCCGGCCCTGGAAGCGGATCTCCATGATCTCGATGTAGCGGCGGAGGAACTCGATCTCCTCGCGGAGGGGCACGGTGGCGGCGCCGCTCCGTTCCATCGTCGTGCGCAGCAGATCGCCGAGGCGGGCGATCATCCGGCGCACGCCGGCGGGGTCGCGCTCCACGAGCGCGGAAATCGCATTCAGCGTATTGAAGAGAAAGTGCGGCTGGATCTGCGCCCGCAGCGCATCGAGGCGCGCGTCGGCGAGCTGCGCCCGAAGAACCATCGCCTCGCGCTGCCGCCCCTGAGCGCGCAGAAAGTACTCGCGCGCATATCCCGCGGCGACCACGGCGAAGTAGAGCAGGAGCTGGTTGACGAAGCGGAAGCGGCCGAGCTCGCGCAGCGGCGTGAAGGCGCTGACGCCGCGCCGCGGCACTTCGAAGATCTCCGTGCGCGCGAATCCGAGAACCGAGTAGATCGCCACGGCGATCACGCAGCCGGCGACGAACAACACCGGGATGCTGACGAACCAGCGCGAACGGTCGACGCTGAACCGGCTGCTCAGACGGAAAATCAGCGGCGTCACCGCCGCCCACAGCCACGCCTCGAGGTACGCCAGCGCGATCGGGCCCGCCGGGGAAACGACGCGGAGTCCATAACCGCGCGGCCCGACGAGCGCATTGACCGCCGACAGCGTCGCCAGCGACGTCCAGAAGACGAAGATCAGCAGCAGCTCGCGGGCGCTCAGGCGCATCGCGGCAGTCTAACGGGCCGGACCCGCCGGAATGTGCAGTTCATGACAGCCACGTGCATTTCGTGCAAAAAGCGAAACAGAAACCGACCCGGCCGCGTCTAGATCAGTGTCTGGCAAACAACCTTGGACAACCGCCAGCAGAAAGACCAAAGGAGACTCAGCATGAAGAAGAAATGGATCACCGGAGTGGCTGTGCTCGCCGTCAGCGCGTCGCTGGCGGTTGCCGCGCCGCAGGAAGCGAAGGCATGGCATGGCCATCATGGCCGCGGAGAAATGGGCCGCATGTTCGCGCACAAGTTGAACCTGACCGATGCGCAGAAGCAGCAGCTCCGCGACCTCAACAAGCAGTTCCGTCAGGACAACAAGGCGTTCTTCGAGTCGTTCCGCACCTCGATGCAGCAGTTCCGTGAGGCGAAGAAGTCGGGCGACACCGCCAAGGCCGACTCGCTGAAGGCCACGCTGCAGTCCGAACGGGCGCAGATGCAGCAGCTCCGTCAGGCGCAGGAGCCGAAGATCCTCGCGATCCTCACTCCGGCCCAGCAGACGCAGTATCAGGCGCTCAAGGCCGAGCGCGCGCAGAAGCGGCAGGAGTGGCAGCAGAAGCATCCGCAATAAGGCACGGCCACAGCGTGCAAACCGAGGGGAGGCGATCCAGCCTCCCCTCTTTTTTTTGCCATTCAAGGCTCCGGCGGTGCAGTTCATGACACCGGCGTGCAACTGGCTGAAAACACGCAACATCCGCCATGGCTCACACGTTTGAATGAGCATCATGAGAAAGAAATCATTGATCGCAATCGCAGTGGTGCTCCTCGCCGCGGGGGCCGGACTGCTGATCCAGCACGTGGCATTCGCCAAGGAGGCGACGCAGTACCGCTTGGCCACGATTCAGCGCGGCAACATCGCGTCGAAGGTCTCGGCCACCGGCACGCTGAACGCAGTCACGACGGTCAGCGTCGGCACGCAGGTCTCGGGACAGGTCGCGGATCTCTACGCCGACTTCAACGACCATGTGAAGAAGGGACAGTTACTGGCGCGCATCGACCCGACGCTGGCGCAGCAGGGGGTCACCGATGCGCTCGCCAACCTGCAGAAAGCGGAAGCCGAGGCGCAGCAGTCGGAGCGCGACTACGCGCGCAACCAGGAGCTGCTGCACGACGGGTTGGTGGCCCGCAGCGCCTACGAGCAGTCGCAGTCGACGCTCGACGTGGCGCGCGCGACCGTGAAATCGGCGCAGGTGGCGCTCGACCGGGCGCGGCAGAACCTGGCCTACACCGACATTCACTCACCGATCGACGGCGTGATCATCGAGCGCAACGTGCAGCAGGGGCAGACCGTCGCGGCCAGCCTCTCGGCGCCGCAGCTCTTCCTGATTGCCAACGACCTGTCGCGCATGCAGATCCTGGCGCAGGTCGGTGAGAGCGACATCGCCCGGATCCGCCAGGGGCAGGACGTCTCCTTCACGGTGCAGGCACTGCAGAGGAAGACGTTCCACGGCACCGTCGAGCAGGTGCGCCTGCAGTCGACCACGTCGGACAACGTCGTGGATTACACGGTGGTCGTCTCCGTTGAGAACCAGGGCGGCGAGCTGCTGCCCGGCATGACGGCGCGCGTCGACTTTCTGACCAACGCCGCCACGAACGTGCTCACCGTCTCCAACGCGGCGCTCCGCTTCCATCCGGCCGGCGCGCAGCAGGCGCAGACACGCGGAGCAACGCTCTACACGCTCGATGCGCAGAACCAACTGCGGGCTCTGCAGGTCCGCACCGGAATCACCGATGGCATCACCAGCGAGGTGCAGGGAGCGGATCTGCGCGAAGGGATGAAGGTCGTCGCCGGCGAGATCCAGCCCGGCACGCAGGCCGCGACGGCGCAGCCGGCGTCCACTCCATTCAATGCCGGATCGCAGCAGCAGCGGCGCGGTGGCGCGCGAGGAGGTCTGTGATGAACGGCATGATCATCGAAACCGAGGGGATCACGAAGACCTACGTCAGCGGCACGAACGAGGTCCAGGCCGTTCGCGGCATCGACCTCACCGTCCGCCAGGGAGAGTTCGTGGCCATCATGGGGACATCGGGCTCGGGGAAGTCGACGCTGATGAATCTGCTCGGCTGCCTCGACACGCCGACCACGGGCTCCTACCGGCTCGACGGCGTGCGCGTCGACGGATTGGGAAAGAACGAGTTGGCGGCCATCCGCAATCAGAAGCTCGGGTTCGTGTTTCAGGGATTCAATCTCCTGCCGCGCACCAGCGCGTTGGAGAACGTCGAGCTGCCGCTGCTGTACGACCGCAGGCCGGTCAAGCGCGACACGCGCGCGCTCGCGGCGGCAGCGCTCGAGCGGGTGGGACTCGGCGAGCGGCTCGACCATCAGTCGAGCGAGCTGTCCGGCGGGCAGCAGCAGCGCGTGGCCATCGCCCGCGCGCTGGTGACCAGCCCGGCCCTCGTGCTGGCTGACGAGCCGACCGGGAACCTCGACACGCGGACGTCGATGGAGGTCATGAAGCTCTTCCAGGAACTGAACGATCAGGGAATCACGATCGTGCTCGTGACGCACGAGCCGGACATTGCCGCGTACGCTAAACGCATCGTCGAAGTTCGTGATGGGCGCATTCGGCGCGACGAGCCGGTCGCCGGCCGCCGCTGCGCTGCGCTCGATCTGCAGGAGGCGGCATGAAAACGAAGACGCTGTTCAAAATCGCGGGCCAGAGCATCCAGAAGAACAAGATGCGCGCCGCGCTGACCATGCTGGGCATCATCATCGGCGTGGCCGCGGTGATCGTCATGGTCGCCGTCGGCTACGGCGCGCGGTCGCGCATCCGCGCACAGATCAACAATCTGGGGACGAACATGATCGTCATCACCCCCGGCGCGCAGCAGCAGGCCGGAGTGAGCCAGGGGGCGCAGGCCTTCGCCAATCTGAAAGTCGACGACGTCGACAAGATCCGGCGCGAGTCGCAGTACGTCTCCGCGGTCTCCCCGGTCGTCGTCAGCCGCCAGCAGGTCCTCGGACCGGAAGGCAACTGGCGCACGATGATTCAGGGCGTCGATTCCGATTATCAGACGATCCGGAACTGGGACACGCAGACCGGCGCCTTCTTCTCTGAGGACGACGTGCGCGGCGGACGGACGGTCGCGCTCCTCGGCCAGACCGTGGCCAATCAGCTCTTTCCGAACGCCGACCCGACCGGGCAGACCGTGCAGGTCGGACGCGTGCCGTTCACCGTCGTCGGCGAGCTCACGGCGAAAGGACAGACCGCCAGCGGCAGCGACTCGGATGACGTCATCCTGATTCCGTACACCACGGCCATGAGCCGCCTGTCGGGACGGGAGTTCATTCCGCAGATCCTGGCCAGCACCAGCGCCGAGCAGGACATCCCCGCGGCGCAGAGTGAGATCACCTCGATTCTCGAGGAGTCGCACGGCACCACGCCGGGGAACGACGACTTCACCGTCCGCAACCAGACCGATCTGGCGCAAGCCGCGGAGAGCAGCACGCAGGTGATGACTCTGCTCATGGCCTCCATCGCCTCGATCTCGCTGCTCGTCGGCGGCATCGGCATCATGAACATCATGCTGGTCTCGGTGACGGAACGGACGCGCGAGATCGGGATCCGGCTGGCGATCGGCGCGCGCGGAGGCGACGTGCTGACGCAGTTCCTCGTCGAGAGCCTGGTCATGGGCATCGCCGGCGGCCTCGTCGGGCTCCTCGCCGGCGTGCTCGGCGCGAAGCTCGTCGGACACTTCACCGGGTGGGAGACGGTGGTCTCGCCGCTGATCATGCTGATCTCCATCGGCTTCTCCGGCGCGGTCGGCGTCTTCTTCGGGTACTACCCCGCACGGAAGGCGGCCGCGCTGAACCCGATCGAAGCGCTGCGGTACGAGTGATCCGGAGTGCGTGGGCATAGAATCGGTCGGTGACCACGCACATCCTCCTCGGCGCCGGCGGCGCGATCGCCGATGTGCTCTCCCGCGAGCTTCTGGCACGCCAGCAGACCGTGAAGCTCGTTGCCCGCCGCGGTCCGGTGCGGGCGGACCTCCTCGACCGCGAGTCGGTGCAGCACGTCGTGGAGGATGGCTCGACCGTCCATCTGCTCGCCGGTCTGCCTTACGACCTCCGCGTCTGGCGCGAGCAGTGGCCGCGGATCATGCACAACGTGCTCGAGGCCTGCGCCGCGCATGGCGCGCGTCTCATCTTCTTCGACAACGTGTACATGTACGGGCGCGTGCAGGGGCCGATGACCGAGGAAACGCCGGTTCGGCCGTCGAGCCGCAAGGGGGAGGTGCGGGCCGCGATCGCCGCGGAGCTGCTCGAGGCGGCGAAGCGGGGTCGCGTCCGGGCCTGCATCGCACGCGCCGCCGATTTCTACGGCCCGGGGGTGGCGAACGGGATTCCAAACCAGCTCGTGTTCATTCCGCTGTCGAATGGAAAGACGGCGCAGTGGCTGGTGAATGCGGACGTCCCGCACAGCTTCACCTACACGCCGGACTGCGGCCGCGCGCTGCCGCTCCTCGCCGCCGCGGACGACGTCTGGGGAGAGGTGTGGCACATGCCGACCGCACCGTCGCCGCCGACCGGACGGCAGTTCGTCGAGCTCGCGGCGAGCGCGCTCGGCGTCCCGCCGCATCTGCGCGTGCTGCGGCCATGGATGCTCCGCATGGCCGGCGTGTTCAACCGCACGATCGGGGAGATCGGGGAGATGCTCTATCAGTACGAAGCGCCGTACCTGTTCGACTCCTCCAAATTCGAGCGGCGATTCGAATTCACGCCGGCGCCGTACGCGGAGGGGATCGCGGCGACCGCCTCGCCGCTCACTTCCGGCACAAGTCGATCGAGCGGTACGTGATCCGCTTCGTCCGCGGATCGTACGTCCCCTCCCGCACGGCCGTGAGCTTCCCCTCGCGAAACGTGAGGTCGACGAGCATCAGCTCCTTCGATTGCAGCCGTTCGTTTGCGGTGGAGCGCTGCATCCAGCCGGCATCGGAGCTGTCGTAACCCTCCCGCGCGGCGATGCGTGCCACTTCGGCACGGTCCATCCCGCAGCGCAGCGACTGCACGAACCGATGCGACGCGGAATCCCGATGGCAGGCCGCCGCGAGGAGGAGCACGCCGGCGATCCGGCGGAAGGCGAGCCGCGGCATTCCGCTGACGCTACCACACGAGCATCGGCCGTCACGGAACCGCAACGTTCGCATCGCCGGGCGAACGATTGATCGTCGCTTTAACTCCATCTTGCTATGAAGCGACCATGCGCCCGCGATCGCTCGGCTTTCTCCTCGGGTCCGTCATCCTGACGAGCCTGTTCCTTCCCGCCGCATTCGGCGCCGGCGCCGGGCGTACCGCGCCCGACTTCACACTCCCTACCGCGTCCGGGCCGCTGTCGCTGCACGACCAGAGAGGCAAAGTGGTCTATCTCGATTTCTGGGCCTCCTGGTGCGCTCCCTGCCGCGAATCGTTCCCCTGGATGAGCAGCATGTACGCGCAGTATTCGAAGGAGGGGCTGGTGATCGTGGCGGTGAATCTCGACAAGCAGCGCGATCTGGCCGAATCGTTCCTGCAGGATTTCCCGGCGGAGTTTCCGGTGGCATTCGACCCGGAGGGAAAGATCCCCGAGGCGTACGGCGTCCAGGCGATGCCGACGAGCTTCATCATCGGACGCGACGGGAAAATCGTATCCACGCACCAGGGCTTCGAATCCGACAGGGCGAAAGAGCTCGAACATCAGATCAAAGAGGCGCTCGCCCGATGAAACGAACGGTGGCGCGTCTGCTGACGGTACTCGGACTGCTGCTGCTCATCGCGGGATGCACGACGGTGAAGCCGTGGGACCGCGACCTGCTCGCGCAGAAGAGAATGAGCTTCAACCCCACACCGATGCTCCAGGCCATCGACGAACACATCTACTTCAGCAAAGAGGCCTCGATGGGCGGCATCGGCGTCGGGGGCGGCGGGTGCGGGTGCAACTAGTGGCCGGGCCACCAGAAAAGCGCCCCACCGTGGTCCGCGACGCGCTGCACACGGCGGCGCTGGCGCTGCTGCTCGTGCCGGCCACCGTTCAGGCGGCCGATTCCGAAGCCGGCGACAAGATCGACCTGACGTGGCTGCAGTACGGCGAGCAGAGCCGGACGCGCATCGCGGAGCCGGTCGTCCGCTTCACGCATCTGATGCCCGACGGGCAGTCGTTCTCCGCGCAACTGGGGATCGACATCATCACCGGTGCATCGCCGACCGGCGCACTGCCGTCCGGACAGGTGCAGACGCACACCACCCCTTCGGGCCGCGTCGTCACTTCGCCGCCGGGCCAGATCCCGACCGCTCCGTTCCAGGACCACCGCCTCTCGCTCGACGCCGACTGGAAACGACCGCTGGGCCGCCTGGTGATCACCACGCTCGGCGGACATGTCTCGCGGGAGAAGGACTACCAGTCGCTCGGCGCGAACGGGGAGGTCTCCGTCGACGTCTGGCACCGCATGATGACGCTGACCGCGGGCGGCAGCATCAATCACGACAGCGTTTTTCCGGTCGGCGGGACTCCCGCCGGCCTTTCCGACGGCACGATCCTCCACAGCAGCGCGAACGCGAAACGGGTCGGCAACATCTTCTTCGGCGCATCGCGCATCCTGAGCCGCAAGTGGATGGCCGGCGTGACCGGATCGCGGACATTCGAGAGCGGCTATCTGACCGAACCCTACAAGCTGGTCAGCGTGATGAACGACAACGGGCAGCCGATCTCCGAGTTGACGGACAAACGGCCATCGATCCGGAATCGCACGTCGCTCCTCTTCAGCTCCGTCTATCACCTCACGGACGACGTTCTCTACAACTCGTACCGCTACTACACCGACTCCTGGAAGGTGCGCTCGCACACGCTCGAGATCCGGTACCGTCACCAGCTCGACACCGACACGTACATCGAGCCGCTGCTCCGCTTCTACACGCAGTCGGCGGCGAGCTTCTACACGGTGGGCCTGCACGACGGAGCGCCGCTGCCCGACTTCGCCAGCAGCGATTACCGACTCGGTCGTCTGCAGACCATCACTCTCGGCGCGACCTACGGCTTCGCGTTCGACGACAATCCCGGCAACTGGGTCGTCCGCGCGGAGTACATCCGACAGGCGGGCGACAGCTCGCCGCCGGGCGCCGTCGGAATCCAGCGGGGGTTCGATCTCGCGCCGCCGGT
>Ga0075276_10000439_pt1 | contig 10829 bp, 6 predicted proteins | sample SF_Rice_5C_80N_4_FD_69770 | JGI IMG/M metagenome (GOLD analysis project Ga0075276, IMG submission 69770) | Rice paddy soil microbial communities from Twitchell Island, California, USA - SF_Rice_5C_80N_405 | ecosystem: Environmental > Terrestrial > Soil > Paddy field/soil | place: USA: Twitchell... | reverse complement strand
TGAGGAGTCCGCCGTATGTACCTATCCAGACGATTCCTGTATCTGAAATATCGCGGTACATCGTAAGAATATAATTCATATGAATATCATCGGTCCCAAATTGGCGTGAAGTTAAATGAATAAGAGAATCGGATCGGGGATCATAAATAAACAACCCGTTCCCGTATGTCCCTATTAAGAGATTCCCGCCAGGTGCTTTAAGCAGTGAAGGCACTGGAAAATACCGTAAAGCATTATTTTCATTAATTGCAGAGGGCAGCTGTTTAAACTTCCCTGTACTGCCATCAAATAAACTTACGCCTCTTTTAGTCCCTACCCAAATCAAATTATTATCAGAGAGAAGAAATGAGATCCTGTTTGTTCCGGCCCCGCCGCTTTTATACGTTTCAAAGGTGCCGGATTCTTTATTGAATTTATCCAGACCGTCAGCTGTGCCGATCCAGATATTTTTATTTTCATCGATACAGAATGCGGTAACAGAATTATTACTGATGCTCTTCTCATCTCCGGCCTGAGTTGAATAAGACACAAAACGTGATTCGTCAGGGTTCAGTTTGCTGATGCCGCCTCCATATGAATTTATCCAGAGAATACCCGATTTATCATTCAGCAAATTCAATACACTATTGCCGCTGATTGATGACATATTGCCTGCCTGATTTTCATAAAGCCTGACATTCTTTGAGTCATTGTCGATGTTGAACAGTCCTCTGCTGCTGCCTATCCATAGTTTATTATCTTTATCCCGGCAGATTGAATAGACATAGACATCATTCAACTGTGAAATTTCTGATTTAGTAAATTTTCCGGTTACAGGATTGAAAGTGTACAAACCTTTCGTAGTTCCTGTCAGTAGTTTACCGTCTTTAACCTCCATTACTGCAGTAATAAGGGGGGCGCGTTCACCCGTTTCGTTGAATAATTTATAATTAAGGAAAGTGTCAGTCTCCTTTATATATTTTGACAACCCGGCAGGGCTGCAGATCCAGATAGTGCCCTGACTGGTCCTGTACAGGTGACGTATTGAATTTGCCGCAATACTGCGGGGAGTATTTTCATCGTGTACATACTTAATAAATTTGTTTTTGCGGGAGATATATTTATTCAATCCGCCGGTTTCCGTACCAAACCACAGGTTATTATCTTTATCGCCGGTTATTGTCCAGATAATATTATCAGATATACCATCAGGGTCTTTTTCATTGCTGATAAACCGTGTGAACTTACCGTTAGAAGCATCAAATTTATTCAGGCCGCCTCCCCATGTTCCGATCCATATATTGTGGCCGGAATCCTCATAAAGAGAAATTATATCATCAAATGAAATAGAATTTTCATCATCGGGATTATTTTTGAAAACACGAAAAGTCTTCCCGTCATATTTTACCAGTCCATACATCGTTCCGAACCACATAAATCCCTTATGATCCTGCATCATACAATAGGTAAGGTTCAACGCTGCTCCTTCATCAAGGGAAAGTCTTTCAAATTTTACTTTATCATTCTGGGAAGCAGGCGCGAAGCCACTAATGAAAAATAAAAAGGAGAGCAATAAAACAACGAATTTCATATTTTCTGGTTTCATGTCAGGTTTTCTTATAATAATTATAACGGGATAATTTGAAGATATAAATTTAAGATTAAATATACTTCACAATTTTCTTACAAAAATCCCGCAGAATGGGGGATCATTTACCGAGGTAGCCTCGTAAAGATCAGTAATAGAGATGGACGAGACGTTATTTTACGAGCGAAGAATGGGGCCCCCTTTTTTATTTTTGATATCAAATAATTTATCTAATTCCAACCAGTTTTCTTACCTATTCATTTTTAGGGAAAAACACTCAATTATTGTAATTTTGCACAAATTATTTTATGAATCTACGGGGATTCTATGGAATCTGTTATTGATAAATTTTTCTATCCAAAATCATTGTGCATAGTAGGGGCATCAGGAAAAAAAGGGAATCTCGGCTATGAATTAACAAGCTGCGTAAAAACATACGGTTATAGAGGGAAATTATTGCTGGTTAATCCCAGGACTGAAGAAATTCTCGGCATTAAATGCTATCCTTCGGTTACTGATATTAAAGAGAATATCGACCTTGCGATTGTTATGGTACCAAAACAGTTTGCAGAAGAGACAATTCAGCAGCTGCTTGATAAAAAAGTGACTTCAATTATATTAATTACGGCAGGCTTTAAGGAAACAGGCAAAGAAGGAGCAGGTAAGGAAGTACAGATAGCTGAAATGGTGACTTCGCAGGGAGGCAGACTCGTCGGGCCGAATTGTATGGGAATCATTAATACATTCGATTCCGTGAAGCTTAATGCCACCTTTGTTGCAGAGAGGCCGGAAACCGGAACGATGGCTTTCCTTTCCCAGAGCGGAGCAATAGGAGCTGCAGTTCTAAATTCACTCAGAGAAACAGATATCCGGTTCGGACATTTTATCAGTGTAGGAAATAAAGCCGATATGAGTGAAAATGATTTCCTGGATTACTGGCAGAATGATAAGAATATAAATGTTGTAACCTTATACCTTGAGAGCTTTGCCGACGGCAGAAAATTCGTTCAAAAATTCATCGATAATAAAATAACCAAACCGGTAATAATAGTTAAAGGAGGAAGAACTTCCGGAGGAATGAAGGCGGCTTCTTCTCATACCGGAGCGCTCGGAAGCAGCGATAAAGTGGTGGACTCGATCCTCAGGCAGTTTAATCTTATCAGGACAAACGATCTAAATCAATTATTTAATACCGCAAAAGGATTTGAGAATTTTCCGCTGCCCGCGGGCAAGAGAATTGCCGTAATTACAAATGCAGGAGGTCCTGCTATACTCGCAGTGGATTCGATAGAGAAGAACGGATTAAGACTTGCCGAACTATCATCAGAAACAAAAACAAAATTAAGAGAGATTGTTCATCCTGAAGGGAGTGTTAATAATCCTGTAGATCTTCTTCCCGGCGGAACTGCGGATGGTTATCATGATTCCATTGAACTGCTTTTGAATGATGAGAATGTAGACGGAGTTATTTCTGTTTTTGTAGAGCCGATTATGGTTAAAGCTTTGCCGGTGATTGAGCTGATCAACAGTATCAAATCACGGAAGCCATTACTACAGGCTGTAATGCCTCTGCCTGAATTCTGGGAGGAATACAGGAAAGAATCCAGGTACAAGACACCGCTATTCAGGAATCCAGAGGATCCTGCAGTAGTGCTTTCGAATATGTATAATTTCTCTGTGCATAAAAATGAAGATAAAAGACTCACTCCTGCTAAGGGCAATATGAACTTAGCATTAGAAAAGCCGGAATTTTTAAGTGCGGAAAAGGCTGCCGGTATTTCAAATAAGTATCAACTTCCCGCAGCCAGGTCTGTCTATCTAAAATTTGATGAACTGAGGAATGCCGGATTAACTTTTCCGGTCGTTCTTAAAGCAGCGGGGGAGGGGATTATTCACAAAACTGAATTAAATGCAGTCAGACTAAACATTCGTTCGCAGGAGGAGCTGGTTGCTGAAGCTGAAAAAATGCTCAGTGATTTCAGGAGCAAAAATCTTAATATTGAATCGTTCCTGGTTCAGCCGTATATAAAAATGAAGCATGAACTATTAATAGGCGGCTTCCGCGATAAGGATTTCGGTCCTATGGTCATGTTCGGAACCGGCGGTAAATACGTTGAGGTATATGAAGATACGTCGATGCGTTCAGCATACCTAACTGAAAAGGACATTGATGATATGATTGCGGGAACACGAATGGGAAAGATTATTAACGGCGTAAGAGGTGAATTGCCGGTGGATGTTCAAAAAGTTAAGTCAGTAATTAAGTCAGTTGCGCAGATGATGCTGGACAACGAGGAGATTACCGAATGCGATCTGAATCCATTAATTGTTGATGAAGAAAATAATTTATTTGCAGTCGACATAAGAATTAAAGCAGGTTAAATGAAAAGAAAAACATTTATTAAAGCTGCGGGTATTGCATCGGTAGGGGCAATGCTCCCTTTCGATAAATCTATTCCCGGGATCTTTCCCAATGAAAGGATACTTCCGCGGAGACTTAAAACAGGGGATACGCTGGGATTAATTGCACCGGGAAGTTATATAACCGGAAAGGAACTGAATGATTCCATAAAAAGCCTTAATGAGCTCGGTTTTAATGTTGTGTATACGAATAATATCCTCTCAAAGAACGGGTATTTTTCTGGATCCGATAAGCAGAGAGCCTCCGATCTTAACCAGATGTTCTACCGGGATGATGTGGCCGGTATTATATGTGCAAGAGGGGGATACGGCTGTACAAGAATATTGCCTCTGCTTAATTATAATGTTATCAGCACAAACCCAAAAGTCTTTATCGGCTATAGTGATGTTACTTCTCTGCTATACGGATTATATAAAGAGACAGGACTTGTCTGCTTCCACGGGCCGGTCGGGATTTCAACTTATAACGATTTCACCGATGATTATTTCCGGAAAACACTGATGGATCCTGAAGAAACCACCATACTGAAAAACCCGGTGCCCGAATCAGGTGACGAGGAATATCAACCGCTGACAATCAAAGATGGAGTGGTAAGAGGTGAATTAATCGGCGGAAATTTATCAGTTGCGGTTTCACTTATCGGAACACCCTATGATATTGATACCGGAGGCCGGATCATTTTTCTTGAAGAGATGGAGGAAGATCCTTACAGGATAGACAGGATGCTGACACAGATGAGGATGGCAGGAAAATTTGACAGGGCTGCAGGGATAGCGCTGGGAGTATTTAAAGACTGCAAACCCTCTGAAAAGTCCTCATTCGATTCATCCTTCACATTGATTGAGGTACTAAAAAGCAGGCTTGGAGATTTAAATATCCCGGTTGTTTACGGAATGTCATTCGGGCATGTTAAAAATAAATTTATTCTGCCGGTTGGAATAAAAGCAGAACTGGATGCTTCAAAACAGACAATAACCCTGTTAGAGAAACCAACTACTTAGTCAGGAGTTTCGGTAAGGCACATCTTATTAAGTTTCTGCAGACTTGAGCTTTCTCCAATGGCTATAAGCTTATCACCCGCCTCAATCTTTGCCGAAGACAGCGGGTTATAAATGAACTTACCAGATTTCTTGTTAATTGAAACAATTATAATGTTCATTTCTTTCCTGATAGGCAGGTCGGTCAGCGTTTTGTTTACGAGTTTAGAATTGGGATGCACCACAACTTCTTCAATGTTCAGATCAACATTCTTTTCCCGGGCGATACTATCAATAAACTCAATAACTCCGGGACGAAGAAGCAGCTCAGCCATCCTTGTTCCCCCGATCTCATAAGGTTTTACAACTCTGCTTGCTCCGGCCTTAACCAATTTGGATTCGGTTTCCTCCTCAACAGCCCGGGCTACGATGTATATTTCGGGATTCAAAACCTTAGAAGATAATGTAGCAAAAACATTCTCTGCATCGGATGATAGAACAGCAACCAGTCCCCTGGCTTTTTTGATCCCAGCAGAAATCAATACTTCATCACTGGTTGCATCACCATTTACAAACATAAGACCCTGGTTTATGAGCCGCTCAATTTTTTCAGAGTCATTCTCTATCACCACAAAATCAACTTTTGCCTCTGCCAGCTCGTTACATATAAACCTTCCCATCCTCCCATATCCGCAGACAATATAGTGATTACTTAAATGCTCAACTTTTTTACTCACCTTTCTCCTCCTGTAAATTTGAGTTTCAAATACAAGCTGTGCCGCTCTTCCTCCAGTGTATGCAATCGAGCCAATACCCATTACAATTAAGAAAAGAGTAAAGAACCTTCCCGGCTGGGAGAGGGGGTGCGTCTCGGCAAACCCTGTTGTAGAAATCGTGATAATAGTCATGTAAATGGCATCAAGAATATGCCATTTTTCAATAATCATATACCCGGCCGTTCCAACCATTATAGTGAATAACAGGATCGCCAGGCCGAACCGGAGCTGTCTAAGTGTTTTATCAACCATGTAACACAAAATTATACAAAGATTATTATTAAAATAAGAAAAGATGCATTAAATCAGCTTGCAAAGAATACAAATGAGGCAGTATATTAAAAATCAAAGTTTCGAAAATTAGAGGAGCCTGTTATGAAATTCAGTCTTTTAGCTGCAGCCGGAATATTACTAGTATTAAACTTATCAGGCTGCATCGACTTTTATAAAGTCTCTTATGAAATAAATCTTGAAACATCGGACAAAGGTACAGCCATTGTTCACCTATACGATCTGAGATCGGATGCCGAAAAGGAAAAGGATTTTGAAACCGATAAGGAGAATATTTTCCAGTTCGCCCTTAAAAGCGATGATTTCCTTCAGTCAATGAAACAGGAAGGAAAAAATATTCAGTCACGGCAGCTGTTCGCGTCCGGTGATACTCTTAACGCGAATGTGGTTTACACTTTTGATTCTATTACAAGCGTGGAAAATATGCAGCACGATGCCGGGTTTTTCTATCTGACGCTCGAACCTACTGATAGTGTTATTGCCACAAACGGAGAAATAATTTCTTCGAAAGACCGGAAGAGGATTTTGTGGGATAAATCCATGAAGACGCTTACGTTTGAAATACTGAGTAATACATTCACGGGTAAGGCGTATAAGATGCTCGGCCCGTATTATAAACCGTAACTAAAGGAGATGTTCAGATAATTTATTACCATTCTGGCAAATATGTTTGTTGAACTAGTTTTCCCATTACCTTTCAGAAACACATTTACGTACTCTGTTCCCGAAGAATTCGACTCCCTTGCAAAAACAGGCGCAAGGGCAGTAGCTCCATTCGGGAAAAGGGTGCTTACAGGCATTATTGTAAAGGTTTCTGAGAATACCCTGGTGAAGGATAAGATAAAACCAATCTCCGATATCCTTGATGAGAAACCTGTCTTCTCAAAGAAATTATTAAAGTTTTATGAGTGGATCTCCGACTTTTATCTTTCCTCATATGGAGAGGCTCTGAGACTAGGGGTTCCAACCGGGTCTGATATTGAATCGAAAAGAAAAATAATAATTGATCCGGATTTCTGTGATAAACTTCTTAAAAAGGAGAAGAAGAATACTCTAAAGTATAAAGTACTTGAGGCAATCTGCGGCAGGGAGGAAATAAGTTTCAGCTACCTGCAGAAGATCCTGAGGAAGAAGAATATATATTCCGCGGTACGTTCTCTTGAGAATGAAGGTGCGGTAACAGTACTTGACGAAGTAGTTGAAGCGAGGGTAAAGATAAAGAAAGAAAAGGTTGTAAAGCTGATTAAAACTATGGGCGAGATCTATGCAGGTTTCCCTGAACTTGAAAGCCGTTCACCAAAACAGGTAAAGATCCTTCTCGAGCTGATTAATCGGAAGAACAAAGCTGTCCCTCTTAACTACCTTCTCAAGAAAGCCGAGGCTTCTGCCTCTTCTGCAGAATCGCTTGAGAAAAAAGGATACATAGAAATATTTGAGAAGGAAGTTAACCGCGATTACATTGAAGCATATAAAGAAAAGTTCAGGGAAATTACAACGACAGAACAGCAGCAGAAAGTGATCGATACAATTGCAGAAAATATTGATCCATTTTCTTTCAAAACTTTTCTTCTTCATGGTGTAACCGGCAGCGGAAAAACACAGGTTTATATTGAGCTTGTTAAAAAAGCGCTGGCTCAGAATAAATCGGCGCTGATACTTGTGCCGGAAATATCACTTACCCCTCAGATGACCTCGAGGATGTATAACAATTTCGGTGATCTTGTTTCTGTCCAGCACAGCCGGATGTCATCCGGGGAGAGGTACGACTCGTGGCGTAAAATACTTAACGGCAAAGCAAGGGTTATAATCGGGGCACGTTCCGCTTTATTTTCTCCCATTCAGAACCCCGGATTAATTGTTGTGGATGAGGAGCACGATTCAAGCTACAAACAGATTGATTCTCCTCCTAAGTACCATGCCAGGGATGCGGCTATAATAATGGGACAAATTATGGGGTGTCCTGTTCTTCTCGGATCTGCTACACCGTCAATAGAGAGTATGTACAATGCGCGAACTGGTAAATACACACTGCTCGAATTAACTGAAAGAGTCGACAGTGCAAAACTTCCGGTCATCCGTCTGGTCAATATTGCTATAGAGAGAAAAAAGAAGAAGATGGAGAACGTCTTCTCACAGGTTCTGATAGACCATATTGCCGACCGGCTGAAAAAGAAGGAAGGTGTAATTATACTTCAGAACAGAAGAGGATTTTCGACCCAGATATACTGTGAAGACTGCGGTGAAATAGAATCCTGCGAGAATTGTTCTGTCCCAATGGTTTTCCATATAAACAAGAATATGCTGCAGTGCCATTACTGCGGCCTGATAAAAAAAGTACCAAACGCCTGCACTCACTGCGGCTCGCTGAACATAAAATACTTCGGGACCGGCACGGAACGAGTTGAGGATGAACTTGAGTATTATTTCCCAAACGCTTCGATAAAAAGGATAGATTCAGATTCCATTAATAAGAAGAATGTATTAAGCAATATTCTGCAAAGCTTCGGGAACGGGGAAATCGATATACTTGTCGGTACCCAGATGGTATCAAAGGGACTGGATTTCTCACGTGTTACACTAGTGGGTGTAATATCAGCAGAGACAACTTTATGGCTTCCCGATTTCCGTGCTGATGAAAGAACATTTCAGCTGCTCACGCAGGTTTCTGGAAGGGCAGGGAGGAGCAGCACAGCCGGAGAGGTGATAATCCAGACTCAGAATGAGAAGAGCTTTACTCTTCAGAAAGTGCTGATGAATGACTACAACGGCTTCTACCAGAAAGAAATTTTCAGCAGGGAAAAGATGGGTTATCCGCCGTTTACCCGGCTCTGCCTGATTGAGACACGAGATAAAGATGAAGAAAAGGCCAAAGGTGCTGCCAAAGATTTTCATACTGAACTCGCCAGGTACAGTAAATATTTAAAGATAACTTCTGCTGCTCCTGCCGTAATTGCACGGCTGAAGGGGAACTACCGTTTCCACATCATGATCAAGAGTTCAAAGGATACCGATCCGGGGAGCAAAATCCTGCGGCAGGCGGTAATCAACTCATTCATAGAATTCAATCGTAAATCAAGATTCCGGGATGTAAGACTGGTGTTTGATGTTGATCCGCAGAGTGTGTTGTGAGGGGAAGTGAAGCGGCTGGAATGGGAAAATGCGTGGATGGTTGCATGGATGCATGGATGCATGGATGCATGGCTGCATGGCTGCATGGTTGCATGGCTGCATGGATGCATGGCTTGCATGGTTGCATGGATGCATGGGTGAATGATTCCATAGTTACTAACTGCGAAATGGAACTTTCCGGAATTGAATAATTTATGAAGTGAATTTTATTTTATTTCGAATTTTACTCGCACAGTTTTTCTGATTGTTACATTGCCGAACGGATTTTCAGGTTGGCCGCCTTCTTTTGTCCTCACATTAAAGGGAGTAGGATAGCCAGGTGAATTACCGGTTTCATCAATTTCAAGGACATCACCGGCAGTTACCCCCAGCGTTTGGCACATGTATTCCGCCTTCTGTTTTGCGGCGTTCAGAGCATCCTCATAGGCTTTCTTATTCTGTTTTTCATAATCGGAAATATCATAGGAAGCCCCTGTAATTTCAAAACTCTCATTCTTAGTCAGATCATCTGTCAGGTCGTAATACTTTGATAAATCCTTAAGAAGAAAAGAGACATTCACAAGTGCATAAAATCCGTTCTGAACCCTCTCTCTATCGGTATATTCATAGTTTTTCCCGAGCGTTATGGGAGATACTTCAATGTTGTCGGTCGGGATATCCTGATTTTTTAAGATCTGCAGAAGCTGATTCAGATATTCATCGTCTTTCTTCTTAGCTTCGGGCAGGGTTTTATTAATAACCTTAACCTGCACATTAAACTTTACCTGGTCGGCATTCACTTCAATTTCCGATGTTCCGTCGACATTTACATATCTCTGCTGCGCATACAAAGATGGAAGGCAGAGAAAAAAAGCGATTACAAAAAACTTCTTCATTCAACATCTCCTTTGCATAAAGGTATTTATAAAATTCCCAGAGTAAATACAATTGCTTTATCGTGGTAATCATTGAAAGTCACAATATATTCAAGATTCAGGAGAATCTGAAAATTATATGTATGAAGCAGTCTGAGTCCAGTATTCAGAGTAAGTTCAAAACCGTCGCTGTCTTTCTTTGAATTATCAATAGCCGGCCCGAAACCATCTGCAATATAACTTGTCTGCTGATGCGATACCCAGTGAAAACCGAAACCGCCGCCCATGTAAGGACAAATATCTGTTCTTGTGAAAAGGTAGTCACTATAGACATTCATTGCGAACCCATCCCTTATTCCAAGCAGCATTCCTACGGCGAGTTCCTGCATTTCATAATCCAGGTGAAGGTTTATTGTAAATGATTTGTTATCCCCATCATATCCTTCCTGCGGGAAGAGATAACCAAATGACAATCCTATATTTTTGTTTGAAGACCGCCTCAGCGGTTCTGTGGTTTCCTCCTGAACTATATTTCCCACCTGTGCATTCTCTTCCGTGGATTTATTTTCCACAATATTGGAAGCAATTCTCTTCATAACCTGGTCAAGATCTTCAAGATTTACGGCTGAAAGCTGATCCATCAATTCAGGCTTCCCGGTTGATACATCTACAAGGAAATACTGTACTATAATCTTTTCGCCGAGGGCTGCAAGTTTGCATCCTGCCACCTTATCCGCCCCGGCTTCTTTACCGATGGTGACAGCACATTCGGTTGTATAGCATTTTGAGCCATTTAAGATTTCCACTGTTCTA
>Ga0075276_10000438_pt1 | contig 10839 bp, 8 predicted proteins | sample SF_Rice_5C_80N_4_FD_69770 | JGI IMG/M metagenome (GOLD analysis project Ga0075276, IMG submission 69770) | Rice paddy soil microbial communities from Twitchell Island, California, USA - SF_Rice_5C_80N_405 | ecosystem: Environmental > Terrestrial > Soil > Paddy field/soil | place: USA: Twitchell... | reverse complement strand
CCGCGGCTCACCGACAGCGATATCCCGGAGCTTGCCCTCGGGCGTGCACGGAGTGGTTGTCGGATAGCCGGGTCGCGGCGGCGGGCCGCGGACCCTTGAGCGAGGCGCTGGATGACGTTCCGAGGAGAGAGGCGGGGACGCGCCGAGCGGTCAAGACGCGGCCGGGATCGATGGTATCGACCAGCCGCGTCGGGGTCCGAGATCCCGCCGCCGTTGACCCGGCCCGATATCCCGGAGCTCAATCCATCTGGCGCCGCAGCACCGTCGGGATGTCGAAGTCCTCCCGCGCCGAGGCGTTGGGGCCGAAACCGGTCGGATCGTCGCTCCGCATGAAGTGCGCGCGCTTGGCGGGGGCCGGCTCGGGCTCGTCGTCCAGATCCGCGAGCGCCTTCGGCCGGTCGTGCTCGGAGTCGAAACCCGTCGCGATGACCGTCACCTTCACCGATCCCGCCATCCGCTCGTCCGTGACGCATCCGAAGATGATCTCGGCATCCGGGTCGGCGGCGCGCTGGATGATCTCGGCCGCCTCGTTGATCTCGTACAGCGTCATGTCCGGGCCGCCCGTGATGTTCATCAGGACGCCGCGGGCGCCGTCGATCGAAGCGTCCTCCAGGAGCGGCGACGAGATCGCGGCCTGCGCCGCCGAGACCGCGCGGTTCTCGCCCGAGGCGACCCCCGTTCCCATCAGCGCCCGGCCCATGTCGGACATGATCTTCTTCACGTCCGCGAAGTCGAGGTTGATCTCTCCCGGCGACGTGATCAGGTCCGAGATCCCCTGGATCGCCTGGCGGAGGATGTCGTCGGCGATGCGAAAGGCCTCGAGATGCGTCGTGTCGCGCTCGACGAACGAGAGAAGGCGCTGGTTCGGGACGGTGATCAGGGTGTCGACGTGGTCGCGCAGGTCGCGCATCCCCCGCTCGGCCTGCTTCATGCGCTTGCCCCCCTCGAAGAGGAAGGGCTTCGTGACGATCCCGACCGTCAGCGCGCCCTGCTCGGCCGCGACCTTCGCGATGATCGGCGCCGCGCCCGTGCCGGTCCCGCCGCCGAGCCCGGCCGCGATGAAGACCATGTCCGAGCCGGCCAGCAGCGCGTTGAGCTTGTCGAGGTCCTCGAGCGCCGCGTTCTTCCCGATCTCGGGGTCCGCCCCCGCTCCGAGCCCCTTCGTCAGCCGCGAGCCGAGCTGGATCTTGTGCGGCGCGAGCGACTTGCGGAGGGCCTGCAAGTCGGTGTTGCAGGCGATGAACTCGATCCCCCGGATCCCCGCCGAGATCATCCGGTTGACGGCGTTCGAGCCTCCCCCGCCCACCCCCAGGACGCGGATTCTGGCAGGAGCGGATTCGGTGTCCTCGAGCTCGATCGCGAGGCGCTTCTCGGATTCGTCGTCGAAGGTGATCATCGCTCTTCTCCTCAGAAAAAGTCGCCAAAAAATTTCTTCACGCGGGACAACGAGAAACCTTTCGTCTTGCGGTGCGACTGGACGCGCTGGCCGTAGAGCAGGAGGCCCGTCGCGACCGCCCACTCGGGGCGCGAGACGACGTCGACGAGGCCGCCGATCCCGTGGGAGGGCACGCCGCGGCGGACCGGGCCGTCGAAGACCGTCTCGGCCACCTCGAGAAGCCCTTCCATCTCGGAGCCCCCGCCGGTCAGCACGTAGCCGGAGCGGAGCTCCGCGTCGAGCCCGAGGCGCTTGACCTCGTCCCGGATCAGCCCCATCAGCTCCTCGGCGCGCGGCTGCAGGATGTCGGCGAGCATCGTCCGGGGACAGAGCTTGGGCGTGCGGCCGCCGACCATCGGCACCTCGACCATCTCCTCCTCGGAGACGGAGGACCGGAGCGTCGAGCCCGACTTGCGCTTGATCCGCTCGGCGTCGGGAATCGGCGTGCGCAGCACGACCGCGAGGTCGTTGGTGAAGTGGTCGCCGCCGACCGGAAGCACCACCGTGTGCGCGATCGACCCCTTCTCGTAGAGCGCGACCTCGGTCGTGCCGCCGCCGATGTCGGCGAGGCACACGCCGAGCTCCTTCTCGTCGGCGGTCAGGACCGCCTCGGCGGCCGCGAACTGCTCCAGGACGAGCTCGACGACCTCGATCCCCGACTTGTTCAGGCACGCCGCGAGGTTCTGGGAAACCGCGATCGGCGCCGTCACGATGTGGACGTTCGCCTCGAGGCGCGCGCCGACCATCCCCAGCGGGTCGGCGATCCCTTCCTGCCCGTCGACCGAGAATTCCCGGGGAATCGCGTGGACGATCTCGTGGTCCTGCGGCACCTGGACGGACTTCGCCGCGTCGACGACGCGCGCGATGTCGTCGCGGGAGATCTCGCGGGCCTTCCCGGAGACCGCCACGACGCCCCGGCTGTTGAACGACCGCACGGCGGAGCCCGAGAGCCCGGCGTAGGCCCGCGTGATCTGGGCGCCCGCCATGATCTCGGCCTCCTCCGCGGAGCGCTTGATCGCGTCCACGGTCGAGTCCACGTTGATGATGTTCCCCTTCCGCGCCCCGCGGTGCGCGGTCGAGCCCTTCCCGAGGATGTCGAGCCCGCCGCGGGAGTTCGGCTCCCCGATCAGCACGCACACCTTCGACGAGCCGATGTCGCACGAGACCAGGAAATTTTCCGGCTTGGCCATCAGATGGTCTTCCCCCCCGCGAACGCCCCGGAGAACACCACCCGGCGGTCGAAGCGGAGGTCGATCGACTTCGGAACGATTCCGCGCGAGTCCATCTCGGGTTTGAGGGAGAACAGGGCGCGTATCTTCTCCGGGGCGTCGCTACCCAGAACTTCGATCGGTACGCGCAATGTTGCGTCCATGATACCGAATCCTCCGGAAGAAAGCGCCCAAATTTCCGACACCGTCGACGCGTACTCCGGGAAGCCGCGCTGGAGCGACGCGAGCAACGCCGCCGCCTCGGGGAGGCGCTCGTCCGGAGCCGTGACGATCGGGTAGTCGCCGGCGGACTCGCGCGGATCGAACGGCGCGACGACCGCGCCGCGAGAGTCCATCCAGAAGAGCGAAGCGCCGCGCCGGCAGAACGCGATCGGGGTCTTCTCCGTGATCATGATCTTCAACGCGTGCGGGAGCTCCTTGGAGACCGTCACGCGGTCGACCCACGGGACCTTCACGACCGCCGACGCGATCGGCGCCAGGTTCAGGAGCAGGAGGTTGCGGCTCTCGTACGGGGCGAGCGCCGCGAGAACGTCCCGCGTGCGGGTCCGGCGCGTCCCTTCGATCTCGAACCGCTCCAGCAGGAGGGCCGGCGAGCGGAGATACCTCCACGTTCCCGCCGAAGCGGCGCCGGCGGCGAGGAGCCAGAAGAGCACGGTCCATTTCCGGCCGAGCCGAGACGCCCGCGCGATCCCCGGACGGAGGAAGCCCGCCGTCATCGCTTCTCCGCGAGGTATTCCTCGCCCAGCCGGTACACGTCCCCCGCGCCCATCGTCAGGAGGAGGTCTCCCGGGACGAGCACCGCGTCGAGGAGCGGGACGATCTCCTCGCGCTTGGGCAGGAAACGGGCATTCCTGTGGCCGAACGAGGCGGCCGCTTCGACGACGGACGCGCCCGAGACGCCGGGGATCGGCGCCTCGCGCGACGGGTAGATCTCGGTGACGAGGGCGACGTCGGCGCCGTTCAAGGCGCGGCCGAACTCGCGAGCGAAATCCCGCGTGCGCGAGTAGAGGTGCGGCTGGAAGAGGGCGACGATCCGGCTCTTCGGATGGACCTGCCGCGCGGCCGCCAGCGTCGCGACGATCTCCGTCGGATGGTGGGCGTAGTCGTCGACGACCCGGACGCCCTTCTTCTCCCCCTTCGTCTCGAACCGCCGGGCGACGCCGTCGAACCGCGCCAGGGCCCCGGCCGCGACGGGAAAGGGAATCGAGAGCTCGCGGGCGACCGCGAGGGCGGCGAGCGCGTTCTTGACGTTGTGGCGCCCGGGAAGGGGGAGGAACACCTCGCCGGCGAAATCCGGCTCGTCTCCCGCGACCGAGAAGCGGGCGCCGGAAGCGTCGAGCGCGAGGTCGCGGGCGCGGAGCGACGCCTGCGGCGACTCGCCGTAGGTCACCGTCCGGCGGGAAAGCCGGGGAAGAAGGTCGCTCGCGTTGACGTCGTCGAGGCAGACGAAGACGGCGCCGTAGAAGGGAACGCGGTTGGCGAAGGCGGTGAACGCGGCCATGATCTCGGCGAGATCGCGGTAGCAGTCGAGATGATCCTCCTCGACGTTCGTCACGACCGCGAGGACGGGGGTGAGCTCGAGGAACGAGCGGTCGTACTCGTCGGCTTCGGCCACGAGCCACTCCCCCTTCCCGAGGCGGGCGTTGGTTCCGAGGTAATGCGCCCTTCCCCCCACGAGGATCGTCGGGTCCAGACCCGCCTCGGTCAGGATCGCGCCGATCATCGACGTCGTCGTGGTCTTCCCGTGCGTTCCCGCGACGGCGATCCCCTGCTTCAGGCGCATGATCTCGGCGAGCATCTCGGCCCGCCGGATGACCGGGATCCCGCGCAGCCGGGCGCGCCGGACTTCCTCGTTCTCCTCCCCGACCGCCGAGGTGATGACGAGCAGGTCGGCGCGGTCGAGATGCGAGGGGTCGTGGCCGAGATCGACCGGGATGCCGAGCGAGGCGAGGCGCCGGGTCGTGTCGCTCTCGGCCGAATCGCAGCCCGAGATCGCGAGCGGATAGGAGAGCAGCAGCTCGGCGAGCCCGGACATCCCGACGCCGCCGATCCCGACGAAATGGATGCGGTGGAGCTTCAGGAACCTCATGGCGTTTCCTGAAGAAATTCGAAGCACGAAGTTCGAAATCCGAAACAAGCACGAAATCCGAATGACCGGAATCCAAAACGGGACTCCGCCTGGTCATTCGAAATTCGGGATTCGAATGTGTTTCGAGTTTCGAGCTTCGAATTTCGGATTTTCATTCGGCGATCTCGAACAGGAGATCCACGATCCGCTCCGCCGCATCCGGCTTGCCCAGCGTCCGCGCCGCCTCCCCCATCCGGCGAAGGCGGCCGGGGTCGCCGAGGAGCTCGTCGACGGTTCGGGCGAGCGTCGCGCCGTCGAGATCGCCCTCGCCGATGACGACCGCGGCGCCGGCCGACTCGAACACCCGCGCATTCTCCTCCTGGTGCGCATGCGTGGCCGCCGCGAACGGGACGAGGATCGACGGCCGCGCGGCCGCCGCGATTTCCGCGAGCGTGAGCGCCCCGGCGCGCGCGACGACGAGGTCGGCGCGCGAGAACGCCTCCGCCATCGCGTCGACGAACGGCACGGCCGTGATCGATGGGAAGGGAGCGACGGCGTCCCGGACGAGGCCGAGCTCGCGCTCTCCCGTCTGCGCGAGGACCTCGATGCCCGCCGCGGCGAGCGCGGGCGCGGCGCCGGCGATCGCGCGGTTCAAGACGCGCGCGCCCTGGCTTCCGCCGAAGAGGAGCACCCGCCGCCCTCCGGCGGCCGCCGAGGGCACGCGAAAGAACTCCTCGCGGACGGGGTTTCCGGTCCAGACGCAGCGTCCCGGAAGGCGCCGGCACGCGGCTTCGAAACCGGCCGCCGTCGCGCGCGCGATCCGCGCCCCGAGCCGGTTGGCGATCCCGGGGACGGAGTTCTGCTCCTGGATCATCGCCGGGACGCCGGCCATGCGGGCCGCCGCGAGCACCGGGAGCGACGCGTAGCCGCCGACGCCGAGCACCGCGGCGGCGCGCTCGCGCCGCAGGATCCGCCGCGACTGCGCGATCCCGCGGACGAGGTCCGAAAGCGCGCGGACCTTCGCCCCGGCGCCCCGCCCGACGAACCCCGAGGCGGCGATGAACTCGATCGGAAAGCCCTCCTTCGGCGCGATCACGGCCTCGAACCCCCGCCGCGTTCCGACGAACAGGACGCGTGCATCCGGACGGCGGCGGCGGATCTCGCGAGCGATCGCGATCGCGGGAAACACGTGGCCTCCCGTCCCCCCGCCGGCCAGTACGTACGTCTCCCCGTCTCTCGCCATCTCACGTGACGTGCTGGGAAACGTTCAGGAGGATCCCCGCCGCCAGGCAGTCGGCGACGAGCGAGGACCCGCCGTAGGACAGGAAAGGCAGCGGGATCCCCTTGGTCGGCAGGAGCGTGAGCACGACCCCGAGGTTCATCGCGGCCTGCAGCACGATCATCGCGGTCGCTCCGACGGCGAGATAGGCCAGGTGCGGCTCGGGAGCGCGGCGGGCGGCGCGGAGGCCGCGCCACGCGACCAGCCCGAACAGGACGATCACCCCGATGGCGCCCAGGAAGCCGAGCTCCTCGCCCACGATCGCGAAGATGAAGTCGGTGTGGGGATACGGCAGGAAGAAGAGCTTCTGCCGCGACTGCCCGAGACCGTTGCCGGTGATCCCCCCGGTGCCGACGGCGATCAGCGACTGCGCCGCCTGGAAGCCGCGCCCGAGCGGATCGGCCTCGGGGTGGAGGAACGCGAGGAACCGCTGCTTGCGGTAGCCGGCGGAGAGCACGAGGAGCGTGAACACCGGGATGCATCCGGCGACCCCGATCACGAAGTAGCGCAGCGGCGCCCCGGCGAGGAAGAAGAGCGCGCCCGCGACGAGGAGGTACGACATCGCCGTCCCGAAGTCGGGCTCGGCGAGGACGATCGCCGCCGAGAGGCCGAGGAAGCTCGCCGCGGGGAGCACGCCGTGCACGAAGTCGTCGAGCCGCTCGCGTTTCCGGTCGATCTGATACGCGAGGAAGAGGACGAGCGCGACCTTCAGGAACTCGGCGGGCTGGAGGGTCAGGGGCCCGAAGACGAGCCAGCGCCGCGCCGCGTTGATCGGCGGCCGGAAGAGAACGGCCACGCAGAGCGCGAGGCAGGTCCCGAGCGCGCCGTAGACGACGATCGGCTTCCGGAATTGGCGGTGGTCGACGCGGGACACCACGAACGCCAGCGTCAGGCCGACGATCAGCGCGGCGAGCTGCTTGGCGAGATAACGGTAGGGATTTCCGAAGAGGCGCGCCGCCTCGGGCGCCGAGGCGCTGTAGATCATCACGCAGCCCAGCAGCGCGAGGGCGATGAACGCCGTGAAGAGGATCTTGTCGGAAGCGAGCTTACGCGCCATGCGCCACCCGCCCGAGAACGAGGCCGCGGAAATGGTCGCCGCGCTCCTCGAAATTCCGGTACTGGTCGAACGACGCGCACGCCGGGGAGAGGAGCACGGTGTCGCCGGGGCGAGCGGCCTCGGCGGCGAGATCGACCGCCCGCTCCATGTCGCCGGCCCGCCGGGTTTCCGCCCCGGCGATCGCCCGCTCGATCTTCTCGGCCGACTGGCCGATCGTCAGGACGAGCCGGGCCTTGCGCGCGACGGGCCGGGCGAGGATCGAGAAGTCGCTCCCCTTCTCGGATCCCCCGAGGATCAGGATCACGCGGCCGTCCGGGAAACCCGCGAGCGATTTCACGACGGCGTCCGGGTTCGTCCCCTTCGAGTCGTCCACCCAGGCGACCCCTTCGGCCACCGCGACGAGCTCGGTGCGGTGCGGCAGCCCCGCGAACAGGGTGAGGCCCGAGCGGATCGCTTCCGGCGAGGCGCCGGCGAGCTCCGCGGCGGCGGCGGAGGCCAGCGCGTTCTCGAGGTTGTGCAGACCCGGGAGCGCGACCTCCGCCGCGGCGCAGAGCCGCCGCCGCTCGCCGCCGATCTCCGACCAGAGCGCGCCGTCCGCGCTCCACGCTCCGCCGGGCGCCGCCTTCCGCGTCGAGAAGCCGATTCGCCGCGCCGGCGGGCGAAACGCCGCCGAGCCGGGATCGTCTTCGTTGACGATCGCGGCGTCGCCGTCGCGCTGGTTCTCGAAGACGCGCGCCTTCGCGGCGGCATACGCCGCCAGGGTCCCGTGCCGGTCGAGATGGTCGGGCGTGACGTTGGTGACGACCGCAACGTCCGCCCGGAACCGGTCGATCGTCTCGAGCTGGAAGCTCGAGACCTCGACGACGAAGAAACGCGGGCGGCGCGACGCGCAAAACGAGGAGAGCGCGGTCCCGATGTTGCCGGCCAGGGCGACGTCGCGGCGGTCGCGCCGGAGGATCTCCGCGATCCACGTCGAGACCGTCGATTTTCCGTTGGTTCCCGTCACCGCGACCCAGACGTTCTTCCCCTCGGCTTCCTCCTCGAGGATCCGCCACGCGACCTCGAGCTCCGAGAGGACCGGAATCCCCCGGCGGCGCGCCTCGGCGGGGATCGCGTGCGAGAGCGGGACCCCGGGGGAGATCGCGAGGAGCTCCGCTCCGTCGAGCATCGCGGGATCCGGCCCGCCGGCGAAGAGCTCGACGCCCGCGGCCTCGATCGCCGGCGCGGACTCGATCTCGTCGCGGCGCTTCCGGTCTCCGGCCGCCACGGATACGCCGCGCGCCGCGAGCGCCTCCGCGAGCGCCGTACCGCTCCGCGCGAGCCCGAGGACGGCGATCCGCTTCTCCCTCATCGCAGCTTCAGCGTCGAGAGCGCGAGAGTCGCGAAGAGCAGCGAGAGGATCCAGAAGCGGATGATCACGCGCGGCTCCGCCCAGCCCGCCAGCTCGAAATGATGGTGGATCGGGGCCATCCGGAAGATCCGGCGGCCCGTGAACTGGAACGACGCGACCTGCAGGATGACCGAGCCGGCCTCCATGACGAAGAGCCCGCCGACGATCGCCAGGAGCACTTCCTGCTTCGCCATCACCGCGACGATCCCGATCGCGCCGCCGAGCGGGAGCGACCCGACGTCCCCCATGAACACGTCCGCCGGGTGACAGTTGAACCAGAGGAAGCCGAGCGCCGCCCCGACGATCGAGCCGCAGAAGATCGCGAGCTCGCCGGCTTCCGAGACGAACGGGACGCGCAGATAGTGGGCGACGACCGAGTTCCCGGCGATGTACGTGAGAACCGCGTAGGTCGCCGCGGCGATGCCGACGGCGCCGATCGCGAGCCCGTCGAGACCGTCGGTGAGGTTGACGGCGTTCGAGGAGCCGACGACGACGACCGAGACGAACGGAACGTACAGGACTCCCAGGTCGAGGACGAATTTCTTCAGGAACGGGAACGTCAGGATCGTGGAGAGCCTCGGCGCCTGCGGCCAGTGCTGGATCACGAACGCCGCCGCCAGCGCGACGGCGAACTGGAGCACGAGCTTGCGCTTCCCCGTGAGGCCGCGGCTGTGCTTGCGGCGGACCTTCGTCCAGTCGTCGAGGAAACCGACGCAACCGAGGGCCGCCGTCGTCCCGAGCGCGATCCAGGTGTCGCGCGTGCCGAGATCCATCCAGAGGAGCGTGGCCGCGAAGATCGCGCCGAGGATCAGCAGTCCGCCCATCGTCGGCGTTCCGGCCTTCTTGTAGTGGGATTCCGGCCCTTCCTTGCGGACGAACTGCTTCAGCTGCCAGGACTTGAGCTTGCGGATCACCCACGGACCCAGCCACAGCGAAAGGACGAGCGCGGTCACCGCGGCCATCGCCGTTCGGAACGTGATGTAGCGGAACACGTTCAACGCCGGAAACGCCGAGCGGAGGGGATAGAGGAGCGCGTAGAGCATTCAGCGTCCCGCCTTCCGCAGCGCGTCGGCCGCGACGTCGAGTCCGACGCCGCGCGATCCCTTGATCCAGACGACGTCCCCCGCGGCGAGAGTCGGACCGACCGCATCCAAGACGTCCTCCGCCCGTTCGAGACAGGTCACCCTGTCGGCGGCGAGCCCGGCGTCCACGGCGCCGCGGCCGATCTCGCGGGCGAGGGGACCGACGCAGACGAGCCGGTCGACCCGCGCCGCGGCGAACTCTCCGAGCTCGCGGTGCCAGCGCGGCCCCTCGGCGCCGAGCTCCCTCATATCGCCGAGCACGGCGACCCGATGGCCGGGCGCGGCCGCGCCGGCGAGCGCCGCGACCGCGGAACGCATCGCGTGCGGGCTCGCGTTGTACGAATCGTCGACGAGCTCGGCTCCGGAGACGTGCCGGTACACCGCCCCGCGGCGCTCCGGCGGCGAAAAGCGCGCCATCGCGGCGGCAACGTCGGCGGGACCCAGGCCCCACACGAGCGCCATCGCCGCGGCGCAGAGGCAGTTGGTCACCTGGTGCCGCCCGGCAACGGGGAGACGGACCCGCGCCGTCTTCCCGCGCATCGAGATCGTGAATTCGCTCCCCGAGAGCCCGGACGCGGAGATCTCGGAGGCGCTCACGTCGGCGTCCTCGGCTCCGAAGGGGACCGCGTCGCCGTCCCACGTCTTCGCACGCGCCCGGAGGCGCTCGTCCGCGGCGTTGTAGACGAGCGTCCCGCCGGGGGGAATCCCTTCGGTGATCTCCCATTTGGCGTCGGCGATCTCGTCGACCGACGCGAAGTTCTGCGCGTGCGCCGCCGAGACGTTCGTGATCGCGGCGACCTCGGGGCGGAAGAGGCGCGAGAGCGCGGCGATCTCCCCCTTCGTGCTCATCCCGAACTCGCCGCAGACCGCCTCGAGCCCTTCCGGCAGGCCCAGCACCGCCATCGGAAAACCGATGCCGCTGTTCGCGTTCCCCGGAGTCTTCCCCGTGCGGAAGCGGCGGGCGACGATCGCCGCCGCCATCTCCTTCGTCGTCGTCTTTCCGACCGAGCCCGTGACGGCGGCGAGCCGGAACCCCTCTTCGGCGCGCTTCCGGGCGGCGAGCGCCTGCAGCGCCCGGAGCGGATCGGGCACGACGAAGAGGGGAAACCCCTCGGGAATCCCGTCGGGCGCCCTCGCGACGAGCGCGGCGACGGCCCCGCGGCGCGCCGCCTCGCCGACGAAATCGTGCCCGTCGGCGCGGGCGCCCGGCAGCGCGACGAAGAGGTTCCCCTCCTCGACCCGGCGCGAGTCGACCGCGACCCCCGAAAACGTCAGATCGGCCGGCGGCGCGATTCCCCA
>Ga0075276_10000437_pt1 | contig 10860 bp, 12 predicted proteins | sample SF_Rice_5C_80N_4_FD_69770 | JGI IMG/M metagenome (GOLD analysis project Ga0075276, IMG submission 69770) | Rice paddy soil microbial communities from Twitchell Island, California, USA - SF_Rice_5C_80N_405 | ecosystem: Environmental > Terrestrial > Soil > Paddy field/soil | place: USA: Twitchell... | reverse complement strand
GAGGTGTCGGCAGATGCACTGGGCACGGTGCTGGAGAAGATAGAACGCTGCTCCGAATCGCTGGCCTCGATCAGCGGCAAGGTCGCCCAGCCCCTGCGCGACAACGAATGGCTGATGTCCATCAAGCAGCGCGCGAGCATCCCGGGCGGCACCTGCGAGTTCGACCTGCCGTCCTATCACTACTGGCAACATCGGGACGCCGAGACGCGGCGGCAATTTCTGGCCGGATGGATGGCGCCGCTGGAGCCGATCCGGCGCGCCCTGGCCATCGTGCTGCGGCTGCTGCGCGACGGCGGCAAAGAACACCATCTCACGGCCCAGCACGGAAATTTCCAGCAGATGCAGGGCGGGCGCATGGCGCAAATGCTGCGCCTGATGCTCGACGACACGCTGCCGTGCATTCCGGAAGTCAGCGCGAACAAGTACGCGCTGAGCATCCGCTTCGTCCACGCCGACTATGCGGCGAAGTCGACCCTGTACGACGAAGATGTCGATTTCGACCTCGTCTTCTGCTCACTCTGAGGGATGGCGGAAGAACGGAAGAAGCGGCTGGTTTCCTGCCCGCAATGCGGCAAGGAAACGGAATGGAGCGAAGAGAATCCGTTCCGGCCATTCTGCAGCGAACGCTGCAAGCTGATCGATCTCGGCCTGTGGGCCAACGAAAGCTACCGCGTCCCCGACGATGAGCCGCCGCCCGGCGCAGACGCCGACGGTTCCGGCCACGCCTGACGCAGCAGCGCCACACCATGCGCGCCGTGGCGCCAGGCGGTTTCCATGTCCGGCAACTGCAGGCCGCCCAAGGCGTAGACCGGGATAGCGCATCCTTGCACGAGTTCCCCAAACCGCTCCCATCCCAGCGCGGGCGCGCCGGGATGGGACTGCGTCGGCAGCACCGGGCTCAGCATGGCGAAGTCGCAACCCAGCGCTTCCGCGCGCTGCAACTCCGCGGCATCATGGCAGGACGCAGCGCACCACTCCACATCCGGCCGCTGCTTCAAGGCGGCAAGCTGGCTTGCGCTCAACTGCACGCCGTCCGCCCCGATCTGCTGCGCCAGTTCCACATCGCCATTGACGATGAGCTTCGCGCCATGCTCGCGCATGATGGGCAGCATGCGCAGCGCCAGCGCGCGCACGGCTTCTCCGCTCAGATCCTTTTCGCGCAGTTGGACGAGGCGCAAGCCGTTAGCGAGCGCTGCCTTCAGCCGTGCCAGGAATGCCGGCTCGCCCAGCTCCTTCACGTTGCTGATCGCATACAGCGCCGGTAACTCAAGGGCGCGCAGTACCGGACCGTTCGCCGGCAATATCGGCTCGGCCGGCGGCATCCCCTTGCGAGGCGCCCCCGACGGCCAATGCCAGGAAAACTGCTGGCCCTCGTGCGGATGAGGGTCGCCCCGCCAGCGCGTCACCCGGAAAAAATGCAGGCGCACGGTGCCGTGCGGGTAGGCGAAAACGCGCGTGATCCAGGGATGGGCGGTTTCGGTTTCTATGCCCAGTTCCTCGCGCAGTTCGCGCACCAGCGCGTGGTAAGGCGATTCGCCGGGCTCGATCTTGCCGCCCGGGAATTCCCAATAACCGGCCCAGATCTTGTCTGGCGGACGCTGCGCAAGCAGGAAGGAGCCGTCTTCGCGCTGCACAACGGCGGCGGCGACCTCGATCACGCGTCCATTCGTCATGCGGCATTGTCCTCGCCGGTTTTCGCGCGATTGCTGCCGGCGATTATTTTGTATTCGAACAAACGGCATTCGATCGCGCCGTTATAGAGCGGAATGCGCCGCGTGGCCGACAGACGGATGAGCTTGGCCAGCCTGAGATCGGCGGTGAACAGGTAGGCATTCCAGCCCGAGAAGCGCTGCTTCAACACGTCGCCCAGCTTGGGATACAGCGCGGCCAGCTCCTCCATCTCCCCCATGCGCTCGCCGTATGGCAGATTGGCGACCAGGATGCCGCTTTCCGCCGGCGGCGAGACCTCCAGCACGTTGCATTGATTAAGGTCCACTGCCGCGCGGATGCCGGCCTCCTCAAGATTGCTATGGGCGGCGCGCAGCGCATCGCCATAGAGGTCGCTGCCGAAAATCGGCAGCTCGGACACCGGCAGTTGCGCCGCCTCCGCGTCGCCGTGGATGCGCGCCCACAGCGCCGCATCGAAATTCTTCAGCTTCTCGAAGGCGAAATTCCGGGCGATGCCCGGCGCGATGTTGAGCGCCATCTGCGCCGCCTCGATCAGAAAGGTGCCGCTGCCGCACATGGGGTCGAGCAGGGGAATGCCGGGCCGCCAGCCCGCCAGGCGCAGGATGCCGGCGGCGAGGTTCTCGCGTATCGGCGCAATATTGGTGTGCAGGCGCACGCCGCGCTTGAACAACGGGTCGCCCGACGTATCGACATACAGGGTCATCCGGTTCTGTTCGAGGAAGGCGTGAATACGGATGTCGGGCTCGCGCGTGTCCACGCTGGGCCGCGCCCCGCGCTGCTTGCGGAACTTGTCGCACACCGCGTCCTTGATGCGCAGCGTGGCGAATTCCAGACTCTTCAAAGGGCTCTTGATCGCGGTCACCTTGACCCGTATGGTGCGCGAGACGTCGAACCATTTCTCCCACGGCAAGGCGCAGGACGCATCGTAGATTTCCTGCTCGGTGCGGTAGTCGGCGCCGGCCACCCGCCACAGGATGCGCGATGCCAGGCGGCTGTGGAGGTTGACGCGATAGCACAGCGCCCAGTCGCCGCTGAAGCCTGCGCCGCCCTCGGCGACGCGGACCTCGGCCGCGCCCAGCGCGGCCAGCTCTTCGGCCATCAGATGTTCCAGCCCGCGCGGGCAGGGTGCGAAGAATTCCGCCATGTCAGAAGGGCTTGACCACGACCATGATGACGATGAGCGCCATCAGCAGGACGGGGATTTCATTGAACCAGCGGAACCAGACATGGCTGCGCCTGTTGATGCCGAGGCGGAAACCCCGGAGCAGCCTGCCGCAATACACGTGATAGGCGACCAGCCCGACGACCGCCGTCAGCTTCACCATCAGCCACATGCCGTGGAAGCCGTAGCCCAGCCACATCCAGGTGCCGAAGGCGAGGGCCAGCACCGCCAGCGGCGCCATGAAGCGATACAGCTTCTGCGCCATCAGCAGCAGCCGGTCGCGCTCGGCCTGCTGCGTAGCCATGGCGAGGTTGACGAAGATGCGGGGCAAATAGAACAGCCCGGCGAACCAGCTGATGACGAAGATGATGTGTAAGGACTTGATCCACAATATGGCCATGATGTTTTCCTGACTGGATGTATTTCTACCTGGACAACCGGCGCCGGAACAGCACCAGAGACACATAGAACCCGAGCAACATATACCCGAACAAGGCCGCCACATGCAACAGCGCATGCGGCGGGGTTATTCCGCTGAGCAGCGGGCGCGCAAGGTCCACCGCGTGGGTGAGCGGCAGCATCGCGGAGACATGCTGCCAGGCCCCGGGTAGTTGCGTCGCCGGAAAGAACACGCCGGAGAGCAGCATCATGGGTGTGACGACCAGCGTGAAGTAGTACATGAAGAAATCGTAAGCGGGCGCGAGCGCGGTCATCACCAGGCCAAGCGCGGCAAAGCACAACCCCACCGCAACCGACAGGGGAATCAGCCACAGCGCCATGGCGCTGTGGGTGAGGCCCAGCAGCCAGGCGACTGCCAGCACCGCCACGCCGGACAGCATGCCCTTGGTGGCGGACCACAGGATCTCGGCCAGCACGATGTCGTCCAGGGTGACCGGCGTGTTCATGATTGCCTCCCAGGTGCGCTGTTCGTGCATGCGCGCGAAGCCCGAGTACAGCGCCTCGAAGCTGGCGCTGTTCATGGTGCTGTAGCACACGGTGCCGGCGGCAAGAAACACCATGTAGGAGGTGCCGCCCATGTGCGGCAGCAGGCTGCCGAGGCCGTAACCCAGCCCCAGGAGATAGATCATGGGATCGGCGATATGCCCGAGTATCGACGTTGCAGCCACCTTTTTCCACACCAGCAGATGGCGGCGCCAGATCGGAAAGAAGCGAATGGAAAGGCGCGGCAAAGCAAAATGATGGCGGCTCATTCCCGCATCTCCCTGCCGGTCAGCTTGAGGAACACGTCCTCCAGGTTCGCGGGACGGTGCAGGTAGCGCAGGTCGGCGCGCGCGCGCAGGTGTGCGAGCAAGGGTTGGGCGTCATTGACGTAGCAGAATGCCGATTCACCGCTGACCTCGAAGCGCTGTGTGTAATGCGCGGCATGGTCGCGCGCCCAGGCCTCGGCCTGCTCGCCATAGACCTCCACCACTTGCTGCTCGATGTTCTTCGCGATCATTTCGCGCGGCGTGTCTTCCGCCACCATGCGGCCATGGTCCATGATGGCGAGGCGGTGGCACAGCCGCTCCGCCTCTTCCATGAAGTGCGTGGTCAGCAGCAGCGTCTTGCCCCGCACGGTAAGCTCGCGCAGCCGCTGCCAGATCATGTGCCGCGCCTGGGGGTCGAGCCCGGTGGTGGGCTCGTCGAGGAAGATGACATCCGGGTCGTTAACGAGCGCGCGCGCCAGGGTGAGGCGGCGCTTCATGCCGCCGGAGAGCGTGGGTATCTTCGCATCGCGCTTGTGCGCCAGATTGGCGAACTCCAGCAGCGCGGGCAGCGCCGCCTCAACCTCGGCATCCTTTATGCCGAAATAGCGGCCGTACACCATCAGGTTCTCGGCGACCGTGAAATCGGGATCGAGATTGTCGGCCTGGGGCACGACGCCGACACGCAGGCGGGCGGCACGCGCCTGACGCGGCACGGCATACCCCATCAGGCTCACTTCGCCGCCATCGGGTTCGATCAGGCCCAGCATCAGGCGCAAGGTGGTCGTCTTGCCCGCACCGTTGGGGCCGAGCAGGCCGTAACACTCGCCGCGGTTCAGGGTCAGGCTGAACCCGTCGACAACCGGCTGGCCGTCATAGGCTTTGCGCAACTCGCGCACGGTGAGCACGGCTGTCACAACGGGTTCCCGTTGAATTCCTTCACCACGAGCTGCCTGAGCAGATTCAGGCGGCCATGGAAGAAATGCTCGGTCTCCGGCAGCACGACGATGGGCAGGTGCTGCGGGCGGGCCCAGAACAGCGCCTCTTGCAGCGGAATGACATCGTCCTGCTCGCCGTGGATCAGCAGCGTATCGGGCGGCACCTGGGGCATGGCAAACCTTCCTACGGCGGGTGCGATCAGCACCAGACGCCGGGGATGGAGACGCTGCGCCGCACGCGCCTGCACGTAGCCGCCGAAGGAAAACCCGGCAAGCACCAGCGGCAGCTCGCCCAGCGTCTGCTGCGCATGCTCGACCACGGCAATGACATCGTCCACCTCGCCGTTGCCTTCATCGAAGGCGCCGGCGCTGTTGCCCGTTCCGCGAAAATTGAAACGCACCGCCGCGCATCCCAGTTCGACAAAGGTCTTGGCAAGGGTGGTGACCACCTTGTTCTCCATGGTGCCGCCCATGGTGGGCAGCGGATGGGCCACCACCGCAATGGCGCGGGGACTGCCTTCCGGATGGTGGACGACGCCCTCCAGCCGGCCCGCCTGGCCGGCAATGACCAGTTTTTCCGTGGCCGCCATCAGATCTTCAGGCGCTCCACGATGCGGCCGTGCTGCAGGTGTTCGGTGATGATCTCGTCGAGGTCGCTCTCGTCGACATAGGTGTACCACACAGCCTCCGGGTAGACGACCAGTACCGGGCCTTCCTCACAGCGGTCCATGCAGCCGGCGCTGTTGATGCGTATCCGGTTGCCCTCCGTGGAAAGGCCCAGCGCCTTGACCCTGTCCTTGACGTAGTTGCGCATCTTCTGCGCGCCGAAATTGTTGCAGCAAGCCTCGCCGGGCTCCCGCTGGTTGGTGCAAAAGAATACGTGCTTGTCGAAATAAGTCATCTGAATTGGACCTCTTGATGCGCCGGGGCCGTTGCGGTCCCGGCCGCTGGCAGCGACGGCCGGATGCATGCCGCCTCGCCCGCAGCGGCAGGGTCAATTATACAGGCAAGCGCGGCCACTTTCGCGCGCGCCACAAATAGCCCAGCAGCAGCAGCGGGAACAGCAGCAGGATGAGATGGGACAGGCCGTTATAGGTCGTGAAATGCCCTTCCGGACCGTGGTACAAATGGGCGACGCCGGGAGGCACGCCGCCTTGCAGCATGTCCTCGACCAGGTAGGCGAGCGCGGCAGCGGCAGCGCACACCGAAACCATGCGGGTCGGCAGCCGGGTGGCACCCGCCAGCAGGACGAGACCGACGACACCCCCCAGCATCGACTCCCCGTTCAGCCAAAGCAGCAAGGCCCACGAATTGAACAGCAAGGCGGCCGCAACAAACGTGCCCAGGGCAACCAGGCTCATGCTGAGCACCACGGCGGTCAATACGTGGCGGCGGCGGCGCAGCAGGGTGAGGTAAAGGCAGCCCAGCATCAGCAGATTGAGCGCGGCTGCACTGGCGCCCAGCCAGTTGAACGGTTCCGCGGCTGGCGGCTGGAACGGCGCCCTTGCGGTCTCGCTGATGAAGATGTTGCCCAGCATGGGCAATGAGGGATTGACCTGCACGAACATCCACAGGGCGACCAGCGCCAGACCGAAATCCGCGCCGGGGCCACGGCGAATTCTGGCGCGCCGCCAATCGGTTAGCCCGGCAAACCAGGGCGTGGGCGCGATCCGCAGCGCAAGCAGCGCCCCGGCCAGGGTTCCGGCGCTGTTGGTCAGGATGTCGAGATTGGAGCTGGTGCGCGTCGGCAGGTACATCTGCAGGAATTCCATCGCGGCCGACAGCGCCATTCCCGCAGCCAGGGTAACGGATATGCTCCAGCGCGCCCGCAGGCGGGGCAGCAGCGTCAGGGCGGCCAGCATGCCGAAGGGAATATAGGCCACCACGTTGACCCAGGCATCCATGGCGTTGTAGGTGAGGCTCAGGGGCGCGGTCAGCACGTCGGCAAAGGTGAAACCTTGATCCCGCCAGCCCGTGAACGGTGACAGGCTGGCATACACTATCAACAGAACGTATCCTGCGACGACGTAGCGGCGCGCGCTGGTGGAAACCGCTGGATCATGTTTTGCTGCCATGTGCCCTGCCGTGCGTGCGAAATCCCTTTGGCGTTTTGAGTATTTGACGGCCCCCAACCGGGCAATCTACAATCAATCAAAGAGCATATAGAATGAATCAACCATGATGTAGATATGTAGTACTCTTATCAGACAGCAAGGGGGCATTATGGCATACATGCAGTGGACGGACGACCTGACAACCGGCATCCAGGTGATAGACGATCAGCACAAGCGGATCATTACCTTCATCAACGAACTGGATCACGCCAGCCAGACAGGCAGCCCCGACGAAGTTCAACACGTGCTTGAAGGTTTGCTGGACTACACCATCACACACTTCGAGTTTGAAGAAGAACTGCAGGAAAAAGCCGGGTATCCCTTCCTCAAGGCCCATAAGCGGGTGCATGAAATCTTCATGAAGCGCGTCGCCGCCTTCCGGGAACGCGCAAACGCCGGCGAGAACGTCGTGCCGGAACTGCTCTCCATGCTGAAGGTCTGGCTATCCAGCCACATCAAGGGCGATGACCAGGACTACGTTGAATCCGTCAAGCAGATCCTGGGCGACGGCACCGCCGGCCACAATGAGGGCTGGATGGGCGCCATGGTCAAGAAATTCTTCGGCTAGCCCCGCGCCGGGTTTCGGCGCGCGCGCCTGCACGCCCACCCGCCCAGTACCGACCCGGCCCCGAATAACCGAATTCATAATCAGGGCAGGGCTGCGCTTTTTCAGAGTTTCACGGTCAAACCCGCGTTGATCGAACGTCCCATACCGGCAAGGGGCGCGATCTGCCCGGTCTTGCCCGTTGCCTTCCAGTCCGCATAGTCCACTCCGCCCAACGGCAGGTAGTAGAACTTGTTGAACAGGTTCTCCACGCCGAAATCGAAGCGCACGCGGCCCCGCTCGTAGGTGGTGCGCAAATTGACCAGCGTGTATGCCGGCGTCTGCGGTTCGAAGCGCGCCGTGTCCACGTTGTGCTTGCCCGCGGCAAATTGCACCTCAAGGGCGTTGGCCCATGCGCTCACCGTCTGTTGCAGCGTCACCTGCGCGTGGAACGGCATGACGTGGTACAGGCTGGCGCCGGTATCCGTCCGCACGCCGCGCGTCCAGCCGGCAAGCGCCTTGATCTGGCCAGTGCTGTGGCCCGTGTCCCACAAGTCGGCCTTGCCGGAAAGATCCACGCCGTAGATCCTGGCATCCTGGTTGGCAAATTGCAGGCGGGCGAAGGTGCTGCCGCCGCTGACGTAGGTGCCCAGCTGGTTGACGCCGATGTAGTTCTGCACCCGGGTGTAGTAGCCGGTGAGCGCGAGCCGACGGACGTCCGGGTCGCCCCACTCGCCGGTCGCGCTCAACGTATGGGCGACCTCCGGCTTCAGATCGAGGTTGCCGACATAGCCGTTTGCGTCGCCGAACCAGCCCGTCATATTCATCGCCATCTGGCTCTGCCCCCAGGTGTAGCGCTCATACAGGTTGGGAGAGCGCACCTTGCGCGTGTAACCAAACGTGTAGCGGGCGGATGGATCCGCCTCGTAGCGGGCGACCGCACCGAGGTTGAGGTTGTTGTCGGTGCGCGCCCGGCTTGCCCCATTGAAGGCCGTGGCCGCCGCGGTGTCTGCCGCGCACATCATGCCGCAGCCATAGCTCTGCACGGCGCCGGTATCCATCCGCACCTGCTCCCCGCGCACGCCGAGCACCGAGCTCCATTGCGCATCCCACTTCGATTCCACCTCGCCGTACAGGCTGTAGACATTGCGCTGGCCGTTATTGATGTTGAGGTAGGTGTCGGGCGACATCATCATCGACCCCGCCAGCGGCGGCCACCAGTCGTCCAGCGTGAAGCCGTGAAACTCGTTTCCGATGCGCAGCGTGTTCCGCTGCGACAGCGGCACCTCGGTCTTCAGCGCGTAACCGACATTCTTGGCGTGCGTGTTCATCGGCATGCTGCCGGTCTTTTCGGGGGTGAAGAACCCCATTTGGTGCCGCGTGTCCTGCCAGTAGATGCGCGTATCCAGCTTGCCCCAGCCGAAGTACGCGCGATAACCGGCATTCAGCGACTTGCCCTGGTTGCCCACCATGTCCATATACTGATTCACGAACCCCTGGTAGGGAATGGATTGCAGCCCGGCGCGGACCACCAGCAGATCGTCGCCGCGATGCGTTGCAACCGTCACTTCCTGATTCAGCGATTTGTACAGGGTATCGCGCACCAGCTTGCCGTGGCCATCCTTGTAACTCTCCGCCTTATCCTGGGTGCCGCTGTATGCCAGGCTTACGGTGTCGTTCGCCACCGCGGCCTTCGCAGCCAGCGAAGAGCCGTTGTTCACGCTGCGGTAAAACGCCGACACGCTGCCCGAGGTGCGCGTCTTGCCCGGTTCGGCGAATACCGGGTCGGGCGAGGAGACGCTGATCGTTCCGGCGATGCTGTCGCCACCCATGCTGACCGGGGTCAGCCCACTCGACACGCCGATGGCGGAAACATTGGCCGGCGCGACATAGGACAGCGCTGGATTCATGTGGTTGGCGCAGGCTGAGGTGATCTGCATGCCGTTCACCAGGAGCTTGATCCTGTCATCGTTGAGTCCGTGTATCGCGGGCAGGCTGGATACGCCGCCCGCCGTATAGAGGCTTACGCCCGGCTGGTCGGCAAGCAGGGAGGCGGTATCGGCGGTCCCCGCGCGCTTTGCGGCGAGCAGGTCGACATGGCGCAATGGCGTGCGGACCTTGATCTCCATCGGCGCCCTGGTGTCGGCCTGGACTCCGGATTTGAGGGGCGCCCGGGCATCATCGGCACAGGCCGGCGCCGCCATCGCAAGGGCAGCGGCCGCGGTCAACGCCCGGCCGCCTTTTCTGAGAAGCATGGTTCCTCCCGGAATTTCGAGTTGTTTCGGAAAGCGCCGCGTTGCGGCAGGGAGGAATGTATGGCGTGCAGCGAGCCGGTGAAATGCGACATATCGCCGCAGACGGCGGAAATCGTGTTGCGGCGGGGAATTTGTGCGGTGCGGCATTTTGCCGCATGGCACACCCGGATGAGAACGGGCAGCCGTGCGGCAGGCGATAACGCTGCCCGCCTTGCAGCGGGCAGCTCGCTACTCAGGGAATTGGCGGCTGATCAGCGGTCCCGGTCTCAGTCTCGGTCGCGCCCTTCGCCGCGGCGGCGCCCCCGGCCCTCATCGCGGTGGCCGCGATCGCGGTCGCGGTCGCGGTCAAAGCGGCGCTCGCCCCACTCGCCGTGATGCCGCCGGTACTCGCCTTCATACCGGCGATAGTGCGGCACGTAGACATTGTTGTACCAGCGATCACGCACGAAGTACACCGGCCGTCCGCAGGCATTGTATTCGTGGCAGTGCCGCCGCCAGTGTCTTTCATAGCCCGGCGGCACGCGCAGGTAGATTGGAGGCGGCATCATCGGACCCGGCGCCACGATGACAGGCTGCGGATAGATGAGTTCGGGCGGCGGGGCGTTGCCGAGGATGATCTGCCCATAGAAACCAGGCTGCCCGATGGTGACGTTGACGCCGACCCCGACATCCTGGGCAAACACCGGCGCGGAGAGCAGCGCGAGCGCTGCGGCGTAAAAGAATTTCTTCATGGCACACACTCCTTTCAGCGAAGGTTGCGTAGCTCATTCTAGTCAGGCGGTGCGGCGATGTCTATGTGCGCTTGGTAACAAAGCAGATACAATTTGACAATGTGTGCGTGAGCAGGATATATGGCACAAAGGGAAAGCTGCGAAAAAAAGCGGGAAGATCAGCCGGGACGCGGGATTTGTTAGGATAGCGGGATAAAATCGATTTGCAGCAAATTTGGCACA
>Ga0075276_10000436_pt1 | contig 10863 bp, 7 predicted proteins | sample SF_Rice_5C_80N_4_FD_69770 | JGI IMG/M metagenome (GOLD analysis project Ga0075276, IMG submission 69770) | Rice paddy soil microbial communities from Twitchell Island, California, USA - SF_Rice_5C_80N_405 | ecosystem: Environmental > Terrestrial > Soil > Paddy field/soil | place: USA: Twitchell... | reverse complement strand
CTTACACAAGGAGAACCGACATGTCACAGAATGCTGAAAACATCATTGACCACGAGATGCTATTCCGCGAACCGGAATACGTCGAAATGTTCGAAAAGAAGCAGCAGAATTTCGAATACAAGCATCCGCGGGAAAAGATCATCGAGATCCAGGAATGGACCAAGACCAAGGAATATCAGGAAAAGAACTTTGCCCGCGAAGCGCTGACCGTCAACCCGGCCAAGGCCTGCCAGCCGCTGGGCGCCGTATTCGCCGCAGTGGGCTTCGAAAAAACCCTGCCCTTCGTTCACGGCTCCCAGGGCTGCGTCGCCTACTACCGCTCGCACTTCTCGCGCCACTTCAAGGAGCCGACGTCCTGCGTCTCCTCCTCGATGACCGAGGACGCAGCCGTGTTCGGCGGCCTGAACAACATGATCGACGGCCTCGCCAACGCCTACGCGATGTACAAGCCGGAGATGATCGCCGTTTCCACCACCTGCATGGCCGAAGTGATTGGCGACGACCTTGACGGCTTCATCAAGAACGCGAAGAACAAGGGCAGCGTCCCGCAGGATTATGACGTTCCCTTCGCCCATACGCCCGCTTTCGTCGGCAGCCACATTACCGGCTACGACAACGCGCTGCGCGGCATCATCCAGCACTTCTGGGACAAGGCCGACGAGCGCAAGCCGGTGGCCGGCAAGGTGAACTTCATTGGCGGCTTCGACGGTTTCACCACCGGCAACCTGCGCGAGATCAAGCGTATCTTCAAGGAGTTTGGCGCGGACTACACCATCCTGGGCGACACCTCGGACATCTGGGACACCCCGACCGACGGCACCTACCGCATGTACGACGGCGGCACGACCAAGGACGAGGTCAAGGGTGCGTACAACGCCGCGGCGACCATCTCCTTCCAGGAGTTCTGCACCGAGAAGACCCTCAAGTATATCGAAAGCAAGGGCCAGGAAGTCGTGGCGCTGAACCAGCCCATCGGCGTGTCCGGCACCGACAAGTTCCTGATGGAAATTTCCCGCCTCACCGGCAAGCCCATCCCCGAGTCGCTGACCAAGGAACGCGGCCGCCTGGTGGACGCGATCGCCGACTCCCAGGCCTTGCTGCACGGCAAAAAGTTCGCGCTGTACGGCGACCCCGACCTGATGCTGGGCCTCACCCAATTCCTGCTGGAACTGGGCGCGGAGCCAACCACCGTGCTGTCCACCAACGGTGACGACAAGTGGGCCGCCAAGGTGCAGGCGCTGTTCGACGCCAGCCCCTTCGGTGCGAACTGCAAGGTCTACCCGAAGAAGGACATGTGGCACCTGCGCTCGCTGCTCTTCACCGAGCCGGTGGACTACCTGATCGGCAACACCCACGGCAAGTATCTGGAGCGTGACGTTGGCGTTCCCCTGATCCGCCTGGGCTTCCCCATCTTCGACCGCCATCACTACCATCGCTTCCCCATCTGGGGTTACGAAGGCGGCATGCGCGTCCTGGTGATGCTGCTCGACGAAATCTTCGAGCGGCTCGATCAAAGCACGATCATCACCGCGAAGACTGACATCAGCTACGACATCGTGCGCTGATGCAGCAAGAGGGGCGGGCAACCGCCCCTTTTTGCATGTACCACCCGTCGTTTCTTAAATCGAAGGAATTCATCATGGCAAACGTCACCTTCACCTCTCCCAAGATGAACAAGGACATCACCGTCCATGCCGGCGACCACAGCACCCTGCTCGCCGTCGCCCGCGAGCATGTGATCCCGCTCGACTGCGAATGCGAAGACGGCGAGTTCTGCACCTGCGCCGTGCAAGTCAGCTCAAGCAAGGCACGCGACACCTCCGCCCCCTGGCGGCTGGCGTGTCAGTTCATCGTTGAGGACGAAGACATCCTCGTCACGTTCTAAAGAACGAATTCTCTCCTGCCGCTACCGGGTTATTTGAAATATGGCAAAGGTCATCTTTTACGAAAAGCCCGGCTGCGGCAACAACGCGCGCCAGAAAGCATTGCTTGCCGCCGCGGGCCATGAGGTAGATGCGCGCAACCTGCTCACCGAGCCGTGGACCGAGACCGTCCTGCTCTCGTTCTTTGGCGACCGCCCCGTGGCGGAGTGGTTCAACCGTGCGGCGCCCAGAGTAAAATCCGGCGCGATCACTCCCGAGGCCATTGATGCCGGCGAAGCACTGGCCCTGCTGCGGAAAGACCCCCTGCTCATCCGCCGCCCACTCATCGAATCCGACGGGCGCAGAGAAACCGGCTTCGACCAGGAACTCATACACGCCTGGCTGGGCCTCACTCCGGTAGACGCCGACCTGGAGGACTGCCCGCGCTCGCACCAGCGTTTCCCCTGCCCAGCACCCCGCGGGTGAAGTAGCCACGGGCCCACCGCCCCTCGATAGCCCGTGGACGATTTTTGCAGTTGGGGCAGCCATGAAAGCCGTTTGAACATGCTCTGTTGGCGGCTTCTCGGCCATAGCCGACTATTCCGGTGGTCGGCGGAAGCGGCTGCAATGTGCGCGTCAACGGCCGTTCAAAACCGTGCAGGAACTTCAACACCGTGCCCATCCGGCTATGCCAGCCTCCCGGAAGTGGACGTCGAAATGGCCCGCAAGCGGATGTAGGATGCGCCTCCTACGTCAGCGCGTCCTACGCGAACTGGCAACCATGCGGCGCGATGACTGCCGCCATGTGTTACCCCGTGAATTTTATGAATTCTATAGAGGGTACATTTCTGTGTTGTGCCAAAAAACATCGCGGAGTAGGATAAAAACGTATTGGAATAGACGGCTATGCGAATTGCATAAGATATAGATAGCCGGACGGCTGCCCCTTTTTGACTGACTAGCGCCTCGACAGCTCCTCCATTCGACGTCGTCGAGCAGCGCTTGGAGTTCCGAAGTGAATATTATGCCGACAACAGAGCTGGAAAAGAGAACCGAGCACCTGACTATTTTCCTAGTAAAGAGGGAATACGCGTCGCACCTAGACATCATAAACAGCGCAGGCTGCAGGGAACCCATCGCGGTTCCAATATCTGGTTGCGGTATCTGCCAGCTATACATCAGGACAGTCCGAGACAAGCAGGTAGGCTGGGCAGAGTTATTCTCCGACACCCTCAATATTTCGCAGATCGATACTTTCTCAAGCGTGCACGCCGCACTCCTCGTGAAAATGGAGGATCGTTCTTATGTCCTTACCTTCGGCCAGGGCGGAAGATTTCTTGTGAAGGAAGGTGCCTACGAAGAGAAGTTTGGCTTACTCGTTGCGCTCAACTCCGTCGATAGGGAGAGCTTTCGCTGTGTAGACAAGCAGTCTCTGGATACACTGCAAAGCCACACTCGCATTCAGTCTGGTTACGAAGCGTCTGCGGACCAGTTCGGCCTTGACGTTGAACAGGACATGCTCAAGGCAATTGTGGGGACCCCAACTGATACGCGATTAGGCAGTCGTATGTCCGGGACGGATTCGTTATCCGTATCGGTCCGCATGCGATTGGCCGATTTACCATTTCTTCTTAGATCCTACAAAGATAAATTCGAACAGGACTTAAGTAAAACTGACTATCAATGGGTCAACAACATTTCGCTCGTTAAGCACAATTCACAGTTGGTGGATGAACTCGACAACGCACTGGTGGCAAACATCAGGGCTAATGATCACTCTAAGGTGTGGCTTGCAATTCCAGAGATTATTCACTGGGATGTAGTTAAGGGGTTTATCTACAGTCACGGAAAAAGCAACCTATATACCGATATTACTTTGCACAACTTCCTTAAGACGGTAGATGACATCGACAGCATCACGATAGACCTGCTGAAGAACAGAAGCGTTTCCTGCGCTGATGCTGACCATCAGAAGGTCTTTAAGCATTGGCCAATATACAAGTGTGTATATGCAGAAATCGACCTAGGCGCAAACAAGTACATCCTCAATGATGGCAAGTGGTTCCACGTAAACGAAGACTTTGTTGCCAGGACGAACGTTGATTATCAAGAGATCCCTTACTCGAACCTAACGCTTCCCATATACGAGGGCGATAACGAGGGCGAGTATAACCAACAAGTCTCGGCGCAATACCCGCAAAGATTTGCCTTGCTAGACGCCAAGAACAAGATTTCGCATGGAGGCGGACACGGCCAAGTTGAGGCCTGCGATTTGCTCTCGATCGACAGACAGTTGATACACATCAAGATATACGGTAAGTCGAGCGTATTTAGTCACCTCTTCTCGCAGGGATTTGTCTCTGGGCAACTACTCCAATTAGACGCGGAATTCCGTCGCAAAGTTAGGGAAAAACTGGATGCGCCTTTTGATGAACTGATTGCGGTTGATAGGCGACCGCGAGAAAACGAGTACACCATTATATTTGCTGTCATCAGCGATCAGAAGCATAAGAGACTTTCGATTCCATTTTTTTCCCGGGTTAACCTGAACAACACCTTTAAGATGCTAAAAGGGTACGGCTACGAGGTCGAGCTTCTTAAGATCGACGTTGATGAACAGTATTCAAAAAGGGTCATCGGTAAGAAGAAACTTGCGCCATATGAAAGGAAGCTGAGGCGCGCACTATAGCTCGGCAGGATGCGCTAAGGTACGAAGCGCATCGGTTGAGTGACGTCCGAGAACTGAATTGATTCGCGAACGATGCGCTTCACGATGTTCAGCGCATCTACACGCGCTGATCTCAAGCGTTGAGCGTCACGGAGGACAACTATGAAACTCAAAGAAAACGCGTTCTTATGGGTCCTCACCGGATTGGGGGTTGTAGCATTAGCACTCGCCATCGATACAGAACGAGAGCCATCCGGGTTCTTTGTGGCCGTTCGTGCCCTGGTTTGTTTTGCCTCGGCCTACGCCGCGGTGAGGGCCTACCGGGCCAATAAAGAAGTGTGGACCTGGCTGCTCGGCGCGAATGCCGCGCTCTACAACCCATTCGTTCTTGTTCACCTGACGCGGGATGTGTGGGACGTCCTCGGCATACTGGACATTGCGTTGCTTGTGGCTGCGGGTATCGTGTTGAGAGTCCGTCAGGAGCGGCCCGACCATGCCAGCGAGCCAAGCAGTCGCACAGCGAATTCCCCTGCAGTACCAGTGAAGGAAAAGGAATACAGAACGCCCTCTCGAACGGAGCGGGCGCTATGGCTGATACTTCTTTTTCTTCTCCTTGCCGGCGTGTTCATGGACCAGTACTTCGCTTACATTGCTGGGACCGCGCAAGCCGAGGCTCAGAACAGGAATATCGGGTCAGCCACGTTCGGGCTGCTATTCTGGGCGTACATCATAGCCCGGGTGCGGCGCTGGCGGCGACCAGGGCGCATTGCCCTAGGTTGCTTCGTGGCTGGCTTAGTGACCCTGTTTGTGGCTTCTGCCGCGGGCGGATTCACGCAAGCGAGGGAGATGAATGAGGCTTTTGCCTCGATTGAGCGATTTGATCCCGCGCTCGCCGCAAGGCTTAAGGTCGGCGCCGGTGCAGACGGAATTCCGCTCTCCGCCATGATGAGAAGGTCACTCTCACGCGCCATTGAGCAGGCCCCTGACACCGCAGTTGTGACGTTTATGTTAGAGCGATTCGCAATCATCCATGGCGACAACCCGGCTGCATTGGAAAGGTGCGTTGCGGCCTTCAATGGGAGCGGTGATTTTCACCTGAACGGCCACGAGCAGCTACGAATGATGAAAGCCCTCGGAAATCTCTACAGTGCGGCGGCTGCTGCACACAGGGCCAGCCCTTCAGAAGAAGAGCGAAGGGCCGGGGCGAATTTGCTAATAGCGCTGTACAAGAAGATTGACCCCGACGGGATTTTGAACGATGACGCAAGAATGAAGACCTTGTCCAATCAGCAAAAGTGCACTATGTACACCCGACTGATGCAAGAGTTGCAGGCTCTTCCAACCAAAGAAGATGCTGCGGCAATCAGAGCGATGATGGCCAGCTAAGGATGCGTGTAATGCGCCCCTAATCAAACATTCCGCCGGACGCACCTCCTATTGACGGCGCGCCGGTGACATCAAACATTGAAGTCCGGCCCCTGTCCAATGTATGATGGCATCCTAGGGGCTGGAAATGGGCACGACGCTGTCAATACAGGTTTGAAGTGCAATCTGTCCGCATGTGCCGGCTGCAGTCTGGGGAGCCCGTAGGTTGGGCTGAATAAAAGGAAGCCCAACATTCTCCGCCAAATGTTGGGGTTCGCTACGCTTAGCCCAACCTTGTTTCTTTCCCTCCGTGGTGGTTAGCTATCGCCACGGAGGGAAAGATACAAGATACCGAAAATCCCGATTGCCCGTTCGTGGATGCGGCAGCTTTCAGCGAGACCTGGAAATTTGCGGGCGATCTTGACGACCGTTGTCACGCACATTGCTGCCGTGTTCCACGACCGCCTAAATAGTCCGCTAAGGCCGACTTGGAGACGGGAAGCACCAACAGCCTGTGCAACGATTGAGCAGCCGAAAAGTAGCCGTTCACTCCTTGCCTTCATTCCCCCAGTGCCCGCACTTTCACCGTCTTGCCCTTCACCTTGCCCGCCGACAATCGCTTCACTGCCTCGCGGGCGATCCTGCGGTCGACGGCAACGTAAGTGGACATGTCGGTCACGGTAATCTTGCCTACCTGCTCGCGTGTGAAGCCTGCTTCGCCAGTCAGCGCACCCAGCACGTCGCCGGGGCGAATCTTCTCCTTGCGTCCGCCGAGTATCTGCAGCGTGACCATGGGCGGCACCAGCGGCGCATCATTGCCGCTTTGCAGTGATTCCAGGGTGTGCCACTCGGGCTCGCTGCCAGCCATCTTGGCGATCTGCGAGATGCGATGCATGTCTGCGGGACTGGCCAGGCTCAGTGCCCAGCCGTCTGCGTCTGCGCGCCCGGTGCGGCCGATACGGTGGACGTGAATCTCCGGGTCGGGCGTGACATCGACGTTGATGACGGCCTCAAGCTGCGCGATGTCCAGTCCACGCGCGGCAACATCGGTTGCTACCAGTACCGAGCAGCTGCGGTTGGCGAACTGGATTAATACCTGATCGCGCTCGCGCTGCTCCATGTCGCCGTTCAGGGTCAGCGCATGGATGCCTTGGGCATGCAGTACGTCGAGCAGGTCGCGGCATTGCTGCTTGGTGTTGCAGAAAGCCAGCGTGCTGACCGGGCGGTAGTGTTTGAGCAGGGTGGCGACGGCCTGCAACCGCTCTTCGTGTTTTATCTCGTAGAAGCGCTGGCGTATCTTGCTGGCCTCGTGCTGCTCCGGTAGTTTCACCTCCTGTGGCTTGCGCATGAACTTCTGCGCAAGACGCGCAATGCCTTCGGGATACGTCGCCGAGAACAGCAGCGTCTGGCGATCTGTCGGGCATTGCTTCACCACGAACGCGATGTCGTCGTAGAACCCCATGTCCAGCATGCGGTCAGCCTCATCCAGCACCAGGGTGTTGAGCGCATCCAGTTTCAGGCAGCCACGCTCGATGTGGTCCATGATGCGGCCCGGTGTGCCGACAACGATATGCGCGCCGTGTTCCAGGCTTTCGCGCTGCGGACGCATGGTAGTACCGCCGACCAGCGACAGGATCTTGATGTTGTCGGCAAAGCGTGCCAGACGGCGCATTTCCTGCGTCACCTGGTCGGCCAGCTCACGCGTCGGGCACAACACCATGGCCTGCACGGCAAAGCGGCGCGGGTTGAGCCTGGTGAGCAACGGCAGCGCAAATGCTACCGTCTTGCCACTTCCGGTTTTGGCCTGCGCGATCAGGTCGTGTCCCGCCAGTGTGATGGGCAGGCTCTCCGCCTGGATGGGCGTCATCGTGCGGTATTCGAGCTGCTGCAGGATCGCCAGCATGGCAGGCGCCAGCGGCAGTTCGTCGAACAAGCGTCCGTTGGTGTCGGCTGCAGCGGTAGGGGATGGCGGGGTCGTTTTGGTCATGCGTAATTATCCTCGCCTGGAGCGAGGCGTGCTTTGAAAATTTGGATTTCAGTAACTTGAATGTCGTTTATGGCTACGGAAATCCGCAGCTCTGCGCCAATGGCCGTTGTTGATTGCGTTGCAGCCGTCTCCGCGACGGCGGGCACAGTCCGCTAAGGCCGATAAACCGACACCTCGCCGCTGCCCGTCAGGGCTTGAATCCCAGCCCTTCCGCGTAAGGCACGTCGGCGGCCGCCTGAAATGCGATGGGGCCATCCTCCTTGCCGTGCAGGAACTGGCTCACGAAGGCGTCGTTCGAATCGCGCATTTCGGCCACGTCTCCCTTGGCCGCAACGACGCCGTTATGCAGAAAATAGACATAGTCCACGATCTTGAGCGATTCCGAGAGGTCGTAGGTGATGACGATGGAGGTGACGCCCAGCGCATCGTTCAACTTGCGGATGAGGTTGGCGATGGTGCTGAGCGAGATGGGATCGAGGCCGGCAAAGGGCTCGTCGTAGATGATGAGCGCGGGGTCGGTGATGGTGGCGCGGGCCAGGGCCACGCGGCGTTCCATGCCGCCGGAGAGTTCGGCGGGCCGCATGTTGGCGGTGTTTTCCAGGCCGACGGAATAGAGCTTCATCAGGACGAGGTCGTGGATGATTTCTTCCGGCAGATCGGTGTGTTCGCGCAGGGGGAAAGCCAGGTTTTCGAATACGGTGAGGTCGGTGAACAGGCCGCTGACCTGGAACATCATGCCCATCTTGAGCCGCAGGCGGTACAGATCGGCCGTGTGGAGCTTGTGCATGACATGCCCCATGAATTTCACCTGCCCCTGGGCCGGATGGAGTTGGCCGGTAAAATGACGCAACAGGGTGGATTTGCCGCTGCCGCTGGCGCCCATGATGCCCACTACCTTGCCGCGGGGAATGGTCAGGTTCACCCCCTTCAGCACGTGATGGGTGTTGTAGGAAAAATGCAGGTTCTCGACTTCGATGAGGTTATCCATGGCTGGCTGCGGCGCTCGGGTTGTGCCTGTGCATTTTCACATGTTCGGTGCGGAAAATAAACCGGGCGCCGTCACAGCAGCGATTTCACCACTCTTTTTACGGTGCGATCATCCTCCACCGGAACGACGCCGAAACCCAGGGTGGCGACCAGATTGAGCATGTTGGCGTTTTCGGAGAGCACGAGGCCTTCCATGGTTTTCAGGCCCTTGTCGCGCGCCGTGTCGATCAGCGCAGCCATCAGCCGGTGGCCGATGGATCTGTGCTGCCACCGGTCGCTGACCACCAGCGCGAATTCGCATGATTCGCCGTCGGGGTTGGTCACATAGCGGCACACGCCCACCTCCACTTCCGCGCCTTCCACTTCGGTCACGGCAATCAGCGCCATTTCCCGGTCGTAGTCGATCTGGGTGAAGCGCACCACCATGGCTTCGGTGAGTTCGTTGACCGCGCTCATGAAGCGGAAGTATTTGGCCTCTTCCGACAGGCCGTGCACGAATTTCTGCTCGAGTTCGGCGTCCTCCGGCCGGATCGGGCGCATCGTAATCGTGGTGCCGTCGGAAAGCTGCCAGCTTGCGACCAGGTGCGCCGGGTAGGGGTGTATCGCCATATGCGCATAATGGTCGCGGGTGAAGGGCGCATAATCCACGATCACCCGCGCATCCACGGCCGTCGCGCCGTGCTCGTCCACGATGAGGGGATTGATGTCCATCTCCTTCAGCCAGGGCAGCTCGCACGCCATTTCGGAGACCCGCAACAGGAGGCCTTCCAGCAGTTCCATCTGGATCGGCGGCATCTGGCGGAAGCGCTCCAGCAATTTCGATACGCGTGTGCTTTCGATGATCTCGCGCGCGAGCAAGCTGTTGAGCGGCGGCAGGGCCACGGCGCGGTCGCCCATCACTTCCACCGCGGTGCCGCCCGCGCCGAAGGTGATGACCGGGCCGAACACCGGGTCGGAGGTGATGCCCAGCATCAGCTCACGGCCGTTGGGCTTGACCGCCATGGACTGGATGGAGACGCCGTCCAGCCTCGCCTCGGGGCGGTTGTTCTGCACCGCCGCGGTGATTTCGTGAAACGCGGTAAGCACGGACGCGGCGTTCATCAGGTTCAGCCTGACCCCGCCGGCTTCCGACTTGTGGGTGATGTCCGGGGAGTTGATCTTCATGGCGACCGGAAAGCCCAGCTCCTCGGCCAGGGTTACGGCCTCGCCCGGAGTACGCACGACGATCGTGCTGGCGATGGGGATGCGGAACGCGGCAAGCAGCGCCTTGGATTCCGTTTCCGAGAGCACCTTGCGCCGCTCCGCCAGCGCCGCCTCGATGAGGATGCGCGCGCCTTCGACGTCCGGCTTCTCGTGGTGCGACAGCGGGCCCGGCGTCTGTTTGAGCAGGCGCTGGTTGCGGTAATAGGCCGTGATATAGGAAAAGGCCTCGACGGCGGCCTCGGGCGTGCGGAATGCCGGGATTCTCGATTGCGCGAGCAGCGCCCTGCCCGCGCGGATCTGCGTATCGCCCATCCAGCAGGTGAGCAGCGGCTTGCTGATTTTCGCGGAGGCCTCGACCAGCGTCTGCGCGACCTCCTGCGGCTGCGTCATGGCCTGGGGGGTGAGTATGACCAGCGCGCCGTCCACACCCTCATCCGCCATGCAAAGGTTGACTGCGTCGAGATAGCGCTGCGGCGTGGCATCGCCGATGATGTCCACCGGGTTGTTATGCGACCAGGTGGACGGCAGCACCGCGTTCAGTTTTTCCACGGTCTCCGGCGCGAGGGAGGCGACCGCGACGCCGAGATCGACCGCCCGGTCTATGGCCATGACGCCCGGGCCGCCGCCATTGGTGATGATGGCCAGGCGGTTGCCGCTGAAATGATGGCGCGATGCGAGCGACTGCGCGGCGGAGAACAGGCCGCCTATGGACATGACGCGCACTACGCCGGCGCGGCGCAGCGCGGCGTCGAACACGTCGTCGGAACCGACCAGCGCACCGGTGTGCGACT
>Ga0075276_10000435_pt1 | contig 10866 bp, 6 predicted proteins | sample SF_Rice_5C_80N_4_FD_69770 | JGI IMG/M metagenome (GOLD analysis project Ga0075276, IMG submission 69770) | Rice paddy soil microbial communities from Twitchell Island, California, USA - SF_Rice_5C_80N_405 | ecosystem: Environmental > Terrestrial > Soil > Paddy field/soil | place: USA: Twitchell... | reverse complement strand
GGGTGGAGGACCCGCCCGAATTCGAACCGCAGCGGCCCGACGGGCGTGAGATACCGGACGCCGAATCCGACCGTCTGCCGCAGACCGCGGTCTCCCTCGATGCCGAGGTGGAAGCTTCCGTCGCCCCAGACCTGAGTCGCGTCGTAGAAGAGCTGGCCTCCGAAGTTGCCGGCGATCGGGAACCGCCATTCGACGTTGAAGCCGGCGATCGACGATCCTCCGACGACGCGCGGGCCGAAGTCGCAGTTGAAGTTGGCTCCCCCCTCGGGGTCGATCCCGCGGCAGGTGCCCCGTCCCTCGTCGCCCGCCTTTACCGGGACCTCGATGACGGAATAGTCGACGGTCTCGTCCGAAATCCCCTCGACCGCGTACCCGAAGCCGCGATTGGACGTCCGCCCCCCGGCAAAGAACCGCTCGGCGATCGGGATGCACGAGGCGGAGGACGTCGAAACTCCGCCGATGACGCACCCCCCGCCGACCCACCCCTTTCCCGCCCGCACCGACCCGGCGAGGACGCCCCCGAGAAGCGGAACGTAGCCCGAGAGCTGCGCGTACGCCTTCACGTACCGGGCATCGGCGGCCAGGAGATTCGAGGGGAACGCCTTCTTCGCGAAGGCGCTGAAGAAGAGGCCGCGATGCGGGTCGATGATCTCGTCGCGGGTGTCGTAGAGGAGCGTCGCGCCCACGGTCTGCTCCGCGATGTCGCGGTCGAAGGGCTGGATCGTCTGAAGCTCGAGCCGGTCGGTGTTGCCCGTCGAGATCCGCTGGAATTCGTACCGGAGTCCGACGCGGACGCGCCCCGTGAGCTGCCGGGTCGCCTCGATGAACGCGCCCTGCCGCCGGATGTCGATCTTCTGGATCGGCTCGCGCGCGTAGAAGATCGAGGCGACGAGGGGCACCTCGGCGCCGAAGAAGAACGGGTCGCGGTAGTTCAGGAACACGCGCCCCCGATTCGTCTCCGGCGCGTAACGCGATTCGAGGGAGATCGACCGCAACGAGCCGAAGAGGTTGTTGTAGCCGATGCCGAAGAGGACGTACGGGCTCTGCTCCCCCGTCTCGGCTTCGTACTGGTACCCGGCGCCGTAGAGGAGGGAGAGGGGCCTGCCGGGGACCACGTCGATCAGCACGTTGCGCTCCGGCGTCGAGGGATCGGGCAGCGCGCGGCGGGCGTCGACCTTCTGGAAGACCCCCGTCCGCGAGATGTCGCGCTGCGCGTCGAGGAGCTTCGTCTCGGAGAAGGGTTCTCCCTCCTCCCACGACACCGGCAGCAGGATGCGAGACGTGAGCGTCCGCGCGTTGCCGCGCACGATCGTCTTGCCGAAGAACTCCCGCGGACCCTCGCGCACGAGCTGCGTCACGTCGGCGAGGCTCCGGTCGGGGGTCAGCGCGACGCGGGTCTCGACGCCCGCCGACGTCCAGCCGCGGTCCCGGTACCACGCGAGGATCTCCGCCCGGTCGTCGGCCGCCTTCTGCGCGCTGTAGGCGCCGCCGGGACGAAGCGTGAGTTTCCGGCGAAGCGCGGTCCGGTCGCCGAAGGTGACGCCGTCGAGGTCGCTCGATCGCACCTCGGTCCGGGGCCCTTCGGCCACGGCGAGCGTGACCACCATCGCGCCCGCTTTCGGCCCGGGCGCGATCCGGGGAGGGACGGTCGCCGCTTCCGTATACCCGTGCACCCGGTAGAAGCCCTCGATCGCCGTTCGATCGTCGGCGAGGACCGCGTCGACCAGGCGCCCGCGATGGAGGAGCGAGCGCGGGCGCGTGAGGAGGAGCGCCCGGATGCGGGATTCCGGGAACCCGTGCACGCCCTCGAGCACGATCGACGAGACGTACTCCTTCGGCCCGCGCTGCACGGTCAGCGTGACGGTGATCGGAGTCCCCTTGTCGTCGATCGTGTAGTCGACCTTCGCCTCGTGATACCCGGCCTCCTGGTAACGGCGCCGGAGCGTGGCGACGTACCGGATGAGGAGGTCCTCCTGGAAGACCTGGTTCTTCAGGAGGTTGGCGAAATCGCGCCGGACCTTTTTCTCCTCGACCCCGACGGTCTCGAACACGATCGGGGGTCCGATCTCCACCCGGAAAACGGGAGCGGCCGTGTCGCCGTGCGTCTCGACGCCGATCAGGCGGACCTCCGCCTTCAGGCGACCCTCCGCGACCAGGAAATCCTGGATGGCCTCGGCCGCCTTCCGGGCCCGTTCTTCCCGGTACCGGTCGCCGCTCTTGAGCTTCGAGACAGCGATCAGTTTCGCCGGCGAAAAGGGCGACGGATCGCCGTCGAAGATCGGAGCGACGAGCCGCGTCGGCCGGCCGGGCGCGATCCGGTAGATCACGCGGGCCTCGAACCGCGCGCGGTCGAACTCCGTGCCGGCCGTGACCGCCGCCTGCGAGAACCCCTCCGTCGCCAGGAACCGCTCGATGCGTCCGATCCCTTCCCGGATCTCCGGCTCCTGGTACGGGCCTCCCACGGCGAAGCCGAGGGCGCGGCGGAGCGCGTCGGCGGAGACGGGACGGTTCTCGAAGCGGATCGAGCCGACGCGGTAGGCCCGGAACAGGTGCACGGTCACCGCGACCCGGTCGGGGGGGACCGGCTCGCCGTCGACCTCGACGTTGGCGAACCGCTCGGTCGCGTAGAGATTCTGGACCGAGCGGCGCACCGCGTCCTCGTCGAGCGGGCGCCCCGCGCGCAGCTCCACGAGCCGCACGATTTCCGCGCCGTCGACCGGCCCGTCGGCGTCCCACGCGACCGACGCGATCGTCCGTCCCTCGAGCCGCGGCTCGGCGCCGGCCGCGGCGAGCGGAAGGAGCATGACGGCGACCGCCGAGACCGTCCGGAGCGTCCTCAAAACCGCTTCCGAAACTTCACGCCGATCGAATAGACGTTGTTCTCGTCCTTGCTCGCCTGCAGCACCTTGTTCGCGTCGATCTGGTATTCCACGAGGACGACCGACTGCGCGTTGGTCTCGGCGGAGTACGAGTACGTCACCGACAGGTCCTTCGAGAGATTCTTCCCGATCGTGATCACGGCGCCGCCGGAGGAGCCGGGCGCCGACTGGAGCACGGGGTCGACCTGGAAGCGGTCGAGCCGGAAGAGCTGCTGGACGCGCGAGGTGACCGGCCGGAACGCCAGGCCGGCGAGGCTGCCGACGACCGACGAAGCGGTCGTGCTCTCTCCGCCGCGCGCGCCGGCGCTCTCGGGCGCGGCCCCGGTCAGGAGAAGGTTCGCGATCTGCTCGTTCGTCAGCGGCGGATCGGAGGAGAGGTTGAACTGCACGCGCGATCGTCCGCCGAGCGTCCCCACCGCCTGCGCGTTGATCGCGTATCCCTTGACCTCCGCGGTCGCCGTGACGTCGATGATCGGCTCGGTCCGCGTCGGATTCCCGAACGAGATCGTCCCGGAGACGATCTCGTACTTGACGTCCTGGAGCGTGATCTTCCCCCCCTCGTCGATCGATATCTGGCCGAGGAGAACCGGGTCGGCGAGCGTGCCGCGCGCGAGGAGGTCGACCGAGGCGGTCAGGCGCGCGAGGTTGTTGCGCACCTCGAGCGCGGCCGACGAGACGACATGGACGTCCAGGGCGACGCGGTCCTGCCACGTCTCGCGCGCCCCCTCGTACGCGATCTCGCGGTTCTTTCCGAAGAGGCTCGCGAGCGTCGGCGCGAAGTCCTTCGTGTAGGTCCCCGAGAGGAGCGTGACCTCTCCCCGCACGGTCGCGTCTTCCGGCGTGCCCGCCGCGGTCAGGTCCGCGTTCGCCTGAAGGCTCAGGTCCTCGAACGAGCGGAACGTCACGTTCTGGGCCTGCGCGACGAGGCGGAAGGACTTGAGGGCGTAGCCGTCGAGCTGCGCGTCCCCGGTCACGAAGAGGTCGCCGCCGCCCATCCGCGCCCGGAGGGCGTCGATCGAGACCCGGGTGCCCGCGAACGCCACCTCGGCTGCGATCGCGTCGAGGACGTAGGGCGAGTCCGGTGACTTGAAACGTCCGTCGGCGAGAGTCGCCCGGCCCGTCGCGAGCGGCCGGCCGACCGTTCCGGAAAGCGAGAGCCGCGCGCGCAGGTCCCCCGACAGCGTCGCCTCCGTTTCGGCCAGCCGCTCGAGATTTCCGGCATCTGCCGCGAGCGTCAGCGTGCCGGAAAGCGCGCCGCCGTGCGCCACGTCGACCGCGAGCGAGGCGTCGACGCGCGTGCCCGGCCCCTCGAACGCGGCCTTGTCGACGGCGACCTTTCCGTCCGCGTACCGGACCGCGAACGGCGCGGCGGCGGCGAGCGCCGCCGTGCCCGACGCGAGGCGGAGGCGCGAGACCGTCAGCCGCGCATCCCGGAGCGCCCATCGGTCCGGCGCGAGGTCGAGAGAGCCGGAGGCCGCGATCTCGCCGCCGAGCCCCCGCGGCAGGGCGGGGAACACGGCGGCCAGAACCGAGACGTCGGGCACCGTCACCGAGACGTCGACCCGGCGCTGGCGCCCGGTCAGCGGCCCGCGGGCTTCGACGCTCCAGCGTCCCGGAGCGCCCGCTTCGAGCGCGAGGGCGCCCCGGTCGACGGCGATCGTCGCCGCCGGCGCGAGGGTATCGGGAACGGTGTGTCCCATCACGCGAAGCTTCCGCGTCTGCACCGACGCGCGGATCGACGGCCGGTCCAGCGTCCCGCTCCCTTCCGCGTGGAACGAGACCTCTCCCTCGAGATCGCCCGAGGGCGAGAGGAGCGCGATCTTCGCGAGCGGGAGGTTGTCGGCCGAAAGCCGGAACGAGAAGCTCTCCCCCGCGAGCGTGTACGCGCCTTCGCCGCCGAAGACCGCGTCCCCGATCTGGCCGCGGATCGACTTCAGCGCGAAGGTCCCCGGGACGAGCTCCAGCCGGGCGGCGACGCGGTCGACCGGCTGGCCCCAGACGGTCGCTCGCTCGAGCACCATGTCGCCGCGCCCGCTCATCGCGTTCTTCGTGCCGGAGACCGGCAGCGTCCCCGTCACCTTTCCCGTCACCGGGAAGTCGAGCGAGAAGAACTTGAGCAGCCGTTCCACGGGGAAATTCCCCGCTTCGGCGGTCACGGCGAAGTCCGGGCTCCCGGGCTTGGGCGCATAGCGGACCGTACCGGTGAGCGCGAGCCGGGAGTCGCCGTCGTAGCTCCGGAGCGGGTGGAAGTCGAAGGCGCGGTCGGAGACCGACAGGTCCGCGTAGACGGTGCCCAGCCGCAGACCGGCGTATTCGGCGTTCTCCGCCGCGAGTCGGGCGGAGACCTCCGGCGCGCCCCACGTCCCGCCGAACGTCCCGTCGACCTTCCCCGATCCGGCGAGGCCGAAAGGCGGCGCCGCGCGCCGGGAGATCGCGCGCGAGAAGTTCGTCGCGACAAGGTCGAGCGCCCGAAAATCGTCGGACGCGATCGAGAACCGGAAGCGCGGCGCCCAGACGCCGAGCGCGAACCCCCCGTCGAGAGCGAGCGTGGACTCGGGGAACCGGAACAGGACCTTCTCGAAATCGAGGAAGCCGCGGCGGACCGCCACCGGACCGCCGCCCGAGAGCGGGACGCCGTCCCCCGAAGGAACGATGTCGAGCCGCGCGCCCCCGTCGGCCCGATCGATGTCGCCGCCGCGCCAACGAAGGCCGAGCGAGAGGTCGGCCGCGCCCGCCAGGCGCGTCCCGGGGAGGTCGATGTCGCCGAAGAACCGCTCGACGGAGATTCCGCGCGCGTCGACGACCAGCGAGAAGTCCTGGGGAGAGCGACCGAACCGGGAGATCGTCAGCGCGCCGTCCAGGCTCCCCCCGTCGAAGCCCGCGCGCTCGATGTCGGCGGTCAGACCGCCGGCGTCCGCGGAGAGGACCGCGTCGACCCCGGTGAACACGAACTTCTCCGCCGCCAGCAGCGGGAAGCTCGCGCGTCCCGTGACCCGCAGAGGCGCCCCCTTCCCGCCGCGCACGCCCGCCGAAAGCGTTCCCCGGCCGCGGAAAGGAAGCTTCAAGCCGAAGAGGCGCTCGACCGGAAGAAGGTCGAAGCTCCCGTCGATCCACGCCGTGACGACCGGCGCCGACAGGTTCGGGATCTCTCCGATCGCGTGAATCGTCCCGAAAGCGCCCGAGACCTGGAGTGCGCCGACGTGGAGTCTCCCGGCGTCGAGGTCGAATCGGGCGTCGAGGTCGAACGGCACCTTCACCGCGCTCCCGAGCGCGAGACCCGCGACGCGGCAGCCGAGCCTCCCTCGGAACACGTTCGGGGCGCCGGTCGAAGCGAGCTCCGAGACGAAGCCGTGGAGCCGGAGATCGAGCGGGATCCGCTCCTCGTTGAAGAGGAACGTTCCGGCGGTCACCGCGACCGTCCCGATGCGGACCTTCAGGCCGCCGCCGCCGCGGCGCCGCAGGCCGGCCGGGAGGTTGTCGGTTCCGTCGGGGAGCACCGCCACGTGGAATCGCGGCCGCGAGAGCGAGATCGACCCGATCGAGAGCGTCCGGCCGATCAGCGAGAACCGCCCGCCGATCACGATCTCGGACGCCTCGAAGAACGGGCGGGTTTCGCCCGGGGCGCCGGCGACACGGACGTCCTTGATCGCGACGCCCGGCGGGACCAGCGAGACGGAGAGCGACTCGAACGAGACGGGCCGCTCGAGCGCCGCCGAAGCCGTGCGGACGATCCAGGCGCGCGTCGCCTGCTGGAACCGTTCGGAGCGGTAGACCGCGTACCCGCAGGCGACGGCGAAAAGGAAGAGGAGCCCGAACAGCCGAACGGGCGCGATCCGGGCGAGCGGCGGGGGCGCTTCCGGCGCGCTCACACGCCCCAGTTGAGTTTCTCGGAGAGGGTGGCGAAATAGTCGCTCTGCGGGCGGCGGAGCAGCGTGACGGTCCGCCGGGCCACGCCGGCCCGCAGCACGCATCCCGACGGCAGCCGGAAGCCCTCCTGCCCGTCGAGCGTCAGGTAGATCCCTTCCGCCGTGCCGGCCTCGAAGGCGACCTCGAGAGCCTTCCCCGCCGGAAGGACGATCGGGCGATGCGTGAGCGCGTGCGGGCAGATCGGGGTCACGATGAATCCGTGGACGTGAGGATGAAGGAGCGGCCCGCCGGCCGAAAGGTTGTACGCGGTCGATCCGGTCGGGCTCGAGATGATCAGCCCGTCGGCGCGCATCGACGAGAAGGGCTTCCCGTCGAATCGCAGCGTGAAGCGCGCGATGCGCGACAGCGCGCCGCGGTTCAGAACGGCGTCGTTGAGGACCCGGAACTTCCGCGTCCGCGCCCCCGCCTCGCTCACGGAGACCTCGAGCAGGCGCCGCACGTCGCGATCGAAGTTGTCCGAGAGGACGTCGGCGGCGAGCGACCGCACCTCGCGCTTCGACACGCCGGTCAGGAACCCCAGCGTGCCCAGGTTCACGCCGAGGATCTCGGCCCCGTCGCTCGCGGCGCGCGTCGCGGAGAGCAGCGTGCCGTCCCCGCCGAGCGACACGACGAGCCGGCGGTCGCGGGGGATCTTCCGCCGCGGAAATCCCTCGCCGCCGCCGAGCGAAAGGGCCGTCTCGTCGTCGACGAGCACGTCCGCGCCGCGGCGTTCGAACTCGTCGAGGAGCTTTCGCGCGAGCAGCCGCGCGGGCGCTTCCCTCTTGGCGAGGAGCGCGATCTTCGGGCGGCTTTTCACGCCGAAAACTCTAACAGCCCGGCGGTTGCCGCGGAAGCGTTTCTCGTCGTCCCGGGAGCTTCACGCGCCTTTTCGGAGGCCGAGGAGGATCTCTGCGTTGCCGTGCGCTCCCGCGATCGGGCTCGGCACCGCCCCGATCCGCGCGAGCCCGAGAGGAGACGCCGCCGCCGCGACCTCCTCGACGACCCGCGCGCGCACCTCCGGGTCGAGGACGAGGCCGCCGGGACGGACCTCCTCGCGGCGCGCCTCGAACTGGGGCTTGACGAGCACGACGACCGACGCCCCCGGCGCGAGCCGTTCCGCGACCGCCGGGAGAACGCGGCGCGCCGAGATGAAGGAGACGTCGATCGCGGCGACCTCGATCGGATCGGGGAACTCCGCCGGATCGAGCCGTCGCGCATTCGTGCGCTCGTGGAGGACGACGCGCGGATCCCCGCGGAGCCGCGAGTCGATCTGACCGTAGCCCGTGTCGACCGCGTGGACCTTCGCCGCGCCGCGCTGCAGCAGGCAGTCCGTGAAGCCGCCGGTCGAAGCGCCGACGTCGAGCGCCGTCTTCCCGCGGCAGTCGATCGCGAACGCGTCGAGCGCCGCCGCGAGTTTGACGCCCCCGCGGGAAACGTACGGATGTTTTCGCGCGGCGACCTCCACCCGCGCTCCCGGCGCGACGCGCTCCCCCGCCTTGTCGGCGCGCCTCCCGTCGATCGACACCCGTCCCGCGAGGATGAGGCCCCGCGCCGCCGCGAGGGAGTCTGCGGCGCCCGCCGCGATCATCCATTCGTCGAGGCGCGGATTCTTCAGCCGCCTCCCCCCGAGCGAAAGGAGGCGATCGACTCGAAGGCCCGTCCGTGATCGAGGTCGAAGGCGACGCCGAACGCCGAGAACCGCCTCTGCGCCTCTTCCCATTCGGGTGAGGCGGCCGCCACGAGAAGCGCCTTGCGCGAGAGCCAGAGTGTGACCCAGACGTACCGGCCGTCCGCGTCCCGGAGCACGTGCACCGCCGAGCACCCCATCCGGCCGCTCACCATCGGGAGCGCCCATTCCCCCGCGAACCTCTCGAACTCCGCCGCGCGCGCCGGATCGACCGCGAATTCCCAGATCCGGCCGACCATCCTATTCGCCCGCGTCGATCGACAGGAGCTCCTCGTCGGCGTCGTACGCAAAGAGCTCCGCGTACCGGCCCCAGTTCACGATCGTCTTGAACATCGTCTCGGGATTCTCGTCGGGGAGCCACACGGCGAGCTCCTCGAGCAGGACGTCTTTCGGCAGCCGCTGCTCCTCCTGACGGCGCAGGAGCGTCTCGATCGCGTCGAAGAGGGGCAGCTTCCGGATTTTCTCGCGGATCGTCCTCTTCTTCTCGTTCATCGGAAGCTCCATCGTCCGCTTCCCGGCGGGCTGGAGCACGACGTCGGTGCCCGGCGTGTCGACGAGCCCGAGCATTTCCGCCGCCTTCACGACGGACAGGAGCTCGCCGAACTCGATGTGCAGGTCGCGCGTCAGCCGGCCGATCGGCTCGCGCCCTCCGCGGTCGTCGAGCGTTTCCAGCAGTCCGAGCACTCGCGAGATGCCGCACACGGGCACCGGCTCGATGTCGAAGGGAATGGCGGGAGGTTCTTCTCTTTCCTTCATCTCAGGTGATCAGCGCGAATATCTCGCTCACGATCCCGTTGAAGGCGGGGTCGCGCCGGTCGCGCGGCCGCGGAAGCTCGATCCGGCGGTCGGTGACGATCTGGCCGGGATGGGACGACAGCACGATCACCCGGTCCGCCAGCTCGACCGCCTCCTCGATCGTGTGGGTGACGAGCACGGCGATCGAGATCAGGATCTCCGGGTCGCGGAACAGGTCGATCAGCTCTTCCCGCAGGTTGATCGTGGTCAGGGCGTCGAGCGCCGAGAACGGCTCGTCCATCAGCAGGACCTTGGGCTCGACGGCGAGCGCCCGCGCGAAGCCGACCCGCTGCTTCATTCCCCCCGACAGCTCCCTCGGGTACGCCTCTTCGTATCCGTCGAGCCCGACCTTGTCGATGTAGAAGTTCGCGCGCCGGCCGCGCTCCTCCGCCGAGAGCCCGCGCGCCTCCAGCCCGATCTCGACGTTCTCGATGACCGTGAGCCAGGGAAGGAGCGCGAACGACTGGAACACCATCGCGCAGTCCAGGTTGACCCCCGCGAGCGGGGTGCCGTTATAGAGGACCTCTCCCGAGGTCGGCGCAACGAGCCCCGCCATGATCCGGAGGAGCGTCGATTTCCCGCACCCCGAGGGGCCGACGACCGCGAGGAACTCGCCTCCCGCGACCTCGAACGAGACGTTCTCCAGGACGACGAGAGGGCCGGTCGGCAGCTCGTATTCCTTCGTGATCGAACGGACGGAGAGCGAGACGGGCTGTTTCCCCTTCCCCGTCGCGGGCTCTCCCGTCCGGACCGCCGCGGTTTCAAGCATCGATGCGGAATCTTACGGAAGCGGCCGCGTAAAGTCTCCTCCACACGAAGCGGTTGAGGAGCCCGATCACGAGCACCATCGACACGATCGACCACACGAGGAGACGCGTATTCCCCGAAACCGTGGCGCGAACGAGGAGTTGCCCGATCCCGGGCGCCTCGTAGACGCGGTGGCCGTACGTGACGTACTCGGAGAGGATCAGCGCGTTCCAGCCGCCGCCCCATCCCGTCACGCTGCCGGTCACGAGCGACGGCGCCATCGCCGGCAGGATCGCGAGTCGAGCCCGGCGGTGAAACGGCAGGCCGAACGACCGCGTCATCTCCTTCATCTCGCCGGGCACCTGGCGCGCTCCGGCGAGCGCGTTGAAGAGGATGTACCACTGCATCCCCGTGAGCACGAGGAGCACCGCCGCCAGATTCACGCTTCCCAGCGCGCGCACGACGAAGAAGACGATCAGCGGGAAGAACGCCGTCGCCGGGATGGACGCCGCGACCTCGGCGATCGGAGTCGCGATCCGCGCCACGCGGTCGTTCTCGCCGACCCAGAGCGACAGCGGGATCGTCCAGCAGAGAGAGATCGCGTACGCGACGAGGAGCCGGCAGAACGAGAAGAAGAGCGCGGCGGGGATCTTCGCCACCTCCGCCGGGATCGGCGGCCGCAGGAACGCCGCGAGCAGGAGCAGCAGCGCGAGGGCGCCGGCCGCGGCGGCGAGGAGGAAGAGGGTCCGCGCCAGGATTCGGAACGCGTGCAGCAGGCGGCCGCGCGCGGAGTCGCGGGGAACCCGTTCGAGCCGCTCGATCGGCCGGTCGGCCCCGGACCAGAGCCGATCC
>Ga0075276_10000432_pt1 | contig 11008 bp, 9 predicted proteins | sample SF_Rice_5C_80N_4_FD_69770 | JGI IMG/M metagenome (GOLD analysis project Ga0075276, IMG submission 69770) | Rice paddy soil microbial communities from Twitchell Island, California, USA - SF_Rice_5C_80N_405 | ecosystem: Environmental > Terrestrial > Soil > Paddy field/soil | place: USA: Twitchell... | reverse complement strand
GATCGATGAGGGCCGGCTCCTCTTCGGCGCAGATCGGCTGCGCCTTCCAGCAGCGCGTTCGGAAGCGGCAGCCGGACGGCGGGTTCGCCGGGCTCGGCACGTCGCCCTCGAGCACGATCCGCTTGCGCTTGCCGCGCTGCGTCGGCTCCTCGATCGGCACCGCCGACAGCAGCGCCTGCGTGTACGGATGCGTCGGCTCGTTGTAGATCTGGTGCTTGTCGCCGATCTCGACGACCTTGCCGAGGTACATCACGGCGACACGGTCGGAGACGTGACGGACGACCGACAGGTCGTGCGCGACGAAGATGTACGTCAGGCCGAAGTCGCGCTGCAACGACTCGAGCAGGTTCACGACCTGCGCGCGAATCGAGACGTCGAGCGCCGACACCGGCTCGTCGAGGATGATCATCTGCGGGTTGAGCGCGAGCGCGCGCGCGACGCCGATGCGCTGCCGCTGGCCACCCGAGAACTCGTGCGGGAAGCGGTTCGCGTGCTCGGGCGAGAGCCCGACCGTCCGCAGGAGCTCGTCCACGCGCTGCCGGCCGCGCTCGCCGTGGTACGCGCCCGCGATGTGCAGCGGCTCGCCGATGATGTCGCGCACCGTCATGCGCGGGTTCAGCGACGCGTACGGATCCTGGAAGACGATCTGCATCTCCCTGCGGACCTCGCGCATCTGGTGCCGGCTGAAATGCGTGATGTCGCGACCGTTGAAGACGATCTTGCCGCGCGTCGGCTCGGTGAGCTTGATGATCGTCCGCGACAGCGTCGTCTTTCCGCAGCCGGACTCGCCGACGAGGCCGAGGGTCTCCCCCGCCTTGATCGAAAGGTCGACGCCGTCCACCGCATGGATGTAGCCGACGGTCCGCTTCAGGATGCCGGCGCGGATCGGGAAGTACTTGACGAGCCCTTCGGCCCGGAAGATCTCCTCGCCGGAGCCGGCGCGATGATGGATCTGCTCGCCCTGGGCGGGCGTCCCGGGAGCCTGCTCGGGCGCGCTCATGCGGTCACCGACTCGGAGAACTTGGACTGATGCCCGACGAGCTCCTCGGAGAAGTGGCAGGCAGCGAAGTGGCCGCTGCCTTCCGCCGAGTGCAGCAGGGGAACTTCCTCACGGCACTTCGTCCGCCCCTGCGAGAGGAAGCAGCGCGGATGGAAGGCACAGCCGCTCGGCCGGTTGATGAGGGACGGCGGCGAGCCCGGGATCGGGCGCAGCCACTCCTCGTCCTCCGTCAGCTTCGGCAGGCTGTCCATGAGCCCGATCGTGTACGGGTGACGGGGCGCTCGGAAGATCGTGTGCACGTCGCCGGTCTCGACGATCCGACCGGCGTACATGACGATGACGCGCTCGCACATCTCGGCGACGATGCCGAGATCGTGCGTGATGAGGATCGTCGCGGCCTGCGTCTCGGCCTGGACGTTCTTCAGCACCTCGAGGACCTGCGCCTGGATCGTCACGTCGAGCGCCGTCGTCGGCTCGTCCGCGATGAGCAGCGACGGCGAGTTCGCGATCGACATCGCGATCATCGCGCGCTGGCGCATGCCGCCCGAGAACTCATGCGGATACTGCTCCGCACGCTGGTCCGGGTTCGGCACGCCGACGAGGCGCAGGAGCTCGACGACACGGCTCTTGACCGTGCTGTCCGACTCCTTCGGGAAATGCGTCTTGATCGCCTCGCCCAGCTGGAAGCCGACCTTGAGCACCGGGTTGAGCGACGTCATCGGGTCCTGGAAGATCATCGCGACCTCCTTGCCCCTGAAGTCGCGAAGCGCCTTCTTCTTCAACTTCAGCAGGTCGCGGTCCTTGAACATCGCCGTGCCGCTGACGATCCGGCCGGGCGGCTGCGGGATCAGGCCCAGCAGCGCAAGCGTCGAGACGCTCTTGCCCGACCCCGACTCGCCGACGATGCCGAGCGTCTCGCCGGGAAAGACGTCGTAGCTGATGCCGTCCACCGCATGGACGACGCCGTCGTCGGTGGCGAACTCCACCGCGAGGTCGCGGATCGAGAGCACAGGCTCAGGCATCAGGCCCGCAATCTCCGCTGGGTGGGATCGAGGGCGTCGCGAAGGCCGTCGCCGATGAAGTTGATGCACAGGACGATGGTCACGATGATCAGGCCCGGGAAGACGGTGAGCCACCAGTCGGTCGGGTTCGCCTGTCCGGAGGCGACGAGCTTCCCGAGCGACGGCGTCGTCGCCTTGATCCCGAAGCCGAGGAACGAGAGCGCCGCCTCGGTGAGGATCGCGGTCGCGACCGCAAGCGTGCCGTTGACGATGATCGGGCCCAGCGTGTTCGGGAGAATATGACGGAACATGATCCGCATGTTCCCGGAACCGCACGCCTTTGCCGCCTCGACGTACTCCTTCTCGCGCAGCGAGAGGAAGAGGCCGCGCACGATACGGGCCAGGCCCGTCCAGAAGAAGCCGGCGAGGATGAAGGAGACACGCCACTGGCTGCCCTGGCCGAGGAGGGCGGCGACGACGAGCAGGATCGCGAGGGCGGGCAGCGTCAGGACGAGGTCGGTGATGCGCATGAGCAGGTTGTCGATCCAGCCGCCGAAGTAGCCGGCGACCGCGCCGACGAGCAGACCGAAGATCGTGGCGAGGAACGCGACGAAGACGCCCACCTCGAGCGAGGTGCGGATCCCGTAGATGCAACCGCTGAAGTAGTCGCGACCGATGTCGTCCGTGCCGAAGTAGTGGTGCCCCACGGTCGTCGGCGCGTGGAGGATGTTGGTCAGGTCGAACGCCTGGTACGAGTACGGCGCGATGATGTTGGCGAAGATGCCGACGCCGAACACGAAGGTCAGCACGATGAGGCTCGCCATCGCCAGCCGGTGCCGGATGAACCGCTTGCGCGCGTAGGCCCACTGGCTGCGAGCCTTGATCTCGAGCCCCGCGGCGACCGTCGAGTCGACGACGGCCGCCTGGCCGCTGAGCATGCGCCCAATGCCTTGCTCCCCGGGCACGAGCCCCTCGTGCTCGTTGCGCGGGTCCGGCCGGCTGGTCATCTCACTCATAACGGATGCGCGGATCGAGGAACCCGTAGAGGATGTCGGCGATGAGGTTGAAGAGGACGATGATCACCGACGTGACGACGAGGTACGCCATCACCGCGTAGACGTCGCCGGCGCCGAGCCGGTTGACGAAATAGAAGCCGATGCCGTCGAGGGTGAAGATCGTCTCCGTGATGATTGCCCCTCCGAAGACGGCGCCGATGTTGAGCGCGGCGACGGTGATGATCGGGATCAGCGCGTTGCGGAAGACGTGGCCCATGATCACGCGCCACTCCGGCAGCCCCTTCGCGCGCGCAGTTCGCACGTAGTCCGTGTTCAGGACGTCGAGCATCGACGCGCGCATGAAGCGGCTGTAGAGCGCGAAGCTGATGATCATCAACGTCAGCACGGGCAGCGCGATGTGTTGCAGCCGGTCGATCGACCACGCCGACCCTCCGGGGACGCTGTTCAGCCCCGACGCATAGAAGATCCGGACGTGCCAGTGCAGGTAGATGTCGGTGAACGCGATCTGCAGCAGCAGCGCCACCCAGAAGACGGGCATCGCGAACCCGAGGAAGCTGAACGACGTGAAGAAGTAGTCGAAGAACGAGTACTGCCTCGTCGCCGAGAAGATGCCCACGAGGATGCCGAGGATCAGCGCGAGGATCTCCGCGGTCATCACCACCTGAAGCGTGTGACCGAGCGTGCGCGTGATGTCGGGCCAGATCGGCTGCAGCGTCTGCAGCGAGTTGCCCAGCTTGTGCGTGAAGACGTCCTCGACCCAGTACATGTACCGAATCGGGATCGGCTTGTCGAGGTGGTACTGGTGGCTCAGGTTGTTCAGCGTGTTCTGCGAGATGTTCGGGACGATCCGCAGCTGCCCGAGTGGGTTCCCCGCCAGCGACACGAAGGTGAAGCTGAGAAAGCTCGAGACGATGAGGACCGGGATGCTGTAGAGAACACGCCGGATGATGTAGGTGAGCAAGGGGGGCTACCTCGGTATGGAGTTTCTTGCCGCTTCTATTCTGCGGCCCGCGCCCGCCTCCTGGAGGCGGGCGCGGGCCGAGTTGGAGCTTTTGTCAGGCCAGCTCCGGTCGTGCTACGAGGACCACTTCCAGGTCTCGGTGTTCCAGGTGAAGCCGGTCGCCGGGTTCGTGATGTTCTTGAGACCCGACTTGTAGGTCACGATCGTCGGCAGGTCGTACAGCGGGATCGCCGGTACGTCGTTCGCCATGATCGCGTCCGCGTTCTGGAAGTCCGAGTTCCGCTTCTCGGTGTTGAGCTGCGTCTTCGCATCGGACAGGTACTTCGTCACTCTGGCGTTGCAGTAGTGCAGGTAGTTCTGGCTGCCGTTGCAGCCCCAGATGTCGAAGTTACCGCCGTAATCGAGGACGCCGCCCCACGCGAACTCCATGACGTCGTAGTTGCCGGCCGCGAGATGCGAGTCGTCGAACATCGTCGCAGTCGGGAGGAGATCGTCGGTCACGTGGATGCCGACCGCGGCGAGGTTCGCCTTGAAGATCGTCTCGCTCGTGACGCGACGGGAGTTGTCGGACGCGGTCCGGTAGCCGAACCCGGCCTCATAGCCCGAGCAGTGGAACCAGTTCGTGTTGCCGTTCGTCGGCGAGCTCGGCCCACCGGTGCAGCCGTGCGCCTTGAGGATGCTGATGGCCTTCGCCGGGTTGTAGTTCCACTTGGAGAAGTCCGGCTTGTACAGCGAGTCGTTCGGGAAGACGATGAGGTTGTCCATCACCGGCAGTCCCGGAGCGATCTTCGAGTAGTACGCGTTGATGAAGCCCTTCCGGTCGAGCGCCAGCATGACCGCCTGGCGGAACCAGGGCGCCCGCAGGAGCGGCACGCGCGGGTTCTTGACGTCGGGGCCCTCCTGCAGGTCGATGTGCTCGACGAACAGGCCGGTCTTCACGTTGTAGACGAGCCCCGGCTGGCCGACGAGCTCGGACAGCGCCGAGACGGGCTGCGGGTTCGCGATATCGACCTCGCCGCCCTTGATCGCCTGGACCTCGGAGTTCGTGTCCGTGTAGAGCTTGAAGTTGAGCTCCTTCAGGCTCTGCTTCTGGCCCCACCAGAGCGAGTTCGCCTTCTCGGTGACGCCCTGGCCCTTGGTGTAGTTCGAGATGTAGTACGGGCCGTCGGTGATGTACTTGCCGTTCTTGTCGCAGATGCACTTGGCCCACATGCTGTTGAAGTTGAGGCCGCCGAGCCCGAAGCTCGGATAGATCGCGCCGAAGATGTCCTGCCAGTCCGCGAACGGACCGCACGGCGCGGCCGAGGTGCAGCCCTTCGTCTTCCAGAAGAACTCGATCTGCTTCTGGCCCTTGTGCTTCCAGCTACCGAGCTGGTTGATGCCGGCCGTCGAGACGACGTCGTTCTTCTTGTTCAGGATCAGCTTCCAGGTGGCGACGAAGTCCTTGTACGTCACCGGGATCTTCTTGCCGCCGTAGTTCCAGACGGCGTTCGGCTTGATGTTGAACGTGACGCCCTTCTTGTCAGCCGACGCGCTGGTGATCAGGTACGGGACCCGCTGGAGCTTGTCGTTCACCGCGTACACGGGCGCCAGCACCGGCGCGACGACCTGGGTCGTCCAGAAGCTGTTGCTGGGTGTGTAGTTGATGTTGAACGTGCCCGGCAGGTCCTGCTCCATCGCGATCACGACCACGGACTTCGCGGCACGTGCCGCCGGCGTGCGCGGGACCTTCGCCCACGACTGGGCGAACGGCGCCACGGCCGGCGTGACGTTCAGGGCCGGTGCCGAAGCCGCCCTGTTCGTCGCGGTTGCGGCGCCCGCCACCATCAGGACGGCGGCGATCGCTCCCGCGAGGAGCCAGATCCGTCTGTGCATCGATTCCCTCCGTTGAGTGTGCGCCGGGAGGAGGTGTACGGCGGCGCCTGCTATCTCCCACGCCTGATTAGGCGTCCCGTTACAAGACATAGACGATGGCGGCGGTAGCTTAGTTAGTGCGCCGGGGAAAAGCCATCGGGGCCTATTTCGCCATCAGAGCGAAGTAGTCCACGACGCGGGCCGCGGGCGGCAGGCTCACGTGAAGGGGCTCCCCGAAGCGGCTGAAGTCGGCGATGGACGTCTGCCGCAGCTGCTGGCCCGTGTTCGCGTCCCGCAGGAGCTTCTGGACGCGCACCCGTGCGACCCGGCCCTGCTTGCTCACCCAGACGTCGATCGTCTGGACGGGCTGTCCCACGTCGGCGGCGAGGGCCCCGAGGAACACGCCCTTCACCCCTTTCGCCTTCGCGACGGTCACGACGTTGACGCGGGCGCGGAAGTGGCTGTTCAGCGTGCTGTCGGGAAGCCAGTCGGGGCCGAGGTCGGTCACCTTGGCGGACGGCGCAGCGAAGAGCGCGAGGGCGGCGAAGGGGTCCTGGTCGGCGCCGGCGAGGAAGGCCGTGTCAGCTCGGTAGCGCTTCATCCCGTACTGGGTCAGGTCGATCTTCAGCCAGGTCTTGCCCTTCGGCAGCGGCACGTTCGCCGGAGTCTCGTAGAGGATCAGGTGGCCGTTCGCCCGGGAGAGGACCTCCTGGCGCAGGTTGCCGCCCATGAAGCGCTCGTCCACGGCGATCTTGCCCTCGGTCCGGTCGAGGTCGCCGGTGGCGCTGTAGACACCCCCCTTGTCGGCGCTCCCGACCGGCTTGATCGCCACGGAGAGCTCGAGGTGGACGGTGGAGTCGATCGTCTTCGCGGTCGCGGCGGCGACAGCCTGCTTCGACTGGGCGGGAGTGAGGAGCTTCGTCGCCGCGCCGGTGGTGGAGCCGCCGTTGCCGCCGCCGCACGCCGCGAGCCCGAGCACGGCCGCTGCGGCAAGGAGGATTCCGGTCACGCGCAAGGCTTTCACGATAGTCCGGGAGTCGCGGTCGCGCGGCCTACGCGGCCCAGCGCGTCGCGTGGAGGTCGATCAGCCGCCGGTCCGACGGCGGGATGAGCGCGAGCAGCTGACGCCACCGCTCGGCCGAGTCGATCTGCGCGGACGCGGACCGGCCGGGCGACACAGTCAGCGACGCCGGCCTGTGCTTGATGGGGCCGAGAAGCAGCGAGCCCGCCGCCAGCGCCGCGACGGCCGCTGCCGCTGCCGCCGCCGGCATCCACGGCGCGCGCCGCCGCCACTGCGCGGGCATGGCCACGGGGGCGCTGGGCTGCTCGAGCGGCGCCGCCCGCAGGCCCGCGGCGACGGCCGCGAGCTCCTGCGCGTACGCCGAGCAGCGCTCGCACCGGCGAAGGTGGGCGGCAAGTCGCGCCGAGCCGAGCTCCGACAGCTCATCGTCGAGCTGGAGGGAGACGGCCTCGCGCGCCTTCAGACAGGCTGTCGGCGTGGCAGGCATCGTCCTTCTCATCCTTTAGGACGCTTTCCCGCCCGGAGAGTTAGCGCCACTTCCAGTCCTCCACGTTCCAGAACGGCCCGGCCGCGGCCGGGCTCGCGACCATGCCGCGCAGCGTCGACCGGTGGACGAGGACGGCCGGGTGCTGGTACAGCGGGAGAACCGGCACCGCCAGGGCGAGGGCGGCATCGGCCCGCCGGAAGTCCAGCCGCCGCGCCAGCGGGCCGAGCTCGCGCATGCCGGCGCGGAGAAACCGGTCGACGGAGTGGCTGCAGAAGCCCGTGACGTTGAGCGGCCCGTTGCAGCGGTAGACGTCGTACCAGTCCCCGGGGTCGCCGCTCGTGACGTCCGCGACCTCGGCGATGTCGTACGCGCCGCTCGCCACCCCGCCCGCCCCGTAGAAGACGTTCGGGGCGACGGGCTGGTCGCGGATCTCGATGCCGACCGCCTGCAGCTGGGCCTTCGCGATCGCCTCGGTCACGGTGCGCGTCGTGTCCCCCGTCGGCCAGGACCAGGTGAAGACGGCGGGCAGGCCCGAGCACGTCCAGACACTCGTGTTCGCGGGGTCGACCGCGCGCGGCCCGCCGGTGCAGTGCTTCGCCATCAGCGCGAGCGCGTTCCGGGGGTTGAAGCCCCAGCGGCGGAAGTCGCGGCGGTAGCCGGCCTCGGTCCCGTAGTAGAGCGCGTCGTCCAGCGGGTGCACCGCGCCCGCGAAGTCCCCGAAGACCGCCTGGATGATCGCCGTGCGGTCGACCGCGTACGCGATCGCCTCGCGCACGAACGGTGCCCGCAGGAGCGCGTTCGACGAGCCGGGGCCCTCGCGGAAGTCGAGGTGCTCGCTGTAGTAGGCCGGGATCTGCACGAAGCTCAGCCCCTTTTCCGACTTCACCTGCTCGAGGTACGGGCCGAACGCCGGCGCGATCGCGTCCACCGCACCGGTGCTCATCGCCTGCACCGCGGAGGCGGCGTCGGGGAACACCCTGAAGTCGATCTCGCGGACAGCCGGCCTGTGCAACGTCCAGTACGGATTCGCCTTCAGGGTCGCCCCCTGGCCTTTCGTATACGTGGCGAGGTAGTACGGCCCATCGGCGACGGGCCTGCCGTCCGAGCCGCAGATGCAGGTCGTCCAAAGCGAGTTGAAGTCGGCGCCTTTCAGCGCGAACGACGGGTAGAGGGTGGAGAAGAGGCTCTGCCAGCCGGCGTACGGCGTCGTCCGCCAGTAGAAGGTGACCTCCTTGTCGCCGTGATGCGTGAAGCGCGTCGGGTCGAGGTTCGCGTACCCGGAGCGGTCGGCGACGTCGCTCAACGGGTCGTCGATCTCCCGGAGCGTGTAGACGAAGTCGCGGTAGGTCACGGGGACCTTGCGGCCGCCCCAGTACCAGTTCGCATCCGTCCTGATCCGGTACGTCACACCGTGGGCGTCGGCGCTCGCCGCGGACACGAGCTCCTCGCGCCACACGCCGTGCTGGTCGATGCGGAATGCGCCGCGGATCGCCTCGCTCTCCCCCATCCAGCGCGACCAGGGGTCGGTGCAGCAGCTCAGCTCCGTGTTGAAGCCGGCGACGCCGTGGTCGGCGCCGACGACGACGGGCCGGGCGGCAGCGGTGTGGGCGAGCGCGAGCGCGGCGGCGAGCGCGAGACGGATCATGCGATGCGAGGCCGATGGCGCTCGACGATCGCGGCGGCGTCGATCCCGGCAGGCAGGGCGCCGTACGCGTTCCCGCCGTCGGGGCCGAGGCGCGCTGCGCGAAACGCGTCGCCGACGAAGGGCGGCGCGTGACGGACGAGGAGCGAGGCCTGCAGGGCGAGCGCGAGGCGTTCGACCGCGACGCGGGCGCGGCGCTCGTCCGCCTCGGCCGCGGCGCGCTCCGCGACGTCGACGAGCTCTCGGTCCCCGGCGAGGCGGATCTCGTCGAGTAGCGCCTCCCACGTCTCGGGCTCGCGCTCGAGCGCGCGCAGGACGTCGAGGCACACGACGTTCCCCGAGCCCTCCCAGATCGACTGCAGCGGCTGCTGCCGGTAGAGCCGCTCGAGCCCGTACTCCTCCGTGTAGCCGTTGCCGCCGAGGCATTCGAGCGACTCCGCCGCATGGCCGGGCCCGCGCTTGCAGATCCAGTACTTCGCGACTGCCGTCGCGATGCGCGCGAACGCCGCCTCGCGCGCGTCCTCGCCACGGCGGTCGTACGCGCGTGCGAGCCGCATGGCGGTGACGGTGGCGGCCTCCGACTCGAGGCAGAGGTCGGCGAGCACGCTCCGCATGAGCGGCTGGTCGGCGAGGAGCGCGCCGAACGCGCGCCGGTGCGCGGCGTGATGCGTCGCCTGCTCGACCGCCTGGCGCATCCCGGCCGCGGTGCCGAGCACGCAGTCGAGCCGCGTGTGCACGACCGCTTCGAGGATCGTCCGGACGCCGCGCCCCTCCTCTCCGACGAGCGCCGCCTCCGCACCCGTGAGCTCGATCTCCGCGGACGCGTTGGAGCGGTCGCCGAGCTTGTCCTTGAGTCGCCGGATGCGGAAGCCCTCCCCGCGCGGGAGCAGGAAGCAGGAGAGCCCGGCCGGTGCCTGCGCGAGGACGAAGAAGGCGTCCGACGCGGGCGCCGAGCAGAACCACTTCTCGCCGTCGAGGACGTACCTGCCGCCGGCGGGCGTCGCCCTCATCGTGTTGGCGCGCAGGTCGGAGCCGCCCTGACGCTCGGTCATCGTCATGCCGCAGAGCGCGCCGCGGCCGTACTCGCCGCTCGTCAGCCGCGGCTCCCACTCCGCGGCGAGCCCCGGCGCCGCCGCGCGCAGTGCCGGCACCGCCGCGTGCGTCATCGACACCGGACAGCCGTGCCCGGCCTCGACCTGCGACGCGAGCATGAAGAGCGCGGCGCGCGCGACGTGCGCGCCGCCGCGCCCGTCCGTCCACGAGAGCGAATGCAGACCGTGCGCGAGCGAGAGCCGCATCAATTCGTGCCAGGCTGGATGGAACTCGACCTCGCCGTCGTCGCCGACCCGCGGTGGATGCTCGTTCGCGAGCCTCCCCCACTCGAGCGGCTCTCCCGTCAGCAGGCGGCCGAACGCGGAGCAGCGCTCGGCGGCCCATGCGGCGCGCTCGCGCGCGAGCGCCTCCATCAGCGGCCGGTTCTCGGTGAAGAGATCGTGGCCCTCGAGCGGCGGCGTCTCGTTCACACCGCCAACGTTACGTATGAAACGGGGAAGAACGTACTCCGGTCACCCGTAGGAGTGAAGAGCTTTCCGTCGTTTTCGACGACGTTGTGAGCACTGCGGCACGCCCGCAGTACTGCGGCAACACCCCTGCGGCGAAAGTGAGTCCATGTTCGACGTGCTCTCCACGGAAGGCGTCTTCTCCGTGCCTGCGGCCCCTGCCGAGCCCGAGCAGGCCGGGGCGCGCCCGCAGCTCGGCCAAGTCCTCCTCGACCGCGGGCTCCTGACCGAGGACCAGCTCGAGGTCGGCCTCGCGCAGCACCGCTGGAGCGGCCGTCCGCTCGGCGAGGTGCTGATCGCGCTCGGCTTCGTCAGCGAGGCGACGATCGCGCAGGCGCTCGCGACCCAGCACGGCGCCCTGATCAAGACCGAGTGCGGCTTTGCCATGGGCTTCGGCCCGCGGGCTGACGCCGCCCCGGACGGCCCTCCTGTGAGCCCGCCCGCGGCCGCGGTGGGGACGTCCTGGA
>Ga0075276_10000431_pt1 | contig 11050 bp, 25 predicted proteins | sample SF_Rice_5C_80N_4_FD_69770 | JGI IMG/M metagenome (GOLD analysis project Ga0075276, IMG submission 69770) | Rice paddy soil microbial communities from Twitchell Island, California, USA - SF_Rice_5C_80N_405 | ecosystem: Environmental > Terrestrial > Soil > Paddy field/soil | place: USA: Twitchell... | reverse complement strand
TAGAACATAATTTAACTCGAAGTTCATCATTATTAATTTAGTCCGCCTAGCCGGTCTGGTATAGCCCTGGGTAGCTCCTGGGAGGCGCCCCAGGGTAGGCCCCCAGGAGGCCTCCGGGGCAGCCCGGGCTAGCCAGGGGCAGCGCCCCTGTGGCAGAGCGCCATGGTACTGCCTGGCAGGTCTGTGCCAGGGCAGGGTACTGGTCTGGAGGCGTACTCTCTAGCAATGGGCTGCCTGACCGGGTAATGGTCTAGTTGGCAGGTCTCTGGGCTGGCTAGACATGGGGTGGGGCTCCTGATTCTCTATCTCTTGGGCGTAAGCTTTAGGAAGAAGATCCACTTAAGCTTAACCATTCTCTGTGGCAAAAAGAAACCAAAAAGACATCTTTTGCTTTTCGATTCTCTGTGAGGATTTTCTATATGTAGTTGACAGTTAAGTACTTGGCCCGATTACAATTTTCGACAATATGTTTGCAATTGTAAAGTGTACTATTCTCAGTAGGTTGATTATGAACCTATTAACTTTTTTGTAAATTGACAACTTTTGACATATGTTTTGTTACGATTCTCTGTTGTAAGCCGGGTAACATATAGAGAATGGTAAAAGATGTCAACACAAAACAATATGTTGGTCGTATGTACGTTGAGCGGTTTGGCTATCGAGGCTAAGGGGTTCGGTGTTGTTTGTAGAGAATGGTTTGGATGTAAGATCTTAGCCCAAGAAAAAAGGCCTTTTCCGAAGAAGAAGGCCTGATAAGTTAATGTAAATATAGTGAGTTTTTTCGACATAGTAAAATAAAGTTATGAACAGTGTGGGTGTTAATAACTTATTCATAAAAATAGTTGATAAAAAGTTTTATGGTGTCAAGTATTCTTATTATATTTACAGTATGAAAAAACAAGTATCTTTTGCTGACGTAGATTTCGATAAGGGTTGGGCAGTGTGTAAGAAGTATGGGAAGACTAGAGGGTTGTCGAAGAGTTCTATTCGGATGATGCGGCCAGGTTATGTTGGCATGTGGCTTCTTGATTTGGAGCGTGCTGGCCTTTTGACAGAAGACGATTATAATAACTTGAAATAAATGGACAGAGAAAATCCTAATGTAATTAACGTGAAGGTTGCCAAAGAAAAGTATGGCTGGATTCAGGGAAGTCGTGTGTCTTGGAGAAAGAAATCTAGTTATCGTAAGGCAATTAAGCGGCGCAGTTCTAAGATCGCAAGATCAGGTTCAAAGAAATTAACAAGAAACATTTGATATATGAGAGAAGTAACGTACACCTCAACTCGAATCGTGCTTGATGCCGAGGAAAAAAGAATCGCAAAGGCATGGAAGGGCGATTGGAAGAAGATACTGAAGTTTCATCGAGAAGATGGGAGTATTCCTCTTATCATTGGAACTTGGAGCGGGTACACTTCGAAGCAGAGGCGAGACGTGCATTGTTCTTTGGGTTCTAACGATATTCCTAATGGTATTATGGGAATCGTGAAGTTCGGTGATCAGACAGACATGGACGTGGTTAAGAAAGAAGTTACGCTCACTGAGATTCTTGAGAAGGGCATCTTGCCAATGAGTTCTTATTCTGACCAAGTTCGGGTCTTGAAGACTACTGATAGAGTTGTTATCGATTTGAGTTAATTGTTCATAACTTTCTTTAAAAAATATTTTTCAGTGTCAAAGATTCTTTTTATATTTACAGTATGGAAGTAGACGTAGAAGAATTAGTCGAAGAAAAGATAAAGACCGAAAAGCAAAAGTCGATTATCGTTTATAATGACGATGTGAATACTTTTGATTGGGTTATTGAAGTGTTCATGAAATATCTTGGACACACTGAAGAACAAGCTACTCAATGCGCATGGATTATACATTACAAAGGCAAGTGTCAAGTGAAGGTCGGTGAGTATGATACCCTGAAACCAATGTGTGAAGCGCTTCAAGAAAACGGATTACGTGCAAAAATCGAGTAAACTGTTAATAACTTCTTAAAAATAAATTGTCACAGTTCAAAAAAAGATTTTATATTTACATCAATGATTTACTTCATATTATCATATAACTGGATTCCTAACATCATACTTACGTCGACGGTAGTATGTATAGTAATTCCAGTTATTTCGCGACCGGCCACACTAAAAGCCGGTCACAGACCCCGAGCTTTGCAGAAGGATTACGGTTGAGTCAGCCACGAATTAGAATAACGATAAATTAAATATAGACTTTATGGAAAGAGCTCTTCAATTTCGAGGAGCTCTTTTTCTTTTTGGAGAAATTGGAAAAAGGGATCTGCTGATTCTCTGTAAATATTTTCAAAAAAAGTTGTATAATTATTTTTTACATTCAAGAATTCTTTCTATATTTACAACATGATTGTAGTTAACCATTGGATATTTACACATGATCAGTATACGAAGTTTCCTGAAATCGTAGATATTCTTTGTGAAGTTGAAGGAAGAGGAACACCTGAAGAATCATGGGGAGCTCCACTATATTACAATGATATGCCAATGTTTTTAATGATTGATGTTTACGAAGTAATTGAAGATATTGAAACTGAATACTACATTCGTAGACCACAAAGAGAAGTCGGCAAGGCCACTTACCTCGAGTGTCTGATTAAAGTAAAGGGCTCCAAAAAAGAAGAACTGATAAAACTATTAAAACCATAATTGATGAAACCAGAAATCGTCGAGGCATATCGCTGTCCTCAAACAAAGAAGGTCTTCACTGACAAAAAGACGTGGGAGAAACATGTTGCCAAGCTCGAAGAAGCACGGATCGAGAAGGAAAACCTGAAGAACAAGGACAAAGAGATTAAGGAAGCAATGCGAACTGCTACGTCATTAGAGCAGTTGTTCGAACGTATGTCTGATCTGGCAAAGAAGTATCATACATTGAAATCATATCAAGGAAAGAAAGTAACTGACATCGAATTTCAATTGGTTTCAAATGATTGTCACATCAGCATTCGAACCATGAAAGATTACAATAATAAAGACGCAAAATACTTAAATATCAGTCGATACAGATTCTGTGCAAGTTCAGAATATTCTGGATTTGGGTCTGATGTTGAATATCTTTTTCCAGGATTCCGTTCAGGTTCAGGAGGATATCATGGAAAAGAGTGGACTAATCGTGCTGGAAAAACATACACTACTGGTTATGTGTGTTCGTACGATTGTCGCTTTGAAATTACTGCGATTCCTGGTATTATGAAATCAGTGCAGCGATATCTTCAATTAGAAAAAGAACAAGATGCATGGGACAAAAAATGCCGTGCTGCTGCAACTGAAGCTACACATGCTGCAGAATTATTTGATTCTTCTTTGAAAGATGCACTCAATACAAAACAGGAATACTACAACGATCTTAATGATAAGATCGTTGCATTACAAGAAGAACAAAGAAAGATAGGTTCTGAATTGAATCGTTTGATTGATAAGCGACAAGCGGAATACGAAAAAACGGTAGACCAGTTTAAGAGTCGCGATCCGTTCAAGCATGAAAAAGAAATGAAGGAAATTTATCAGACTGGCAGAGTTGCAGATATTGTCAAATCAATTAAAGATAAAAAAGATCTTGAAGATCTTCCGTTCTAATGTAGTTGAGAGTTTGCCCATCTGCGCGCTATTTCTTCGCAGATCCAGTGATAGACTTTTTCCTGAACACTGGAATCGGGTGCTCGTTTAATCTCTACAAGAAATTCTTCTGCTAATGACTCGAACAAGGGCTTATCTGCCGGTAAGTACCCTCGTACTCGCCAGGTTTCCCATTGCCGAACTGTTATAAGTAATTGTTCATTACTTAATGTCTTAATCCTGGTATACAAGGGATTAAGTGCCGGCGCATCTCCATCGTATCGCTTATCGCTCATGTGAATACACCTTTGCTGGTTAAAGTACTACTCTCTAGAAAAAATTTAAAATTTTTATCCAAATATTTTTCCGTGTCAAAAATTCTTTCTATATTTACACATGGCAATTAAACCAAAATCTGAAATGAAACCCCAGCCGATCGAGATAGATCTGACTGGACCCGATGGAAATGTCTTCTTCTTGATTGCAAAGGCGAGATCATTGGCCAACCAGATATGGGGCAAGCGTGATCCGGAAATGGAAGAAGTCGGTGATACTTTTGGGATAACGGATTTAACACATGCTACAATGGCAGATAAGATCGCTGCTGAAATGATGGAGAGCGATTACGAGCATGCAGTTGAAGTGTTCGATAAGTATTTTGGTGAATACGTAACTTTGTATCGATGAATATTGAACAGATCAAATGGCAACCCATCAAGGACAGACACCAGCTTGGTAAAACGAGTAGAGGAGATGTCTGGATCAGGTATGACAAGGTAGAGAAACCTGTGTCTGTGTACCTCAAGCTGGACACAGCAGATGATAAGCAGATGTGTGAAGCATGGATTGAAGTAGAGAACAGAACGGCTGAGAGTGCACGTGATCTTGCGCAGATGTTGTTTGAGAACGTGATAAAAGCTGAAGAAATAATTAGTAAGAATAATAACCATGGCAGAACAAAAAAGAATCGGAAATAAGATCGCGACTGACCTTGAGAACGGCATGACCAAGATCGAAGGTAATTGCGTGTTTACTGGTAAACCCTACTCGTGTGAGGTGCCGACTGCAGGCCTGCTTCGCTATCTTGGTGGAGACCTGATACAGGATGCAATGCCGAACACGTCAGCAGATGACCGTGAGTTCTTGATAAGTGGAATCAGTCCTGAAGGCTGGAAAGAACAGTTCGGTGAGTAAGGTAGAAGGACTCCGTAGTAAGCGAGGAGCGATACCTAAACGTAAAGCTCTTTATGATAAGGTATTGAAAGAATCAGCGGCAGTTTCGATAGTCATGAAATACGCTAAAACTAAAGATCAAAGTCTTCATGCAGTAGTATGGACGATGACTAAAGGACAGGTTCGACAGGCATTAAAAGATATTGAATCATTAACTTTCATATTAAACGAATTCAACGCATGACACAATCAGAAAAAAAGAAAACGAAGCGTAAGAAATTACTTGAGCTTCTTGATCAGTGTACTGAAAAGCAGACTAATCTGTTCAAAAAGATGTACACCCAGCCAGGAATCCATCTATACAATGAATCAACTCTTTCTGAAATCGTTGGTCGCATGACGAAGGGAGAAATACGTCGCGCGCTTGAGCAGACTCAACGTACTGTTGATAAAAACAACATGGACTTTGTGATGAATGAGTTCAACATTCCTAATGACGCTCCTGATCAAAGCGGTCCATACGTAATTCCTCCAACCAAACTATGACGAATAGAGCGAAACTCTTTGCAATGATAATGTCTTTTCCTGAAGGAAAACGCAAAGATAAATTGAACATGTTTCATAATCATCCATGCAAAGATGAGAAAGAATACATATGGTACACGATTTATTCTGTGATGGACAAACATGCAGTTAAAAGTAATTTGAAGAGAATAGAAGCAAAAGCAAATGAACAATTCATCATCAACGAATTTAATTTAACTGATTAAATTGTTAATAACTTTTATTTTTTCGTGTCAAAGATTCTTTTTATATTTACAATATCAAATTAAAATAACATGAACGAACCATTGTACAATTCATACATGAAAGCTCTTCAAGAAAGAGGTCTTTCTGAAGACGAAGCACGAATCTTTCTTAATCTTATGGTTAAGGTTAAGCCTACCCAAAAAGATGAAGAAGCATACACACATGAGTGTAATGAAGCTATTCCATTCGAAGGTGGAATGGGATTCACTGAAGCTTTAACTGCTCTTTCAATTACAACCAAATAAGTATGTACGTAACCCCTAAATCTTAAATATATGCGCTTGATTATTGGCTTGATCATCGGAGTGTTTGTCATTGCAATCGTGTACCAAGTCGCTTGGTTCTGCAGTGGCGAAGAAGTAACAATCGAAGTCAACGATAAAGAACGAATCGTTGAAAGCGACAGTGAAGGAAAGACAGACAGTAAATATCTGGTCTTTGCCGAATCTGAAACCTTTGAAAATACGGATGTCTTTCTTCTCGGTAAATGGAATTCGTCTGATATACAAGGTCACCTCAAACCTGGACATTGCTACAAAGTCAAGGTATACGGCTGGCGAATGCCATTCTTTTCGAGTTATAGGAATATCACCGAAATTGTAGAAGAGCTAGAACCTCCTAAATAGTTATTGCGCTTTGTCATGCGCAGGGGCCGAAAGGCCCCTTTTTTGTTTTTGGTGATTTGTGATCAGTGGATCCTACCGATTCTCTAGAAAAATTTTCAAAAAAGTTTAATAAAAATTTTAAGGTGTCAAGAATTAGTGCTATATTTACAATATGAAATCAAGTAAAAAGCGATTCTTCCACGCTACAAGAATAACGAATATCACGTCTATCTTGGAGCAAGGCATCTTACCTAAATTCGGTGAGATCTACTTAACTGATTCATTGGACTCTGCGCTTCGTTGGATGGGATTCCGGTTCCAAGCAATGGGTGATAACACAATGGCAATCGTTGAGGTTGAAGTGAATGAAAAGAAACTCGTTACAGGTACTGATCATTCGCCTTTAATGCAGAAAATATTCGGCTGCGGAAAGAGCCTTGTTTCACACGAGGTGATTAAACCAAGTCAGATAATAAAAGTACATTATTATCAAATCAAACGTCCTAATCTTAAATCAGAATGAAATTCTACCATAGCCTTGCAGACTTCAGCTGCCTTCAAAAATTGCAGTCAACTGGAATTCTAACTGAAGAATTAGAAGACGAATTCTTCCATGCTCTTGGTAAAGAGTTCGACTTCAGCGAGGATTCAGAAAAACTTGATGACATTCTTCATAATGGCAAATTAAACATCAATGACTTTGCATACATGAGCAAAGATCCAGGTGAGGGTGCATGGGTGAAGATTCGTACTGAACGTGGATTCGAATTACGATTCGTTAAAAGGTCTGCAAAGAAAATAGATTGGTGGAAAGAACTACATGGTATTGGACGCGCACTGAAGCGCCATAGCCTTGATCAGTTAAAAGAAGATGGAGAACGATTGCTTTATCTAAAGGTGCTTGATCTTTTTCAAGTAAGTCCGGTCTTCGTTAAATACCAGAGAACTAAGAGTCAGGTCGAATATCTTCTTCCTTCGCAGTATGAAATCGTTGAAGACATCGATGAGTACATTGACGTGTTCTTAGGTGCAACTACAAAGAACATAAAGATGCACACTATCTGGAACGAACGCAATCGTGATCAGGTTTTCTACCTTCAGAGTCGAGGCATCAGTCGAGAGCGTGCTCAGCTAATGGCAGCAATGACATCGTGCTGGTTCGAAGTAGATATTGTAGGCGCATGTGAAGAGTTAAACGAACAGATCAGAAGTTCAATAGTAGTTACTCCGTAGTGGCTATTGTTTATAACTTCCTAAAAATAAATTGTCAAGATTCAAGAAAACATTTTATATTAGCAACATGAAACAATTAGGCAGCAAAAAAATTACGAAGGAGATCAAGACACTTGAACTTCATCCGAGTATCAGCAATATCGTGCTGAAAGCAACTTACGAAAACAGTAAGTTAAATGACGCGCAGCTTGAACTCAAAAAGCAGCCATTTCCTGGTCATAAAGTATGGCCGCAGGTTGTGACACCTGAATTTTGGGAAATGATTAAGACTATCAACCCATGGTGGGAAGTAAAAGGCAAATTCGGATTGAGCAAAGAAACTGTTCGCGAAGCAAAGGACATTATCAACGAAGACACGATAGATCCAAAGAATATCATATTGTCTTATGGAGGAGGTCACCTCATCTTTGATGTGGATGCTAAAATTATTCCGACTCCATACGCAATGGACTATATCGGCACTCCAAACGAAAACACTAAGGTTGATCTTGAAGCATGGTTAGAAGACCTGAAGAAAAATCCAATGGTTGTCAATGCTGATGAACTTCATATTGTAGAGGTTCCTTACTACAACAATGAAAGTGGACGTAAAAAATACATCAAAGGAAAAACAATGCCATGGATCGTTGTCTTGCCTGATCAAGAAACAATGACTAAACTATTTGAACTTGGAATGGAGAAAGACAAAGCATTCTTTTCAGTTCGAATGAAAGATATCTTGTTTGGTGATTGGTTGACGTATGCACAAGATCAGGCTCGTGGCACAAAGAACGCTGCACCAATTGATCCGCTAAACGTTCGTAAATTCTTAAAAAAACATAACGAAATCGAATATTAAATTGGAAAATAAACCCATCATAGTCGAAGCGTACAAATGCCCTGAAACCGGTAAGGTTTTTACGGATCGCGCAAAATACGAGAAATTCGTAGAGCATCGTGCAATTGCTAAGAAACATCGTGACGAAGCAATTGCTTTTAAACAATCATTCAATGATAAATTTAAAAGTGCAGCATCCGTATATCAGATATTGGATTTACTTCAAGAATTTTTTACGAAGAATAAAACCTTTCGTCAAAAGAATGGAAGACCAGTAGATTCAGTTACTGTGGTTTTGCCTGGACACCCGACTATTAAAATCGAAAGTGAGTTTTTGATTTTAAATGAAGTGATGATTCAAATACCGCATACTGATATACTGTATAAAGGTGCTCTCATACATCGTGAAGGATTTGATGAAATCATTAATAATTGTATTGATTCTATCTTAATAAAAGATAAAAGTAAATACACTAAAAATAAAGATGAGTCAAAATTTGTATTTAGTATGATGATTCATCTTGAGGCAATTCCTTGCATCATTGAAAGAGTGAAAAATTATGATTCATTGTTGTTGGAAAAAGAGCAATGGGAAAAAGAAATCGGAGAAGCCACTACCCTTGCAATAAAAATGTCAGATGAATTATTACTCGGAAAGGACCGACTTCTTTCGATGAATGAATTGCAAGCGCAAATACATAAGTTCGACATTGAAATAGATGCATTAACTCAACGCCGAGCAAATGCATTAGGTCAGCTTACTGATATGAAAAATAAACGACTTACTGATATTGATGAAGCATATAAGAGAATTTCACTGGACACTCCATTCGAAAAACAAAAAGAAATCGAAGAGATTCCAGCAAAAGATCAAATCGTTTATCGCATGATCAGGAATTTGATAAAAACCAATTGTTAATAACTTCTTGAAAAAATATTTTTTAGATTCAAGAATTATTCTTACATTTACTTCATCAAAACAAACGATATGGACTTCTTCGTAATACATAGAAATCGTGACATTATCTACAGCTACCGCCCGCTGATAGACACCTCAACAGAACAAGTACACGTTCTGAACAAGAAAGGCGTGGACATGCTTGACGAAGTAGATCGCAGAGTTCAGAACGGCCATGCCAATCCAATTGACCTCGTTTTAACCGAGTCACTCAGGGCAACTGGTGAAAATATCATATTAGATACAGTTAATGAACTTGCATTGAGGAACTGAGATAAACCAGGAGGACCAGATGAAGGCAATAATAAATACATTTAAAGCAGCAATCATGATAATTTGTATATTATTCATGGTTGTGATTGCGCTCGAACTGACAAGAGCACTGGCCAGATTCTGCTTCACTGATGCAGATGGCGGAGCAATCGTCGGATTCCTTGGCGGAATAACATTAAGTTTTGGATTATGGCAGCTTCTAAAAAAATAACAGCAGAACAACTTCGTAAGATCGAGCTTGCAAAAAGAGCGCGAACGACGTAAGGAGGCTGGCTATTTCGACGGAAGATTTGCACCAAGATCTGTGCCAGACAAAAAGAAACAGGCCAGTAAAAAAGCCTGCAGAAAATGGAAGGAAGAAGACCATGAGTAAGAAAGATCCAGATATGGACAAGCTTCGTGAATGGATTGTGCAGACTCGAGCAAAGATGTCGCCAGAAGATAGACAAAAACTGGATGAGCTTAGTAAAAAGTACAGACGAGAAGACGAAGATGCATTGCTGGCTAAATTAAAAGTAGGTGATTTACTAGAATGTACTGAAGACTACAACAATACTTTAGGATGGCCGCTTTGCATAGAAGGACAAGAATACAAAGTACTTGATTTTGATCTTGAAACCAGAACAGTAATGGTGAATCACATCATCTACGCAAACGAACACGTTGATTGGTCAATTGAAACAATAATAAAACATTTCAGATATGTCGGACCACCTGAAAGAAAAGACTGATGCCAGATTTAAACATCTTATTGGCAAAAAAGTAGAATTTAAAGATGACAAAGGAATGAAACGAGTAGGAATCCTTGAATTCGCAGGCATCAATGATCTTTTACACGGTCAATTTCAAGTGACAGCAAGCAGATGCCCGATATGGCCAGTAGACCCTAAAACAATTAACGAATACAAACAATGAAGACATTACTTTGGCTAGACGACATAAGAGACCCACACATTTCAGATTGGTTGATGCGATATGCACCTCAATTTGCATACGGTGAAGGTCAAGTCGTGTGGGTCAAAGACTACGATTCATTCTGCAAATGGATCAAAGAGAATGGGCTGCCTGACCAGATTTCTTTTGATCACGATTTAGGATTGGACAAGTTTCAGTCTTTACGTGAAGAAGGATTAAGTAAACGTAAGTTTAAGAAGCTACGTCAAGACGGCGAGTTTAAATCTGGGAAAGATGCAGCAAATTGGTTAGTAGACTATTGTATGGATAATAAAGTAGGCCTGCCTAAATGGGGCGTGCACTCTGCAAATCCTACAGGGGCTGATAACATCCGTGGATTGTTAATAAGTTTTGAAAACTTTTTGAAAAATAATTCATAAAAAATTTTTTTGTTTCAAGTTTTTTGCGTAATTTTACTTCATATTAATAACCATTAAATCTTAAAAATCATGGAAACAGGAACATCATCCCCAAAGAAAGCTAAAAAAGCTTATCCGAAAAACCAAACAGTTGGTCAGTTCATCGAGTCGCTCGGTGCTGAAATGAAAATCGCAAACACCGTTTCGAAGAAAGTGCTTGGTGCTACAATCACAAAGCGTTTCCGTAAAAACATTCCTGGCTTCAACACCCATGGAATGCAGGTGAATCCTG
>Ga0075276_10000430_pt1 | contig 11068 bp, 14 predicted proteins | sample SF_Rice_5C_80N_4_FD_69770 | JGI IMG/M metagenome (GOLD analysis project Ga0075276, IMG submission 69770) | Rice paddy soil microbial communities from Twitchell Island, California, USA - SF_Rice_5C_80N_405 | ecosystem: Environmental > Terrestrial > Soil > Paddy field/soil | place: USA: Twitchell... | reverse complement strand
TCGCGCCGTCCGCGCCGGCGAGCAGCGCGAAACGGTCGTACCGCACGCCCACCGCGTCGCGGAGATCGTCGCGAACAGCAATCACGCCCGCGTCCCGGAGTCGCCGGATCATCGAGCGCGGGAATGCTTCGAGCGCCTCGCTCATGCGCAGGGGACGCTTGCGGAGCTCCTCGATCAGCGCGGCCCCATCCTCATTCTGCTCGCGCGGGCGACCGGCCGTCTCGCTCAGGACCAGCAACCGCCGCCCGCGCGCGGCCATGTTCGCCGGAAGTGAGACACGGAGCATTTCGCCGAGCGGAGCGAGGTAGTACGTCGCCGCCCACCGGCAAAGCTCGATGATCTCCGGCAGCAGCGCTGCCTCGTCCTCGTCCAGCACCGCGTGGATCGGCTTGAGCTTCCCAGTCGCCGGAGGGGCATCGCCCAGACCGACCACGAAGCCGGTGGTGCGCTTCGATCCGAACGGAACCTCCACGCGCGAGCCGAGGCGGACCTCGTCGCGCAGCTCCTCGGGGATGGCGTACGTGAACGTCCCGTGCACCGCCACCGGAACGGCGACTTCGGCGAATGCGGCGAGGCCGGGCATGGGGGTCCATGATGACCGATGAACGCCGAGGGATGAAGATGCGTTCGTCATGCATCACGCCTCACGCGACCGCGCTCCCATTCACCGCCCGATTCCCAGCTCGTCCATCACCTGCTTCATGTCGTTCCAGACGTCTTTCTTCGCCGCCGGGTTGCGGAGCAGATACGCCGGGTGGTAGGTCGGCATCACTTTCACGCCGTTGTACTCGAGCCACTGGCCGCGTGCGGCGGTGATGGAATACGTCCGCTCCAGAAGGCTCTGGAGCGCGAACCGGCCGAGAGTCACGATCACTTTCGGCGCGATGAGCTCCACCTGGCGGCGAATGTACGGCCGGCAGGCGTCGAGTTCGTCGGGTTCCGGATTGCGGTTCTCCGGCGGCCGGCACTTGATGACGTTGGCGATGTAGACATCGTCGCGCGTCCGTTTCATGGCCTTGATGATGTCGGTGAGCAACTGCCCCGCGCGGCCGACGAAGGGCTCGCCCTGCAGGTCTTCGTCACGCCCCGGTGCTTCGCCGATGAACATCAGATCGGCCCGCGGATTGCCCACGCCGTAGACCACGTGCGTGCGCGTCTTCGCCAGCCGGCATTGCTCGCACGCGATGGCGACGCGCTGCAGCGCACCGAGAAGATCCTGATCCGGATCGGGATCCGGATCGGCGCTCGGCTGCGGCCTTGCCGGCACATCGCCGATGTCGAGATGTGTGTAACCGAGCTCTCTGAGGAATTCGAGTTCGGCGCGCAGAGAGGTCATGGTTGTCGAACAGGGCGGCGGAGCATCATCGCAGCCGCTCGACGATCAGATCGAGAATCCTGTTTGCCACGGCGAACTTCGACGATTTCTCCACTTTGACGGTCTGCCCGTTGCGGTCGATCACCAGGACTTCGTTCTGGTCGGAATCGAATCCGATCGACGGGTCGGCGACGTCATTGGCAACGATGAGGTCGGCGTTCTTCCGCATCAGCTTGTCGCGCGCGTGCGCCTCCAGCGCTTCCGTCTCGGCGGCGAAAGCCACGACGAAGGGGCGCGGCTGCGCCGCGGCGATTTCCTCGAGGATGTCGGGCGTCCGGCGGAACGTGAGCGTCAGCTCGTTGCCGTTTTCCTTCCTGATCTTCTGCGGAGCCACGGCGATCGGCGCATAGTCGGCCACCGCGGCGGCCTTGATCACCACATGGGAGCGCGGGAGTGCGGCGAGCACGGCCTCGCGCATCTCGCTCGCCGTGGTGATCGGCACGACCGAGACGCCGGGAGGCGCGGGAAGCGCCGTCGGCCCGGCGACGAGCGTCACCGCAGCACCGCGGCGGCGCGCCGCGTCGGCCAGGGCGTATCCCATCTTTCCCGAGGAGCGATTGGAGAGGAAGCGGACGGGATCGATCGGCTCGCGCGTCGGCCCCGCGGTCACCAGGACCGAACGCCCCTCCAGATCCCGCGCGCGGAAGGAAAGCCGGACGCGTTCGACGATCACCGGCGGATCGGGCATCCGTCCTGCTCCTTCATCGCCGCAGGCCAGCAGCCCCGCGTCCGGCTCCATGATCATCACTCCGCGCGCGCGCAGTGCCGCCAGGTTCTGCTGCACGGTTGGATGCAGCAGCATGAACGTGTTCATCGCCGGAGCGATGAGGATCGCCTGGCGATGCGCGACCGCATAGGTCGAGAGCGCGTCGTCGGCGATGCCGACCGCCAGCTTGGCGATCACGTTCGCGGTCGCCGGCGCGATCAACAGCAGCTCCGCCCAGCGCGCCAGTTCGATGTGATCGACCCCGCCCTTGTCCGGGTCGCCCCACTGCTCGACGATCACGCCGTGGCCCGAGACCGTGGCCAGCGAGAGAGGCGAGACGAAGCGCGAGCCGTTCGGCGTCAGGATGACGCGGACGTCTGCGCCGGCGTCGCGAAGGCGGCGCACCAGCTCCGGAGACTTGTACGCGGCGATGCCGCCGGTGACGCCGAGAACGATCTGCATCCGGGTCCCCGGGTTGCGTGGTTGCCGGGTTGCCGGCAACGCGGCAACTACTCCTCCTGCGCTTCCAGCGCCGTCGTTTCTTCCTCGAACGGCGTGAGCTGCCACTTCACCTGCTTCTTGTCGATCTCGTCCATGGCGATCCGCGTGGCCTTGGCATGCTTGGACCTGGCCTTCGGCTGCGATCCCTGGATGATCTGCTCCGCCCGCTTCGAGATCAGCAACACGTAGCGGAACTTGCTGTCAATGCCTTCCGGCAGTCCTTCCATTCTGTTCTTCCTCTCTGAGTCGCTCGGCCATCCGGTGGATGGCCTCGAGCGCAGTCTTGGTCTGCAGTTTCCTGGAGATGATCGTCGCCTTCAGGCATTCCGCGGCGACCTCGAGGTCGTCGTTGATGATTACATAGTTGTAGAACTCTTTGCCGGCGTCGATCTCGTCGATCGCCTTCCGCAGCCGCGTCTCGATCTCGTCTTCGGAGTTCAGGCCGCGGTCGCGCAGCCGCTGCTCCAGAATGTCGAGCGACGGCGGAAAGATGAAGACGTTCAATGATCGTTCGTGAAGCTCCCGGTCCTGGGCGATTTGCCGTGCCCCCTGGTAGTCGATGTCCAGGATGACGTCTTCGCCGTGCTGGAGTCGCGTCAGGACTTCCTTCCGCGAAGTCCCGTACCGTTGTTCGTGAACGAAGGCGTGCTCGATAAATTCCCCCCGCTGCACCATTCCCTGGAACCACTCCGCGGTCACGAAGTGGTAGCTCCTGCCTTCCGCCTCGCCCATGCGAGGCTTCCGCGTGGTGTGCGAAACCGAGAAGTAGAGGTCCAGACCGATCGGTTTGAGCTGGCTGCGGACGCGCTCGATCAGCGTCGTCTTGCCCGCTCCGGAGGGGCCCGAGACGATGAACAAGGTGCCGTCAGCGTGGAAGTTACTCGACATTCTGCCCCTGTTCGCGGATCCGCTCGACCTCGGTCTTCAATTCTACAACGAGGGTGCGAAGCGACGCCGAGCGCGACTTCGACCCCATCGTGTTGATCTCGCGCAACATCTCCTGCGACAGGAAGTCGATCTTCTTTCCCGCCGCCTCGCGCGATCCGATCGCCTTCTCCATCTCCTCCACATGGTGGGCCAGCCGCGTCAGCTCCTCGGCGACGTCGCCCTTTTCCACCATCAGGACCGTCTCCTGGGCGATCCGCTCTTCGCTGACGTCCACTCCCGCCGCCGTGGCGATCTCCTGCACCCGCTGGCGATAGCCGGCCAGCAGGTCCTGACGGATCTCGTTGCGCCGCTCTGCCAGCCTCTGCTGCAGCGCGCGGATCGTGCCGAGCCGCTCCCCGATGTCCCTCTGCAGCGACTCCCCTTCCCGCGCCCGCATGCTGCGCATCTGTCCGAAGGCCTCCCGCACCAGGCGCATGAGGGCCTCCCGCTCCTCCTCGGTGAGATCGGATTCCACCGGTTCCACACTGAGTAGATCAGGGACGCGCAGCAGGTCCCCTCCGGAAAACGAGCTGCCGAGGCCCAGCTCGTCGGCGATGGCGCGCAGCTGGGGAACGATGATGTTCGCGATCTGCGTGTTGATGCGCACGTTGTACTCGGGCTGCGAGGTCCGCTGGACGCGCACCGAGACATCGAGCTTTCCTCGGGTGAAGATCTCCCCCGCCGCCGCCCGGACCAGCGCCTCCATTTCCCAGAAGAACTCGGGCAGCCGGACGCTGGTCTCGAGAAAACGGTGATTGACGCTCTTGGCTGTCACCGCGGCGTGATACCGGGCGGAGAGTGCGGCGGATGCGCGGCCGAAGCCGGTCATGGAGAGGATCATGGATTCAATGATGAACGATGAGCGGGTTCATCGCGCCTCGCCCCAGAGAGTTTCGAACTCCTCCTCCGCCCGTTCCGCTACCGCGTTCATGGCCCGTTCGACGCGCACCCTCGCGTGTTCCGTCTCTTCGTCCCGCTCGACGGCGATCGGATCGCCGTAGAGAAAGATGGCCCGGGAAAACGGAAGCGGAATCACCATGCGGTCCCAGGAGTGCAGAAGCTTTTTTTTTTGGCGGCGAAGGCCACCGGTACGATCGGCAGCCCGGTGGCCTTCGCGGCGTAGATGAGGCCTTCCTTGACCTCGCGGCGCGGGCCTTTCGGCCCGTCGGGGGTGAACGCCAGGTTCGTCCCGGCCCGTGCATCGCGGATCATCTGCCGCAGCGCGGCGGTGGCCCCGCGGGTCGTCGATCCCCGCGCCACGCGAACGTCGTAGAAGCGGAAGGTGCTGGCGATCAGCTCGCCGTCGCGGCTGCGCGAGACCAGCACCTCCACGGGACGGCGGTAGCGCGCATGCAGCATCAGCAGCAGATGCTCGTGCCAGAAGGCCATGATGAACTGCGGCAGGCTCTCGATGTTCGCGGCCGCGACGTGGCGGACGCGCAGCGTGGCATGCAGCACGCGGATGAACGCCGCGCCGGCGAACGGGAGGAGGCGCTTCATGCGATGGCCCCCGCGGCCTGCCGGTCGGCGAACTGCAGATCGTGCAGATGGCGGTAGAGGCCGCGGCGCGCCAGCAGCTCCTCGTGCCGCCCGATCTCGGCGATCGCCCCTTGGTCGAGCACCACGATCTTGTCGGCGCTGCGCACCGTCGACAGGCGGTGGGCGATGACCAGCGTCGTCCTCCCGCGCATCAGGTTGCTCAGTGCCTGCTGCACCAGGCGCTCCGATTCGGTATCGAGCGCGGAGGTGGCCTCGTCCAGGACGAGAATCGGGGGATTCTTGAAAAGCGCCCGGGCGATCGCCAGCCGCTGCCGCTGCCCGCCCGAGAGCAAGAACCCCGATTCGCCGACGAGCGTGTCGTACCCTTGCGGCATCGCGGTGATGAAGTCGTGCGCGTTCGCCGCTTTCGCCGCTTCGATCACCCGCGCCTCGTCGGCGTCGCTGCGGCCGTAGGCGATGTTGTTCCGTACCGACTCATTGAAGAGCACGACCTCCTGGGTGACGAACCCCGTGAGCGAGCGGAGCGACTGCAGCGTCACATCGCGGACGTCGCGGCCACCGATGGTGATGCGTCCGAGGTCCACGTCGTAGAAGCGCGGCAGGAGGTTAACGAACGTCGTCTTGCCGGCGCCGCTGCTTCCGACCAGGGCCACGATCTCGCCCGGAGCGATCTCCAGGCTCACGTTCCGCAGCACCGGCTCTTTTTCGTAAGCGAACGTCACGCTCTCGTACCGGATCCCGCCCTCCACGCCCGTCAGCACTTCCGCCCCCGGCTTCTCCCGCACCTCGTTGTCGATGTCCAGCATCCGGAAGACTCGCTCCGCCGCGGACAGCGCGGTGTTCACCGAGAGATTGACCTTGTTCAGCTTCTTGATCGGCTGGTACATCGCCGCCACCGCGGCGATGAAGCTGATGAACTGCCCGATGGTCAGCGTCCCGGCCGCGATCCTGCGGTGCGCGTAGAGGAACAGCGCCAGGATCCCGGCGCCGGCGATCAGCTCCATGATCGGCGAGGTCAGCGCCTGGATTTTCTGGGCCTTCAGGTTCGAGGCGAGGTGCCGCCGCGTTGCCTCGCGGAACCGTCCGATCTCGAACTTCTCCATCGTGAAGGCCTTGACGATGCGCACTCCGCGGATCGTCTCCTCCAGCACCGTCGCCAGATCGGCCATCCGTTCCTGCGAGCGGTGTGTCGTACGACGCAGCCGCAGGCCGAAGTGCACCACCGGGAAGACCAGCGCCGGCGCGACGAGCAGACTGATCAGCGCAAGCTCGGTGTTCGAGAGGAAGACGTAGAGCAGCAGCCCGGCGAGCGTGATCGATTCCTGGAACAGATCGCCCATCCGCGTGGAGACCGCCGCCTGGATGGCATCGGCATCCGACACGAGCCGGCTCACCATCTCGCCCGTGGATCGTTCCGAGAAGAAGCGGTGGCTCTGATGAATGATCCGCTCGTACAGCTCGTCGCGCAGGTCGCGGACCGTGGAGAGCCCGACCTTCTGGAAGGCGTACTCCGAGAAGAACGAGGCGAATGCCCGGATGACGAAGATGATCAGCAGCGCAAAGAGCACCTTCCGCCATTTGTCACCCGGTTTGCCGTTCCACCACGTATCGAACCGCTTCTGCACGCGGTCGACCGTGTTGATGAGCCACCCGCGCTGCCCCTCGGGCTGATCGCGCTTCAGCACGGTGTGCACGATCCACCGTTTGGTCGAGCTGTCGTTGCTCGCGGCGGCGTGGGCACCGGGACGCGCCAGCACCTCGTCGAAGAGCGGCTGGCTGAGAGCGATCATCGTCGTCTGCGTCGCCGCGAAGACGATCATCGAGCCGAAGGCCAGGACGGCCCAGGCCTTGTAGCGCGTCAGATAACCGTACAGCCGCCGCAGTGCTTTCATGCCCGTACGGTCCTCATTATCGCCTCCGCTGCCCTCCGGCTGGCGCCCGGCTCTCCCAGCCGGGCCGCTACCCCGCGCAGCTCGTCCCGGACGCGTGCATTTTCGGCCGGGTCGAGCAGCCGCCGCGCCTCCCGCGCGATGCGCACGCCGTTGACGTCGTGCTGCAGCAGCTCCGGAACGATCTCCCGCCCGGCGATGATGTTCACCAGGCTGAAGTGCGGCAGCTTCACCAGCCACCGCGCCAGAAGATGCGTCAGCGGCGAGAGGCGGTACATGACCACGACCGGCGTGCCGACGATCGCTGCCTCGAGCGTGGCCGTCCCCGACGAGGAAAGCGCCAGATCGGCTGCGGCCAGCGCCGCGCCGCGATCGTGCGGCACGATGCGCGCGAACACTCCCGCTTTCTGCATCAGCGCCAGGATCTCTGCCGAGGAGATCGTCGGCGCCTGGAGCACGAAGGCATCGACTTCGCCGAGGAGGGAGACCGCTTCCAGCATTGGCGGGAGCAGCGCCGCGATCTCGTGACGCCGAGAGCCGGGCATCAGGGCGATCGATCGCCTGGCTGTCGCATGGAGCTCCGGCTTCAGCCCGCCCGCTCCCCCGCCCGAAGCAGCGGCTTCGCGCAACTCGTCGATGAGCGGGTGCCCGACGTAGGTCACAGGAACCGCGTGCTCGGTATAGAACGCCTCTTCGAACGGAAAGATCACCAGCATCCGGTCGACGACGCGCGCGATCTTCTTCACCCGGCCGCGCCGCCAGGCCCATACCTGGGGCGAGATGTAATAGATGACACGGACACCGAGCGCCTTGCAGCGTTTCGCCAGCCGAAGATTGAAATCGGGATAGTCGACCAGCACGACCGCGTCGGGCCGCTCGCGCGCAATCGCCTCGGTGATGTCGTCGAGCACTCTGCGGAACATTCCCAGATGACGGACGACATTGAACAGCCCGACGATGCCCATCTCTCGCGCGTGATGCAGCACGCGCATCCCTTCTCCGGCGAGCAGGTCGCCGCCGATGCCGAAGGTCTGCAGCGACGGATCGAACGTCTTCAGCTCACGCACGACTTCCGACGCATGGAGGTCGCCGGACGCCTCGCCGGCCACGATCGCCAGTTTCATGGAACGGTTGTGGTTGCCGGGTCGCCGGCAAGCCTCATTTCAGCGGAAAGGGAAACATCAGCCACGCCAGCACAATGCCACCGAAGAAGAGCGAGCAGAAGACGAGGAGAAAAAAGCGGATCTGCTCCCGTCGTCCCGTCTTCCACAGGAGGGAGAAATAGATGCCGGTCGCGACTGCGTAGAGGAACATCAGCACGACGTGATTGCGGAGCAGGCTCATTCCTTCCGACCCTCGGAGATGTCGTAGACATCCAGCATCAGGAGCAGGTTCATCAGGCCGGCGGTCACGGTGAACGCCGAGCCGTATTCGTACGTGATCGAGGTCATGTCGCCGTGGAATCCGAGCAGCGCCGCGATGAAGTAGAGCACTCCGGAGCCCATCGAGCCGAGGCTGGCGAGGACGCGGAGAAACGATCCGCCGCTGCGCGCCCATGTGTAGAGCTCACCATCGATGGAGAGGCCGACGACGAAGAGGAACACGATCACGCAGAAGAACCCGATGGCGCGGGCGCGTTTCCCGAGGTAGAAGTGCCCGGCACCGGGAAGGAGAAAGGCCAGGACGATGGCCGTCATGGTGCGGGGCTTCACGATGCGATGAGGTCCTTTCGCACGTTGCGGAACTGCGGTTCCAGTTTGTCGTAGGTTACGTCGAGGTCCTCGGGGACGAGGCGGGTGCGCGCGGTGACGGTCATGAAATTCGCATCGCCGCTCCATCGCGGCACGATGTGCATGTGGTAGTGATCGGCCACGCCGGCCCCGGCGATCTGCCCGAAGTTCATCCCCACGTTGAATCCGTCGGGATGGTACACGTCCGCGAGGATGCGTTGCGACTCTGCGGTCAGGCGGATGAGCGTCCGCAGCGACGCGTCGCTGCTGTCGAAGAGGCGGGCGTCGTGGGCCATCGGGGCGACCATCAGGTGGCCGTTGGTGTATGGATAGCGGTTCAGCATCACCAGGGCCTGCTCGTTGCGGTAGAGCGTGAGCGTGTCACGCATGCCCTTTGACCGGGCCGCCTTGCAGAAGATGCAGCCGTCTTCGCGCTCGCGTTTCGGCGCGGTCAAATAGGGGTACCTCCAGGGAGTGAAGAGGATGTCCATGCGGAGAGGCGAAATCTCGAACTTCGAAGTGCGAATGAAGAATGAAGCATGCGGCGCCTGCCGCGGAGCATTCGGAATCCGGAATTCTTCATTCGAAATTCCAAACTCACTCGGTCCCCGTCTTCTGCCCTTCCTCTCCGCCCTTGTTGATGAGCTCCTTCAGCTCTTTGCCGGGTTTGAAGTAGGGGATCTTCTTGGAGGGCACCTCGACCTTCTCGCCGGTCTTCGGATTGCGCCCCGTGCGGGACTTGCGGCTGCGCAGGCGGAAGCTGCCGAAGCCGCGCAGCTCGATCTTCTGGCCGGCGCGGAGCGAGTCGACGATGGAATCGAAGACGATGTTGACGATGGTCTCGGCTTGTTTCTTCGTCAGCTGAACCACGCGCGCCACCTCGTCGACGAGCTCGGCCTTCGTCATCACTCCCGCTTTGGATTCGGTCCGCTCGGAATCAGACTGGTGGTCCAAAACAGCCTCCTCACACGTGTCGCGTTACCATCGATAGAAAAAGCCAGCCCTGCCGCCGAGCGCCCGGTCGAGCAGCGCCTCGCTGTCGGCGGACGATCCGCTCAGCAGGTCGAGCAGCGTCGGAGTTCGTTTGCGTGGGTAGATCGTCGCTGGTTTGCCGTGGATGCCCGCCAGGCTCCCGGCGAGTAAAACGGCGTCGTCGAGATTGCCCAGCCGGTCGATCAGCTTGAGTTGCAACGCTTGTTCGCCGGTGAAGATGCGCCCGTCGGCGATGCGCGCCACGTCCTCCTCGCTGATCTTTCCCTTCCGTCCGACGGCTACGGCGTGGACGAACTGCGCGTGCAACTGGTTGGTGATCGACTGCAGGTAGTCGCGCTCTGCCGGGGTGATGGCCCGGAACGGCGAGCCGGTGTCCTTCATCGCTCCGCTGGTGATCGTCTCCGGATGCACCTTCGCCCAGTTCAGAAGGTCCTTGACCTCGAACCACTGCAGAATGACGCCGATCGATCCGGTGATCGATCCCGGATTGGAGACGATCTCGTCGCAGGCCGAGGCGATGTAGAACGCCCCTGACGCAGCGACGTTGTCCACAGAGGCCACGATCGGCTTGCCGCTCTGTTCGCGCACTTTGCGGATCTCCTCGTAGATCTCCTGCGAGGGGGCTACCGCTCCTCCCGGACTGTTGATGCGCATGACCAGGGCGCGGACGGTAGAGCTGTCGGCATACCGGTGCAGCAGTTCGATCGTGTCGCGCGCTTCGAGGATCTCCCCGTCGACCGGGATGATGGCCACCTTCTGCGTGCTGAAGACTGCCCCGCCGTTCTGTCCGCGGGCCGCCGCGATGACGATGGCCACCAGGAAGAACCCGATCAGTACCAGCAGACAGCCGGTGAACGCTCCGAGAAAGAAGCTTCCCGCACGCGACTTGCGCGGTGCCGCGGGCGACGGCGGTGGCGCCGCCTGGGGCGGTTCGACGGCGATGACCGGTTCCGTCTCCGACATGATCAGCTCTTCGTCTCCGCCGGCTCACTGACGGACTCGGACGAGGACGTCCCCGCCTCTCCCGTCTCCCCTGCCGGAAGCGGCTCGACGTCGCGGGTCGACAGCCCGATCTTCCGCTCCGTCCAGTCGATCTTGATGATCCGCGCCCGGATGGCTTCTCCGACGTTGAATTCCTTGTCGAGTTTCGCCTTCTGATCGTGCTGGATCTCGGAGACGTGCGCCAGCCCTTCCACCCCTTCGCTCAGCCGGATGAACAGCCCGAAGTCGGTGATCTTGGCCACCGTTCCGGTCACCTCGTCTCCCACGTTGTGCGCCTTGGCATACGTGTCCCACTCGTTGGGGAGAAACTCCTTGATCGAGAGGGACAGCCGCTGGTTCTGCGCGTCGACGTTGATGACCCGCGCCTGCACCGTGTCCCCCTTCTTCAGCACCTCGTTGGGGTGCTTGAGCCGGCGGTTCCACGACATGTCGGAGATGTGAATCA
>Ga0075276_10000429_pt1 | contig 11070 bp, 11 predicted proteins | sample SF_Rice_5C_80N_4_FD_69770 | JGI IMG/M metagenome (GOLD analysis project Ga0075276, IMG submission 69770) | Rice paddy soil microbial communities from Twitchell Island, California, USA - SF_Rice_5C_80N_405 | ecosystem: Environmental > Terrestrial > Soil > Paddy field/soil | place: USA: Twitchell... | reverse complement strand
CGAAGGAACCTGCCCGACTGCCGCCCCCGGCGGCGGTCCCGATCCCGCCGGCCGCGCCCGGCTCGCCCGCGACGCTCGGGGACGAGAAGAAGATCCTGATGATCCTCTGCACCCGCGTGAAGCAGGAAGCGGAAGCCGCGATGGGCGAACAGAACCTCCCCGGCATCGACCGCCCGTACCGCCAGGCGCTCGCCGAGATCGACCGTGGGCGCGGCATCGAGTCGGTGCGCGATTTCATCCGGCAGACGGAGCAAACGATCTCCGCTCTCCGCGGAACGGCGCCGATGCGCACGTTCCAGGAGAAGATGGCGCTCGTGATGCAGCCGAAGGCATAGGCGCCGGCGCGGCCGCCGCCGCACGCCGAAAGCACCTAATCCCAATATCCAAACTCCAAAGGGTTTCCGGTCCGGCTCCAGGAGTTCGCGTATCGGAATCGGGAGTTTCTCTCGCCCTGGGGCCCGTTGGAATTCGAATATTGGAATTTGGGATTTGGCGCTCGGGATTTCCCATGGGCACTTCCGTCGCGCCCCATGGGAAAAAGTCTTTCAAAAGAAGAGGGTTGGCCTTATACTTCGGGTAATTTCCGGCATCGGCCGGCGGACCCAAGCACGGTACCAGAGACTGGGGAGAAAGGAGTTTCTATGAAGGTTGCGCGCCGGGCGCCGCTCGTCTTGGCTTTCATCCTCCTGGCGATTCCGATGCGAGTCAATGCTCAGGCTTACGCGGGCCAGCTCGGAGTGGGGCTCTACTCGCCCTCTCCGTACACCGGTCCCCTCGCCCCGGACTTCGGCGGAGAAACCGGCCTCTTCACGATCCCGACCGGAGACAGTCTGCCCGCCCGCGCGTTCTCGCTCGGCCTGTACATCCAGAACCTCAAGCTCGTGGCCGGCGAGGACCCGAACTTCCCGGCGCCGGACCGCCACCGGCTGCACGAGAACACGACCTTCCGCGGCAGCATCGGCTACGGCATCGCGAACCATCTCGAAATCTTCGCCTCCGCGGGCGAGGAGAGGGACGAGAGCCGCGGGGGCTGGTGGACGGGCGTCATCAACGGCCAGGAATTTTCCGAACCCTACAAGCTGACGGATCCGGCCAAACTCCGAGTCGGCGCCAAGGTCTCGATGTGGGAGGCGGGATCCCGCGGACGCTTCGCGCTCTACACCGCCGCGCACATTCCGGTCGCCAACGACCAGGATTTCGTCGAGACGCGGCGCACCGACTGGGAGTTCGGCGCCTCCGGATCGCTCGGCATCGTGACCGGCAACGTGTCGTACCTGCTCTCCGGGCGCCGGTCGACGGACCCGGACATTCGCGTTCCGAACCGGCTGCGGTTCGCCGTCGGCACCGACGTCCCCTTCGGGCCCGTCCACTGGATCTCGGAGCTCGACCGGAGCGTCTACGACAACGCGTCGATCAGCGAAGGATCGCCCGACATCAAGACGCCGGACTGGTCGTATTTCGCGAGCGGCGTGCGGGTCTTCTTCGGGCACACCGGATGGGGCGTCACGGCCGCGCTCAACGCGAACGTCGACCAGCTCGTGCGGCACGGATTCTCCCCGACGCCGATCGGCGCGATTCTGGGCGTCCACTACGCCCCGTTCCCGGCGCCTCCCGCGCCGCCGAAGCCTCTCCCGCCGCCGGCCGCGGCCGTGACCACCCAGGAGACCGAGGAAGCGCCGCCGCCGGCCGCCGTCGAGACGCCGGCCCCGCCCGCCGCGCCGCCCGCGCCGCAGACGCGGACCACGACCGACACGATCGGTTTCGACAAGGGCGGCGCCCGCCTGACGAACATCGCCAAGGCGATCCTCGACGGCGTCGCGCTCCGCATGAAGAACGACCTCAACTCGACCGCGGTCATCACCGGCTACTCCGACAACGCCGGCAGCGAAGACGCGAACCTGAAGATCTCGACCCAGCGCGCCGAGGCGGCCAGGGCCTACCTCGTCGAGCGGCACGGGATCGACGGCGCGCGGATCAAGACCGAGGGCCGCGGCGCCGCGGACCCGGTCGCCGACAACGGCACGGCGGAAGGGCGCGCCAAAAACCGCCGCGCGGTGATCGTCGTCACGCTCGTTTCCGGCTCGTGACCGCCCCGTCTACCCGCTCTTTCCCGCCCCCTCCGATGGAGGGGGTTTTTTTTCGGGTATGACGGCCGGGTTCTCTCCCGAAACACCGCCCGGACGGGCCGGTCTGCGCATCCTGGCGTTCGCCGCCGCCGTCGCCCTCCTGTCGTACGGGCAGGCGTTCTTCGTCACGATTTTCTTTTCGCTCTTCCTGTCGCTGGCGCTGCGCCCCTTCGTCTCGCTGCTGGAGCGCGCGCGGATGCCGCGCGTCGCCGCGATCCTCCTCGTCCTCGCGATCCTGATCGGGGCCGTCGCGCTGCTGATCGTCAACGTCTCGGCGCAGCTCCAGCAGTTCTACCTGGACCTGCCGCTCTATCAGACCAAGATCCGCGAAGTGACGAGGCGCCTCGCGGACCTCGTGCGGAACGTCCAGGAGCGGACCGGAAGCATCCTCCCCGAAGAGACGCGCGGGGTTCGCGAGGTGAAGATCGCGGGGTCGTCGCTCGAGACGACGCGCGCGCTGCTGGCGCGGCTCGGATCGACGCTCTCGACGCTGCTTTCCGCAGCGGCCGTCCCGCTCCTCTCGTTTCTGATGCTCAAGGACCGGGAGAAGTTCGGGCGCGCCCTGTCGGGCCTCCTCCGGCGCGACCGCCGGTTCGAGCGGCTCGACGTCGTCGGCGCGATCTCCCGGTCGCTGACCGCCTATGCCCTCGGCGAGTCGTTCGTGGTCCTCATCATGACGGCCGCGACGATGCTTTCGCTCATGGCGATCCGCATCAACTATTTCTACATCCTCGGCCCGCTCGCCGGGCTCTGCGTGCTCGTCCCGTACGTCGGCGTGATCGTCTCGACGATCCCCGCGGTCCTGGTCGCGTATTTCCAGCTGGGCGGCCGCGCCGCCGTGACCGTCCTGATCATCTACGTCTCCCTCCAGTTCCTCGAAGGCAACATCCTCACGCCCTTCATCGTCGGCGGGAAAGTCCGCCTCTTCCCGCTCACGGTCCTCATCGCCTTCCTCTTCTGGGGGATGCTCTGGGGCGTGGCGGGAGCGATCCTCGCGGTGCCGCTGACCTCGGCGCTGAAGGTCGTCTGCGAGAACGTCGAGGACTGGCAGCCCCTCGCGCGACTCATGGGCGAGCCGGACGAATTACCTCCTCCGGACGCGGTCTAGCAGGCGCGGATCATACGCACGGGATATCCAGCAGACGCCGCCCGCGGCTCAACGCACGCCCCGGTACGCCTCACCCGCCGGCCCGGGTCCCCGCGCGCGTCTTCCCGCACGTCTGGCCGCGCCTCGTCATCGACGTTGATCGAGTGACGCTGGTGCTCGAAGGTTCAGCGCCCTGCTCTCCGGACTCCGCCGCTCAGTTGTCGTGACATCGAGGCGCGGCGAGACGCGAGCCCGACGGGATGCGGGTCGCCCGCGGCGTCCCGAGGCATACCGGGGCGTATGTCGCAGGGCGACGCGGGCGGCACGCGCCCGTCCGGCTCGATGTATCGCCGCGCTAGAGTCTCGCCTTTCCGACCGACAGCGCCGCGCCAATAAACCCCGCGACCGCGCCGGAGAGCGGAAACAGCGCGGCCGTTCCCGCCGAGAAGAAACGCACCCAGAAGAGCGACAGCACCGGGTGGGGGGAGGCGGCGAGCACTCGTCCGGCCGCGACGTAGGTCCCGGCGAGGAGGAGCAGCGCGAACGCGCCTCCGACCGCGCCTTCGAGGGCTCCGTGCAGCCAGAACGGCGTGCGGATCTTCGTCTCGGTCGCCCCCATCAGGCGCATGATCTCGATCTCGTCCCGGTGCTGGTCGAGCGCGAGCCGCACCGCCGACGCGACCGACAGCACCGCCGCGGCGCACAGCAGCGCACCGAGGGCGAATGCCGTGCGGCGGACGATCTTCAGGAAGTCCCGGAACCGCACCTCGAAGGGCGCCTCCTCCTGGACCTGGTCGACGCCCGGCCGGCGGGCGACGGCGGCCGCGACCGCGCTCCCCTTCTCCGCCGACTGCGGCCTCAGCACGACTTCGAGCGACGTCGGAAACTCCATCCCCTCGAGGGTGGCGAGGGCCTCCTTCAGGTCGGGAAAGGTCCTCTCGAAGCGCCGGCGCGCCGCGGCGGGGCCGACGATCCGAACCTGCGCGACCTCCGGAGCGGCCGCGATCGCCTGCGCGACAGACCGCGCGTCCGCCGACGGAAGCAGCGTCGCGACGATCGATGCCGGCTCCTCGGCCGAGGAGGCCAGGCGGGCGACGTTCTGCGTGAGGAGGAGCACGATCCCGGGGATGTACAGCGCGACCGCGATGAGGCCCACGGCCACGGCCGTGAGGCCCGGGCCACTCCGAGCGATCGACCAGGCCTCGGCGAACGCGTGCCGGACCGCGACGCGGATCACGCGGGGAGGAAGGGAGCCTCGCGGGCGGCGAGGCCGGCCGGAGCGCGGACCGGGTCCTCGCGCAGGCGGCCGTGGTCCAGCGTGAGGACACGCTTCCCCATCCGGCGGATCAGGTCGACGTCGTGCGTCGCGATCACGACGACCGTGCCCCGGAGGTTGATCTCGGCGAAGAGGTGCATGATCTCCTCCGAGAGCGCCGGATCCAGGTTCCCGGTCGGCTCATCGGCCAGGAGCAGCTGCGGCTCGTTGACGAGGGCCCGCGCGATCGCGACGCGCTGCTGCTCCCCGCCCGAAAGCTCGGAGGGGTAGGCGTTCATCCGGTAATGGAGGCCGACCTGCTTCAAGACCTGGTACGCGCGGCGCTTCTGCTCGGCCGGCGGCGTCCCGAGGATGGTCTGCACGAACGCGAGGTTCTCGAAGACCGTCTTGCGTCCGATGAGCTTGAAATCCTGGAAGACGATTCCCACCGTCCGCCGGAAGTAAGGGAGCCTCGACGACGGGAGCACGCCGATGTTCCGGCCGTTGACGACGATCTGCCCCTCCGTCGGGAGCTCGTCCCGGAAGAGGAGCCGCAGGAGCGTCGTCTTACCGGCGCCGGAAGGACCCGTGAGGAAGACGAATTCCCCCTTGTTGATCGTGAACGAAACGTCCGTCAACGCGTGCCGGTACCGTCCGTATTCCTTCGAGACGTGAAAGACCTGGATCATGCGTCGAGCCGCGCCTTCAGCAGCCGGCGGACGGTCTCCGGATCGGCGCTTCCCCCCGTCGCCTTCATCGCCTGCCCGACGAACCAGCCCAACGTCGCCGTCTTCCCGCCGCGATACTGCGCGACCGGCGCGGGATTGTCGCCGAGCACGCGGTCGATCGCCTCCGCGAGCGCCGACTCGTCCGAGACCCGGGTCAGCCCTTTTTCGCGGACGACTTCCGGCGCGCGGCGGCCGGACCGCGCCATCTCCTCGAAAACGACCTTGGCGGCGGAGACCGAAAGCTCTCCCGCCGCGACGAGCCCGAGCAGCTCCGCGAGGGCCGCCGGCGGAACGCTGAACCGGTGCGTCTCCTCCGGCGAGAGCTTCTGCTCCTTCATCCAGCGCAGCACCTCCCCGGTGACCCAGGACGCGGCGAGACGCGGCGCGACGGACGCCGCCACCGTCTCGAAGTACTCCGAGAGCGGGCGCGACGAGGAGAGGAGCTCCGCGTCCGCCGCGGGAAGCGCGTAGATCGTGCGGAACCGGCGCCGCTTCTCGCGCGGCGTCTCGCGGAGCGTCGAGCGGACCAGGGCGATCCACGCCTCCGGGATCTCGAGGGCGCCGAGGTCCGGCTCCGGGAAGTACCGGTAGTCGTGCGCCTCTTCCTTGCTCCGCATGACGCGCGTCTCGCCGCTGCCCGCGTCGAACAGGCGGGTCTCCTGGACGATGCGCTCCCCTTCGGCGCGCCGCGCGGCCTGCCGCTCGATCTCGAACTCGATCGCCCGTCCGACGTTCCGGATCGAGTTCATGTTCTTGATCTCGACCCGCGTCCCCAGAGGGTCCGATTCCGAATCGCGGACGGAGACGTTCGCGTCGCAGCGGAGGTTTCCTTCCTCCATGTTCGCGTCGGAGATCGAAAGCGTCCGCAGCAGCCGCCGCAGCTCGGTCAGGTACGCCATCGCCTCGGCGGCCGAGCGCAGGTCGGGCTCGGAGACGACTTCCAGCAGCGGCACTCCCGCGCGGTTCCATTCGACGAGGGTGACGGTGTTCGGAACGTCCGGATACGGGTTCTCGTGGAGCGACTTGCCGGCGTCCTCCTCGAGATGCGCGCGCACGAGGCGGATCTCGCGCGTCCCCGTTTCCGTCTCGATTTCGACGGCGCCTCCCGAGACGATGGGCCGCTCGAACTGCGTGATCTGGTATCCCTTCGGCAGGTCGGGATAGAAGTAGTTCTTGCGCGAAAACGTCGAGCGGCGGTCGATCGTCCCCCCGACCGCCAGCCCGAACCGGATCGCGAGCGCGACCGCCTCGCGATTGACGACGGGAAGCGTCCCCGGAAACCCGAGGCAGACGGGGCAGGTCGCGGAGTTGGGCTCCGCCGCGAAGGTCGTCGGGCAGGGGCAGAACATCTTCGACGCGGTCGCGAGCTGCGCGTGCACCTCGAGCCCGATGACGGGGACGACCTTCACTTTTTCCGAGACGGACACCGTCAGATTGTAGCAAACACGCCTGCCGGGGCCCGGCGATCGCGGTATTCTCGGCGCCGTGGAGCTGTGGAGGAGCCGCCGCGGACCCTTCGTCGCGGCGTTCTCGAAGCGCGGAGAGGCCCCGCCCGGCATCGCGTCGGCGACCGGGCACCTCGCGCGCCGCCTCGCCGAGACGATCGGACACCCCGACCTCCCGATCGCGCGGGGGAGGCAGGTCCACGGGAAGAACGTCCTCCCGGTGCGCGAACCGATCCTTCCCGGAGAGACGCGGGACGTCGGCGAAGGCGACGTGCTCGTCACGGCACGCGCGGGCGTCGCGCTCGCGGTCCAGACCGCCGATTGCGTCCCGATCCTCCTCTTCGGCGGTGCGGGCGTCGCCGCGGTTCACGCCGGATGGAGGGGGACGGCGGCCGGCGCGGCGGCCGAAGGGGTTCGGGCGCTTTCGCGCGAGTGCGGCGAACCGCCCGCCGCGTTCGCCGCGGTCCTCGGGCCGTCGATCGGCGCCTGCTGCTACGAAATCGGCGGCGAGGTCGCCGCGGCGTTCGCGGGCGAGTTCGTCCGGCGGGAATGCGGCGGCAAGTTCCGGCTGGACCTCAAGGCCGCCAACCGGGCCCAGCTCGAACGCGAGGGGCTCCTTCCGGAGAACATCGACGTCCTCCCCTTCTGCACGCTGTGCGGAGGAGAAGAGCTCGCGTCGTTTCGGCGCGACGGGCCGGCGGCGGGCCGGATGATCGCGCTCGTCGCGCGGCTGTCCTGATCCGAAGGACAGGAAAGGCACCGAACCGCCCGAACGGCGCGGGAATCCGCGGAGGCGCCGGCGCGTTATCTTCTCGACATGCATCCCCCTTCGCCGCTGCGCCCCGAGCTCGCCGCGATCGGCCTCCCGGCGAGGCCGTGGATCATCGCGCATCGCGGCGCGTGCGGAGAGAGCCCCGAGAACACGCTCGACAGCTTTCGCCTCGCGGTGGAGCAAGGCGCGGACATGATCGAGCTCGACCTTCGCCTGACGTCCGACGGCGTTCTCGTCGCGGTCCACGACCGGAACCTCCGGCGCGTCGCGGGCCACACCGTCTCCGTCGAGGACACGTCGGTCAACATCCTGCGGCACCTCGACGTTTCCTACCATTTTCACCGCGGGAGGAAGCGCGCGCGCGTCCCGACTCTCGAAGAGATCCTCGATCTCCTCCCCCCCCGGTTCCCTCTCACGCTGGACCTCAAGTGCCGGCGGGCGGGGCGCGCCCGCTATGCCCGCGTCCTCGCGCGGGCCCTCGCGGGACGGGGCCATGCGATCTTCGCGAGCTTCAACTGGAGGCTCCTCGCGGAGGTCAAGAGCGCGATCGCGAACGCGCCGGTCGCGCCGATGTCGCGGCACCGCGTCCCGGGCGTCCTTCGGGCGGCGGAGGCGCTGGGGGCCTCGAGCCTCCATTGCCAGTTCGGCGCCGTGACGCCGCGGCTGCTGCGGGCGGTCGCCGGGAGCGGGCGCCCGGTGCTCGCCTACACCGTCAACGACGCGACACGCGCGCGGCGGCTCTTCGCGGCCGGCGCGTCCGGGGTCTTCACGAACTATCCGGGGAGGCTGCGGCGCGCGCTCGCCTCGTAGCCGGCTTCTACTCCTTTTCGCGGGTGACCGGGGTCGTGCTGTCGGGCTTCTCGTCGCGGGGCGCGCCGGGGGCAAACGACATCCGCTCGAATCCGGAGCCCGCCGGCAGCAGGTAATCGGTCCGGCCGTCGGTCCAGTCGATCCGGGCGCCGGACGTGTCCACGATCCAGAATCCCCGCTGCCCCTCTCCCCGGTCGCTGACCGCGCTGCCCGACGCGTCGAGAGAGATCGTGAAATGCGCGCCGTCCGTATCCGTCGCGTCCCACTTGCCGGTCCACGGGTCGGCGCCGTTGGCGGGCGCGGCGGCCGGCGCCGCCGGCGCGGCCTCGGGCGGCCGCCGATAGTACCCGCACGAGAAGACATGATCGCCCGCCCTGATCGAAAACGCCGATTTGTCCTCGATGCTCCCGGTCTGCGGGTTCTTCGCCTCGTAATCGATCCAGACCCCGTCTTCCGTCGCCTGTTTCTCGATGAAGAGCGCCCACGGTTTTCCGAGAGAGTCCCGCAGCGTCGCCTCGTCGGCGCCGACGAGGTCGGGCTCCGCCGGATCGGCGGCGATCTTCTTGTCCGGCCCGATCACGACGACGTAGAGGTCGCGGTGGAAGAACGGCCCCGGGGCCTTTCCAATCGCCGCGAGCGCCGCGGCGGCTCCTTCTTTTTTGTACAAAGCCACGGCCTTTTCGGCCATGGCCTTCGCTTCGGCCTCGGTCCCGTAGCGAACCGGCGCCGCAAAGGCCGGGGACGCGGTTCCGAGCGCCAGAAGGGCCGCGAAAGCTCCCCGAACGAGTCCCACGGCCAAATCATACGACGGCGGCGCGCTTGCCCGAAATCCCGGAATCTGCAAAGATCACGACAAATCGAGGTTGACGAGGTATGCCCTTGAACCTTTCCGGACGCCGTTCCGCCCGACGGGTTCCCGGCGACGGCTTCACCGCGCGTGTGGACGGCGTGGAAGGGCGGATCACCGTCGTGAACCTTTCGCGGATGGGAATCGCCGTCGAGACCGACGTGCCTCTCGAAGCGGGCCAGCGCTGCTCGCTCGAGCTCAGCGGACCGGCCGGCGTCGAGCACGTGGATTTCTACGTCATCCGGTGCGAGGAGCGCGGCGTGGACGGGCTGTCGACCTTTCTGACGGCGGGACTGTTCGTCGAGAAGCTCAGACGCCGGGATCTTCCCAAGGTCGTGCATCAAGCCTTCGGCTAACCGTCGCGGGAGCGGGCTCGGGGGACGGGAGCGCGTGGCGCCTTGCGCGGCTCGCCGAACGAGCGGCTCGACCGCGCCGCCGCCACCCCCTTCGCCTGCGCTCCCGCTCCCGCGTCGCGAGTCGTCTCGCGCAGCGATCGCGCGAGACTTCGTCGCGCCGCGAAGGCACGGTGGGGGATGGCTCTCGGCCTCCAGCGGCGCACACCCGAGGTTCTCTGCATCGAGGGATCGACCGAACGAGAATCGAAAGGCTGGAGCCCGTCGCGGGAGCGGGCTCGGGGGACGGGAGCGCGCTACCGTCACGTCGATGCGCGTACCGGGAACGTCGTCAAGCGGCCAGACGTTCTCGAACGGGTCCGTATGGGCCATCGCGCCAGGTGCTCGGAGATCCGACGCGTTCGGTGCTGGCCGTCGGCCGCTGGATATCCCGGGCGGGTCCGCGCTATTTCAAAAACCGCTGCCAGTCGCGCTCGACCTCCGCGATCCTCTCCGGCGACACCGGGTCGATCTCCTCGCTGGCGAGAGCGAGAGCGAGCGTGCGGGAAAACTGATTTCCGAGGAGCCGGATCGTCATCGCGACCGCCATGCGAGTCTCTTCGCTCCAATCGCTGATCGACTCGGCGGTCTGGACCGCCGCGACGACGGCCGCGTCATAGCGTCGCATGAGCTCTTCCCGATTCGACATCCCGTCTCCTTCCACGGAAGGAAAAAGCAACATGAGTGCCAGTTACGGGGCGGATGGCTTGATTTCCCCCGCTGCCCGACGTCAAGATCGGCCCGGAGGATCCCATGAAACTGATCACTCCCGCGGCGCACCGGCTCCTCGACTTCGCGGCGGTCGTCGTTTTCGCCGTCGCTCCTTTCGCGTTCGGCCTCGGCGGCCTGCCCGCCGCGATCTGCTGGGCGCTCGCGATCGTCCATCTCCTCGTGACCCTCGCCACCCGTTTCCCCGGCCGGTCCGGCGGGATCGCGCTCGTCGCTCACGGCGTCCTCGAGCTCGTCGTCGCGATCTTCCTGGTGGCCGCGTCCTGGCTCTTCGGCTTCGCGCCCGGCTCTCCCGCGCGCTACTTCTTCGTCACCGCGGGCGTCGCGCTCTTCCTCGTCTGGCTGCTGACGGATTACACCGGCCGGGGCGTCGAGCGAGTATGAGGCCCCCCGTCGCGGGACGCCTCACCTCGAAGGCGGGGGGGGCGGCGGCGGCTTCGTCGGCGGCGGCGGGTTGATCGGCGCGGGCGTCGGCGCCGTTCCCGGCTGAGCGGTCGGAGGCGCGGCCTGCGGCGCGGGACCCGGCGTTCCCGGATTCGCCGTCGTCCGGCATCCGGCGATCGCGCCGATCAGGGCCGCAAGAAGCAGAATTCTGCTCACGCCATGACCGAGAGCAATCGGCGTGCCTTATGTATGGGTATCAGTCGCGAGTCGCGAGTCCCAGGATCAGGCGACTGAGGATCGCAAGAGGTGCGGTCGCGGCGCCGCGGCGCTTGCGGGCAAGCGAGGGGCCCGGCGACCGTCGGTTCGGAACTACCCGAAGGCGCGGCGAGGCGCGAGCCCGGCGGGATGCGGGTCGTCCGACCCGCGGCCGCGGCGTACCGATGAGCGTACGGTAAGGCCGCGGGTCGCGGCGCACGCGCCCGCCCGGCTCGATGC
>Ga0075276_10000428_pt1 | contig 11073 bp, 9 predicted proteins | sample SF_Rice_5C_80N_4_FD_69770 | JGI IMG/M metagenome (GOLD analysis project Ga0075276, IMG submission 69770) | Rice paddy soil microbial communities from Twitchell Island, California, USA - SF_Rice_5C_80N_405 | ecosystem: Environmental > Terrestrial > Soil > Paddy field/soil | place: USA: Twitchell... | reverse complement strand
CCCGCGGGGTGCGAGAGGAGCGCCGCGCGCGCCCCTTCGACGGCGGCGGGGTCCTCCTCGAGCGCCTCGATGCCGAAGCAGAACACGCGCGGGATGATATCTCCCCCCGTCGCAATCGCGACGCTCGCGGAGCTCGGATCGCGATGCTCCCGCCGCGCGGGCGTTCCGCTCGATGGCTCGCGCACTGGCGTGCGCGGCGATCGGCGCGCTCGGCGCTGACGCGCCGGCCGCTCCGCGGCCGCGACCGGCGTCGCGCGCTGGATACCCTTCACGGAACGCTCTCCGCGCGTCGACTCTCGCGGCTCGGGCTCCCGCCCTCGACCACTTCGGCGCCCCACGCGAGCCGGGTCCCGCGGGCGTCGTTCCGGCGACATGAACTCAGGGCCGACTTTTTCGTATCCTCGGACATGCCGATCCTGCGGGAGTGGATGGCCATGGCGCGCGAAACGGCGCGTTCGCTCCGCCGCGACGAGGTCGTCGGACTCTACTCGCGCGAGTGGAAAGGGGCGCGCCGGCAGCTCGTCTCCGAGCACCGCGAGGAGATCGAGCGGACCCGCAACGGCGTCCGGCGGTTCTTCCGCATCGTCAACGCGGTCGCGTTCGGTCTCGTCAAGCGGCTCGCTCCGCCTCGGCGCCTCGTCTTCGCCGTCGCCGGCCTGTTCCTGGTCGGCGCGCTCGTCACGGGCCTCCAGATGGCCTCGGGGCACCGGGCCGAGGCGGAATACTGGCGGCTCGCCTCCAACACCGTCGATTTCCTCCTCGCGGCGTTCCTGCTGATGACCTTCCTCCTCGCGATGGAGCTGATCGACAAGCTGCAGTTTCGCGACGAGCTCGTGCTCGCGCGCGAGCTCCAGCGCGACCTCCTCCCGAAGGCCGTCCCGAAGGTCCCGGGATTCGAGCTCTCCGCGTACAACCGGATCGCGAACATGGTCGGCGGCGACCTCTACGACTTCACCCCGCTCCCCGACGGACGGCTCGCGGTCCTCTTCGGAGACGCCTCCGGCCACGGGATGACGGCGGGCCTCGTGATGGCGGTGGCTCACGCCGCATTCCAGACGCAGCTCGAATCGGACCCGTCGCCCGCGGCGATCGTCGGCACGTTGAACCGGGTGCTTTGCCGCACCGGCGGCCCGCGGTCGTTCTTCTCCTGCGTCTACCTGCTGCTCTCGCCCGACGGGTCGTTCTCGGCGACCGTTGCCGGGCATCCGCCGGTCCTGCTCGTCGGAGACGACGGGACGGTTCGGCGGGAGGTCGGGCGGGGCGCGTATCCGCTCGGGATCAAGACCGGCCTCGACTGGCTTCCCATTCCGGGAGCGGTCGCCCCCGGAGAGCTCCTCGTGTTCTGCTCGGACGGACTGGCGGAGGCCAGGAGCGCCGCCGGAGAGGAGTTCGGCGACGCGCGGATCGCCGCGATCGTGCGCGATCACGCGGGGCGCGCCGCGTCGGACGTCGTCGAGTCCCTCGCTTCGGAAGTCGCCCGCTTCTGCGGCCGCGAAGCTCCTGAGGACGACATCTCGATCCTCGTGATCAAGCGCGCCGCCGCCCTGCGGGCGCTTCCGGCCTGATTCCGCCCCCTCAGGCTCCCGCGAAAAGGTCGCGCCATTTTCGCTCGAGGAGCGCGCACTCGGATGCCCCCTCGGCGGGCGCCCACGACGCGAGGTCTTCCGCGACCGGCGGCGCGTACGGGCCGGCCTTCGTCTCGAAGAAGACGCTGCCGGGAGAGAGCGCGACGAGCGTGTGCCACGCCTCGGGAGGGAAATCGGCCCCGAGCGTCTCCCCGGCGGCGTCGAGCGCCCGGCGGCCGACGACCGTCCCCGCGTCGTCGAAGAAGAGGATCCCGATGCGCCCGCCGACGACGATCGCGGTTTCGCTCTTCGGCGGATGGAGGTGCCGGTGCGGGCGGACGTAGGTCCCGGGCTCCATCGCGTTCAACAGCCGGTGAACGGGGTCCTCCATCGCGTGGAGGTTGCGGTTCCGGCGGCGCCGCGGCGATTCCTTCGCCTCCCGCGAGAGCGCTTCGATCGCCTCGCGCGTGATCCACGCCGGACCACGGCGTTCGTTCACGCTCCCCCGCGGGGGACCGGGGAAACTCCGATCGGGCGCCCGGGCGGCGCCGCGGGCGCGGGACGGCGATTTCGGCGGACCTCCGGCTTCTCGAGAAACTCCGAAAGGTCCCGCCGCGCGAGAAAGAGGTGCGCCCGGCCGGCGGCGTCGGCCGCCTTCATCGCGTTCATCCGGGCTCGCAGGTCCGTCAGCGCGAGAAGCGTCCGTCCCCGGACTTCCGGCGCCGCCGTCTCGTCCGCCGCGAGATCCATCATCCGATCGAGGACGACCCGCTGCGACACGCGCCGCAGGGCCGCCAAACGCGCCGTCCGGTCCGGCGGCGCGTCCCACGTCGCGGCGACGAGAGCGCGGAGGAGCTCTTCGAGGGACGGCGCTCCGGATTCGGGGTCGAGCGTGAGGCGCGCCGCCCGCCTCGGGTCGAGGAGCGGCGCGACGACGAGGTCCGAGAGGCTGCGCGCGGCCGTCAGCGGGCTGAACGTCTCGCCCGCTTCCGACGGAAACCGCTCCCGCGTGGGGTTCTCGCCCTGCGGCGCCGCGACCAGAGCGGCGGTGATCCGGTCGGGGATGTCGAGGTTCTCGGGGCGGAGCGCCTCGAGGAGCCGTTCGATCGCTTCCTTCTGCCGCGCGGCGGCGACCCAGGCCACGGGCTTCTGGCCGTCGCCGGCGACCGCGTTGGTCTGGTACTGGCCTCCCACGAACTGCTGCGCCGTCTGGATGGCGAAACGGTGGTACAGGTAGGCGAGCGAGAAGCGCCTCTGCAGGTCGTAGACCGGCTCACCGGGCGAGAGCTGCCCCGGTCCGAAGCGGTCGAGGATCACGCGGCGCACCCGGAGCGTCGTGTCGAGCCATCGCACCGGATCCGCCCCCCAGTCGTACTCGGCCCAGCGGGGATCGCTCTCGAGCGGATAGACGTCGCCGCGCGCGTATCCCTCCCGCACGATCGCGTCGAGCTCCCGCGGGCTCGCGTCCGCGGAGTAACCCCACCGGATCATCAGGCGGTCGTACGAGCCGATGTCGTTCGGGTAGGCGTCCGAAAAGTCGAGGCGCCCGTCCTTGAGCTGGACGTTGGCCGCGAGGTAGTCCATGACCGACCCCCACCCGAAGGTGGTCGCCGCCCAGTCGTGCATCAGCCCGAGCGTGTGGCCGACCTCGTGCGCCACCAGATAGCGGAGCCGCTCCAGGACGAGATTCTCTTCGGCGATCCCCGGATCGCCCGGACCTTCGGCGGCGAGCCAGGAGAGATCCGGCGCGTCGCCGGCGTCGCAGGCGAGCGGCGACGGCGAGCGCGTCGGCGGGAGGAAATTCCGCCACATCCGGGAGGTGGTGCGGCGGCGGTGGGAGTCGATGCGGGCGACGCCGTGGAGGATCTCTCCCGTGCGGGGATCGACCTGGATCTCGCCGAACGACCAGCTGCGGTCGACCCGGTTCACCCATTCGATGCCGGAATAGCGGGCGTCGAGGAAGGTCGCTCCTTCGGGGAGGTCCTTCAGCACGAACGCCCCGGGAAGCCCCGCCTCGGCGAACGCGTGGTTCCACCAGAGCGCCGCCTCCTTCATCGCGCTTCGCTCGGGCTCCGGAATCCCCCGGTCGAGGTAATACACGATCGGGTGCGACGCGTCGACGCGCCAGCGGCACGCGAGATACCGCTCGATCGGCTCCGTGAACGTCGCCGTCTGGTCCCGGTAGAAGAGCGGGATGAACCCGATCCGCGGGTCGAGCGGCCGCGGCGCGTATCCGGGCGCGGGGAGCGCCAGGAACGTGTGGTGCACGCGGAGCGTCATCGTGCGCCCGTCGGGCAGCACGGACGCGACCGCCGCCGACGGATCGTCGGAGGCTACGGTGATCTGGGCCTCGATCTCCGTGTTCTTCGGGAACGCGCCCGTCCGTTCGAAGTTGAGGGACGAGCGCGATGGATCCGCGCGCCATTCTCCCTGCTTCGCCTCCTTGAGCCGCGCCGCGATTCCCGGGTCGCGGATCAGGAACTCGGTGGCGTCGGCGAGGACCGTGCCGCCCGTCTCGGCGACGATCGCGAACGAGGCCACGACCGAGGTCGGAAACGACTCCGCCACCACGCGCGCCTGCTCCGGGTCGGCGCTCCCGCTCCGGTTCTCCGTCTGCTTCTGGACGAGGAGCGCGCGCGGGCCGATCCGCTCGAAGTGACAGAGCCCGAGCGACCCGATCTCCCCGCGGTCGAGCGTGGGTTCGAGGAGCCCCGCGCCCGACGCGAGCCCGGACCCGTACAGGAAGTCCTCGTTCCAGCGGCCGATCTCGAGGAGGAGCGCGCCGCGCCGCGCGTCCCAGTAATACGGGAGGAACCCGTCGTGGCGGGCGAGCCCGGCCGCGCGCTCGGCGATTGGCGGCAGAGGCTCGAGCTTTTCCGCTGCCCGCGCCGCGGGGAGGAAGAAGAGAAATGCGGTTCCCGCCAGAAGAAGACGTCGCGTCGCGTTGTCGTGCATGGAGCGATTTAATCACGCCGCCGCGCGGCGCTCGGACCGGCCTCGCCGGTAAGATCGCGCCGATGACCGACGCGAATTTCGGGCCGCCGCGCTGGCTGCGCAACGCGCACCTCCAGCTCGCGGGCGGCGCCCTCCTCCGGAGCCGCCGGCGCGTCGCGTATCGGCGCGAATTCCTCCCCACCCCCGACGGAGACGAGATCCTCCTCGATCATGCGGAATCCGGCCCGGAAGATCGCCCCCGCCTCCTCCTGCTCCACGGTCTCGAGGGGAGCTCGTATTCGACTTACGTCCAGGGACTCGCCGCGCTCGCGGCGGCGCGCCGATGGAACGTCACGGTGCTCAACTTCCGCTCGTGCGCGCGCGATCCGGGCCGGCTCTTTCGCCGCGTCGAGAACCGGACGGCCCGGCTCTATCACTCCGGCGAGACCGGCGACCTCGGCTTCGTCCTCGATCTCCTCGGGCGGCGCGCGCGGTCGCCGATCCTCGCCGCGGGCGCGTCGATGGGCGGCAATGTCCTCCTGAAGTGGCTCGGGGAGAACCGGGGCGCCGGGAAGATCCGCGCCGCGGCGGCGATCTCGACGCCGTACGACCTCCTCGCGTGCGCGCGACACCTCGAGCGCGGCGCCGGCCCGGTCTACACGTCGGTGTTCCTTCGGACGCTCAAGCCGAAGGCGTTCTCGGTCCTGCGCCGGTTCCCGCCGGCGGCCGAGCGCATCGACCGCGAAAAACTCGAGCGCGCCCGGACGTTTTTCGACTTCGACGACGCGGCGACCGCCCCGCTCCACGGCTTCACGGGCGCGGCGGACTACTACGCGCGATCGAGCTCCATCGGATTCCTGCCCCGAATCGACGTCCCGACGCTCTGCGTCACGGCCCGAAACGACCCCTTCCTGCCGGAGGAGGCCGTCGAGCGCGCCCGCGCGGCGGCGTCGCCCGCGGTCGACTTCCGCGTCACCGCCTCCGGGAGCCACCTCGGCTTCCCCGAAGGCCCGCCCTGGGCCCTTCGCTCCTGGGCGGAGTCGGCGGTCGTCGCGTGGCTGGAAGCCCGACTTGGCTGATCGGATCGTCCGGCGCCTCCGCTTCCTCGGACGCCTCGGCCACTTCGCGCGCGGACTCGTCTATCTCGCGATGGGGTACCTCGCCCTGCGCGCGGCGCTCGCGACGGGCGCCGGCCGCGCCGCCGGTCCGGACGACGCCCTCCGGTGGGTTCTCGGGGAGCGGCATGGGCCGCTTCTCGTCGCGCTCGCCGCGGGCGGGCTCTTCGCGGACGCTTTGCTGCGCTTCGTCGAGGCCTTCACCCGGCGGTCGCCGGCGAGCCGCATCGCGTCCGCGGCCCGCGGCGCCGCCGCCCTCCTTCTCGGCGCCACGGCGCTCCGCGTCGAGCATCACGTCCGGCGCTCCGCGGACGGAGCGGTCGTCCGCAGGAGCGTGGCCTGGCTCCTCGGGCGGAGCTGGGGCCCGCGCGCGCTCGTCGCGGCGGGCGCCGCCGCGGGGGTCCTCGCTCTCTTCGAGATCGCGCAGGGAGCGACGGGCCGGCTGAAGGAGCGATTCCGCCGGCGATCGATGGGGCGGCGGCAGCACGAGTGGGCGGAGACGGTCTCGCGGGCCGGGATCGCGGCGCACGGCGCCCTTCTCGGCCTGATCGGCTGGTTCCTCCTCCGGGCGGGGCTCGAAGGGGATCCCCGCAAGGTCGTCGACGCCGGCGGCGCGCTTCGCCGCGTCGAGCGCCTGCCGTTGGGTCCCGGCCTCCTCGCGGCCATCGCCGCCGGGCTCGCCGCCTACGGCCTGTCGCAGTGGCTGCTGGTGTTTTATCGGCGGGACTAATATCCCGGCGGGCACTCTGAACGGTCCCGCCGCAGTGACCCGCCCCGTCAGCGGGGCGCGGCGGGCGCGAGGGAGTCGAGCGACTCCTTCCCGAACGTCGGAAGCCAGACCTGCAGCTCGTACTGCGCGATCCCTTTCCGGACGAACGGGTCGCCGTCGCGAATCGCGTCGAGATCCTCCCGGGGCGTCGCGTCGGAGACTCGCAGCAGCAGAGCGGCGCCGCTCCGCGGGTCGAACGGACCCGACGCGAGCACGGTCCCGCGCGCGTGGAGCACGCCGAGGTACGCGCGATGCTCGTCCAGGACCGCGAGCACCTCGTCGAGCGCGCGCCGGTAGCGAATGATCGCGATCGCGTACATGCGGCGAGGATAGCATCGGGTACAATCGAGGAAATGACCGACCCGAGCCGGGCGCCGGCGCCGGAGCGGCCCTCGACGCAAGAGATCGTCTCCGAGCTGGAAGCCCTGCTCCAGGCGCAGAGCGATCTCGGTCAGGGCTTCTTCGTCGCCGACGGAGAGAAGCTGGTATCCGCCAACGAGGCGTTCTGCCGGCTGACCGGGTACACGGCCGATGAGCTCCTCGAGCTCCCCTCCCTTCTCGAGCTCGTGCCGGCGGAGGAGCGCCGGGGCCTGCGCCGGCAGCTCCGCCACCGGCGGGCTGCCTTCTCCTCCAAGTACACGTTCGAGACCGCGATCGTGAGCAAGTCCGGAGAACGGGTCGAGATGGAGATCGTCTTCAAGCCCTTCGGCGCGGAAGCGAGCCTCAAGCTGATCGCGGTGGTCCGCGACATCACCGCGCGCAAGAGGGACGAACAGAAGCTCCGCGAGGCGCTCTCGCTCGTGTCCGCCACGCTCGAGTCCACGGCGGACGGGCTCCTCGTCGTCGACGCCGCGGGAAAGATCGTCAGCGCGAATCGACGGTTCGTCCGGATGTGGCGGATCCCGGAGGCGGTGCTCGCGACCGGCGACGACGACGCGGCGCTGTCGGTCGTCCTCGAGCAGCTCTCCGATCCCGATGCCTTCCTGCGGAAGGTGCGGGACCTGTACTCACAGCCCGAAGCCGAGAGCTTCGACGTCCTCCATTTCCGCGATGGGCGCGTCTTCGAGCGCTACTCGATCCCCCAGCGCCTCCACGGCCGGGCGATCGGCCGGGTCTGGAGCTTCCGCGACGTCAGCGAGCGCCACCGGGCCGAATCCGCGCTCCGCGATAGCGAGGAGCGCCACCGGGCCGTCGTGGAGACGTTGAACGAAGGCCTCCTGATCACGGACGGCGCCGACCGCATCCTCTTCTCGAACGAGCGGATGGCGGCGATGACGGGGTACGCCGTCCCGGAGATGGTCGGCCGCCCGGCGAGCGAGCTCTTCCTCGCGCCGAAGGACTGGCCGGCGATCGACGCGCGGAACCGGCGGCGGCTGCGCGGCCATTCCGAACGCTACGAGGTCGAGATGCGGCGCCAGGACGGCACGGTCTTCTTCGCCGAGGTCAACGCGATCCCGTTCCGGAACGCCGGGGGGAGCGTCGTCGGGACGCTGGGCGCGATCACCGACATCACGGAGCGCAAGCGCGCGGAGGACTCCCTCCGCCGGTCGGCGCGCGAATACCAGGATCTCTTCGAGAGCGCCAACGACGCCATCCTCATCCTCCGTCCCGAGTCGCAGATGATCCTGGAGGCGAACCGGAAGGCCTGCGAGACGTACGGCCTGCCGCGGGACCAGATCGTCGGCATGAGCCTGAAGAACTTCACCCGCGACGTTCCCCGGAGCGAGGAGCAGATCCGCCGGATCCTGCGCGAAGGCGCGTCGGAGAACCTCGAGACCGTTCACTTTCACCGCGACGGCACGCCGATCGACCTCCTCGTGAGCTCGTCCGTGGTCGAGTACCGGGGAGAGGGCGCGATCCTGTCGGTCTGCCGCGACATCACCGAGAGCAAGCGCGCGAAACAGGAGATCGAGCGGCTCGCCTACCACGACCCGCTCACCGACCTCCCCAACCGAGCCCGGTTCGCGGACCGGCTCGAGATCGCGCTCTCGCAGGCCCGCCGCGAGGGGTTCCCTCTCGCGATCCTCTTCCTCGACCTCGACCGCTTCAAGGTGGTCAACGACAGTCTCGGCCACAAGGTCGGCGACCTCCTCCTGCAGAAGGTGGCGCTCCGGCTCTCGCAGATGATCCGCGGCGGGGACACCCTCGCGCGGCTCGGCGGGGACGAGTTCATCATCCTGCTGTCGCGGATCGTGCAGGACGAGGACGCCGCGCGCGTCGCCCAGAACGTGCTCGCCCTCTTCCGCAAGCCATTCGTCCTCGGCGAACGGGAGCTCTTCATCACGGCGTCGATCGGGATCAGCCTCTTCCCGCGGCACGGCGAGGACCGGGAATCGCTCGTCAAGAACGCCGACATCGCGATGTACCGCGCCAAGCAGGAAGGACGCGACAACTTCCAGTTCCACACCTCGCAGCACACGCACGACGCGATCCGGCGCCTCGCGCTCGAGACGGACCTCCGCAAGGCGCTCGACCAGGACCAGGTCGGCGTCTATTTCCAGCCCCTCGTCGACACCCGCACGGGCGCGCTCGTGGGCGCCGAGGCGCTCGCGCGGTGGGAGCATCCGCTCCGCGGTCTGCTGAGACCGTCGGAATTCATCCCGATCGCGGAGGAGACGGGTCTCATCGTCCCGCTCGGCGCCCGGATCCTTCGTGCGGCGTGCGAGCAAATGCGCGTATGGCACGCGGCCGGCCGCCCGGAGCTGCGCCTGTCGGTGAACCTCTCCGCCCGGCAATTCCACCAGAAGGAGCTCGCCGCGCAGGTCGACCGCGTCCTGCGGGAGACCGGGCTCGCCGCCGGGATGCTCGAGCTCGAGATCACCGAGAGCATCGCGATGAAGGACGTCGCCGCGAGCGTCGTCGCGCTGCGCGCGTTGAAGGACCTCGGCGTCCGGATCACGATCGACGACTTCGGGACCGGCTACTCCTCCCTCTCGTATCTGAAGAAGTTCCCGATCGACACGATCAAGATCGACCAGGCGTTCGTGCACGACGTCTGCTCCGACGCCAACGACGCGGCGATCGTCCGCGCCGCGATCGTGATGGCCCACGAGCTGAAGCTCGACGTGATCGCGGAAGGCGTCGAGACCGACGACCAGGTCGCGTTCCTGCGGCGGCGCGATTGCCACGTGATGCAGGGGTATCTCTTCAGCGAGCCGGTCCCGTCCGACGCGTTCCACGCCCTGCTGCGCGCGAAGACGGTCTACGAAGCCCCGCCCGGCTGATCCGGGGCGGGATGCGGGGGGCGCTCGCCGCGGACGAGCGCGATCGCGTGGGGCAGGAGCGCGGCGACGGACCGAAAGCATTCGACCGCCCCGCGCGGCGAGCCGGGAAGCGCGAGGCAGACCGTGGCGCCGGCGACGCCGGCGACCTCGCGGGAGAGGTAGGCCGCGGGGAACGCCGCTCCCGTCTCCGCGCGCATCTTCTCCGCGAGGCCGGGAATCTCGAAATCGACGGCGTCCCGGAAGGCCTCGGGGGTCCGGTCCCGGGGCGACACTCCCGTTCCGCCGGTCGCGAGGACGAGGTCGAGCCCCGCGCGGCTCCATCTCCGGATTCGCTCCGCGATCGCCGTCCGGTCGTCGGCCACCACCGCGCTCTCCTCGACGCGGACGTCCGGCAGCGCCTCTCGGCAGGCGGCGGCGAGCGCGGGCCCCCCGCCGTCCTCCCGCTCCCCCGCCGCGACCGCGTCGGAGACGGTGAGGATCGCGACCCGGATCATTCGCGCGGACGTCTCCGGGGTCCCCGGCGCGGCGGCGCGACGAAGCGTCCCGAGCGTCCGCCGCTCTTCTCGACGAGCATGATCTCCGCGATCCGGCACCCCCGGTCGATCCCTTTCACCATGTCGTAGAGCGCGAGGCACGCGGCCGCGACGGCGGTCAGCGCCTCCATTTCGACGCCGGTCTTCGCGTCGGTCGTCGCGCGCGCGGAGACGAAGACGCTCCGCGACGGGGCGTCGAGGACGAGGTCGACCGAGACCCCGTCGAGGGGCACCGGGTGGCACAGGGGCACGATCTCGGAGGTGCGCTTGGCCGCCTGGATGCCGGCAATCCGGGCGACCGCGAGCGCGTCACCCTTCGCCAGCGAGCCGGCGGCGAGGGCCTCGAACGCCGCCGATGAGAGACGCACCTCCCCCCGAGCGACGGCCGCCCGCCGCGTGGCCGGCTTTTCACCGACATCGACCATTCGAGCCCGCCCGCGGGCGTCCACGTGCGATTCGCGTCTCATTTCGAGCGATTGTAAAGGTGAAATAATCCAAGCGCATGGAGAACCCCGCCGATTTCGGGTTCGTCCGGGTGGCCGCCGCGGTCCCCGTGTGCACGCCGACGCGCCCCGACGTCAACGCGAACCGGATCGCCGCGCTCGCGGAGAAGGCCGCCGACGACGGCGCACGCGTCGTCGTCTTCCCGGAGCTCGCGATCTCGGGCTACACGTGCGGCGATCTCTTCCTCCAGAAACGGCTGGAGGAGGACGTCCGGAAGGCCGCGCAGGATCTGGCTGGCGCGCTTCCGCGGTCGGTCGTCGCCGTCGTCGGTGCCCCCTGGCGGTTCCGGGGGATGCTTTTCAATGCCGCGCTCGTCTTTTCCGGGGGGAGGCTCGCCGGCATCGTTCCGAAGACCTTCCTCCCGAACTACAAGGAGTTCTACGAGAAGCGCTGGTTCGTCTCCGGCGCGGCCACCGACGGCGGCGACTG
>Ga0075276_10000427_pt1 | contig 11102 bp, 5 predicted proteins | sample SF_Rice_5C_80N_4_FD_69770 | JGI IMG/M metagenome (GOLD analysis project Ga0075276, IMG submission 69770) | Rice paddy soil microbial communities from Twitchell Island, California, USA - SF_Rice_5C_80N_405 | ecosystem: Environmental > Terrestrial > Soil > Paddy field/soil | place: USA: Twitchell... | reverse complement strand
GCCATCCAGAGCGGGAACGCCGGCGGCAGGCAGAGCCCGAGGAGCACGCCCGTGATGACGGCGGAGCCGTCGCGGGTCGCGCCGGGCTTGCCCAGCACGCGCTCCGCGCCCACGGCCCCCAGCGTCGCCGCCACGACCACCAGCAGCGCGCTCACGCCGAAGAAGTAAGCGGACGAGAGCACGATCGGGATCATGGACGCGACCACCGTCCACATGATGCGCGTCGTCGTCTCCGGGGACTTGATGTGCGGCGCCGCGGCGATGCGGAGCCGTTCTTCGGCTTCCGCCTCCGTGGTGTCACCCGCGTCCGCCGTGGGCAGGACGCGATCCAGGAGCGTGCTCACGCGGCCGCCTCCTTCCGCCGGCGGACCGCGCCCTTGCTCAGCGCGAACATCTGGGCGAGCGGCAGGCCGGAGGGGCAGACGTACGAGCAGGAGCCGCAGAGCATGCAGTCGCCCAGGTGCGCGGCGATCATCTCGTCGTGGCGGCCGAGCTGCGCCAGCGCCGCCAGCTTCTCGGGGTTGAGGAAGACCGGGCAGGCGTCGAGGCAGCGGCCGCAGTGCACGCACGGCAGCGCGGGCTTGTCCACGATCTCGGCGGGTGTGAGCGCCAGGATGCCCGTGGTGCCCTTGACCACCGGCGCGTCCAGGTCCGGCTGGACCACGCCCATCATCGGCCCGCCGAAGACTACCTGCGCCGCATCCGGCCTCAGTCCGCCGCACTGCTCGAGCACGTCGCGGATGCGCGCGCCCACCGGCACGATCAGGTTCGCCGGCTTCTCCACGCCGCGGCCGCTGACCGTGACGATGCGCTCGACCAGCGGCAGCCCGGTCTCGAAGACCTCCGCGATGCACGCCGCCGAGCCGACGTTCTGCACCAGCACGCCCAGGTGCACCGGCAGCTTGCCCGAGGGCACCTCCTTACCGGTCACCGACTTGATGAGCATCTTCTCGGCGCCCTGCGGATACTTCACCACGAGCGGCAGGATCTCGATGGCCACGCCCGCCGGCACGGCGCCGCGCAGCGCCTCGATGGCGTCCGGCTTGTTGCGCTCGACGCCGATCACCGCCTGCGGCACCCCCAGCGACTCCATCATGATGCGCACGCCGAAGATGACGCGCTCCGGGTACTCGACCATGGTGCGGTGGTCGCTGGTCAGGTACGGCTCGCACTCCGCGCCGTTGACGATCAGCAGGTGAACGGCGGCGCCTTCGGGCGGGACCAGCTTCACGTGCGTGGGAAAGGCGGCGCCGCCCAGCCCGACCACACCCGCCTGCCGCACCGCTTCCACCACGTCGGCCCGGGAGAGGCCCTGCCACTCCGGGATCAGGCGTGGCCGCGGGATCTGCGGCGAGTAGCGGTCCACCGCCAGCAGCACCGCCTCCTGCATGTTGCCGTCGGGGTGGGGATAGAGCCCGACCGCCTTGATCGTCCCGGCCGCCGAGGCGTGCACGGGCGAAGACAGCCACCCGTCCGCCTCGGCGATCACATCACCGCGCTGGACCCGCTCCCCCACTCGCACCCGCAGCTTCGCGGGTTTGCCGGCGTGCTGCTTGAGCGGCAGCACCAGCTCCTCCGGATAGGGCATCCGCCGTAGCGGTATGTGCGCGGTCAGCTCCTTGGCGTCCGGCGGGTGGACGCCATGCTGGAAGGAGAATCTCATCCGTGCTGCTCGCTTCCGACTGCAGAATCGTATCGAATCAGTTGAAGGGCTTCGCCCGCTCCACCCACTTGGCCAGGTCCTTCTCCTTCGGGTTGAGCGGCGTCCCGGGGTGAATGATCCCCGCCGGGCACTGCTCCGCCGCCTGGACCAGCTGCGCGAACGTCCCCGCCTTCGCGTCCTTGATGTACGCCTGTTTCTCCGCGTTGTACGCGAACAGCTTCCGGTTGCGGTTCGTGCACTCGTTGCACGTCGTGCAGCGCTCGCTCTCGATGTACGGCTCCATCCCCAGCCCCTCGGCGACCGCCGTGGCCGCGGGAGCCGACAACGCGGCCGCCGGTGCCGGTGCTACCGCACCCGCCGGCGGCGCCGCAGCCGGAGCCGCGCCCACGGGCGCTGGCGGGGCGCTGGGCGCCGGGGGCGCCGCGGGCGCGACCGCCACCGCCGCGCCACCGTCGCCGGCCAGCGGCGCCATCACCGCCGCGGCGATCTGCACCGCCGCGACGTCCAGCCCCGGCGTGGTGTCGACCTTCTTCAGCAGGTCCGCCACGCTCTGGCGCCCGTCGCCGGTGGCGCGCAACAGCCCTTCCGCCATGCGCCGGGCGATGAGGCGCGGATACTCGGTCTGCAGCGCCGCCATGCGGGCCTCGTACTCGGCGCGCAGCGCGTCCAGCTTCGCCTCGTACTCCCCGGCGAAGCGCTCCGCCACCGCCTCCTCGACCACCGCCGGCGTCTTGACGCCGGCCATCTCCAGCAGCTGCGCCCAGAAGAGCAGCCGGTCCTCGGTCAGGCGCACCATCTCGCTCGAGACCGACATGCGCTGGAGCTTCCTGGCATCGTCGAGCGTGTGGATGAAGGGCAGCTTCCCTTCCCGCTCGTCCGCCGCCAGCGCCATGTATTCGTGGAACGGCACCATGTCCTCGTTCCACTCCTCCGGCTTGACCTTCTTGAAGTGCTTCTTGAAGCGCACCTCGGTGGCGGCCCAGTCCGCGGTGGTCATCGGCAGCTCGATCCGCTGCGGCTCGCCCTTCTCGTCCACGTACTCCAGGTCGTACGTGGGCCAGGTCTGCTCCAGCTCCGGGTTGCCGTCGAGCGAGAGGCACTCGGCGATGCTCTTGCCGGCATCCGGGTCGTAGCGCAGGTAGGGGAAGGCGCGGCTCTCCAGCGCCAGGCGCGCGGCCCTGGGCGCCCAGTCGTCGGCCAGGCCGTGCTCCACGGGGCAGGGCGTGTAGATGTTGAACACCGCCGGCCGCCGCGTCGTGAGCCCCCGGATCACGCCGGAGATCAGGTGTGCGGGCGAGGCCTGCGAGCTCTGCAGCACGTAGGTGCCGCGGTGCGCCAGGGCGATGAGCGCGATCTCCTTGCGCACCTCCTGCTTGCCGTGCCACGCCTTGCCATACGCCGACATGTCCGCCACCTGCCCCGTGAAGCCGCTGGTGCAGGCCTGGCCGCCGGTGTTGGAGTAGACCTGGGTGTCCAGGATCAGGGCGCGGATCGGCTTTCCCGACGCCATCATGCGCGAGAGGTTCTGAAAGCCAATGTCGAACATGGCGCCGTCACCGCCGATCGCCAGGATCGGCGGGCAGAGGCCGAACTCCTCGTCAGTGAACTGCTCCCAGGAGAACGCCTGGAAGAACGGCTCGTGCTCGGCCGCGTCGTAGCCGTCGTCGGCGATGAGCTCGGCGCGGCGGACCGCCACGAACGCATCGGCCATCTTCCGCATCTGCCCCTCGAAGATGCCGATGGCCAGCGAGGGCGAGTCCTGGAAGAGGTGGTTCGCCCAGGGGAACGGGTACGGGTTGAAGGGGAAGGTGGACGCCCACACCGAGGAGCAGCCGGTGCTGTTGGCGATCCCCAGCGCGGCGCGCCCGCGCCCGCCCGGGCCCTCCACGTAGCGCCAGCGCAGGTCCTTCAGCGCGTGCAGCGCCGTGTTGATGCGGCCGAGCTGCTCGTGCTGCTCGGCGTCCAGCGGCACCTGGACGGCGGCCGTGGCCTTCGCGGCGGCATCCAGGTCGGCTCCGGCGGCGAGGAGCGAGCGCGCCTTGCCGTCGAGGCGCTCGATCAGCTCGTCCAAATGGCTCACTAGCCTGGCCACCCGGGGCTGCATCAGCGCTTCGACGGACGATGTGACCAGGTGTACGGAGGTCTTCTCCCCGCACCCCATGCACGCGCCGTCCCCGCCCGCCATGGAGCGGTAGGTGTCCTTCTTCAGGAGCAGCATCGGCAGCACGCCGATCCCCTCCTCGATGTTGGACACCGCGATGTAGCGGTTGTCGGTATCGGGCAGCTCCTGCCAGAACTCCCAGTTCTTGCGGAGCTTCTCGACCTTCTTCTCGTCCTGCTTGACCGTCACCAGCGCGTGCTCGGGGCAGACCGCCACGCAGATGTTGCACCCCTTGCACGCCTCGGGATTGATCGTGATCGACAGCAGCCCGCCCGTGCCGGCCGCCTTCTTCTCCGGGTTGTCGAAGAAGGGCGCCGTGCGCGTCAGCGGGAAGTCCTCGACCTGCGCCAGCGCCACGCGAAACTCCTCGTCCAGCGCCGCGCGCTTGGCCGCGTCGTAGCCGAGCTTATCCGCCACGTTGCCGTAGGCGGCCGAGAGCACGTGCCCGAAGTTGCTGAAGCGCTCGGCCTTGACCAGCCGCGTCACTTCCTTGGCCACGTGCTTGGAGACCTGCTTGGCCAGGTTGAGCGAGCGGCCCGTCTTCGCGCCCGCCACCCGCACCGCCGTCTCCACCACCTGCTCCGGCGTGTTGACCAGTCCGGGAATGGCCGCGTCCGGGCACTGCGTCCAGCACTGGTTGCACCCGGTGCACTTCTCGGCGATGAAGTCCGGCACCTCCATGCGGATCCCGGTCATGTCCCGGAACGCGCTGGACACGGCCGGCATCTCGGCCACCGCCGAGAACGGATCGGCGATCGGGTCGCTGCCCGTGGCGTAGCTGGTGCACACCTGCTCCCAGAAGCGGCCGGGGTTCTGGAACCCCTCCGCCGCATTGGGCAGGTTCAGCAGCGCCGGGATGTTGGCCGTGCGCAGCTCGGTCTCCACCTCGTCCGAGACCTTGCCCGGCTTGACCGCCTTCACCTCGTCGTAGCCACGGCGGATCACGCGCAGGTTGTCCTGCACCACGCGCTCGCCCAGCTTGCCGAACTTCTTGCGCAGCTGCGCCTCGATCCCGTCGAACACCTTCTTCTCGTCCAGTCCCTCGCGCTCGGCCAGCGGCGAGGTGCGGAAGAAGGCGCCCATGAAGGCCGCGCCCTGCATGCGGTAGCGCAGCTCGGCGTCGGATGCCTCCGCGCCGGCGATGGAGAAGCCGTCCAGCCCGTAGACCTGGATCTCGTGCTCGACGATGTCACGCTGCGCCGTGGCGGGCAGCGAGGCCCAGAGCTGCTCCGGCGTCTGGTCGCTCTGGATCACGAACACGCCGCCCTTCGACATGCCCGCCAGCGGGTTCGAGTGGCGGAACACGTTCGGGTCCGGCGAGAGCACCACGTCCACGAACTTCAGCTCGCCGTTCAGCCGCAGCGGCTGGTGCGAGAAGGAGGCGTAGAAGGTCGTGGGCTGGCCCTTCTTCTCCGAGCCGTACTTCGGGTTGGCCTTGATGTTGAGCCCGGCCAGCTCGTAGGCGGTCATGGCGACGTTCTTGCCCATCGTGATCGCGCCCCAGCCGCCCACCGAGTGGATGCGCAGCGCGATGGCGTCCGGCGGCAGGATCTTCAGGTTGCCCGCCGACTCCAGCGCCAGGTCCGCCACCGCCGGGTACGACTCCAGGATCTGCTCCTGCCAGATCTGCAGCTTGGGGATGCGCGTGCCCTTGCGGATGAACTCGATCCCCAGGTAGAACTGCCGCTTCTGCTTGCCCTCGGGGAGCATGTTGTCCACGGCGGCCACCAGGTCGCCCGGCTGCAGGTCGCGGCTGCCGAAGCCGAAGCCGCCCGAGTAGAAGTCGGGCACCTCGTCGGAACGGATCGTGGCCAGAGTGGGGAAGGGCAGCGCCTTGCCGGTGCCGTTGGCGCTGGCGTGGCCGTTGGTGCCCTTGCGGCCCAGGATCCCGCGCCGCCCCTCGTCGCCCGCCTGCGCGCCGTCCGCCTGACGGCCATTCTCCACCGCCTGCCCCATGGCGGCGCGGATCTCCCGCAGCAGCGGCGGGTCCACGGCCAGTGGCTGGTCGGTGCGCTCGAGCACGGCCACGCCCTTCTTGCCGCGCAGCAGCCTGGTCACCAGGTCCGCGGGGAAGGGGCGGAACATGGTGAGGTTGAGCACGCCCACCTTCAGGCCGCGCTTGTCGCGCAGGTAGTCGGCGGTGGCCTCGGCGTTCGCGACCAGCGAGCCCTGCCCGGCGATCACGTACTCGGCGTCGTCCAGCCGGTAGCCGATGGCGCGGGCGTAGACGCGGCCGGTCAGCGCCGTGAACTCCGCCATGGCCTTGTCGGTCAGCTCGGCCACGTGGTCGAAGTAGAAGGGACGCTGCGCCGCCACACCCTGCGCGTACGCGTCCTGGTTCTGCACGGTGCCGATCATCGCCGGGTAATCGAAGTCGTAGGTCTCCGGGATGCGGCGCCGCTTCGGGCCGAAGACCATGCGCTGGGCCGGCGTGGGGCACTCGATCTCGTCCGCGGGATCGCCCAGGTACTCCTTGATCAGGCCGGGCTCCGGCAGGCGCATCGATTCGATGACATGACTGGTCAGGAAGCCGTCCTGCGCGATCATGCCCGGGTTGAGCGCCAGCTCGGCGATCTTGTGGGCGATCAGGTTCAGGTCGGCCGACTCCTGCACATCCTTGGCGAAGAGCTGGAAGAAGCCCGTGTCGTCCACGGCATGGTAGTCGTCGTGGCCGGCGTGCACGTTGAGCGCGTGCTTGGTCATGGCGCGGGCGGCCACGTTCAGCACGTAGGTGAGCCGCTTGCCCACCGCCGCGTACAGCGACTCGTGCATGTACGCGATGCCCTGGCCGCTGGAGAAGTTCGTCGCCCGCAGGCCGGTCATGCTCATGCCCGCGGTCACGGCGGCGGCCGCGTGCTCGCCCTCCGGCTCGAAGAAGAGCAGGCGGCGCCCGTTGACGTTGACCTTGCCGCCGGCTACCGCCAGCGCCCACCCCTCGCCCATCTGCGTCGAGGGCGTGATCGGGTACGCGCCGGCCGCCTCGCTGGAGGAGGTCTCCATCTCGACGATGGCGGCGGAGCCGTCCATGGCGTCGGGGATACCGGGGTATTTCGGCGGCGTCGCGGCGCCGGTTGCAGCTTCGTCGTTCTTGCGACCGATGCTGAGCATGTCAGGCTAGCTCCCCACCCGCGCGGGACATGGTGGACCCGCCGGCGAATTGCGCTCCCTCGACCCAGGCGATGGCACCGGTCGGGCAGCGCTGGATAGCGGCTTCGCTCTCGAGCTGGATCTTGTCGTAATCGATGACGGGCAGACGCCCGCCCATCTGCATCTGGATGAGCCCCGGCGCGGCGTCGGCGGCACAGCGGCCGCACGCGTTGCACGCCACGGCGCAGGCCGCCGTGGCGGCCCCGCCCTCCAACAGGCTCTTGCACTGGACGAGCAGGTGCGCGTCCAGCGGCAGGATGGTGAAGAGCCCGCGCGGGCAGGCAGAGACGCAGTCGCCGCAGGCGGTGCAGAGCTCGGGGTCGACGACGGGCAAGCCCGTGTCGCTCATGTAGATTGCGTCGAAGGTGCACGCCACGGCGCAGTCGGCGTAGCCGAGGCACCCCCACGAGCACGCCTTGGCGCCGCCGCTCACCGCCACCGCGGCGGCGCAGCTCTCGATGCCGTGGTAGTTCGCCCGGCGCTGCGCCACGTCCGTGCCGCCCGCGCAGAGCACGCGGGCCACCCGCTTCACGGACTCGCCCGCATCCACCCCCAGGAACGAGGCAATGTCCTGCTTGGCGTCGTCGGACGAGACGGTGCACGACGCCGGCTGGGCACGCCGCAGCACGATCTGCTCGGCCAGGCCCCGGCAGCCCGGGAAGCCACAGGCGCCGCAGTTGGCGCCGGGGAGCATGGCCGCGATCTCGTCGATGCGCGGGTCCTCCCAGACACGCAGCTTCTGGTAGCAGAGCGCGATCACCGAGGAGAGCACGAACGAGACGCCCGCCAGGATTCCCACGCCGATGAGTATCGTGTGCACGGCTCCGCTCCTCAGGCTGCGGGCAACGCGGATTGCTGGAGCAGCCAGGCCGCGAGCCGGTCCGCCGTGGTGGCGGGTCCGGCCACCGCCCCCGCGGGGGCGTGAGCCGAGGGCGTCGCCACCAGGTGGGCCAGGGCGGTCAGCTGCTGCAGCTCCTCCGTCTGCTGCGCCAGGCTGTAGCGCCCGAGCGCGCCCCGGGGCGGTGCCTCCGGCAGCTCGCCCAGCGAGAGCCGCGTCGGCAGCGTGGCGCCGGCATCCGGATCGTGCACGAAGGCCACGCCCCCGGGCACCACCGCCGCCACCGCCGGTCCCGCCGCGCCCGCCAGCGCGCCCACCCCGCCGGCGTCCGTCGCCTGCAGCACGAAGGTGCCGGGCGTGATCAGGCGCACCAGCGCGGCGGGCGGCGCCGGCGCCTTCACCAACAGCACGATCTTCTGCGCGCCCTGGAGCAGGTCCGCCAGGCCGCCCACCTGCAGGTCAGCGCCGCCGACGGCGAGCACCAGCGGCGGCGCCAGCAGCCGCTCCACGCGCGTCCAGAGGGCAGGCGGGAAGGACTCCAGGTAGTTTTCGTGCTCCGCCGGGACGAAGCGCCCGCCGCGCACCAGCTCCACCACGCGGGCGGCGCCGAAGGCGCGGCCGGCGCGGGCCAGCGCCGCCGTGGCGGTCTCCCGCACGTCGCCGCCCGGCGGCACGACAGCGGCGAACAGCTCATCGCCGGCCGCGGCGATCTGGCCGAGCAGGGTGTGGGCGCGGCCGAGCAGCTCGAGGGCGCGCGCGTCCAGCGGCTCGGCGCCGGTGAAGAGCGCGCCGAAGCGCTTCAGGTCGATGCGCCCGGCGGCGAAGGGGCCGAGCTCGTGGCCCGCCCGCTCGCCCGCCCCGTTGCCGGGGCCGCTGTGGGCGGCCAGGAAGCCGCGTACCTGCTCCGCCGCCGCGGCCACGGCGCCGCGGAACGCCTCGCGCGCGCCGGTGAGCGCGTCGGGCACGGCCGGGGTCCGGGTCGTCCGCTCCTCAGACGGCATAGCGGTCGAGCTCCTCGTTCATGACGCGGATCTTGTCGTCCACCGTGAGCTGCGGCAGCTGGCGCAGCAGGTCGTAGCGCGGGCGGCTCTCGTCGCGGAAGAAGATCCCCAGCCGGATCACCTCGGAGACCTCGGCCAGGCGCCGGGCCTCGTCCAGGTCGCGCGGGTCGTGGCGACGCTGGTTGGTGTAGAGCTTGTCCAGCTCCGGCAGCGTGATGCCGTCCTCGTGCACCAGCAGCTCCACCAACGACGGCTTCTGCACGGCCCGCTTGAAGATCGTCTCCGTGTACTGCGGGCAGCGCTGGAGGATGCGCACGAAGGAGAAGCCCTGGTGCCGGTAAGCGGCGTGCAGCGTCGCGTACAGGTGCGACGGGATCCACTCCGCCGTCTGCGCCACGAAGGAGACGTTGGTCATGCCCAGCGTGGCCTCGACCGGATTCAGCGGCGGCAGGTAGCTGCCGCGCGTCTGCGTGTTGGTGACGAAGCCCTGCGGCGTGGTGGGCGAGGTCTGCTTCTTGGTCAGGCCGTAGATGTTGTTGTCCAGCAGCATCGCCGTCATGTTGACGTTGTAGCGGATGGCGTGCAGCCAGTGGGCGGCGCCTATGCTGGTGCAGTCGCCGTCGCCCATGGCCACGAACACCGTCAGCTCCGGCCGCGTCAGCTTGATCCCCGTGGCGACCGGCAGGGCGCGGCCGTGAATGCCGTGGAAGCCGTAGGTCTTGACGTAGTGCGGGAAGCGACTGGAGCAGCCGATCCCGGACACGAAGACGGTGGTCTCGGGCACCAGCTGCTCGGCCACCAGCAGCTTCTGCACGGCCGTCAGGACCGAGTTGTCGCCGCAGCCGGGGCACCAGCGCGGCGGGAGCCCCTCGTAGTCGCCCAGCTCGAAGAGCCGCTCGTCGTCGTCCGCGCCGGACGACAGGAGCGAGAGGGCGCAGACCGCACTCACTTCGCACCTCCTACGTTCGCGCGGATCACGTCCACGAGCGTCCCCGGCTTGAGCGGCTCGCCCAGCACGCGCGTCCAGCAGTCCACGTCCACCAGCGTCGCCGCCCGCAGCAGGAAGGCGAGCTGGCCGCGGCGGCGGTTCTCCTCGGTGATGTACGGCGCCGAGGGATCGTCGCTGTAGTTGATCTCCACCGTCATGACCTTCTTGAACTTCGAGAAGATCGGCTTCAGTCCCGGCTGCAGCGGCGAGAGGAAGCTCAGGTGCGTGGACGAGACCGACAGGCCCTCGCCCCGCGCCCGCTCCACCGCCTCCTCGATCGCGCCCTTCGTGCTGCCCCAGCCGACCAGCAGCAGGTCGCCGCCCTCGGCGTCGCCATTGACCGCGGGCGGCTCGAGCAGGTCCTGGAGCACGGCCAGCTTGCGGGCCCGCATCTCGGAGGAGTGCTGGTACATCTTCTGGTCGTACGTGATGCGGCTGCGCTCGTCGTGGTGCAGCCCGGTCGTGATGTGCATGCCGCCGGGGCGGCCCGGGATGAAGCGCTCGGAGAGGCCGGTGCGCGGGTCCCAGTCATAGGGACGCAGGCCCTCCGGCACCGGGGACTGGTCCGGCGGCGGCGCGAACCAGGACGCCTCCGGGTTCGGCCGCGGGATCGGCTGCACGCCGGTGGCGAGGTTGGCGTCGGAGAGCACGACGACGGGAACGCGGAACGCGTCGGCGATCCGCCGTGCCGTGATCATGACGTGGAAGCACTCCTCGATCGTGGCCGGCGCCAGCACCACCTTCGGGGTGTCACCCGGCTGGCCGAAGAGCACCGCCAGCAGATCCCCTTGCTCCACCTTGGTGGGCAGTCCCGTGCTCGGCCCGCCGCGCTGCACGTCCACCAGCACCAGCGGGACCTCGATCATCGTGGCCAGCCCCAGGAACTCCGTCTTCAGCGCCAGACCCGGGCCGGAGGTGATGGTCCAGGCGCACTTGCCGGCGTAGCCGGCGCCGATGGCGACGCCGATCGCCGCGATCTCGTCCTCCGCCTGGTGCACCACGCCGCCGTAGTTCTCGAAGACGTCGCCCAGGTGATGCGAGACCGACGTCGCCGGCGTGATCGGGTACATCGCCGCCAGCTCCAGGCCGGCCGCGATCCCACCCAGCGCCAGCGCCTGGTTGCCGTTCATCACCACCATCGGCACGCCCGCCGGCACCGCCGCCACATCGATGCGGAAGTCGAGGTTCTCCTCCGCCCACTGCACGCCCAGCTCGAAGAGCGCCACGTTCGCCGTGTACACCTCCTCCGACTTCTTACGGAAGGTGTAGGCGATCTGCTCCTTCACCAGCTCGTAGTCCCGCTG
>Ga0075276_10000426_pt1 | contig 11106 bp, 8 predicted proteins | sample SF_Rice_5C_80N_4_FD_69770 | JGI IMG/M metagenome (GOLD analysis project Ga0075276, IMG submission 69770) | Rice paddy soil microbial communities from Twitchell Island, California, USA - SF_Rice_5C_80N_405 | ecosystem: Environmental > Terrestrial > Soil > Paddy field/soil | place: USA: Twitchell... | reverse complement strand
ATGGCGATGCTGCTCGGATTTGGCGCGGCCTGGCTCGCCAGGGCCGCCACGTTCTCCGCGCATCGCCTTCCGGCATTCTGGTCGGGCATCGCCGTGATGCTCTGCGGCGCACTCCTGCGGCGCCACTGTTTTCGGGTCCTCGGCGCATTCTTCAACGGCGCCGTGACGGTCCGGGAGGACCATCGCGTCATCGACTCCGGCGCGTACCGCTGGATACGCCATCCCTCCTACACCGGCGGAATGGCCATCTTTCTGGGAATCGGGATCGCGCTCGCCAATTGGGTGAGCCTGGCCTGCCTCACGGTCATTCCGATTGCCGCGTACAGCTACCGGATCCTGGTCGAGGAGCGCGCACTGATGCTGCGGATCGGCGAACCGTACCGCGACTACGCCCGGCGGACGAAGCGCCTCATCCCGTTCGTGTTGTGAAGCAACTCAGTGCAGGAGCGAATCGGGCTCCTGGACCCAGCTCGCCAGGGCCCAGTGACCGTCGCTGCCGGCGAAGTCGGCGACGGCCTGATGGTCGGTGGGGCGGGGAAGGATCGCCGCTCCGACTGCGCTCGGCTCCCAGCGCCAGCGGATGGTCACGTGGTACTCGCCGCCGCCGAGATTTTCGATCGCCAGAACACCGGCGAACGTTCGCCGAGCGATCGGAACGCTCCATCCGTCGGCCGAGTCCGAAGCCCCGTTGACGTTGATCAGACCGTCGGAGGTCGGCGTGAAGCTGCCGTCGTCGTTCTTTTCCACGTACTTCAGTCTGAGCAGCTCAGGGGTGATCGGTGCGTTCTCGGTCACGGCCATGGTCGAACCGCGGGCGAAGTGCTCGTCGATCTCGACGAGGTACTCGATGCGGGCGGCGTCGAGGCCCGACGGAAAGTCGAGCTCCGCCGATTTCGGGGCGGGAGTGGTCGACTCGATGACCAGTCCGGCGTGCGACTCGGGCGAGGGCTGGCCGTCGGGGGCGGCGTGCCGCGCCTCGGCCTCCGCGATGGCCCGATGGCACAGCTTGGGCGTGAACAGCAGAAATACCAGGACGATGCCGAGTGGGATGGAGAGCGTGCGCAGCAGCCGTGGTCCGGGGTCGGTCATTCCTTCACATGCCGGCTGATCATGTCCACCATCTTGTCCCGCGTCAGCGGCTTGCGCATCCAGGCGTTCGCCCCCGAGCTGGGGAACATCTCTTCGAGCGATTTCTCGGGAAGGTCGGAAATGAGGATGATCGGAATGTCCTTCTTGTTCGACTGCGACTTGAGCACTTCGCTGAGGCGATTGCCCTTGATGCTCGGCAGATTGACATCGAGAAAGATGATGTCCGGAGTGTTGCCGGCGAGCACATGATTGAATTCGATCCAGCTCGCCGCGGTGAGCACGGTGCATCCCTCGCGCTCCAGCAGCGCGCGCCCGAGCTTCAGGACGAGCGGATTGTCATCGAGAATCAGAACCGTAACCTTGTTCAGAGGAACCGTCATGGGGCGGTGCACCTTCCTTCAGTGGCTCTCAGCGAATCTGCGGCACATGATACATTCTTGACCCATTTTGGACGAGATCACCGTCACAACGCCGCCGGATCCAGAGCTTCCCGGGCCGGCTCCAACACTACCATTTCGACGGCCGGCCGACTACTACTCCGGCCCGGTCGACGCGAAGCCTCTGTTCGCTCCGTGGGTCCCGTACGGCTGCGGAATCGCGGCCGTGATCGCTCTGCTGGCCATCTTCGGCGCCGGTTACGCCGCCTCGAGCGGCGGGTTCGGTCAGCTCTTCGATTTGCTGTTCTCCTCGATCCAGGGAGAGGTCGACAAGGCGTTCACGCGCGAGGTCACCCCGGCGGAAAAGGCGGAGTTCGATGCGCAGATGAAGACTATGCGCGAGGCGCTCCGCGACAACCGGTTGCGCATCGACCACATCCAGCCGCTGCTGCGGAGCATCCGCGAATCCAGCGGAGACGGCAAGGTCACGCCCGAAGAGACCGAACAACTGATCCGTGAGCTGCGGGCCGTGAATCGAACCGTGAAACGATAGGTTGGGGCGTCCCGGGACCGGAACCATGGACTTCAGACTCGTCTCTCCCTTCGAGCCGCAGGGCGACCAGCCGCAGGCGATCGCCCAGCTTCTGGAAAGCGTGCGCGCCGGCAACGAGCATCAGGTGCTGCTCGGCGTCACCGGCTCGGGAAAGACGTTCACCGTGGCCAAAGTGATCGAGCAGATCAAACGCCCGACGCTCGTCCTCAGCCACAACAAGACGCTGGCCGCGCAGCTCTACCAGGAGTTCCGGAACTTCTTTCCCGAAAACCGGGTGGAGTACTTCGTCTCGTACTACGACTACTACCAGCCCGAGGCCTACATCCCGCAGAACGATCTGTACATCGAAAAGGAGATGACCAAGAACGACGAGATCGACAAGCTGCGGCTCGCGGCGACCAAGGCGCTGTTCGAGCGGCGGGACGTCATCATCGTGGCATCCGTTTCCTGCATCTACGGCATTGGCGATCCCGACCTGTACTACGGAATGCTGCAGTTCTTCGAGCGCGGGGTGGAGAAGCCGATGACCGAGTATCTCCGCCGGCTCACCGAAATGCAGTACGAGCGGACGCCGTACGACCTGGGACGCGGCACGTTCCGCGTGCGCGGAGACGTGCTGGAGCTGTGGCCGGCGTACGAGGACGACGCCGTGCGCATCGAGTTCTTCGGCGACGAGATCGACAAGATCTCGCGCATCGACCCGGTCACCGGCCGGACGAGCGGCGACTTCGACCGCCTGGCAATCTATCCCCGAACGCATTACGTCACGCCACGCCAGCGCCTGATGGAGGCCATGGAGAACATCCGCAAGGAGCTCGACGAACGCGTGGCCGAGCTCCGCGCGCAGGACCGCCTTCTCGAGGCACAGCGGCTGTCGCAGCGCACGCTGTTCGATCTCGAGATGATCGCTGAGCTCGGCTACTGCAACGGAATCGAGAACTACAGCCGCCATCTCTCCGGCCGCGCGCGGGGCGAACCGCCGCCCACGCTGATCGATTACTTCCCCGAAGACTTTCTACTGGTTGTCGACGAATCGCACCAGACCATCCCGCAGGTGCGTGGGATGTGGGGTGGCGACCGCTCACGCAAGGAGACGCTCGTGGAGTACGGATTCCGGCTGCCGAGCGCCATCGACAACCGCCCGCTGTCGTTCGACGAGTTCGAGTCGAAGCTCCGCCAGCGCATCTACGTCTCGGCCACGCCGGGCCCCTACGAGATGGGGAAGACGGGCGGACTGTACGTCGAGCAGGTGATCCGCCCCACGGGACTCCTCGACCCGCAGTTGATCCTCCGCCCGGTCAAGGGGCAGGTCGACGACCTGATCGGTGTGATCCGCGAACGGACCGCGCGCAACGAGCGGGTATTGGTCACCACGCTCACGAAACGGATGGCCGAGGACCTGACGCGCTACCTCATGGAGCTCGGGATCAAGGTGAACTATCTCCATTCGGACATCGACACGCTCGAACGAATCGCCATCCTGCGCGATTTCCGCACCGGCGTCTTCGACGTCATCGTAGGCATCAATCTCCTCCGCGAGGGGCTCGACATCCCGGAATGCTCGTGCGTCGCGATCCTCGATGCGGACAAGGAGGGGTTCCTCCGTTCGCAGACCTCGCTGATCCAGACCATCGGCCGCGCGGCACGGAACGTCAACGCAGTGGCCGTCCTGTACGCGGACGTGATCACCGACTCGCTGCGGCTGGCGATCGACGAGACGAACCGCCGGCGGGCGATCCAGCAACAGTACAATGAGGAGCACGGGATCGAGCCGGCGACCATCGTCAAGGCGGTCGACAGCGACCTGGTGCGCATGGCGAACCTCGACTACGTGGACCTCGCCGCACCGATCGGAAAACGAAGGCTCGATCTGGTGGCCGACGAAGATCTCGACAAGGCCATCTCCCGTCTGACGAAGGAGATGAAGGAGGCGGCCAAGAACCTCGACTTCGAAAAGGCCGCCGAGATCCGCGACCGCCTCCGCGAGCTCAAAGAGATCCGCATCTTCGTCTGATCCCCGTCGATTTCGCCGCCGAAACGGCACGAGAACGTTGCGCGGCGGCCGCCGTTTCTCCTTTACGGTAAGACTTCGAAAGGAGATCGCATGGCAAAAGGAGTCACGGTCGGGTTGCTGGTTCGCCTCGAAGCGAAGAAAGGAAAAGAGGAGGAGGTCCGGCGCTTTCTGGAGGGCGGGCTGTCGCTGGCGCAGAACGAGCCGGCGACCACGGCCTGGTTTGCCATCCGTCTCGGTCCCTCGACGTTCGGAATCTTCGACGTGTTCCCGGACGACGCCGGGCGGCAGGCGCATCTCTCCGGGCCGATCGCGGCCGCCCTCATGGCCAGGGCCTCCGAGCTTCTGGCGCAGCCGCCGGCCATCGAGAAGATCGACGTGATCGCGGCGAAGCTTCCGTAAGGCGGCGTCAGAGCGAACCGAGCGCCCCGCGCACGCGCTCCAGCCCGGCCTCGATGTCTTCGGGCGAAACGGCGCCGGCGCTGAGGCGGAACCATCCGCTCTCCTGTTTCAGACCGAAGGCCTGGAACGGGACGACTGCGAAGCCGGCCCGATCGAGCAGGATCTTGCGGATCTCCTCGTTCGTGCGGCCGGGGAGTCGCACCTGCGCGGAGAGATAGATCGCTCCCTGCGGGGCGATGGCACCGACCGGGAAACCATCGCGGCGCATGCCCTCGAACCCGTCGTACAGCAGGTCGAGCCGCAGTTGCAGCCCGCGGATCATCTCCTCGCGGAAGCGCTCCATCTCCTCGTTCATCCCCAGGAAGCGGGCGGTGGCGATCTGCTCGGCGCGCGGCGCCCACGCGCCGACATGTCCGAGGATGTCGCGCATGCGCGCCGTGATGTGCGGAGGAGCGACGACCCAGCCGACGCGGAGCCCTGTCGCGGCGAAGGCCTTGGAGATGCCGTCGACGAAGATGGTCCAGGGCGCCGACTCCGGAACGAGCTGCGGGGGAGTGTAGTGCCGGTTGTCGCCGAAGGTCAGCATCCAGTAGACCTGGTCCCACAATAAATAGAGTGGGCGTTCACCGCATTCGGAACGCCGTGCATTCTCCTCGACGACCAGCCGGCCGATGGCCTCCACTTCATCCCGGGACATGACGGTCCCGGTCGGATTCAGCGGCGTGTTGATGCAGATCATCCGCGCATCGCGCACCAGCGGCCGGATCTGCGCCGCGGTGGGGAGAAAGTTCGTCTCCGCGCCGACGACGATCTCCGATCCGACGCCGCCGACCAGATAGGTGTAATGGTTGTTGTTCCACGACGGGACGGCGTAGATCACCCGGTCGCCGCGGTCCACCACCGCGGCATAGGCGGCAAAGATGATCGGCCGCGCGCCGCAGGCGATCAGCGTCGACTCCAGCGGGTATTGCAGGCCGAGCTTCTCCCGATAGAAGGCCACCACGGCGGCGCGCAACTCCTTCACGCCGTCGGCCGGCGGGTAGTTCGTCTCTCCCGCGGCGATGGCGCTGATGAGGAGCTCCTGCAGCCCGGCGGGGATCCGGAACTGCCGCGGGGAAAAATCGCCGACGGTCAGATTGCAGATCTGCCGCCCCTTCTCGGTCAGCACGCGGATCTCGGCCGCGACCTTCAGAATTTCCGATCCGATGAGCCCGCGCGCCAGAGAAGAGAGTCCGGTGTCTTCCTGCAGATTCAATGCGGTCATCGTCGTGCATTGTACGCGCGATGGATCGTCCACAACTCGCGCAGGGAGCGGACGAAATCGAGCGCCTTCACCTTCGATCCCCCGATGTCATGCCAGTGCGTCAGCGGAAGCTCGTACAGAGAACGTGCCACGCGCTCGCGCCCCCAGCGCTGAATGAAACGGGCGATGATCTCCACGTCGAAGATCCACCGTGCCCGGAAGGGGGTGGCGAAGACCTCGCGGAGATCCGGGGTGCAGCGGAAGAGCTTCGCGCCGCATTGCGTGTCGTAGACGGCGAGGCCGAGGGTGGAGGAGATGAGCGTCGCACCGACGCGGCCGGAATAGTGGCGCGCGGGCCGGCGGCGGATGTCCCTGCCGAGAAGGCGCACGCGCGCCCCGAAGACCATGGCGATCGCGGGGTCCTTCTCCAGGACCTCGAGAAACGCCGGAAGCTCGGAGAGGGGAGTGGCCAGGTCGGCGTCCCAGAAGCCGATGTAGTCGAATCCGCGCTCGGCCGCGGCGACGATCCCCCGCCGCACCGCCTCCGCCTTTCCGCGGTTGCGTTCGAGCCGGATGATGGAGATCCGTTGGGGAGCGGATGCGTGAAGGGTCTCCAGCACGCGCGGGGTGTCGTCGCGGCTGCCGTCGTCCACGAAGAGGAGCTCGATGTGATGCCCCGGGAGATCGAATTGGCGGAAGGCATCGCCGTCGAGCCGTTCCGCCTCGTTGTAGCAGGGGACGACGATCGCCACGCGCGCCAAGGCGATGCATTGTCGCATGCCCGCACGCGTCGCCGCTCGCCCGTCCACTCGACGTCACATTCGATGCGGTCAGATGAACCGATGCGGCGGCAGGATGCACTCGTGAACCCCCGGGCTTCGGCAGTATCGTCGCCGTGCGAAGCCGGAGGAGGACCCATGTCAGCGGTCAGGATCTGCGTTCTCGGCAACGATCGCCTCTTTTCCGATGGACTCGCCGGCGTCATCCGGAGCGCCGGCCACTCCTGCACGGTTGGGGATTACGATCGCGGGGCACCTCCCGACGTGGTGCTGATCGACAGCCGGATGGCACGTGCGCTCACGCTCTGCGCGGAGCTGAAGCGCGAGCGCGGCCCGGCCGTGATTCTGTTGGCCGCTCCCGACGACGATCTGTGGGCGTCGCGCGCGCTCGGAAGGGGCGCACGGGGCATCGTCTCCCGCAGCAGCGGAGCGGAGGAAGTGCTGAAGGCGATCGCCGCCGTGCGCGATGGCCTGATCTGGGCGCGGCGACGCGTGCTTGCTGCCACCATCGACCTGCTGGCCACGGCAGCGGTTGCCCATTTTGGCGAAGCCCTCCTCGAGCAGCAGTTGAGCGCGCGCGAGCGCGAGGTGTTCCGCCACACCGCCCGAGGGCTGGCGAACAAGGAAACAGCCGGCCGACTGGGAATGAGTGAAGCGACCGTCAAGGCACACCTGACTCACATCTTTCAGAAGCTCGGAGTCCGCTGCCGTACGGAACTGGCCGCCGAGTATTACGGCATCGCTTCGCCCGCGGCTACGACTTAGGTCGATCCGCCTTCCGGGCGATGAAACGCGCCTCCATCCGACCAAAGTTCTGAACAGTCGATTTATCGGACCGCCCGCTCTGCGTGCGTCCGGATGGAGGTTGAGCATGTCGAAGAACCGAACGCCGATCGCACGGACGCTTGAGGTCATCCTGGGCATCCTGGCGATCATTGCCATGACCGCTGTACCGATCGCGCTGGCCGACCCAGCCAGTCCGTTCACCATTGCCAACATCGACAGTCCGGACCCGGTGGTCTCCGGAGCCGAACTGCTCTACACGATCACCATCGTCAATACCGGCGGGTCGAAGGCCACGAACGTGGTCCTTTCCGACCAGCTCAACGGCATCGGCGGAATCGGCGTGCCGCCACAGCTGGCCATCACCAGCTCGCGCGGATCATGCTCGCAGAGCGCGACGCTCGTGACCTGCGCCGCAGGCACGATCGAAGGCGGCGGCGTGTGGGTAGTCACCATTCGAGGGATCGTCACCGCCGCGAACGGCACGACGATCAACAACACCGCCTCGGTGACCGGCACGCGCTCGGCGCAGAACTTCACGAGCACGGCCACGACCACGACACTCGTGAGCAGCGGCAGCACCGAACAACTGCCGGATCTGACGATCACCAAGAATGGACCGACCACCGTCGCGTACGGGGAGCGGATCACGTATTCGCTGATCGTCAACAACCAGGGACTGGCGAACGCGACCGACGTCACCGTCGTCGACACCCTTCCCTCGCAGATCGATCCGGCCACGATCATCGCCGAGCCCCTCGGCACGACGAGCCTCTTCCAGTGCACCGTATCCGGTCATACGGTCAGCTGCACGGGCGGCGCGATCAATCAGGGAGCGAACGCCACCATCACCATCACCGGCGACGCGCCCTCGTACGACACGCAGCTCACCAACACCGCCTCGGTCGATCCGTTCAACGCGATTCCCGAGGTCAACGAGCTGAACAACACGTCGGCCCTGGTCAATACCCAGGTCGTGCAGACGCCGCCTCCTCCGACGGCTCTGTCGATCACCAAGGTCGATCTGATCGACCCGATCGTGCCGGGCGACATGGAGACCTATGTGGTCACGGTCGTGAACAACGCCGCCACCCGGGCCGATGACGTCGTGATCATCGACGGCACGCAGGGGCTGGAGGCCTCCACGCTCACCGCGACGTTCGACGTGAACAACGGGACGATCGGGAACTTCGGCGGATGCACCGTCGCTGCGCCGCAGGCCAAGTGCATGGCCCGCACGCTGAACCCCGGCGGCACGATCGTCATGACCGTGACCGGAAAGATCGTGGCCTCGGCGGGCACGACGCTGCTCAACACCTCGACCGTCACAGGCAACATCAAGAACACCGGCTACTCGGCAACGGCGACGGAGAAGACCACGGTCAAACCGGCGGTCGATCTCACCGTGACGGTGGCCGATGCACCGGATCCGGTCTGCGCGCGCTCCTGGGCCGGTGCGATGCCGCCGCCGCCGACCTGCCGTGGCGGCCTCGAATACACGTTCACCGTCGGCAACAGCGGCATCTACGACGCCAACAACGTCGTGGTCCGTCTGCCGCTGCCGCCCGGAGTGGTGTACGACGCGGGGAACAGCACGTTCGGTCCGTTTGCCTGCAACCTCGACGGGCAGAATGTCGTCACCTGTACGACCCCGGTGTTGGGTGCCGAATCGACGTCCGTCTTCAAGATCATGACGGTCGCCCCGGCCGTGACCGGTCCGATCTCGCTCACCGCGACGGTCGATCCGGCCAACGCGATCTTCGAATCGGACGAAACGAACAATACCTTCACGCAGGCGACGCAGGTCATCACCGGCATCGATCTGACGACCCGAGTGGTCGACGATCCGCCGGGGTTCGACCCCATCGCCACGAGCGGCACGCAGACCTACACGATCACGGTGTGGAATGAAGGGACGCAGAACGCGGGGAACATCCGCCTGCGCGACACGCTGCCATCGGGCACGCGTTTCCGCGACGTGATCGCCGATCCGAGCCACAACTTCACCTGTTCCCAGGCGAATGGAACCGTCGAATGCGTCGGCGGCATGCTCGAGGGAACGGCGAGCAACAACGATCCACTGATCGATCCGGCGGTCAATCCGGGAACCGCGCGTGACACCGCGACGATCATCATCCGCGTCTTCGCGCAGTCGTTCGCCGGCACGATGCACAACGAAGTGCGCGTCGATCCGCTGAACGAGATTCCCGAGGCGAACGAGGCGAACAACATCGCCGTGCAGGACACGGTGGTCGAGAGCGCGCCGACCGGCGAGGGCGGATTCAATCAGCTGACCATCGCCAAGGCGCAGAGTTCGCCCGATCCGGCGAACACCGCTCGCAACGCGAAAGTGACCTGGACGATCACCGTGGGCAATACCGGCAGCGACACCGCGGTGGGCGTCACCGTCCGCGACTATCTGCCGGCCGGTGCGCGCTACATCGAAGCCAAGGACACGACGACGCCGACGGATCCGCCGTCCGGCCTCAACAAGTTCAACTGCAGTCAGGTCAGCAACCACGTCGACTGCGTCGGCGGCGAAATCGCCTCCGGCGGAACGGCGACAATCACCCTGACCGCGTTCGCGCCCGACACGCCGGGCGACTACATCAACCAGGCCATCGTCGATCCGGACGGCGCGATTCCCGAAGGCGACGAGTTGGACAACGAGGCCCACGCCAAGACGACGGTCAAGAACGCCGGCGCGGGCGCGTTCTACGAGCTGAGCATCACCAACACGCAAACCAAGGGTCTGGATAATCCGGACCCGGACGACACGGCGCGCAATGCCAAGGTCACCTACGACCTCGCCGTCGCGAACGGCGGAAGCGACGATGTCATCGGCGTGACGGTACGCGACACGCTGCCCGCCGGAGCGCGTTATCTCGAGGCGAGCGGCGACCATCAGTTCCTCTGCACGAATCACTCGGGCATCGTCGACTGCGTGGGCGGACAGATTCCGCACGGGTCGTCGGCGACGATCCACGTGACGGCGTTCGCGCCCGATACGCCGAGGGACTACACCAACCAGGCGATCGTCGACCCGGAGAACACGATTCCCGAGGGCGACGAAGAGAACAATCAGGCGCAGCAGATCACGAAGGTCCACAACGGCGGCGATCACCCCTACAACGATCTGACGATCGTCAACAACGGCACGACGACCACGACGCCGGGCGGGGCGATCACCTACTCCCTCGAGGTCACGAACCAGGGCTTCTATCCGGCGCTGAATGTCGCGGTCCGCGACGTGCTGCCGCCGGACACGACGTTCGTGAACGTGAAGGATGACGGCGCCGGCTCCGGCTCGCCGTTCACGTGCAGCGAGTTGGCGAATGTGGTCACCTGCACGGGCGCGACCATCAATGGCGGCGGCGACATGCGACGCATCATCATCAGCGCCATCGCCCCGCAGCAGATCACCGACGCCGCACATCCGAAACTCAACAACATGGCACTGGTCGATCCGGAGAACACCATCCCGGAGGGCGATGAGCTCAACAACAGCGCGAATCGTGAGACCACGGTCGGCTCGCTCATCAACCTGACCGTGAAGCAGGACGGTCCCACGACCGCCTCACAGAGCGACACCACCGATTACACCATCACCGTTCGGAACGACAAGGACGGAACCGCTGGCGACAACGCGATCGGCATCGTGATGTTCGATCCGCTGCCGGTCGGCCTGATCCCCCTGGCCACCGACCTCGGGACCGGCAACAACTGGGCCTGCACCATCGACCAGAACCCGATCAATGCCGTCCGTTGCCTCGGCGACCTGGCGCCCGACACGGAGGTCAAGATCAAGGTCACCGTGTTCATCACGGCGGAGAACGGACGCTCGCTGGACAATGTGGCCTGCGTCGACC
>Ga0075276_10000424_pt1 | contig 11113 bp, 11 predicted proteins | sample SF_Rice_5C_80N_4_FD_69770 | JGI IMG/M metagenome (GOLD analysis project Ga0075276, IMG submission 69770) | Rice paddy soil microbial communities from Twitchell Island, California, USA - SF_Rice_5C_80N_405 | ecosystem: Environmental > Terrestrial > Soil > Paddy field/soil | place: USA: Twitchell... | reverse complement strand
TCTCCGACGGCGTCTCGATGGGCACCGAGGGGATGCGCGCCTCGCTCGTCTCGCGCGAGACGATCGCGGACTCGATCGAGCTCGTCGTGCGCGGCCACCTGCTCGACGGGCTCGTGTGCCTCGTCGGCTGCGACAAGACGATCCCCGCGGCGGCGATGGCGCTCGCGCGCCTCGACGTGCCCGGGCTCGTGCTCTACAACGGCTCGATCGCGCCCGGGCGCTTCCGCGGCCGCGACGTCACCATCCAGGACGTCTTCGAGGCGGTCGGCGCCGCCGCCGCGGGGACGATGTCGAACGCCGACGTGCACGAGCTCGAGAGCGCCGCCTGCCCGGGCGCCGGGGCGTGCGGCGGGCAGTTCACGGCCAACACGATGGCGACGGTGCTGGAGTTCCTCGGCATCAGCCCCGCCGGCCTCAACGACGTGCCGGCGACCGACCCGGCGAAGCCCGAGGCGGCGTACGAGGCGGGGCGCATCGCCATGCGCCTCGTGCGCGACGACGTCCGGCCGTCTCAGATCATGACGCGGCAGGCGCTCGAGAACGCCGTCGCCGCAGTGGCCGCGACCGGAGGGTCCACGAACGGCGTCCTGCACCTGCTCGCGATCGCGCGCGAGCTCGGCATCGACCTCGAGCTCGACGACTTCGACCGCATCGCCGGGCGCACGCCTGTCGTCGCCGACATCAAGCCTGGCGGGCGCTTCGTCGCCGTCGACCTGCACGCCGCGGGCGGCGTCGCTCTCGTCGCACGGGAGCTGCTGAAGGCGGGCCTCGTCCACGGCGACGCACCGAACGTCGACGGGCGCGACCTCGCGCAGGTCGCGACCGCGGTCGTCGAGACGCCGGGGCAGGAGGTCGTCGTCCCCGTCGAGCGGCCGCTGAAGGCGACCGGCGGGCTCGCGATCCTGCGCGGCAATCTCGCGCCGGAGGGCTGCGTCGTGAAGCTCGCCGGCCACGAGCGCCTGCACCATCGCGGCCCGGCGCGCGTCTTCGACTCCGAGGAGGAGTGCTTCGCTGCGGTGAAGGCGCGCGCGATCAAGCCGGGCGACGTCGTCGTCATCCGCTACGAGGGGCCGGCGGGCGGCCCCGGCATGCGCGAGATGCTGCACGTCACCGCCGCGCTCGTCGGCGAGGGCCTCGGCGAGGAGATCGCGCTCGTCACCGACGGCCGCTTCTCGGGGGCGACGCACGGGCTCATGGTCGGTCACGTCGCGCCGGAAGCGGCGCGGGGCGGCCCGCTCGCCGCGCTTCGCGACGGCGACACGGTGGAGCTCGACGTCGAGGGCCGACGACTGCGGGTCGACCTCACCGACGACGAGATCGCGGCGCGGCTCGCCGACGTCGTCCCGCCGCCGCCGCGGTATGCGACGGGCGTGCTCGCGCGCTACGCGAAGTACGTCTCGTCCGCGTCCGAAGGCGCGGTGCTCACGTGAGCTTCTTTTTGTATAGTGCCGCACAACACAGGAGACGGGCGACGCTGTCCGGCTCCGCATCGAGAGAGGCTGAGGGAACCGGCCCTGTGACGCCTCGGCAACCTGCTCCGACGGAGCGTGGTGCCAATCCCGGTCGGATGCCGAGCCACGGACGGAAGGAGTAGGACCAGTGCCCGCCACCGCGCTTCGCTGTCGTATCTGCGAGACGGAGTACCTGCTGGACCCGATCGGGGTCTGCAGCCGCTGCTTCGGGCCGCTCGATCCCGTGTACGACCCGGAAAGGGTCGTCACGCGCGAGCAGATCGAAGCGGGACCGCCGAGCATCTGGCGGTACGCGCCGCTGCTGCCGGTCGCCGCGCCGGCCGAGCAGCGGCTCCCGCCCGGCTTCACGCCGCTCGTCGCCGCACCGCGGCTCGCGACCGCTCTGGGCGTCCGCGAGCTGTGGCTGAAGCTCGACACGGCGAACCCGACGCACTCGTTCAAGGACCGCGTCGTCGCCGTCGCGTGCGCGAAGGCGCTCGAGCTCGGAAGCACGACGATCGCGTGCTCGTCGACCGGCAACCTCGCCAACGCCGTCGCCGCTCGCGCCGCGGCGGAGGGGATCGATGCCGCCGTGCTGGTTCCCGCCGACCTCGAGCCGGAGAAGCTCGTCGCGACCGCCGTGTACGGCGCGCAGATCTTCGCCGTCAACGGGAGCTACGACGACTGCAGCCGCCTGTCGGTGGAGCTGTCGTTCGAGCTCGACTGGGCGTTCGTCAACGTCGGGCTGCGCTCCTACTACGCCGAGGGCTCGAAGACGCTCGCGTTCGAGATCGCGGAGCAGCTGGGCTGGGAGCTGCCCGACGCGGTCGTCGCGCCGATCGCGTCCGGCGCGATGTACTCGAAGGTGCACCAGGGCTTCACCGAGCTGCTGGCGCTCGGCCTCGTCGAGGGCCGCTCGCCGCGTCTCGTCGGCGGCCAGGCGGAGGGCTGCGCGCCCGTCGCGACGGCGTTCGCGGAAGGCGCCCGGGTGAAGCCGGTGAAGCCGCGGACGATCGCGCGATCGATCGCGATCGGCAGCCCGGCCGACGGCGACCTCGCCGTTGCCACCGCACGCGCGTCGGGCGGCGTCATCCACGCCGTTCCCGAGGGGGAGATCGCCGAGAACATCCGCCTGCTCGCCGAGACGACGGGCGTCTTCGGCGAGACCGCCCCCGCCGCCGCCCTCGGCGCGCTCCGTGAAGCCGTCCGCCGCGGCGAGCTGGGAGAGGACGACCGCGTCGTCCTGCTGGTCACCGGCGACGGCCTCAAGACGCCGGCGCTCGTCGCCGACCGTCTGCAGCCGGTCCACGTCGATCCCGACGTCGACCTCATCCTCGAGGAGGTGGCAGCATGAGAACCGGTCCGAGGCCCGGCTTCCGCTGGACGCCGGAGACGATCGTGTACGCGATCACGCTCTGGTATCGCAAGCACAGCCGGCCCCCGTTCACGCACGAGTGGGACCAGGCGGGCGAGAACCATCCGTCGCGCCAGACGGTCAGCCGCGTCTTCGGCAGCTGGAACGCCGCCATCCACGCCGCCGGCTTCGTGCCGCGGCCGCGCGGCCGCCAGCCGCGCGCGTTTCAGGAGGGTGCCCTCCAGGATGGCTGACCCGCGTGTCGTGCTCCTGCCCGGCGACGGCGTCGGGCCGGAGGTCGCGCAGGAGGCGCGGCTCGTGCTCGAGCTCGTCGCCCCCGACGTCGCGCTCGAGGAGCGGCGCATCGGCGCAGCCGCGATCCGCGCGGACGGCGACCCGCTGCCGGCGGAGAGCCTCGACGCGTGCCTGCGGGCGGACGCGGTGCTGAAGGGGCCGGTGGGGGATCCCGAGTTCGACGCCGCCGACGTGCGCCCCGAGCAGGGGCTGTTGCGGCTGCGCGCTGCGCTCGACGCCTACGCGAACCTTCGTCCCGCGGTCTCCGGCGACGTGGACGTGCTGATCGTGCGCGAGCTCGTCGGCGGTCTCTACTTCGGCGCGAGCGGCGTGCGCGAGGACGGCACCGTGTTCGACACGTGCGAGTACCACCCCGAACAGGTCGAGCGGGTCGTGCGGCGCGCCTTCGCGCTCGCGCGGACGCGGCGAAGCTTTCTGAGCTCGATCGACAAGGCCAATGTCCTCGAGACGTCGCGGATGTGGCGCGGCGTCGTCGACGCTGTCGCGCGGGAGTTCGCGGACGTGCGCGTCGAGCACATGCTCGTCGACAACGCCGCGATGCAGCTTGCGACCGTGCCGGGGCGCTTCGATGTGATCGTCACGGAGAACATGTTCGGCGACATCCTCAGCGACCTCGCCGCCGCCGTCACCGGCGGCCTCGGCCTCGCGCCGTCGGCGAGCCTCTCCGACTCCGGGCCGGGGATCTTCGAGCCCGTGCACGGGTCGGCCCCCGACATCGCCGGACGCGGCGAGGCGAATCCGGCCGCGATGCTCCGGTCGACCGCTCTGCTGCTCGAGCACGGCCTCGGCCGCGCCGTCGAGGCGCGCGCGCTCGAGCTGGCCGTCGACCGGGCGCTCGTCTCCTCGCCGACGCCGGATCTCGGCGGCAGCGCGACGACCGCGACGTTCGGGTCGGCGGTAAGGGAACAACTGTCGTTGACAGGCAGCGCCGCGCGCACGTAGCGTGGAGTCGATGGTGTTCGCGCCGGAAGCCGTTTCGCGCAATCCGTTCTTCAACGGCTTCAAGGCGTACGCCTTTATTCGCTAGCCGGCGCTATCGCTTCCCCGCCGCCGCCGTCTAGCCCATAGCTCTCCCGCGGGACTCCACCACTCGTTCTCGAGGAGGCATACCTCCATGACGCAGATCACGGCATCGATCCTGGACACCGCGACCGCGACCGCGGCGACGTGCTCGTGCGCGGAGCCGATCCCGGCGCAGCATGCGAAGCGCAAGGGAGCCGCCGTCACCATCTGCCGGCGGTGCGGGCTCCGAGTCCCGCTGAGGCTGCGATGAGCGTCGTCGCGTATCCCGGCCCGGCCGGCTCGCACTCGGGCGCGGCGGCCGCCGTGCTGCACCCGGATGCGGACCTCCGGCCGGTCGGAGGCTTCCGCGCGGTGACCGAGGCGGTCGCCGCGGCGGAGGTCGCACGCGGCGTGCTGCCGATCGAGAGCTCGCTCGCGGGACCCGTTCCGGAAACGCACGACCTGCTGCACGAGCGCGAGCTGTCGATCGTCGCCGAGGTCGTCCTGCCGGTTCGGCATTGCCTGCTCGGCCGTTCGGTCGTCGCGCTGGAGGAGATCCGCGTCGTGCGGTCTCATCCGACTGCGCTCGAGCAGTGCCGGCGGCTGCTCGACTCGCTCCCCGGTGCGTCCGTGATCCCGGCGGCGACGACGGCCGATGCCGCCCGCGAGACTGCGTCGTCCGACGACCCCGGCGTCGTCGCCATCGCGGGGCCGGAGGCCGCGTCGCTGTACGGGCTCGTCACCCTGCGAGAGGACGTCGCCGACGGCGCAGCGTTCACGCGCTTCGTGTCGGTCGCCCCGTATACGTGGCTCGGGGCATCACGGAGCGGCGCGCGCACCGCGCTCACGTTCGTCACGGATCACCGCCCGGGCGCGCTGCACGTCGCGATCGCACCGTTCGCCGAGGCGGGGCTCGATCTCGTCCGAATCGTGTCGCGTCCGCTTCCGGAGACGCCGTGGAGCTACCGCTTCGACGCGGTCGTCGCCGGGCATCCGCTCGACACGGCAGTCCGCCACGCGCTCGGCGAGCTCGCGCGCGTCACACGCTCCCACCGCATCGTCGGCGTCTACGAAGGAGCAGAGCAATGAGCACGCAGACCACGGCCCGCGTCGACGATCCGTTCGTGCGCGAGGTGCGCCGCCAGATCTCCGACCTCGACCGAGCGCTCGTCGACCTCGTCAACAAGAGGCTCCGGCTGGTCACCCGGCTGAAGCGGTACAAGGACGACCACGGCATCGGCTTCGTCGACCTCGCGCGCGAGGAGTGGATGCTGCAGTACCTCCGGCGCGTGAACCGCGGCCCGCTGTCGGTCGACGGCCTCTCGGAGCTCTACCACGAGCTGCTCGACCTGATGAAACGCGAGGTGACCAAGGCCGACGTCTAGACCGGGGACACTCCCCGTCACGTGGTTGTGACGAAGGCGTTGCACCTTCGCGAGGCGCCAATCGGCCGCGCGTGCTGCGTCCTCGAATTGCGGACGCCTGTCGGGGTCTCTTCGCCTAGACGAAGCGGGCGAACGTGTTTGTCGCGGGATCGTCACGATCCCGTGTGGGGGAGTGTCCCCGTCTTGAGGAACGTCAGGCCGGTGCGTGCGCCGCTTCGTACGCGGCGATCGCGGGCTCGCCGCGCAGCGTCAGCGCGATCTCGTCGAGCCCTTCGAGCAGGCAGTCGCGCGTGAAGTCGTCGATCTCGAACGGGAAGCCGCCGGCCGTCCGCCCCTCGAGGTCGACCGTGAGCTCCCCGCCGCGGTCCATCAGCTCGCGCACCTCCTCCGCGGGCAGCTGCACGGTGAGCAGCCCGATCTTCAGCGAGTTCTGCCGGAAGATGTCGCCGTACGACGGCGCGACGATCGCCTCGAAGCCGTAGTCCTGCAGCGCCCACGGCGCGTGCTCGCGCGACGAGCCGCAGCCGAAGTTGCGGCCGGCGAGGAGGATGCTGCCGCGCTGGTGGTTGAGCTCGAAGGCGGGGTCCTTCCGCCAGTCGAAGAAGAGGAACTCGCCGAAGCCGGTTCTTTCGATGCGCTTGAGGAACTGCTTCGGGATGATCTGGTCGGTGTCGACGTCGGGCCGGTCGAGCACGACCGCGGTCGACGTGACGGAGCGGAACGCCTTCATGCCTCGGCGAAGTGGCCGGCGAGCGCGGTCGCGGCGGCGACGGAGGGGCTGACGAGATGCGTGCGGCCGCCGGCGCCCTGACGGCCTTCGAAGTTGCGATTCGATGTCGACGCGCAGCGCTCGCCCGGCGCGAGGACGTCCGGGTTCATGCCGAGGCACATCGAGCAGCCTGCGCGCCTCCACTCGAAACCCGCCTCGGTGAAGATGCGGTCGAGCCCTTCCGCCTCGGCCTGCGCCTTCACGCGCGCGGAGCCGGGGACGACCATCGCGCGCACGCCCGGGTGCACGCGCTTCCCTCGGACGACCGCCGCTGCGGTGCGCAGGTCCTCGATGCGCGAGTTCGTGCACGAGCCGATGAAGACGCGGTCGACGGCGATCTCGCGGATCGGCGTCCCCGGCTCGAGCGCCATGTACGCGAGCGCGCGCTCGGCAGCGTCGTCGGCGGGCTGCGGGACGACGTCGTCGATCGAGGCGACCATGCCGGGATTCGTCCCCCACGTGACCTGCGGCCGGATCTCGCTCACGTCGATCTCGATCTCGCGGTCGAAGGCCGCGTCGTCGTCGCTGCGGACCTCGTGCCAGCCCGCGTCGATCGGGACGCCGTGCTCGCGCAGGTACGCGAACGTCGTCTCGTCGGGCGCGATCATCCCCGCGCGCGCTCCGGCCTCGATCGACATGTTGCAGATCGTCATGCGACCTTCCATCGACAGCGCCTCGATCGCAGGGCCCGCGTACTCGATCGCGTAGCCGGCGCCGCCGTCGACGCCGATGCGGCCGATCGCCGCGAGGACGTAGTCCTTCGCGCCGACGCCTGCGCGGGGCTCACCGGCGAAACGGATGCGCAGCGTGCGCGGCTTGCGCTGCGCGAGCGTCTGCGTCGCGAGCACGTGCTCGACCTCGGAGGTGCCGATGCCGAACGCGAGCGCGCCGAACGCACCGTGGGTCGAGGTGTGCGAGTCGCCGCAGACGATGGTCATCCCCGGCCGCGTCAGCCCGAGCTCGGGGCCGATGACGTGGACGATCCCCTCGCTGCCGCTGCCGGTCGCGTGGATCGGCACGCCGAACTCGGCGCAGTTGCGGGCGAGCGTCTCGAGCTGCTGCTGCGACAGCTGGTCGGCCGGCGCGTCGTCGCCGGTCGGGACGTTGTGGTCCATCGTCGCGACCGTCAGGTCGGGCCGGCGGACGCGGCGACCTGCCAGGCGGAGCCCCTCGAAGGCCTGCGGCGAGGTCACCTCGTGGACGAGGTGCAGGTCGACGTAGAGGAGGTCGGGACGGCCCTCGGCGCGCGTGACGACGTGGCTCTCCCAGACCTTCTCGACGAGCGTGCGGCCCATGCGCCGAGGCTAGTCCCGGAAAGCGGCCGCGTTGAGCCGGTTTGTGCGGTTTGACGTCCTGCCGGCGTGGCATACTCGGATCCGAGAATGGAATCCATCACCCTCACGACGCCGCAATCCCGCAGGACAGGATCCGAGATCGCGCCTCCGGAGGAGCACCGGGCAGAGCTGACGACGGCCGAGACGGCCGAGTGCCAGTGCCCGGACTTCTGCGAGCGCGACCACGACCTGGACTGAGCCCGTCGGTCAGCCGATCCGAATCAGCTTCTTGTTGACGAACTCGTCGGCGCCGTAGCGACCGAGCTCTCGTCCGAAGCCGGAGCGCTTCGTGCCGCCGAACGGCAGCTCGGCGCCGTCGGCTCCGACGATGTTGACGTAGACCATGCCGGCGTCGATCCGGTCGGCGACGCGCTTGGCCTGCTCCTCGTCGTTCGTCATCACGTAGGAGCCGAGGCCGAACGGGGTGTCGTTCGCGAGCTCGACCGCCTCGTCTTCCGAAGCGACTCGATAGACCTGCGCCACCGGCCCGAAGAGCTCCTCCCGGTACGCGTCGTTCTCGGGGCCGATGTCGGTCAGCACGGTCGGCTCGAAGAAGTTGCCGTCGCGCGCGCCGCCGACGACGATCTTCGCGCCCTGCTCGACGGCGCGGCGAACCTGGTCCTCGAGGCGGTCGGCGGCGAGCTTCGACGAGAGCGGCCCAACCTCGGTGTCGGGCGAGTGTGGGTCGCCGGGCTTCGCGGCCGTCAACGCCGCGGCGAACTTCTCGAGGAACGGCTCGTAGAGCTCGTCGACGACGATGAAGCGCTTCGCCGCGTTGCACGCCTGGCCGGTGTTCTCGAGCCGGGCGGCGGCGGCCGCTTCCACCGTCTTGTCGAGGTCGTCGGTGCCGAGCACGATGAACGGGTCGGAGCCGCCCAGCTCGAGCACGACCTTTTTCAGGTTGCGGCCGGCGATCGCGGCAACCGCGGCGCCGGCGCGCTCCGAGCCCGTGACGGACACGCCGCGCACGCGCGGGTCCGCGATCACCCACTCGATCTGCTCGTTCGAGGCGTACACGTTCACGTAGGCGCCGTCGGGGAAGCCGGCCTCGCCGAAGATCTGCGCGATCGCCTCGGCCGATTCCGGGCACTGCGGCGCGTGCTTGAGCAGGATGGTGTTGCCGATCACGAGGTTCGGCGCGGCGAAGCGCGCGACCTGGTAGTAGGGGTAGTTCCACGGCATGATCCCGAGCAGGGGCCCGAGCGAGCTGCGGCGCACGACCGCCGAGCCCTCGCCGGCGAGGAGCTCGATCGGCTCGTCCGCCATGATCGCTTCGGCGTTGGCGGCGTAGAACTCGTAGATCGAGGCGACGAAGTCGACCTCGCCGAGGGCCTGCACGATCGGCTTGCCCATCTCGCGCACGATGATCTCGGCGAGCGCCTCGCGCCGTTCCGCATGCAGCTCGCCGACGCGACGGACGAGCGCTGCGCGCTCGGCGACAGTCGTCGATCTCGACCAGTCGCGATGCGCGCGATCGACACGGTCGATCGCGGCCCGCAACGCGTCGTCGGCGATCGTCGGATACTCCTTGAGGGTCTTGCCGGTGGCGGGATCGACGACTGCGTAGGTGCTCATGCGGCTCCTCGTCGGTTGGTGTGCACGGCGCGATCCTAACCCGCGCGTTTCGGCCGGAAGGCGGCAGCCGGCCATCGCGTCTTCGACTTTTCGCCATAAATGGTCATGAGAGCTTCTGTTCGCAGTGGTTACCCTCTGGTCGTGACCGGCACCGACGTCACGGTCGTGGAGGTGGGCCCCCGCGACGGGTTGCAGTCGGTCAAGCAGGCGATGTCGACCCCGGCGAAGCTGCGCTGGATCGACGCACTCGCCGCCGCCGGATTGCGTCACGTTCAAGTGGGTTCCTTCGTCTCGCCCAGGGCGCTGCCCCAGATGGCGGACTGTGCCGAGGTCGTCCACCACGCGCTGACCATCGCGGAACTGAGGGTGTCCGTGCTCGTCCCGAATCTCCACTACGCCCGGCTCGCCTTCGAGGCCGGCGTGCACGCCCTCACGATCCCGGTTTCCGTGAGCGAGCCTCACTCGATCGCCAACGTCCGGAAGACCCACGACGAGATCGTCGAGGACGTTCGCGCGATCGTCGCCTTGCGCGACGAACGGTACGCCGGTACGCAGATCGACGTCGGTCTCGCCACGGCCTTCGGGTGCACGATCCAGGGTGTCGTCCCCGAGGACGACGTGATCCGGCTCGCGCTCCGTGTGGCGGATTGCGGCGTGGACGCCATCCATCCGGCGGACACGGTCGGCTTCGCGAGCCCGGCCCACGTACGACGGCTGATTCCGCGCCTGCGCCGGGAGGTGGGCGAGAGGTGCGGCGCGATCCACCTGCACGACACGCGCGGTCAGGGGCTGGCAAACGTCGTCGCGGCGCTGGACGTCGGAATCCGCGCCTTCGACTCGTCGCACGGCGGCCTCGGAGGCTGCCCCTACGCTCCCGGCGCCACGGGAAACATCGTGACGGAGGACCTCGTCTTTCTCCTCGAGGCCATGGGGCTGCGAACCGGGGTCGACCTCGACCGGCTGATCGATGCCCGCTCGATCCTCGCTTCGGAGCTGCCCGGGGAGGAGCTCCACGGTCACCTCGCCGACGCCGGCGTTCCGAAAGGCTTCGTCTTCGCCACGGCAACGGCGTGAGCGCGGTCGAGCCCGACCGGCTTCCGCTGGCCGGGGTCCGCGTGGTCGAGCTGTCGCATGTGGTGATGGGGCCGGCCTGCGGTCTCATTCTCGCCGACCTGGGTGCCGACGTCGTCAAGGTCGAGCCTCCGATCGTCGGAGACAAGACGCGGGGCCTCGGTGCGGCCAGCACCGGGCTGTTCACGACGTACAGCAGGAACAAGCGGAGCGTCGCCGTGGACGTCCGCACGCCAGAAGGCCTCCTCTTCATGAGGCGGCTGATCGCACAAGCAGACGTGCTCGTCGAGAACTTCCGCCCCGGTGCGCTCGCCGCCGTCGGCCTCGACCACGCGTCGCTCGGCGACGATGCACCTCGCCTCGTGTACTGCTCGCTCAAAGGCTTTCTCGCCGGTCCCTACGAGGAGCGCGTCGCGCTCGACGAGGTCGTGCAGATGATGGGGGGCTTGGCCTACATGACGGGGCCGCCCGGGCAGCCGCTCAGAGCCGGCGCCTCCGTCAACGATCTCATGGGCGCCGTCTTCGCGGTCGCCGGCATCGTCGCCGCGCTCTACGAGAGGGAGCGGACGGGACGCGGGAAGCTCGTCAAGGCCGGGCTCTTCGAGAACAATGCGTTCCTGGTCGCCCAGCACATGGCCCGGTTCGCGATCACGGGAGAGGTGCCGCCCCCGATGCCCGTGCGGGATTCCGGGTGGGGCGTCTACGACGTGTTCGAGACGAGCGACGAGGAAAGCGTCTTCGTCGCAGTCGTGACGGACAGACAGTGGCGCGCGTTCTGCGACGCGTTCGATCTGGCCGAGATGGCCGAGCTGGACGCTCTCGCGACGAATCGGCTCCGCGTCGAATCGCGCGAGTGG
>Ga0075276_10000423_pt1 | contig 11114 bp, 8 predicted proteins | sample SF_Rice_5C_80N_4_FD_69770 | JGI IMG/M metagenome (GOLD analysis project Ga0075276, IMG submission 69770) | Rice paddy soil microbial communities from Twitchell Island, California, USA - SF_Rice_5C_80N_405 | ecosystem: Environmental > Terrestrial > Soil > Paddy field/soil | place: USA: Twitchell... | reverse complement strand
TCAAGTCTTCCCGGGGTCGTCGGGCCGCGAGATGCACGAATCGGAGATCACGGGGTCCGGCCGCAGCCCGGGATGATCGCTGACGCCCCGGTCAGGCGCTCTTTCGTCTTTCGGTTCGCGTGCCCCACGCCCGCCAGACCACGGCCGCCGCCGCGGCGCCGAGCGCGATTGCCCATCGCCCGCCGCTCGGGAACCTCGCGTGAAGGATCTGCGCGGTCGCCGGCCAGGCGAGCAGGAGGGGGAGCGAGACGGCGATCGGCGCGACGACACCCCAGAAGCGCCACGGGTTCGGCGCGGGGACTCTCCGCCACGGCCGGTCGCCCGCCCTCTCCGCCCAGGCGATCAGCAGGGTCCCGGGAAGGAGGGCCGCGAGCGCGAATCCTCGGGCCGCGTCGGCACCTCCGGGCAGCGCGGCGGCGTAGATCGCGAGCACGGCGGCGGCGAGCGCCGCCCCCGTCGCGATCGAGCTGCCGGCCGTGCGCTTCCCGAGGAGCGACGCGCCTGCCGGCCGCGGCGGACGGCTCATCACGTCGGGATCCGCCGGCTCCCCCTCGAAGAGGAGCGCCGAGACCGGGTGGACGACGAGCTCGAGCCAGACGAGATGGACGGGGAGGAGCAGGAGGGGAAAGCCGAGCAGCGGAACGACGACCGCGAGGACGACGATCGGCACGTGAAAGGCGAGCAGATACCGGAACGCCTTTTCCAGATTGTCGTAGATGCGGCGCCCCTCCCGGATCGTCTCGACGATCGACCCGAAATTGTCGTCGAGCAGGACGAGATCGGCCGCCGCCCGCGCCACCTCGGTCGCGCGCGCGCCCATGCTGATTCCGATCGACGCGCGGCGGAGCGCCGGGGCGTCGTTGATGCCGTCGCCGGCCATGGCGACGACCTCTCCGTTGGCCCGGAGGGTGTCGACGATCGCGTACTTCTGCTCCGGGAGGATGCGGGCGAGGATCGGCGACTCGGCGACCCGCCGCGCGAAATCGGGCGGAGAGAGGGCGGCGAGCTCGTCGCCGGTCACGATCGGCTCGCGTCCGCTGACGATCCCGGCGCTCTCCGCGATCGCCCGGGCGGTGACCGGATGGTCGCCGGTGACGAGCTTGATCGAGATTCCGGCGGTTCGGCATTGCGCGACGGCCGCGGCGATCTCCGGCCGGAGAGGATCGCGGAAGCCGAGAAAGCCGACGAGCGCGAGCTCTGATTCGTCGCGCTCGCGGTCGTCGGGCCCTGCACTCTCGGTCTTGCCGGCGACCGCGAGGAGCCTCAGCCCCCCCGCGGCGAGCTCGGCATGGCGCATTTCCGCTTCGGCGCGGCGTTCGGGAGTGAGCGCGCAGTGCTCCAGGATCCCTTCGAGCGCGCCTTTGGCGGCGACCGCGAGCGTGCCGTCCGCCGCGCGTTCCGTCCTCCACACGTGCGACATGTGCTTTCCGAGCGGGTCCCAGGAGTGGTCGCGGACGAGGATCCCTTTCGTGTGCAGGCGGCCGGGGTCGAGCCCGGACGTCCGCGCGAACTCGATGATCGTGCGGTCGAGAGGATCGGAGGGGTCGATCTCGCAGGCGAGCACGGCGGTCTCCAGGAGCTCCTGCTCGCCGAGCTCACCGAACGGAAGCACGGCTTCGAGGACGAACTGGCCGAGGGTGAGCGTCCCCGTCTTGTCGGTGCAGATCACGGTCGTCGAACCGAGCGTCTCGACGCTCGCGAGGCGGCGGACGAGCACGCGATGGCGCGACAGACGCCACGCCCCGAGCGTCAGGAAGAGCGTGAAGACGAGAGGGAACTCTTCGGGCATGGCCGACATTGCGACGCTGATCGCCGAGACGAACGCGCGCGAGAGCGACCGCTCGCGATACCAGGCGAGCCCGAAGACCGCCGCGGCGACGAGGACCGCGATGCGGCCGAGAACGGAAACGACCTTCGCGGTCTTCTCCTGGATCGGCGTCGGCGCGTCGGGTGCCTCGGCCACGAGCGAGGCGATCCGCCCGTACTGCGTGCTCAGGCCGGTCGACGTCACCTCGCCTCCTCCCTGGCCCGTGAGCACACGCGAACCGGCGTAGAACGGCGTCCCGGGAAGCTTGTCCTTCGGCTCCGACTCGCCGGTCAGCATCGACTCGTCGATCGCGAGATGCGCAGACCAGGCGACCGTCCCGTCCGCATGGAGGACGTCTCCCTCGCGGATGAGCAGGATGTCCCCCGGCACGATTTCCTCCGTCGGGATCTCGACGGGCGCGCCGTCCCGCACCACCGTGGCCCGCGGGGAGACGGCCCGCGCGAGCTTCTTCAGCGCCTGGCGCGACCGCGCTTCGAGGATGACGTCGACGGCGAGCACCGGGAAGAGGGCCACGAGGAGCACGATCCCGTCGCGGCGCTCCCCGGCCACGAAGGAGAGGACCGCCGCCGCGAGCAGCATGATCGCCATCGGGTCGGCGAGCATGCGGGCGAACTCGAAAAACGACGCGCGGCGTCCGGCGGGCGCGTAGCGGTTGGGGCCGTGCTCGGCGAGGAGCTCCCGGGCGCGGGCGCTGGAAAGACCGCTCGGCCGGCTCTCCACGGTCAGACGGGCGCCGCGGCGCCCCCGCGTCCGGAGACGTCCGGCGCGCCCGGTCGCGTCACTTGAGTCCGAGGTCGGTCAGGATCTTCGGATTCGTCTCTTCCTGCGCGAGCACGGCATGGCAGGCGTCGCAGTCCTGGGTGATCACCTTCCCGTCCTTCGACGCGTGGCTGCCGTCGTGGCACCGGAAGCAGCCGAGGAAGTCCTCGTGCCCGAGGTTGTTGGGGTACGTCCCCCACCCGACCTTCATCGCGGGGAAGACGTTTCGCCGGTAGATCGCGCCCGCCCGGTCGGCGGCGGCCTCGATCTGCGCGCGGTGAGCGGCGTAGACCGGAGGATACTTCGTGCGGTAGAAGTCGACGAGGCCTTCCGAGATCTTCGACGTCGCGGTCTGCTGGTCGGGATAGGAGGCGCGCAAGAGCGCGACCGTTTCCTTCTTGACGAAAGGGAGCGTCGCGCTGATGGTCCCCGCCGCCATCGCCTCGTCGACCGCGCGCTCGGGGAGCTCGAACGTGTGGGACGGACGGTTGTGGCAGTCCATGCAGTCCATCGTGCGGTGCTCACCGCGGGCGAGCTGCTCCGGAGTCGTCTTGACGTCCGTCGAGACGTATTCGACCGTCTTGCCCGAATCGTCCACGTACCAGACGACGGGGATCACCTGCCGGTGCGTATCGGTCGCGACGTAGCTCACCCGTGAGCCGTGGTCGAGATGGCGGCCGTGGATTCCCGTTCCTTCGACGCCGGTGCGGCCCCCTCCCACCTTGACCAGCAGGACGGTCTGCTGTTTCGTGTTGTTCTCGTCGTCCGTGAACTTCGTGCGGACGACGAGGCGGTCTCCGACGAACCTCTGGGGCCAGTGGCACCGCTCGCAGGTCTCGCGCGCGGGACGCAGGTGCTCGACCGGCGAGGGAATGGGGGTCGAATACGTGTGCAGCGCCACGGCGAAAACCTGCCGCACCCCCGAGATCTTCGCGCGCACGAACCACGGCGCACCGGCGCCGATGTGGCACTCGACGCACTCGACGCGGGAATGGGGCGAGTCCCGGTACGCCGCGTACTCGGGCTGCATGACCGTGTGGCAGGTCTGCCCGCAGAATTGCGTCGAGTCCATGTACTCGACGCCGAGATAGGAGGCGGTCCCGAGAATGAGGAAGTTGAGGAAGGTCGCCACGCCGACGAGGACGAACGCCCGCCGGAGGATCGGCTGGTGGAAGTCGATCCGCGGGTACTCACGGGGGAGCAGCCCCGCACGGACGAGCGCGCGCCGGCGGACGATCAGCCCGATCGGGATCAGGACGAGGCCGGCGAGGAAGATGCCGGGAAGGATGAGGAAGAAGACGATTCCCGCATAAGGATGGATCGGCTTGGCCTGCAGGAGCTCGAATATCCAGAAGGCGATGAGCGTGAACGCCGAGCTCGTCGTCAGGACGGCCCCGAGAATGCTCAGCGGGTTCTGCCCGAGGTAAACGAGCGGGCGCAGCCAGGTCTTCACGAAATCCTTCATGCTCTCCGTTCCCCTTTCCTGGCCGCGTCTTTCGCGGCCCCCCCCCGGGCCATTCTAGTGCCCGGAAACGTCACTCCGGCGCCGCGGCGAACCGATTACCGGTATACGAACAGCATCGCGTACAGGATCAGACCGATCAGGAAGAGCCCGATCGCGAGCGCGGTGAAGCCGAACCGGCGCCACATCCGGCTGGCGAGAGGAATCGGCGCGGGCATCTTCAGGCGTTCGAGCTCTCCGCTCTCCCGGAGCTGGCGGTATTCGAGCGGCCGGTCGTGCTTGAGCTCCTCGAGCGGGACGCCTCCCGTGAAGATCACCGTGTCGATCGGGAACTTCTCGGGCCGGAAGTGGGTGTTGAAGAAATGGATGCTGAAGATGAAGCACACCGCGAGCAACGCCTCGTCGCTGTGGATCGTCGTCGCGACGTTGACCATCCAGCCCGGCATGACGTGCGTGAAGACCGTCGGGAACCAGAGGATCAGCCCGGTCATTCCGATCACGGCCACGCCCCAGAACACCGCGAAGTAGTCGAATTTCTCCCAGTAGGTCCACCGCCCGTACCGCGGTCGGGGCCCCTTCTTCAGGAACCACTTGATCGACCCGACGAACTCGCGCCAGTCGCGGCGGTTCAGCATCATGCTCTCCGGACCGAAGATGAGCTTCATCCAGGTCTTTCCGCCCTTCTTCTTCTGGCGGACGAGGTCAAAGAGATGGAGTCCGAAATAGGTGAAAGTCACGACCGCGCAGAAGCGGTGGATCAGGCCGGCAGCGACGAAGCCGCCGAAGAGTCGCGCGAGGACCCTGGCCCAGGGAGCATAGGAGAATTTCAGGGTCATGCCGGTCGCGGCGAGGCCCAGGAAGCTGCCGATCACCATCAGGTGGAGATTTCGCTGGAACGTCGTGAACCGGCGGACGTAGACGCGATCGCCGGCTTCCGCGGCTTCGGCGTCGGGCCGGCGATCGCCGAGCGAGCGGTGCAGCCAGAGCGCCGTGTGGCCGCCTGCCACCGTGAGCGTTCCGACGAGGAGGAACGTCATCCCCCAGAACGTATAGAAGAGGAAGGGATAGCGCTTCGGGTCATGGTGCGTCGCGTGCGTCAGGTAGCCCGCGAATTGCCGGTGCGAGCCTTTGTGGCACTTCCCGCACGTCTTGACGATGTTGGCGTGGGAGAGCCGCGAGCGCGGGTCGGTCACCGGCAGGATGTCGTGCGACCCGTGGCAGTCGTAGCACTTCGCCGTGCCCAGGTATCCGAGCTTGGAGACCTTGCCGTGGAACGTGTCGAAGTACGTCGCGGCGATCTTCTCGTGGCAGCGCCCGCACTGGTCCATGATGTGCAGCCGGAAGTTCGAAAGGTCCGTTCGCTGGATGCTGTGGGCCGAGTGGCAATCGCTGCAGACCGGGAGCGGCTTGCTCGTCCGCGTCACCAGCGGCGAGTGCACGCTCTTCGTGAACAACTCGTAGATACCGCGGTGGCATGTCCCGCACGTCCCGGCGACGTTGGCGCGATTCACGCTCGATCTGGGGTCGGCGGCCGGCAGCTCGTGGTGCGCGCTGTGACAGTCGGCGCAGTTGGCGGTGACGGTCAGGCCGGCCCCCATGAGCCCCTTGCCGTGGATGCTCTCCAGGTAGTTCTCGACGATGTTCTTCTGTTTGCCCGTGTAGCGGACCGCCGCCTTCTCTCCGGTGCGATGACAACGCGCGCACAGGGCCGGAACGTTGCGCGAGAAGGTCGGTGACGTCGAGTCGGTCTTGCTCAGCACGCCGTGGGCGGTGTGGCAATCCTGGCAGGCCGGCGCGTCCGGGCTGCCCTTGGCGAAGAGCTGTCCGTGAACGCTCTCCTTGTATTGATCGACGACCGCCGCGTGGCAGATCGAGCAATCGACTTTCCCCGTGATCGTGCGGCACGGCCGCGTGTCCGCCGGGTCTCCGCCGGTGTGGCACTGGACGCAGGCGATCCGGGCGTGGCGCGAATGCGCCAGCTCCCTCTGGTCGACGAACATGGAGAGAGTCTGGCCGGCTTCGGAGCTCTTCAGCTCCGGCTTGCCGTGGCAGCGCATGCAATCCTGGTCGGCCATTCCCTGCGAGTAGAAAACCTTGCGGATCTGGTGCGGGGAGTGGCAGTCGACGCACGCGGGAATCAGATGCGGCTGCTTTTCCCACAGCTCTCCGCGGATCACCTTCCGGTGGACGGTTTCGATCTGCGCGTGGCATTTCGTGCAGGTCTTCGCGATGTTCTGTTTCGCGATCGAAGACCGGGGGTCCGTGTGCGGCAGCACGAAATGCGCGGTGTGGCAGCTCGTGCATACTGCCGCGACGATCAGCCCGCGCTTGAAGAGGCCTTCCCCGTGGATGCTGTCGATGTAGTTTCCGAGAATGTTCGTCTGCGGGATCCTCCGCGTCAGGCTGACGGTCGTGCCTTCGCGGTGACAGCTGCCGCAGAGACGCGGGATCTCCATCGTGTACGTGGGCGAGCCGGGGCTTCCCGGCCGGAGCACGTTGTGCGTGCCGTGGCAGCTCTTGCAGCCGGGCGCGTAAGCGTCGCCGGCGGCGGCCTTGCGGCCGTGGACGCTTTGCGCGTACTGCTTCCCCTCGTCGGCGTGGCACGAGCCGCACTCCACCTTCGCGAGCTTGTCGGGATGCGGCACCTCCTTGATGTCGCTGTGGCAATCGACGCACGCGACGTCGGCGTGAGGAGACGCCTTGAGGGCCGCGGCGTTGAAGGGAGGCGGCTCGCCGGCCTTCCGCCGGCCGGTCCTCGGGCCGGCATCGTGGCAGGCCAGGCAGTCGTCCCGCGTCGGCGGCGCCGGGTCCGCGCCCCGGGCGGCGGCCCCGAGGGCCAGGACGGCGAAGAGGATACCGAGCGCCTGGCCGGGCTTCATGCGACCGGAGGCGTCCCGGGTACGGGCGCAGGGGCGGAGGTCCGGCGGATCCGCTCGAGCTCGAGCGGATGCTCTTCCTCCATTTCCTTCTCGCTGAGCATCCCCGTGAGCCAGGCGAGGTTCATCGGGTATTCGTCCGGATTGAAGATGACGAAATAGAGGTGCCAGACGCCGATCGCGAGTGTGGCGAGCCACGCTTCGTAGAAGTGGATCGTGCGGCTCACGTCGTATCCGAGCTTCGTGAGGAGGCCGATGAACGTGTTGTCGAACCACATCACGATGCCGGTGGCCGACATCACGATCGTGCCCCAGACGAGCGCCCAGTATTCGGTCTTCTCCGCGTACGAGAAGCGCCCGTAGAGGGGCCGCTCCTTCGAGAGCCCGAGGTTGTACTTGACCGCCTTCCAGGCGTCCTTGAGGTCCCTGGGCCGCAGCCAGATGTCCTTGACGAACTGCCGGCCGCGAACCGTGAAGACGATGTAGGCGACGTGGACGAGGCTCGTCGCGATCATGACGGCGCCGGCCGCCCGATGGAGGACGCTCCGGAGCCCGAACGCCCGCGGGTTGATGCGCCGGATGAATCGGACCCACGCGGCGTCGGGATAGTGCAACATGAAGCCGGTCACGACGAGGAGGATGAACGGCAGCGCGATGCCCCCGTGCTGCAGCCGCTCGAAGAGCGTCATCCGGAGATAGACGCCGCTCCCCGCGGGCGCCTCGATTTCGCGTCCCATGCGGACCCGGAACCGGCGGCGGAGCCTCCGCAGGAAATCGAGGGCGTTGTGCGCCAGCATCCCGCCGATCGTGCCGATGATGACGATCAGATAGATCGTCGCGATCACGAAGAGCAGCGGGTCCTTGTCTTTGGACCCGGTGACGTGCACTCGGCCCAGCGCGAACTTCGCGTTGGCATTCGGATGACAGCCCTTCTGACCGCACGTCGTCGCGAGATTCGCCCTCGCGACGCGCGAACGGGGATCGGACGAAGGCAGGATGTCGTGCGCACCGTGGCAGCTCGCACAGTTGGCGACTTTGACGACGCCGCCGCGGGCATCCAGCCCGTGAAAGCTGTCGGCATAGCTCTTCGACCGGTCGGTGGGGAGGTCGTACTTCTGGTTGAGCTTCAGCGAACCGTGACAGGGAGTGCAGACCCGCGCCGAAATGTTGGCCGCCGCGATCGGCGAGTTCGGATCCCGGCGCGGGAGCACGTTGTGCTCGCCGTGGCAGTCGGTGCAGACGGGGGCGTCCTTCATGCCGCGCGCGAGCGCGGTCCCGTGAACGCTCGCCGCGTACTGCGCGGCTTCCACGGCGTGGCACTTCGCGCACAGATGCGGGATCTCGAGCTTCCCGACGTTCGAGCCGGGCGAAAGGGGATTGCTCATCTGATGGCTTCCGTGGCAGTCGATGCAGGTCGGCGCGCTCGCGTTCCCGGCGGCGAGCGCGCGTCCGTGGACGCTCGTCTCGAAGGACGAGATGAAACCGGCGCTCGGCATCATCGCCCGGATCGCCGGGTTCTTCAGGTGGCAGGAGAGGCACATCTTCTCCTGCGCGATCTTGCGCGCGGCATAGGAAACGCTGATGTCGCCGATGATCGACCGCTGGTGGCACGTGAGGCAGTCGGGCGCGCCCTTGACGGAGCGCGCGAGCGCCCGGCCGTGTGCGGAGAAGCGAAACTCGGAAACGACGTCCTCATGGCACGAGGAGCATCCCGTCACGGGATCGGCGCGCAGCGGGAAAGCCTTTGAAGCGACCGGGACGACGTCGTGGCCGCCGTGGCACGTCTGGCACGCGACGGACGGCGGCGGCCCGCTCTTTTCCGCCTTGGCGAGATCCGGATGGAACGCATGTTTGCTGCCGACGTCGTCGTGGCATCCGGCGCACGCGACGGCGGTGATCTTCTTCTTGTGCGGGATCTCCGAAGGATCGAAGCCCGTGTGGCAGTCGACGCAGGCGAGGCCCGCGGCGCCGTGCACGGATTTCGCGAGCCGGGCGGCGGCGACGAAGAGTGGGCGTCCCTTCTCCGACTTGAGCGTCGGATCGGAGTGGCAGGCGAGGCAGTCGGCGTCGGCGGGTGGTTTCGGTTTCGCACCCTTTTCCGCGGCGGCCGCGGCGCCCGCCGCCGTGCAAACTGCGAGCAGGAAATATCGGACGATCTTCATGGTCTCACCGCGCGCCTTTTTTGTCCGTCGGGTGGACGGACCGAGACGGGGCCGGATCGGGGACCCGGCCCCGCTGGTTGCCGGAAGCTATTTCTGTGCGGAGCCGCCCGGATACTCCTTGAGCCACGACAGGTCGATCTCGGCGGCCTTCCGCTTGTCCTTCTCGCTCACGAGCCACTTGCCGCGGTCGTTGAGCGCGTCCACCTTGAAGGTGTCCTTCTTCGGCATCTTCTCGGTGTGGCAGTAGAGGCAGTTCTGCGCGGGCATTCCGAGGTCTTTCGCCTGCTTGACCCACGCAGCCTTGCCGAACGCGACGCCCTGCGAGGCGATCGCCGCCAGATAGAGTCCGCCGATGACGAGCCCCGTGCGGGTAACCGATTTCATGTTCTTCCTCCCGGCGCGTTGCGCGCGCGAAATGTCCCGGACGATCAGTCGAGACGAACCAGCTCGCCGGGACCGGACGTCCCCGCGAGACGGCGAACCTCGGCCGCCGGGTATCGATAGTGACCTCCCGGCGTGCGCTTGGCGGGAACCTTGCCTTCCCGCGCCCAGCGCGTGACGGTCGAGGCGGAAACCTGGAAAAGGCGGGCCACTTCCGTGCGGCTGAGCCACTCTCCCGTGGGACCCGTTCTCATCGTCTCGGGTCTCGGAGGCGCGGCCGGCGGGAGAGGGATCGTTCCCTTTTCCGCACCCGGACCGCGGCTTCGGATGGTTCGATTGGCGTCTGCGGATTGCATTGCCCCTCCTCGATTCGGCGGTTTGAGCCCGTTGCTCCCTTTGCCGCTTTCAGTCTCTCGAAAGTCGGGTCTCCGCGCATGATGCAAACGCTTCAATCTGTGGTCATTCCGCGGCTGCTACCCAGTTTTTGTGCGGCCGGCGAACGGCCGTGATCATCTTGAGGGCGCCGACCGCTTCCGCGCAGGTGAGGCAGTCCTCCTCGGCGGTCCGGACGGGGGCGGCGTGACGAAGCACGTCGGTCATCGAAATGATCCCTTTGAGCCTTCCGTCCTCGATCACGGGAAGCCGGTGGACCTTGGCGCTCTCCATGACCTGCAGCACGTCGTGGATCTCCTGGTCGGGTCCGCAGGAGACCACGCGACCCGAGCAGACCTCCGCGAGCGGGATCTCCGAGGGACGGCGATCTCCCCGCACGACCGCCATGCAGAGATCACGGTCCGTGATGACGCCGAGGATCTCGCCGGTCCTGCCGACGACGGGGACGAAACCGCAGTTGTGATCGAGCATCGTGTTCGCGGCCGATGCGACCGTCGCGTTCTCCGAACACGACCAGACGCGGGTGGTCATCACGTCTCTTACACGCATGGTTGGGCCCTCCCTTCCCGATCCGATCATGTCCCCGCCCGGCGAGGGTTTCCTGCTTCAAATGCATCATTTCGGGGACAATGGCCGTCCTCGGGCGGGCGCGGTAGAGTGGGGTCCGAGGGAGGCGACCGTGCGAGTCGAAGAGCTGATGCGAAGGAAGGTGGAGACGATCACCGAAGACGGATCGGCGGAGCAGGCGCTCAAGCGCATGCGGGCGAAGAAGCTCCGACACCTGGTCGTCGTCCGCGGGAATCGGGTCGTCGGGATCGTCTCCGATCGGGACATCGCCGGTCTCCTGCTCGGGGACCTGAGAATCGACCGGACGATCGACCAGGTCATGAGCCGGGGGGTCGCCGTCGTGACGCCGCAGACCCCCGTCGAGGACGCCGCCTACGCGATGCGCCGCAAGAAGATCGGCGCCCTGCCGGTCGTCTCCGGCGATGCGCTCGTCGGGATCGTCACCGTCTCGGACCTCCTCGACCTCGTCTGCCGGAAGCTGGGAGCGGGGAAGAATCTTGTCCGCCGGCAGCCGGCGCCGAAGGCCCCGAAGAAGGCTTCCCGCCGGGTACGCTGAGACCGCCGCTCGAAGTCGGTTCCGCCCGGGGGCTCTGTCGTCTTCAATTCGCGGGACTTCGAGGCGCGGCCAGACGTGCCGGAAGACGAATCCGGCAGGCCGGCCGGCGGTGAAGGCGTACCGAGAGCGT
>Ga0075276_10000421_pt1 | contig 11144 bp, 5 predicted proteins | sample SF_Rice_5C_80N_4_FD_69770 | JGI IMG/M metagenome (GOLD analysis project Ga0075276, IMG submission 69770) | Rice paddy soil microbial communities from Twitchell Island, California, USA - SF_Rice_5C_80N_405 | ecosystem: Environmental > Terrestrial > Soil > Paddy field/soil | place: USA: Twitchell... | reverse complement strand
GCGAACGAGGCGCGGCGAGGCGCGAGCCCGGCGGGATGCGGATAGACGGCCGGCGGTGAAGGCGTAGTGGCAACCTACGTCGAGCCGCCGGCTGGCCTGTTCGCGCCCGCCCGGCTCGATGCATCGCCGCGCCAGCTTCATCTATTGGTGGAGGGTCTCCGGCCAGTGCAGCACCACCGTGATCGGCGCGATCTTTTCCCTGCCGACCGGGGACAGCAGGAGGAACTTCTGCCCGTCGCGGGTGACGAGGTAGGAGTTTCGCCGGTTCCCCGGCTGCAGACGGGCGTCGAAGAGGGCCTGCGGGACGCCCGCGGTGAACGTCGCGCCGGCCTCGACCGATGCCGCCATCATCTTCGCATCGAGACTCCGGAAATAGATCGTCTTCCCGTCGGCGCTCCAGTGCGGCTCGATGCCGCCCGCCGCCGAGACCTGCCATTTGCCGCCCGGACCCGGGAACTGCTGCACGTAGATCTCGAACCGGCCCGATTCGTTCGACATGTAGGTCACGTATCGGCCGTCGGGAGAGAACGTCGGAATGACCTCGGTGAACGCGCCCTGCACGAAGGGGAATGGCTTGGCCGTTCGGTCGGTCGGATACACCCAGATGTCCCAGGAACTCTTCGCCGTCAGCCGGTTCACGAGGATGAACTTCCCATCGCTCGACCAGTCATTGGCGAGCACCGTCTCGCCGCAGGACCAGAGCTCGGTCTCCGGTCCCGTGCCCGAGGCGTCCTTTGCGTAGAGAGCCGGAGGGCCCTTGCGGTCCGAGGAATACACCAGACGGCTTCCGTCCGGCGACCAGACGGGAGCGGTCTCGTTGGCAGGGTCGAACGTGAATCGCGAGGTCACGCCGCGGACGAGGTCGCGGATCCAGATGTCGCTCTTGTCGGATCGCGAATCGGAGAGGTCCATCGCCAGGCGCGTTCCGTCGGGAGAGAGCGCGGTCGACGCGTACGCGGCCGGCTTGTCGACGTCCGAGAGCTCCTTTCCGGACCGGTCGACCCACGCGAGGCGGTCCTCGTTCGTGACGCCGCCGCGGTAGACGAGCGCGCCGTTGGCGGAAACCGAGAAATCGGCGAGGCCGTTTCCGGTCGCCCCCATCCGCTCGGCGATCGGAACGGGCTCTCCGGTCAGCTTCAGGGCGGACGCGTTGAACGCCTGGGCCACGAGCGTTCCTTCCTTGACGTAGAGCAGGTCGCCGGGGAGCGCGTACTGGGCAAGCGAGTCGGAGTCGAGGACTTTCCTCGCCTTCTCCTTCGGGTCGAGGCTCGCCGCCATCAGGCGTCCCTGCCCCGTTCCGCCTCCGAATTCGAAATAGAGGAAATGCTTTCCGTCCGGGAGGAAGCTCGGCCATCCGACGCTCGCCCCGCCTTCGCCTTTCACCGCCGTCTGGGGGAGTCCTCCCGCCGCCGAGACGCGGCGGATCGGGTCGGAGGCCTGGCCGTCGAAGAGGATCGTCCCGTCCTTTCCCCAGGATCCGTCGGCGCCGGTCGTCGCATCGCAGATCGTCTGCGGGGGAGCCCCCGAGATGTCGACCTTCTTGAGCTTCCCCTCGGCGACGAAGGCGATGTGCCGGCTGTCGGGCGCCCAGATCGGCCGGTACGACGCCCCGTCGGTCCCCGGCACCGGCCGCGGATCGAGCGCCTCGAGCGGGCGCAGCCAGATCTGCGACTTTCCATCCACACTGCGCGCCGAGAACGCGAGGAGTTTGCCGTCCGGCGAGATTCGCGGTGCCTCGACGACCGAGAGCGCGTCGGGAAGCACGAGCTGGAAGCGGACGGGGGATGCCGGCGCGGGCTTGCGGCGGACGTAGCCATAGCCCAGAGCGATCACGCCGAGGAGGAGCACGGCGGCGGCCGCCCAGGCGATCTTCTCGCGGGTCTTCCGCCGCGACACGACGACGGCCGGCGCTCCCGCCTGCGAGCCACCCTCGGCGATCCACTGGAGCTGGAGCTTGACGTCGTGCGCGGTCTGGAAGCGGTCTTCCGGCTCTTTTGCGAGGCACGTCTGAACGAGCCGGTCGAACGCCGGCGGAGTCATCGGCGCGATCGACGAGATCGGCGCCGGTGTGTCGCGCAGGATCGCCCCGATCATCGAGGCGCGGCTCTTGCCCGTGAACGCCTTCTTTCCCGTCGCCATCTCGTAGAGCACGCAGCCGAAGGCGAAGATGTCGGTGCGCGCGTCGGCTTCCTTCCCCTCGAGCTGCTCGGGCGCCATGTACTGGAAGGTCCCCATGATCGTGCCCTGTTCGGTCAGGGCCGGACGCGAAGGGGTGAGCTCGGTCGGGAGCGACGAGAGCTGCGAGATCTCGCTCTGGACGGCCGCCGCGCGGTGTTTGGCGAGACCGAAGTCGAGGAGCTTGACGCCCGAACGGGTGAGCATGACGTTGCCGGGCTTCAAGTCCCGGTGGACGATCCCCGCCCGGTGCGCGGCTTCCAGCGCATCCGCGATCTCGACGCCGTAGCGGATCACCTGGTCGGGAGGCAGCGCGCCGTTTTCCAGCCGCTCGGCGAGCGACTGGCCGTCGAGGAGCTCCATGACGAGGTACTCGACGCCGTCCTGGTTGCCGACGTCGTGGAGCGTGCAGATGTGCGGATGGGTGAGCGCCGAGATCGCCTTCGCTTCGCGCTCGAATCGCTGCCGGAGCTCGGAGTTGGCCGAGAGGTGCTCGGGCAGGACCTTGACCGCGACCTCGCGGTCGAGCCGCGTGTCTTTGGCGCGGTAGACCTCGCCCATGCCGCCGGCGCCGAGCGGAGCAAGCACCTCATACGGCCCCAGGCGGGTTCCCGCCACAAGTGTCATGAATGGATCCTTGGCCGCCGAAGTGTCGGCGAAGGCGGACAAGTCGCGCCATAGCTCGCGTCAGCGAGCAACGGCGGATCATAGGGACCCAGCTTCGTTCCGGCGGCAAGCGTCATGGTTTCCTCAATCCTTCCATCCAGTCGAGGACGGCGACGGCGATCGGCTCGGCGGAGTCGCGCGGCGGGACCGTCACGAGAAAGCGCTGGCCGTCCGCCGAGACGTCGTAGTCGCTGAACATGCCGGTCAGGGTGAACAGCGAGCGCGGCGGATCGGCGTGGAGCTCGGGTCGGGCGGACAGGGCGGCCGCCATCACGGTCGGGCCGCTCACGAAATAGATCTCTTTCCCGTCGCGCCGCCAGCGCGGCCTTTCCCCTCCGTTGGTCGAGATCTGGACCTGGAGGGAAGGATCGGCCGCGGAACGGACGTAGACCTCGTCGCGGCCCGTGTCGTCCGCGACGAACGCCAGCCATTTCCCGTCGCGGGAGAACTGCGCCGCCGTTTCGGCGAACCGCGTCACCCGGAGGGGGCTCGGCTTCCCTCCACCGAGAGGAAACGTCCAGAGGTCATCGCGAGTGTCCGTCGCGCGCGTGCCGTACACGAGGGTCTTTCCGTCAGGAGAGACCGTGGAGGCCGACGCTCCCGCGACCGGCGCCGCGAAGAGCTTCCGGTCCTCGGCGCCGCCGGACGCCGGCGTGGAATAGATGTCGCCGTTTGCGCCGCTCCTCAACGACGAGAAGACGATCGTGCGCCCGTCGGGGGGCATCCAGACGGGGCTGAAATCCGCCGCCTTTCCCGACGTCACGCGGCTCTCGATCCCGCGGGCGAGGTCGAGAGTCCAGATGTTCTCGTTCCGTCCGTCAGCGTCCAGCTTCTCGAATGCGGTGCGGCTCCCGTCGGGCGAGATGTCGAAAAGCCCGTAGCGTCCGGGCCCGCCCAGGCTCTGGAGCCGGCGTCCCGACCGGTCGAGCCAGAAGAACTGCATGTTCGGATCGGCGCTCTGGTAGAGAAGCAGGCCGCTCGTGGAGACGCTGAAATCGAAACGGTGGTTTTCTCCGATCGGGAGAACGCTCTCGCCGACCGGCTCCGGATCGCCCGCGATCTTCGCGCCGGCGAGATCGATCCGCTGGGCGACGAGGGAGCCCGATTTCACGAAGAGGACGCGATCGGGAGGGGCGAAGGCGAGCGTCGAGATCGCGTGCGCCAGGTGCGTGATCTTTCGCGAGGAGAGCGACGTCAGAGCCATCCAGTGCCCCTCGGTCTGGTTCGCGTCGACGAGGAAGAGAACGCGATCCCCGTCGGGGAGCACGACCGGCCAGCGGTGCGCCTCGTCGCCGGGCGAAAGCGACGTGATTCGTTCGACCGGCCCTCCCCGCGCCGATACCCGGAAGAGGCCATCGTAGTCGTGGGGCACGAACACGATCGTGTCCGGGGTTCCCCACGAGCCGCCGGAGGGGGCCGGCGCATCCGCGAGGGCCTCGGGCGGCCCTCCGGCGGCCTCGATCTTCTTCAGCTTGCCGTCGGCGAAGAAGGCGATGAAGCGGCCGTCCGGCGACCAGAAAGGCATCCTCGCCCCGTCGGTCCCCGCGAGCTCGCGCGATTCGAGGGAGCCGATCGGCCGGACCCACAGCGTCTGCCGGTCGTCCTTCCGGTGTCCGACGAAGACGATCCGGCTCCCGTCGAAGGAAGCGGTGAGCGACGAAGCGAAATCGAACGCGGCGTTCGGCGGCCGGACGAGAGAGAGCCGGACCGCGCGCCGCGTTTCCTTTGGCGCGGAGGCGACGCGATACCAGCCGGCCGCCGCGGCAAGGACCGCGGCGCCCGCGACGAGCCACGCCGTTCTCTCGCGGCTCCGGCGGCGCGAGGCGACGACGGCGGGCGCTCCCGCCTGCGAGCCGGCCTCGGCGATCCAGGCGAGCTCGCTCTTGACGTCCCGGGCGGATTGCCATCGTTCGTCGGGGTCCTTGGCGAGGCACGTCCGCACGATGCGGTCGAGCGCGGGCGGAGTCATCGGCTGGACCGAGGAGATCGCCGGCGGCTCGCTCGACATGATCGAGGAGATGAGCGAAGCGCGGCTCGCGCCGGAAAACGCTTTCTTTCCGGTCGCCATTTCGTACAGCACGCAGCCGAGCGCGAATATATCGGTGCGCGCATCCGCCGGTTTCCCTTCGAGCTGCTCCGGAGCCATGTACTGAAAGGTTCCGAGGATCGTGCCGCGCTCCGTCAGTGGGCGCTCGCTCTCCGTCGGAAGGGACGTGACGTCCTCGCCGTCCGGCCGAGCCCCGATCGCCTTGGCGAGCCCGAAGTCGAGGAGCTTGACGCCCGACCGCGTGATCATGACGTTGCCCGGCTTCAAGTCCCGGTGCACGAGCGAGCGGCGGTGGGCCGTGTCGAGCGCTTCGGCGATCTGCTTTCCGAATTCCAGGACCTGCTCTCTCGGGAGCGGTCCGCGGGAGAGGCGGTCCGAAAGGATCTGTCCCTCGAGGAGCTCCATCACGAGGTACTCGGTCCCGTCCTGGTTTCCGACGTCGTAGAGGGCGCAGATGTGCGGATGCGAGAGCTGGGAGACGGACTTCGCTTCCCGTTCGAACCGCTGCTTGAACTCGGCGTTCTGCGAGAGGTCCTCCGGGAGGACTTTGACGGCGACGTCGCGGCCGAGCCGCGTGTCGCGCGCTCGGTACACTTCTCCCATGCCTCCTGAGCCCAAGGGACTGAGGATCTCGTAGGGACCGAGCCTGGCTCCCGCGACAAGGGTCATAGGGACATCCTGGCCGCGCCGAAGCCTGCCGAAGCCTTGGCGAAGGGGGGGCGAAGGCGGACCTCTCGCGCCGAAGCGCGCTTGAGTACGCGAAGGCGGGTCATCGGAACCCGTCGACGGCGAAAAGATCGGAGAGCGCCCGCGTGTAACCGTAGACGTACGAGCGGCCGTCGGCCGAGAAGAAGATCTGTCCGATGAACTGAAGGCCCGCCGGGTCGCCCGGCGACAGCTGCCGGAGGAGCTCCTTCCGGCCGCTCGCGACGTCGATCCGCCAGACGCTCGCGGGAATCCGGTGGTCGCGGGCGAAGAGGTACCGACCGTCGCCGCTGAACCGGATCGCCGTCAAATTGGCGAGATCGATCTTCGGACGGGGCGGCGGAGTACCGCCGTCGATCGAGGCCACGCCCGATTTGCCGTCGGGCCCGCTGAAGAAGGCGTACTTCCCGTCGGCCGACGTGAGGAAGCCGGCGACGAGGACGTCCGGAGGAGTGATGGCGCGGGGCAGGCCGTGCTCGACGTCCTGGACGTACAGCCGCCGCGTGTTGTCATCGGACACGGCGTTGAACGCGATGCGGCGGCTGTCGGGAAGCCAGCGGACGGCATTGAACTGGAGCTTCCCGTCGGAGGGGAGCGCCCGCGGCTGGCCCGTTCCGGTCGGCAGAAGGGTGAGCGCCGCGTGCGCTTTCATGAGAGCGGTGACGGCCCACTTTCCGTCGGGCGAGAGCGCCCGGGGAACGCCGTCGCCGAGACGGACGACCGGAGAGCCGTCCGTCTTCCGGAGGCACACCGCGTAGTTTTCGCCGACGGCCTGCCCCTGCTCATCGAAGAGGAGCGTCGTCCCGTCGTCGGAGAGGTCGTACGGGAGCGACCAGTCGAGCCACGACAGCTCGCGTTCCTTGGTCTGTCCGGGACCGAGGCCCATGATTCCCTTCCGCACGTTGTCGTGCGTCAGGAGAATCCGGCCGGTCTTCGAGATGTCCCGCAGCGTGAGCCCGCCGGGGACGTTCGAAAGAACGCGCTCCTTCCCGGAGAGGGTCACCGCGCGAAGCGAGCGTCCGGCGCCCGCTTCCGCCGCCGTGAACCAGATTTCCTTCCCGTCGCGCGACCATGACAGCCCCTGCACGCTTTCATAGTCGTGCGAGAGCTTCGTCTTCTTCCCCGCGCGGTCGATCACCGCGACGGCGCCCTGGTCGTCGGTCGGGAAGGGATGGTCGAGGAAGGCGATCGTCCCGCCGTCGGGCGAGAACCGCGGCCAGCTGATGTGGCCCGACGTCTCGTACACGACCTTGCCGGCGGGAAATTCGAGTCGCGCCTTCCCTGCGACGTCGTGCTCGACGAGCATCGCGCTTCCGTCAGGGGACCAGTCGGCCCACTGGATGCCGTCTTCGAGCGGACGGGGGGCCCCGCCCGTCAGGGGAACGACGGCGAGCGTCCCCGCGCAGGCTCCGTTGTGGGCCTGCCGGCAGTCCAGCGAGATCGCCGCCTGGCCCGTCGAGGAGACGGCGAGCACTTCCGCGGGCGGGAGCTGCAGCGAAAGCGCATCGGGCGTTTCCGGACGCTTGAGGAACACCTCGGGAGGGAGCCCGTCCCACTGCGCGGAGAAGAGGACGGACTGCCCGTCGGGAGTGAACCGCGCCGACCCGATGAAGCCGCGCCGGAACGTGAGCTGGTGGAATGCCGGAGCGGCGGCGTCTTCGCGTCCGAGCTTCTTGCCGGCGAGCCAACCGAGCGCCAGAGCCGCGACGGCGGCGGCCGCGGCGATCGGAAGCGCGACCTTCGGCGCGCGCCAGCGCCGCATCGCCGGGACCGCGCCGGCCCGCGACTCCGACGTCGAGAGGCCCGAGACCGCCTCGAGGTCGTACGCGAGGTCGCGCGCCGACTGGAACCGGTCTTCCGGGTTCTTCTCGAGACAGTGCCGGACGAGCCTTTCGAGCGCCGCGGGAACCGCGCGGTTCGTCTCCGAGAGCTCCGGCGGCTCCTCCTTGAGGATCGCCGTCATCGTGTCGGCCGCCGTGTCGCCCCGGAAGGCGCGGCGGCCGGAGAGCATCTCGTAGAGCACCGCGCCGAAAGAGAAGATGTCGGTGCGGAGGTCAGCGGGCCGGCCGCGCACCTGCTCGGGGGACATGTAGCCCATCGTCCCCATGACGGTCCCGGGCGCGGTTCCCTGCGCCTCCACGGTCGGCGCGTTCGTCGCGCCGCCCGCCTCGGCCGCGCCCGTCATGCGCGCGAGGCCGAAGTCGAGGATTTTCACGTGGCCGTCCTTCGTGAGGAAGATGTTCTCGGGCTTCAGATCCCGGTGCACGACGCCGCGCTCGTGCGCCGCGGCGAGGCCGCGCGCGATCTGGAGCGCGAAGTCGATCGCCTTGCGCGAGTGGAGCGGCGAGCCCGCGAGCCGCGCGCGCAGCGTCTCGCCTTCGAGGAGCTCGGTCACGGAGTACGCGACGCCGTTCTCGACCCCGAAATCGTGGATCGCGAGGATGTTCGGGTGCGAGAGAGCGGCGACGGCCTGCGCCTCGCGCTCGAAACGCGCGCGAGCGTCCGCGTCGCTCGCCAGGTGCTCCGGAAGCACCTTGACCGCGACCTCGCGGTTCAACTTCGCGTCCCGCGCGCGGTAGACCTCTCCCATTCCCCCGGCGCCCAGCGGAGAGAGAACTTCATAGGGGCCGAGCCGGGTGCCGGCGGGGAGTGTCACGAGTGGATCCTCGGCCGCCGAGGTGTCGGCGACGGCGGACGAGCCTCGCCATAGCTCGCGAGAGCGAGCGACGGCGGATCGTAGGGACCGAGCCGAGTTCCGGCCTGGAGGGTCATGTGGGGTCGTTCAACCTGGGGAAGAGGATATAACGGCCGAAGCTCGGCGGAGATCAGCCGCGGACGGATCGAACGAACCGCGCGACTCTCTCGCGATGGGCCGCGAGCCGTGCCGTCACGTCCTCCATCCGGTCGCCGCCGGTCACCTCCAGGAGCGCGTCCGTCAGCACGAACGCGAGCATCGCCTCGGCGATCACGCCGCAGGCCGGCACCGCGGCGACGTCGCTCCGCTCGTAGGCGGAGGCCGCCGGTTGTCCCGTGTCGAGGTCGATCGAGGAGAGTCCTCGCGCGAGCGTCGAGATCGGCTTCATGTACGCCACGACGATCACATCCTCGCCGTTCGTGACGCCTCCCTCGAGCCCGCCGGCCCGGTTCGTCCGGCGCCGGCCTCCGAGGAGGATCTCGTCGTGGGCCTCGGATCCGAAGCCGCGGGAGGCCTCGATCGCGGAGCCGAATTCCACGGCCTTGACGGCGGGAACCGAGAGGATCGCGCGACCGATCCGGCCGTCGAGCTTCCGGTCCCACGAGACGTAGGAACCGAGGCCGGCCGGGACGTTGCGTGCGCCGACGAGGATCGACCCTCCGAGCGTTTCCCCTTTCGCCTTCGCCTCGTCGATCGCCGCGACCATCTTCTTCTCGGCGTCGGGATCGAGCGCGCGAAGGGGAGAGCGGTCATCGACCTTTACGAGCGATGCCCAGGTCCTCGGCGCGTCGCAGACCACCGGACCGAGCGACAGGACCCCGCTCGCGACCTCGATGCCGCATTCGGAGAGCAGCATCCGGCAGACGGCGCCCGCCGCCACGCGCGCGGCGGTTTCGCGCGCCGAGGCTCTCTCGAGGACGTTTCTGAGGTCGTCGGCGCCGTACTTCTGCGCCCCGGCGAGATCGGCGTGCCCCGGGCGGGGACGCGTCACGCGACGCGCCGCGCCGGCGTGCCGGTCGATCTCCCAGGGGTCCATCACCGCTTTCCAGTTGGCGAAATCGCGGTTCTCGATCCGGAACGCGATGGGAGAGCCGAGCGCGACGCCGCCGCGCACGCCGCCGGTGATCTCGACCTCGTCGGTCTCGATCTTCATCCGCCCGCCGCGGCCATAGCCGTGCTGCCGGCGCGCCATGTCGTTTCGCAGCCGCTCGCGGTCGATCGGGAGGCCGGCCGGGATTCCCTCCAGGATCGCGGTCAGCGCCGGTCCATGGGATTCCCCGGCGGTCGTCAGGCGCAGCGTCATCGGATGGAGTCTGACCGAGGGGCGGACGAAATTCAAAGCGTCGCGGGTCCTTTCGTTGAAATTGGAAACCTCGATCCGCGCCGGCATCGAATCCGCCGGGAAGGCGGGCGTCGCTCGACGCCCGGGACCGCGTGCGAGCGATGCCGGGCTTAGAATGGGAGAAGCGGAGGTGAACGGCATGTCGACTCTGCAAAAAGTCGCCGCCGAGACTCTCGGCGAGCGCTACCGCAAGGCGCGAGACCGCACCGAAGAATGTTTTTCGCTCATCGACGAGGAGACCTTCTTCTCTCGTCCGCTTCCTCTTCGCCATCCAATCGTCTTCTATCGCGGGCACCTGGCCGCGTTCGCCGTCAATACCGTGATGAAGCGGGCCCTCGGCCTTCCCGGAATCCGACCGGATTTCGAGGTCCTGTTCGAGCGCGGGATCGACCCGGCCGACGGCGCCACGGCCGAGAAGATGGCGATCTCCACGTGGCCGCCCCGGGTGGAGATCGAGGCCTACGTCGCGGAGGCCGGCGAGCGGCTGTCGCGAATTTTCGACGAGATCGAGGGCGGAGCGGGGAGCGTCCCGGCTCGCGGACGGGAAGCCGCGGTCATGTGCATCGAGCACGAGGCGATGCACCAGGAGACGCTCCTGTACATCTTCCACCGAATCGAGCCCGGGAGGAAGTCTCCGCCTCTGAGGGCGCCTCGCGCGTCGGTCGGCCCCTCGCCGCCTCCGGAGATCATCCGGGTACCGGCGGGAAGAGCGACGCTCGGGGCCGATCGCGGCGAGATCCCGTTCGGCTGGGACAACGAATTTCCCCGCCTGAGCGTGGAGGTTCCGGCATTCGAGATCGACCGCTATGACGTGACCAACGGCGAGTTCCTCGAATTCCTGGAAGCGGGCGGGTATCACCGCGAGAGCCATTGGCTTCCCGACGACTGGGCCTGGATCCGGCGCGACGAAATCGACCACCCTCTCTATTGGGAGAAGGAGGGGGGACGCTGGAAGTGGCGGACGATGTTCGAGGAGATCGAGCTGCCGCTTTCGTGGCCGGTGTACGTCAGCCACGCCGAGGCGTCGGCGTTCGCGCGCTGGCGCGCCCGGCGCCTTCCGACGGAGGCCGAGTTCCATCGCGCCGCCTACGGCACGGCGGCGGGCGCGGAGCGGTCGTTTCCCTGGGGAGAAGAGCCGCCCGATTTCTCGCGCGCGAACTTCGACCTCTACCGCTACGATCCCGTTCCCGTCGGGTCGTTCCCGGCCGGCGCGAGCTCCTGGGGCGTCGACGACCTGCTCGGCAACGGGTGGGAGTGGACTTCGAGTCCCTTCGCGGGGTTCCCCGGATTCGAGCCGGGACCGCTTTATCCGGTCTATTCCTCCGACTTCTTCGACGGCGCGCATTTCGTGATGAAGGGGGGCTCGCCGGCGACGACGGGCGACCTCCTTCGCCGTACGTTCCGGAACTGGTTCCAGCCGCACTATCCCTATCCCTACGCGACGTTCCGCTGCGCGAGGACCGCGGCGTGAAGCCGCCGAGGACCGCGGCGTGAAGCCGCCGAGGACCGCGGCG
>Ga0075276_10000419_pt1 | contig 11162 bp, 13 predicted proteins | sample SF_Rice_5C_80N_4_FD_69770 | JGI IMG/M metagenome (GOLD analysis project Ga0075276, IMG submission 69770) | Rice paddy soil microbial communities from Twitchell Island, California, USA - SF_Rice_5C_80N_405 | ecosystem: Environmental > Terrestrial > Soil > Paddy field/soil | place: USA: Twitchell... | reverse complement strand
CGGAATACGTGGAGAAGAAGATCCTGCCGAAGGACCCGTTCGAGTCGGTCGACCAGGAGGGCGTCGGCCAGCTCGTGCGCCTCGGCACGGAGCGGGGACGCGCGACCAACGCCAGGCTCAAGGTCGGCGTCTGCGGCGAGCACGGCGGCGACCCCGACTCGATCCGCTTCTTCCGCACCTGCAAGCTCGACTACGTCTCCTGCTCGCCCTACCGCGTGCCGGTGGCCAGACTCGCCGCGGCACAGGCGGAGCTGGAGTTCAAGGCTTACGAGGGATAGCGCGCAATCTCATGCAGCGGGTCCGCAGCCGGCAGGCTGGCGCTCGTTCCACTGCGCCACATTCACTCCCCTGAACAGGAGCCAGAGGGCGAACGACAGCTCGGCAACGAACGAGGGGAGCAGGATCGTGGGGAAGAGACGGTCGGCGAGTGCCGGGGCGACGATCAGCACGATCGTGTTCGTCACATAGCAGACCCCGGCGATCTGCATCAGGACCCCGATGGCCTTCGGGAGGTAACCCGAGCGGTAGATCAGGATTCCGATCACGATACAGAAGCAACCGAAGAAGAGCAGGCTGACGCCGAATCCGTGCGCGTGCGACCGAAGCGACAGGCGCGCGAGAACGTCGAGCTGCGCCGGCGTGAAGGCACGGAGGTATCCGGCGTTGCCGAGCGGAAAGAGGACGCGGAGGAGATCGAGCGTGATCGTGGCCTCGATCCCGATGGCGATCAGATTGAAGAACACGGCGAGCACGGCGAGGTCTCTTCCGGCCGGGCGGAGCAGGACGAAGAGCACCCACAGAACGATGACTGCACAGACGAGCAGCAGCAGCTCCGTGGCGATGTGGAAGCGCCACAGCGGCTCCGCCGCCCGGATCCGGGCCGCCGTGGCCGCCGGATCGTCGGGCACGATCAAGCGGCCGCGCACGAACGCCTCGCCGAAGATGCCGATGGCGATGATGACCAGATAGAGCGCCCCGCCGAACCGTGCGAGCACCCGCGGCGACGCGGCCGTTCTCCCGTGACCCATCTGCATCACTCCTCCGATTCGTCTTCGCCGGCAGAGCGCCCCTTCCACTGGTGATACAGCCACACCGCCAGGCCGGCCACCACGAGGATGAGCAGACCCCACCGCTCGATGTGTGCGGCCCGGCCCAGGACTGACTCCACCGCCCGGCCAAAAAAGTAGCCCGCGCCGCCGATGATCACCCCCCAGACGATGCACGTCAGCGCCTCGTAGGCCAGGAACATCGCCGTCGGAATGCGGGAGATACCGATGATCACGGCGCACGTGATCCGCAGTCCGTACAGCCACTGCGTGATGAAGATCGCCGGGGCGCCGTAGCGTTCGAAGATGCGGATCCCCTTCCCGAAGTGCCGCTTCAGCCGCGGGAACTTGTCGAGCAGCTTCACTCCCTGCGTCCGCCCCAGCCAGAACCAGAAGACGTGTCCGGCGTAGGCCCCCGACGCCGCGACCAGGATCACCGGCAAGATCTGCAAATAGCCGCGCTCGGCAAAGAATCCGGCCATGACCAGAATCGTCTCCCCCTCGAGGAAGGTACCGACGAAGACGGCCAGATAGCCGAAGTCATGGAGCAGTTGTTCAGGCGACATGATCAGCGCCGGATCTGCAAGAATCCGGTTCGTCCGGTGAAATAACCCCGGCCAGCGTAGCATTGACCTCTGGACAGGAGGTCTCATGAAAGCGCTGCCGCTCGCAGTCTCGGTGCTCATGGTCGCGGGTCCGCTGCTCGCCTCCACCGCGGAGAAGGAACCGAAAAAAAACACGGCGACGAAGAGCAGCACCGTGTCCGCCTCCGCGCCCACCGGGGACTCCCCGCTCGTGGCGCTGGCCAGGGCCACCGGCCGTCTCGGAAAGAAGCCGACGAACCTGATCACGAACGAGACGCTGGTCAAGACCGGCGGTCATCTCACCACGACGAAGTACATCACGCAATTGCCGCCGGTGACCACCGAGCCGGACACGAAGGAGACCGCCGAAGCGAAGGCCCTCGCTGCACGCAAGGCGAAGGAAGAGGCCGAGGAGAAGGCGAAGAAGGAAGAGGCGGCGAAGGCCGCCGCGACGGCCCGCCGGGCCGCCGCCGACTACTACGGCGAGGACGCCGAGACGCGCATCGATGACCCCGCGGCGCAGGAGCACGTGATGCAGCAGAGCACCTCGACCGCGGCGCCGCAGCAGACGACGACCCAGAAGCCGCCGCGGTAGGGCCCATCACCCCGTTTCCGATTTCAGAGATCGCGACATCAGCCGCTGGATCGCAGCCTTCGGCGACTCATCTTCGTAGAGCACGCGCACCATCTCCGCGGTGATCGGCATCTCGATGCCGTGTCGCTCGGCCAGCTCTTTCGCCGCGCGCGCCGTCTTGACGCCCTCGGCCACGAATTTCGAGTCGTCGAGGATCGCCGCGAGCTTCTTTCCCTGGCCGAGCGCCACGCCGACGCTGCGGTTCCGCGACAGCGACCCGGTGCAGGTCAGGACGAGATCGCCCATCCCTGCGAGTCCGGCGAACGTCTCGGGACGTCCTCCCAGGGCCACGCCCAGGCGCGTGATCTCGCGCAGGCCGCGCGTGATCAGCGCCGCGGTGGTGTTCGACCCGAGCCCCAGGCCTTCGAGCACGCCGGCGGCGATGGCCACGACGTTCTTCAGCGCGCCGGCGAGTTCCACGCCGACGACGTCGGTCGAGTTGTACAGCCGCAGCGTCCCGCAGGAGAGCGCACGCTGCATTGCTTCGGCGAAGTGCGGATCGGCCGATGCCACCACGGCCGCCGTCGGATCTCCGCGCGCCGTCTCCAGCGCGAATGTCGGCCCGGAGAAGACGGCGAAGGCGCGGAGCCGGTCGCCGAGCACGGAGGCGGCCACCTCCGACATCCGCTGATGCGAATCGACCTCCAACCCTTTGGTCGCGGAGATCATCGTCACCGGACGCCGCAGCGACGGCGCGAGCTGTTCGAGCACGCCGCGGTAGTAGTGGCTGGGGACGATCATGAAGAGCGTGTCGCTGAATTCGGCTGCCGCGGCCAGCGAGGTGGTGGCTCGGGTGTCGCGGGCCAGCGGGATCCCACGCAGGTATTTCGGATTCGTGCCGCCGGAGTCGATGGCCGCGGCGACATCGGCATCGTGCGCCCAGAGCAGCACCTCGTTTCCGCACCGCGCGGCGACCACCGCCATCGCCGTGCCGAACGATCCCGCGCCGACGATGGAGATCTTCACTTCCGCTCTCCGAACCGGCGTTCCTCGCCGCGCGTGAGCCGCGCGATGTTGGTGTGATGTTTGAGGATCACGGCGATGACGATGGCGATGCTGACCACGATCGACCAGAACGGCGCGTGCACCAGGAAGCGGAGGAAGATTGGAATCGACGCGGCGCTGATCATCGAGGCCAGCGAGACGAACCGCGTGGCCACGAGCACGATCAGGAAGACGATCGCCCCGGCAGCGACGGCGATCGGGTCGAGCGCCAGAAACACGCCCGTCGCCGTGGCCACCCCTTTCCCGCCGTGGAATCGCAGCCAGACCGGGAACATGTGCGCCAGCACGGCGAGCAGGCCGCAGAGCGCGATCCAGAAGGCGCGCGAATGGATCGGCGAGGCATCCATCCCCATCGGCACCGGCCACTCGGGGCGCGCGCTCACCCACCGGGCGATGGCCACGACCGCGTAGCCTTTGGCGATGTCGAGCAGCAGGGCGATGATCCCGGCCAGACGCCCGGCCGCGCGCGCGGCGTTCGTGGCCCCGACGTTCCGGCTGCCGTGCTGCCGGATGTCGGTCCCGGCCTTCACCTTCACCACCAGAAAGCTGAAGGGGATCGACCCGAGCGCGTAGGCGATGACGATCAGCCCGGCGATCAGCATTCGCCGCGCACTCTACCCCGGATGCGCGAGATTTTCGACCGCCCGGCGCAGGGACGGGGGATCGATCGCCGGATAGCGAACCAGCTCCCCCGCGACCTGCTCGAACAACTCGCGCAGGCGCCGCGGATCGACCAGCTCCTCCCGAACCATGGCCTCCACGTCGGACAGGTCTTTCCGATGGCCTCGTTCCAGCTTCGACAACGCCTGCGAGTAGAAATCGTAGTGGTAGAACGCCAGGAGGCCCTCCTGTGCGATGAAGAGGCTCCGCTCCTGCCATCCCGGCAGCTGGGGAACGAAATCAGCGGGAGAGGCGAACTCCACGTTGATCTGCAGTTTCTCTTTGAGATCCGGCAGCGCCCGCAGAATCCGGTCGCGTTCCGGAACGATCTTCACGTCGATGTCGACCGTGCTCAGGCGCCAATGCCGCAGCACGGCGCTCGCCCCGCCGGTGAGGTAGACGCTGCCGCGTTCGTCTGCATTCGCAGCGATGGCCCGCATGAAGGCGCGGAGTCGCGGCTCGTCTACGGGCGAACGCATTCCGCGGCGCGCTCGAAGCTGACCAGCGAACGGATCAGCGCGTTGTATCGGGAATGCGCCGAGTCGGAGTCCTCGGCAGCGAGCTTCTCGTACAGGCGATCCTCGGGGAAGAACGGCACATCGGGGACGTCGAGTCCGATCCGCCGCAGGCGCGGCGCGCCGATCAACACCAGGAGCGCGGGGACCGACTCCACGCCGCGCTCGAGGTCTGCCAGTCCGGCGCGGATCAGTTCCGCACTGGGGAGGGCGTCCGGGATCTCCACGGGGTCAGTGTACGCGCGAAAAGCCCGCGAATGCCTGGTCGAGGTCGGCGATCAGGTCGCCTGCGTCCTCGATGCCCACGGAAATGCGCACCAGTCCCGGCGTGATGCCCAGCCGATGCCGGTCGGCTTCCGGAACCGAGGCGTGGGTCATCGACTCCGGATGGGAGATCAGCGTCTCCACACCACCGAGCGACTCTCCGAGCGAGCAGAGGCGCAGACGATTGAGGAACTTCGCCGCGTTTTCCTTCGATCCCAGATCGAACGAGATCATCGCCCCGAAGCCCTTCATCTGGCGCTTGGCCAGCGCATGTTGCGGATGCGACGGGAGGCCGGGGTAGTAGACCTTCCGCGCCTTCGGCTGGTGTGTGAGATGGTCGGCGACGGCGCGGCCGTTTTCCTCGTGGCGCTGCATGCGCACGGCGAGGGTCTTCACGCCGCGCAGGACCAGCCAGGAATCGAAGGGCGAGAGGATGGCGCCGACCGCGTTCTGCAGGAACCCGATCCGTTCGGCGATCTCGTCGGAGTTCGAGATCACCGCGCCGCCGACCGAGTCGGAGTGCCCGTTGAGGAACTTCGTCGTGGAGTGCACCACGATGTCGGCACCGAGCTCGATCGGCCGCTGCAGGTAGGGCGAGCAGAAGGTGTTGTCGACGACCACCAGCGCTCCGCGCGCGTGCGCCACCTCGGCGCAGGCGGTGATGTCCGTGAGGGTCATCATGGGGTTCGTGGGCGTCTCCAGATAGACGATCTTCGTGCTCGGGCGCATCGCCGCGCGGAGGGCATCGACCTTCGACGTGTCGACATACGTGAACTGCAGGCCGAACTTCTCCAGCACGCGGCTGAAGAGGCGGTAGGAGCCGCCGTACATGTTCTCGCCCGCCACGACGTGATCGCCCGACTGCAGCATGCGGAAGACCACGTCGATCGCCGACATGCCCGAGGCGAAGCAGTGGCCGTGCTTGCCGCGCTCCAGGGCCGCGAGGTTCGCCTCGAGCACGCTGCGCGTCGGGTTCTTCGTCCGCGCGTACTCGAATCCCTTGTTCTCGCCCAGCCGCGGCTGGACGTAGGTCGACGTGGCGAAGATCGGATAGGTGACCGCGCCGGTCACCGGTTCGGGCGACTGCCCGGCGTGGATACAATCGGTCGAAAAGCCCATGATCTCGCTCCTGAACAACTACCCTATTTCCACTTCGTGAAGATGCCCTTCGACATGTAGCGCTCCGCGCCGTCGGGAATCAGCGTCACGACCCGCTTGCCCGGCCCGAGCCTCTGCGCGACCTGCAGCGACGCGGCGACGTTGGCCCCCGATGACGATCCGCCGAGAATCCCCTCCTCGGCGGCCAGGCGGGCGACCATGGCGAAGGCGACCGGATCGGTGATGGTGATGATCTCGCTGGCCAGCGAGAGGTCGAGCACCGGCGGGATGAACGAGTTGCCGATCCCCTCCACCTCATGCGGTCCTTTTTCGCCGCCGGCGAAGACGGATCCCTGCGGCTGCACGACGGCGCACCAGACCGACGGCAGGCGTTCGCGCAAATAACGGGCGACACCGGTGAAGGTGCCACCGGTGCCTGCCCCGGCCACGAAGCCGTCGATGCGCCCGTCCATCTGCTCGAAGATCTCCGGCGCGGTCGTTTCGTAATGGGCCTCGCTGTTGTAGGGATTGGCGAACTGCTGGGGGACGTAGGAGTTCGGGACCTCGCGCGCGAGCTGCTGCGCGCGGTCGATCGCTCCCTGCATCCCGTCCTCCTTCGGCGTGAGCACGACCTGCCCGCCGAGAGCCTTCATCACTTCCCGCTTCTCGACCGAGAAATGCTCGGGAACGCAGAGGATGACGCGAAAGCCCATGCGCACGCCGGCCAGGGCCAGACCGATTCCGGTGTTGCCGGCGGTCGGTTCGATGATCGTGCCGCCCGGGTTGAGCAGACCGTCGCGTACGGCGCGTTCGATCATCCCCACGCCGATGCGGTCCTTGATCGATCCGCCCGGTTCCAGGAACTCGAGCTTCACGAAGATGTCGGCGTGGCGCGGCGAGGGGATGGCGCCGAGCTGCAGCATCGGCGTGTTCCCCACGAGATCGAGAATGCTGCGGACGGGCTGCGAGAGCGGACGCGGCAAAGCGGCGGGATTCTAGCAGGCTGCAAAAAGAAACGGCGGGCGAAATCGCCCGCCGTGGTTGTCGATTCGTCGGATTCGGAATTACGCCCAGCTCGTGGAACGCGACTGGGTGCGGCGCTGGTTGTAGCAGTCGCGGCAGTAGACTGGCTTGCCACTCACCGGGGTGAAGGGGACCTCGGTGGCCACGCCACAACTGTCGCACGTGACGCTGACCATCGTACGTTCGCGCGATCCGCCGCTGCCCTCGCGGGCCGTCTTTCGCTTGTCGCGGCAATTCTTGCAGCGCTTCGGCTCGTTGGTGAAACCACGTTCTGCGTAGAACGCCTGTTCATTCTTGCTGAATACGAACTCCTGTCCGCAATCAGCGCACGTGAGACTCTTGTCATTGAAGGTATCCATGAACGTTCGATCTCCTAAATTCCTTTGAAACGATAGTGCCGCAGCGCAGAACACGTGCGGGGTGCCGCGACTTGTTGCCCCCGCAAATTGGTTTCACGACGAATGACTTGCGAACCGACCCCCTTCCAACCGAGTGCACACCACAACCCTGGTGCGCTCTGCGGTTCCGGAGCATCTCATGTTGGATTCCGTTGCAGCCTTTTAACATAGCTGTCTGAATGAAGGCAATGCACACACACGGTACTCAAAATAAGATTCGAATCGGGCCTGCCGGATGGAGTTACCAGGATTGGGAGGGGGTCGTTTATCCGCCCCACGGCTCGCGATTCGATCCCCTCGCCTATCTGGCGTCGTTCTTCGACACAGTGGAGGTCAATTCGCCTTTCTATCGCATCCCGCCGCCGACGCACGCAAAGAGCTGGGTCCGCCGCGTGGGCGCCAATCCCCACTTCAAATTCACGACGAAGGTCTTCCGCGGCTTCACGCACGAAGCCGAACCGTTCAAAGAGGCGGACGTGAAGGCCTTTCGCAATTACCTCGATCCAATGGCCGACGCACAGCGGCTCGGCGCCGTGCTGTTGCAGTACCCCTGGAGCTTTCGCAACATGCCGGACAACGAAGAGAAGCTGGAGAAAACCTTTCGGGCCTTCGACGGCTATCCGCTTGCGGTCGAAGTCCGGCACGCATCGTTTCAGAACGACGACTTCGCGCGGTTCCTCGACGGGCACAATGTCGCCTGGGTCGACGTCGACCAGCCGCTCTTTCACGATTCGGTCAAACCGGCCGACACCGTGACCGGCCCGGTCGGATACGTCCGGCTCCATGGCCGTAACTACGAGAAATGGTTCTCACACGCCGAGTCGTGGGAGCGTTACGACTATCTCTATAGCAAAGAGGAACTCGCTCCCTGGGTCGAGCGCATCCGCGCCATGGCAGAGCGGAAGGAGACGTATGTGATCACGAACAATCACTTCCGCGGTCAGGCGATCGTCAATGCGGGGGACCTCGAGGCGGCGCTGGGACAGGAGGTCGAGTTGCCGGCGCAATTGAAAGCGGTGTATGGGGATCGCGTGTAGTGGAGTCACCCACGTTCATGCGTAAGAAACGCGTCGTCGGCACGGCCGGGCACATCGATCACGGAAAGACGGCGCTGGTGAAGGCACTCACCGGCGTGGACACCGACCGTCTGCCCGAGGAGAAGCGGCGCGGGATCACGATCGACCTCGGCTTCGCGAGCTGGTTCACCGAGGGGTATCAGATCGGATTCGTCGACGTTCCGGGACACGAGCGGTTCGTCAAGAACATGCTCGCCGGCGCGGGTGGGATCGACAGCGTGCTGCTCGTGGTCGCTGCCGACGAGTCGATCAAGCCGCAGACCCGCGAGCATTTCGCCATCTGCAAACTCCTCGGCGTCCGCACGGGCGTGGTGGCCATCACCAAGAGCGACCTCGCCGAGGGCGACATCATCGAGCTCGTCCGCCTGGAGATCGAAGAGATGGTCGCCGGCAGCTTCCTCGCCGGCAAGCCGATCGTCCCAGTCAGCAGCATCACCGGCGCGGGGCTCGACGACCTCCGCAAGGCGATCGTCGACTCGGTGTCGGAGATCGACGACCGCGATTCGACCACACGCGTGTTCCGCCTGCCGATCGACCGCGTCTTCAGCATGAAGGGATTCGGTCCGGTGATCACCGGCACCACCTTCGCCGGCCGGCTCCGCGTGGAGAGCGAAGTCGAGGTGCTTCCGGGCGGATTTCGCAGCCGGGCGCGCGCCATCCAGGTCCACGGAGAACCGCGTGAAGAGGCCCTGGCGGGCGAGCGGACTTCGGTCAACCTGCCGGACATCAGCCTCGAACAGCTCCACCGCGGACAGCAGCTCCTCGCACCGAACACGCTGCGCACATCGCAGGTCATCACTGCGCGGCTCGACCTGCTCCGCGATGCGAAGCCGCTCAAAGAGCAGACGCGGATCCGATTCCACCATCTCGCCGACGAACTCCTCGGCACGGTGCGCTTCGTCGATTCGACCGAAGCCATGCTGCAGCCCGGAGCGCGCGCGTTCGTGCAGGTCCGGCTCGAGTCGCCCGTTGTCGCCGTGGCCGGCGACCGCTTCGTCGTGCGCCGCTATTCGCCGGCATTCACCATCGGCGGCGGAGTGATCCTCGACGCACACCTGCCGAAGCTGAGCCGCGGAACGCGTCCCGAGCTGTTTCAGACGCTGCTCGAGGGAACGCTGCCGGAACGGGTCGAGCTGATGGCGCGCCTGGAGGGGCTGCGCGGGCTGACGATCCGCGAGGTCCAGGCACGAACCGGCATCCGGATCGAGACGCTGGCCAGGGAGCTGAAGAATCCGCCACACCTCGCCGACGCGGGCGACCGGCGCTGGATCCACGACACGGCCCTCGACGAGTTCCGCCGCCGGGCGATGGAGTTTCTGGAACGCTACTTCCGCGAGCAGCGGATGGCGGTCGACGTGCCGAAGGGCGAATTCGTGCAGAAGCTCGTGCCGCACGGTGCCGACCCCGCGGTGATCAACTACCTGTTGCAGGATCTCGTGCGCGAAAAGGTCATCCGCATCGAAGGCGATGCGGTCTCCGTTCCGGGGCGCTCGAAACAGCTCGGCGGCGCCGAGGGGGAGCTGGCGCGGATGATCGAATCGCGCTTCGCCGGCGCCGGACTGCAGCCGCCGCCCGTCTCCGAACTGATCCAGACCATCCCGCAGAAGCCGAAGGTGATCGAGGGCGTGGTCGGCTTTCTGGTCAGGCAGGGAAATCTGGTCCGCCTGGCCGAGGGCGTCTACGTGCACCGCACCGTGCTCGACGCCGCGCGCCAGCGGATGGCCACGCGCCGCGGCGAGACGATCGACGTCGCGCAGTTCAAGGATTTCTTCGGGTTGTCGAGGAAGATTGCGATTCCCCTTCTGGAGTATTTCGACCGGGAGGGGGTGACGCGCCGGGTGGGAGATTCTCGCCAGGTGCTGTGATCTCGCGGTACGTCGAATCGACCTGCAGCAGCGACTGCGGCACGTTCTTCCGCTCGATGCGCACGACGTTGCGGTCGACTACCAGCTTCGATTCGCCGTAGGGCAGCTCGGCATGGTCGGTCATCGGAAATCCGCGAAGGTCGAGTAGGGCGTCGTCGACTTCGCGCATGATCGGCTCGTACTTGCCGTCCGCCGGTTCGGTGGCGAAAAACGCGGCGAAGAGCCCGGCGGGAACGTTTTGCGGCTGGCCGATCCACATCTCGCGCTCATACCCGCCGGCGCGCACGATCACCTGCGTGGTCGGAACCCCGGCGACGGTCCTGGTCACGCCGGTGCGGATGAACTCTGCCCGCGGTGCGTGGTCGGGCACGGGCCCTTCTGCTGCCTTCCGCCGCTCCGAGGCGGCATCCTCCAGCGGCTGGCTGCGAAGGGTCCGGGCGATGTCGTCGACCCAGGTCACACGCTGGTTTGCGAAATCGAAGAGCCGCCAGCGGTCGAACTCGTCATCGCTGCGCGCCAGCCCGCCGGCGATGATGATCCGATGGCGGAACGTGTGGTTGTCGGGTTGCACCCGCGTTTCGACGGTGATCACCGTCGCCGGTACCTGCACTTCGGCGGGACCGCGGCGCAGTGCGCTTTTCTCCTGCGCGCACGCGGTCAGGGCGATCCACACGCACGCCCATGTCAACCCTTTGCGTCGTACCAACTTCTGCCCCAACCCGTGTCGACCGCCAGCGGAACCGCGAGCGGGTAGATGGTCTCCATGGTTTCTTTCACGATTCCGGCCACGCGCTCCACGTCGCGTTCCGGTGTCTCGATGACGATCTCGTCGTGGACGGTGAGCAGCATCGGCGCGCCGTCTCCGAGTCTCGACTCCAGCGCGATCATCGCCAGTTTCAGAATGTCGGCCGCCGTTCCCTGGATCGGCGCATTGATGGCCATCCGCTCGGCGTTCCCTCGAACGGTGAACGAGCGATTGTGGATCTCCGGGATG